>Ga0208755_100025_pt1 | contig 163989 bp, 159 predicted proteins | sample LakWasMet57_HOW8_2_FD_183891 | JGI IMG/M metagenome (GOLD analysis project Ga0208755, IMG submission 183891) | Freshwater sediment methanotrophic microbial communities from Lake Washington under simulated oxygen tension - Sediment Metagenome... | ecosystem: Environmental > Aquatic > Freshwater... | reverse complement strand
GCCGAGCTCACACACGCCCGCGCGACACTCGTACGCCTCCGGGCACGTCACCCCCATGCACGGGTCCGCGCCGCCACCACCTCCCGTGACGCCGCCTCCGCCGCCGGTCGACCCGCCCCCCGTCCCTCCGCCCGTGGAGCCGCCACCACCACCGGTCGTGCCACCTCCGCCGCCGGTGACCGCGCCGCCGTCACCCGCCATGCAGAACCCGTTCGGTCCACACACCGCGCCGCTCGGACAATCGGTGTTCGCCATGCACGGCTTGGCGTTGAACTCACAACCGACAAAACAGACACTCAACACAACCACTGCCAGACGCGAGTTCATCAGAACGTTCCCCCAAGCTGCACCACGGCCCCACCCGCCACGGGAGTCACCGCCACCTGCGGAGCCGGCGCCGCCGTCCCCCACAGCACGGCACCGACGATGCCCGTCAGCGCCCCGACGCCGAGCCCGATGAAGCCGACCGTCGTCAACGTGCGCGCCGTGCCCAGGCTCGCTTCCGCCGCTGGATCTCTGGCGACCGAGTTGTCAGCGCTGCGCGGCGCGCCGTAGCCGACCGCGGCGCCGACTCCCGCCACGACCGCGCCCGCCACCGCCACGCCACCCCCGACGTACACCAGCGTCTTGCCCACGCTGCGCTGCCCGGCCCCGGTGTCTTCAATCACCAACGGCGGCAACGGAGGCGGCGGGTCCTTCACCACCACCGGCTCCACCTTCGTCGGCTCGACCACCTTCACCGGCTCGACCTTCGTCTCCACCGGCCGCACCGCCGACAGCTCGTTCACCTTCAGCTGCGCGAACAACTGCGTCAGCGCGTTCTTTGCGATGTCTTTGAAGGCGTCCCGGCCCTTCGCCAGCTTCACCGTCGCCGTCGGGCTCGCCACCTTCCCGTCGTCGCGCACGATGCGGCCCGTCGCCACCACCGCGCCTTCCAGCGTGTAGTCGACGCTCGTGTACAGCGCGTACAGCGCCTCCGCCTTCTTCGCGAGCTGCACCAGGCACTCGTCTTCCCGCTCGCAGTCCTGTCGCTTCAATTCCTTCAACGCCAGGTCGTAGCGCGCGAAGTCAGGCACCTGCGCGCCCGCCAACCGCAGCAGCCGCCCGTACTCCCGCTGCAGCCCTTCCTTGTCCTCCTTCGAGAACCCGGACGGCGTTCGCTTGAGCTCCAGGGGGAACGGCATCACCGACGGCCTCGGCGCCTGCGCCAAACTCATCGACGAGGCACACAACGCCACGCACCACAGAAGTCTCTTGAGCGCGAACATGCGAGCCGTCGCTTCTAGCAAGGCGCGCCGATCTGTCGAACGAATGGCGGAACCGTCCGCTGCGGTTGAAGCCTCAGAGCCCCAGCTTCTTCGCCAGCCCGTCGTACGCCGCCTGGGCCGTCGCGCACTCCGTCACGCTGCCGGCCTTGAGCACCTGCTTCACCACGCTCGGCCCTTCCTTCTCCCACAGCGAGTACTTCTTCTCGTCCTTGATGACCGCCTCGCCCATCTCTTCCACGTTGCCCTGCAGCCGCTTCTTCCAGTCGTCAGTGGGCTGACAGCCGCTCGACTCGATGAAGACCTTCTTCACCGCCACCGGCGCGGGCGCAGGCTCTGGCTTCTTGAGGTCCTTCGGGAGCGGCACCATCTCCTCGAGGTCGGGCTTCGGCGGCGCCACGTCCACCACCGGCTGCACCGGCACCGGCACCGGCGTGGGCGTCGGCGGCTGCACGTCGGCCACCACCGGCGGCGTCGGAGGCGGCTTCGGCCCGCCCAGGAACGTCAGCCCGATGCCACCGAGCAGCAGCAGCACGAGGACCACCAGCGCGATCAACCCGGTGCGCGACTTCTTCTCGGGGAACGCGGCGGCGAGCGCCTTGTCGGTGCCCGCGTGCGGAGGCCGATCGATCTTCATCGTCGGTGCGTGCTTCGACACCAGCTCGACGGGATCCGGCGCGCGCCGCACGGCGGTCGAGTCTTGCGAGAGCCGGCGCAGCAGCCGCTGCACCGTCACGCGCGCCGCGTCGGCCGACGAGGGGCGCCCCGCCGGCTCCTTCGAGAGCAGCGCCTCGACGAACTCCTCGACCCCTTCCGGCACGTTGTTCATCACCGCCGACAGCGCCGGCGGCCGCTGCGAGAGGTGCTTCTGCAAGAGCTCGGTGACGCTGTCGGACTCGAACGGCAGCCGCCCGGTGAGCATCTCGAAGAGCATCACGCCGAGCGAGTAGAGGTCCGCCGTGCCTTCGACCTTCAGCCCCTGCGCCTGCTCGGGCGCGATGTACTCCGGAGTGCCCGCCAGCAACGACGCGCCGTCGGTGCGCTTGGCCAGCGACACCGCGCCCTCGAGCATGGCGATCGACTCCTGACGCGCGAGCCCGAAGTCGAGCACCTTCACCAGCAGCTCGCCGTTGTGCTCACGCAGGAGGTACACGTTGCTCGGCTTCAGATCGCGGTGCACCACGCCCTTCTTGTGCGCCTCGGCGAGCCCGTTGAGGATCTGATCAGCGATGCCCAGCGCCTGCGCCGGCGCGAGCTGACCGAGCCGGCGGATGTACGCGTCGAGCGGCTCGCCATCGAGGAACTCCATCATCAGGAACTCGCGCCCGTCGGGCGTCTTCCCGAAGTTCATCACCTCGATCAGGTTTCGGTGCTTGAGCGACCCGAGCGCGCGCGCTTCCGAGAGGAACCGCTTGGTCCACTCGGCGTCGGCCGCCACCTCGGGCTTGAGCACCTTCACCGCCGCGCGACGGCCGATGGTCTGGTGCATCGCCTCGTAGACCAGCCCCATGCCGCCGGCCGCGAGCAGGCGCGTGACCTTGAAGCCTCCGAGGTCGAGCCCGATGAGCGGGTCCTGCTCCTCCACCTGGATGGAGGGCGGCGCGCCGAGGCTCTTGTCGGTGTCAGGCATGCCGTGCGTTCTACCAACCCGCACGCATCGCCACTACTTCACGACTTCTTTGCGCACGAAGCTGTCGACGAGCAGCAGCCCCACGCCGACGACGATCGCCGAGTCGGCCACGTTGAACGCCGGCCAGTACGCCTTGTCCATCCAGTGCGCTTCGAGGAAGTCGATGACGAAGCTGCGCGCGAGGCGATCGATGTAGTTCCCGATGGCGCCACCCAGCACCAACGGCAGCCCCCACTTCGCCCACACCTCGTTCCGCTCGCCCTTCAACTTCGAGAAGTAGAAGCCGATGAGGATCACCGCGCCGATCGACACCAGGTGGAACAGCGGCCCGCGGTACTGCGGAGGCACGGTGCGGAACAACCCGAACGCCGCGCCCGGGTTCTCGGCGTAGCGCAGCCGGAAGAAGTCGTCGGACAGGACGATCTGATCCTTCGGCCGGTAGTGGTAGCCGTCGAAGGCCGCGTCGGGCGCCTTGCCGAGGAACACGCCCAGCTTCGAGGGCGCGCCGTCGAACGCGGTGGTCAGGCGATCGAGCACCCAGAACTTGGTCACCTGGTCGAACGCGATGACGACGAACGCGACGACAGCGAGCCAGACGTACTTTCGCTGCATGGCGCGCCCTTCACCACTCGCCTCCACGGCACGCAAGCGCGTAAGAGGTGCGCCACGATGAAGTGGACCTCCTCGCTCGTGGTGATGTGGTTGTCGCTCTCGTTGGGCTCGGCGTGCGGCAAGGTGCAGGAAGCCTGCAGCTCGGCCACCTGCAACGGCTGCTGCGACAACACCGGCTTCTGCCAGTACGGCTTCGACAACAACGGCTGCGGCACCGGTGGCGTGGTCTGCCAGACGTGCTTCCCCGGCACCCACTGCGAGACGGGCTTCTGCCGGATCGACCTCGGCGGCACCGGCGGCGGCTCGGGAACGGGCGGCGGCTCGGGAACGGGCGGCGGCTCGGCGACCGGCGGCGGCTCGGCGACCGGCGGCGGCTCGGCGACCGGCGGTGGCTCGGCGACCGGCGGTGGCTCGGCGACCGGCGGTGGCTCGGCGACCGGTGGCGGCGCGGGCACGGGCGGCGGCGCGGGCACGGGCGGCGGCGCGGCGACTGGCGGCGGCGCGGGGACCGGCGGCGGCGGTGGAGGCCTGCCCAGCTTCACCTCGCAGCTCTGGTATTACGGCCGCGTCACCAGCAGCACGCGCAACGAGGTCGGCCGGGTGTTCTTCCCGTCGCGCACGGTGCAGACGCTGAGCTTGCCCGGCACCGACGTGCGCTCGTGGAGCGTGTCGAACACCGGCCGCGCGGTCGCGGTGGCCATCGACAACACCGTCACCGGTCGCTTCGATCTCGTCGCGCTCAACCACGACGGCACCAACCTCCGCACGCTCGCCACGCCGCCCCCGGGCTTCGGGGTCAACTTCATCCGCTTCTCTCCCAACGGGCAGCGCGTGATGTACGAGGCGAAGGACGCGAGCGGCCTCAACCGGCTGTTCGTGGTCGGCATCACCGGCGGCGCCCCGCTGGAGGTCACCCCGCCGCGCAACGTGCCCACCGACCCGACGCTCAACATCATCAGCACCACCTTCAGCCGCGACAGCCGCTACCTCGCCATCACCGCCGAGACGGTCGTCGATCGCCTCACCGAGCTGTGGGTCGTGGACTTCAACCAGCCCTCGCCAACGCCCACGGCCATCGTCAGCGCCGCGGTCGCCGGTGGCGCGCCGGGCACCAGCAGCTTCTGGGGCGTGGTGAGCCCGGTGCAGTGGTCGGCGTCGTCGCGCAACGAGCTGCTCTTCAAGTTCCGCACGACGACGGATACCGCGTTCCGGCTGATGCGCATTCTCCCCAACGGCACGGGGATGGGGCCGGTGCCGGGCACGCCCGACGGCACCACGATGACCGGGTACGTCGGCAGCTTCGGCGTGTCGGAGAACGGGCTCAACGTCGCCTTCAGCGCCGACACCTCGCTCATGACGGCCTACGAGGTCTATACGGTGTCGCTCGTCGCCGGCGCGCCCTCGGTGCGGGTGAGCGCCGGCACCGCGCTCGCCGGCCGTCGCCCCGACTTCAACCGCAACCTCACCTTCAACCCCGCCGGCAACACCCTCGCTTTCGGCGCCAACTGGGACGTGGGCGGCGCGCAGTACGAGCCGTACGTGCTGCCGTTGCCGTCGGGGCCGCAGCTCCGGTTGAGCCCGCTCGTCACCCTCGGCAACGTCGACGACGTGGTGTGGTCGCCCTCGGGAGAGCTGGCCATCGTCGCCGACTTCCGCACCGACGAGACCTTCGAGCTCGCGCTGATGCCGTCGACCACGGCGCCGACCACGCCCGTCCCGCTGGTGACCCCGGTCGCGGGCGGTGACGTGCTCGACGCCCAGTGGACTCCCTGACGGGCGCTGCGCTAGGCAGTGGGGGCGGCCTTCGCGGGTCGCCCTGATGAGCTCCTGATTCCGAACTCAGCGTCGAAGTGGTTCCCCTCGACTCCTTTCGGGATCTTTCATGTCCGCCACACCGTTCCTTCGCGCCCAGGGGCTGGGCTTTGCGTACCCGTCGTCTGCCCCGCTGCTGGAAGACCTCACCTTTCACCTCACCCCCGGGTGGACCGGCCTCGTCGGCGCCAACGGCGCGGGCAAAACCACGCTGCTGCGGCTGATCCGCGGAGAGCTGCGCGCCACCTCTGGCCACCTGAAGGTCGAAGGCCGCGTCACCTGGTGTCCACAACGCGTCGAGACGCTCGACGCCGACCTCGAGACCTTCGCGTGGGCGGCCGATGGGCTCGCGCGCAAGCTGCAGGGGCGGCTGCGCCTCGAGCCCACCGAGCTCGAGCGCTGGCCGACGCTGTCCCCGGGTGAACGCAAGCGCTGGCAGCTCGGCGCGGCGCTGTGGAGCGAGCCCGAGGTGCTGCTCCTCGACGAGCCGGGCAACCACCTCGACGTCGAGGGGCTCGGGCTGCTGCGCGCCGCGCTGCGCGACTACCGGGGCGTGGGCGTCATCGTCTCGCACGATCGCGCGCTGCTCGACGACGTGACGAAGGCGACGCTGCGGCTGGTCGACGGCACCGCGCGGCTGTGGCCACAGCCCTTCTCGCAGGCGCGCGCGGCGTGGCTGGACGAAGAGGCCTCGGCGCGCACCGCCCAGCGCGAGACCCGCCGCCAGCTGCAGAAGGAAGAGCGGAAGCTCGACGCGAAGCGCCGCACGCTGGCCTCGAGCGAGGCGCAGCGCAGCACCGGCCAGCGCATGAAGCACCGCAACGACTCCGACGCGCGGACGCTGGGCGCCAACTTCCGCGCCGAGATGGCCGAGATGGCGCACGCCGCGACGCTGCGCCGGGTGGAGCGGAAGGCCGGCGCGGTGCGTGAGCAGCTCGAGGCGATTCACGTGCGCGACGAGGCCGGGCAGGCGCTGTTCCTCAAGTACGAGCCCAGCCCGAAGAAGACCCTGGTGCAGTTCTCGGGCGACGTGGTGCTGCCGGACGGCACGGTGCTGGTGAAGGACGTGGCGCTTCAGGTCTCGCGCGGCGAGCACGTGTGGCTGCAGGGGCCGAATGGGCGCGGCAAGAGCACGCTGCTGCGCGCCGTGGCGCCGCCGGGGGAACGCGTGCTGCTGCTCCCGCAGGAGCTCAGCCTCGACGAGACCCGCGCCGACCTCGAGGTGGTGAAGGGCCTCCCTCCGGAAGAGCGCGGGCGCGTGCTGCAGCTCGTGCACGCGCTGGGAGTCGAGCCTGATCAGCTGTTGAGCTCGGTCGCGCCGTCACCCGGGGAAGGCCGCAAGCTGCGCCTCGCGCTCGGGCTGGGCCGCCATGCGTGGCTGGCGATCCTCGACGAGCCGACCAACCACCTCGATCTCCCCGCCATCGAGCGGCTGGAGGCGGCGCTGCGCGACTTCCCGGGCGCGCTGCTGCTCGTCACCCACGACGCGCAGCTCGGCGCCGCGGTGTGCAGTCGAACCGTGACGCTGTGAAGAAGCGTGAACTCCCTGCGCGCGGGCGGGCGTGCAGTTACCCTCGCGCACCTTGATCCGACGTGTCTTGAAATGGGTGGGCCTCGCGCTGCTGGTGGTGCTCTCGCTGGTGCTGGCCGACGCGTGGCAGGGCCTGGGTCACCGCGCGACCGGGGCCCGCCGCGCGCGCATGGAGCAGAGCCCGCAGTGGAAGGCCGGCGCCTTCGAGAACCCGGAGCCGATCGTCAACCTCCTCGGGCCGATGCTGACCGGCGCGTTCCACCCCAGCCCCGACGCGTCGCCGCACGAGCCGGTCGCGGTGCAGCCCATCGACCCCGCCCTCTTCGCCACGCCGCCCGAGAGCGGTCTGCGCGTCACCTGGCTGGGCCACTCGACGATGTTGATCGAGCTCGACGGGCACCGCGTGCTGACCGACCCGGTGTGGAGCGATCGCGTGTCGCCGCTCACCTGGGTCGGCCCCACGCGCTACTACCCGCCGCTGATTCCCCTCGAGAAGCTGCCGAAGCTCGACGCGGTGCTCATCTCGCACGACCACTACGATCACCTCGACCACCGCACGATCATCGCCATGAAGGACTGGGACACGAAGTTCTTCGTGCCGCTCGGCGTGGGTGCGCACCTCGAATACTGGGGCGTGCCGCCGGAGAAGATCGTCGAGGTCGACTGGTGGCAACGCACGAAGCTCGGAGCTCTCGAGGTGGTGTCGACGCCGGTGCGCCACGCCTCGGGCCGCCACGTGTTCGACAAGGACGCCACGCTGTGGTCGAGCTACGCGCTCATCGGGCCGAAGCACCGCGCCTGGTTCTCGGGTGACAGCGGGCTCTTCACCGCCATGCAGGACATCGGAGAGAAGCTCGGCCCCTTCGACGTGACGATGATCGAGGTCGGCCAGTACCACCGCGCGTGGCCCGACTGGCACCTGGGCCCCGAACAGGCCGTCACCGCTCATCATCTGGTGCGCGGCAAGGTCTTCTTCCCCATGCACTGGGGGCTGCTGACGCTCGCCTACCACGCGTGGACCGAGCCCATCGAACGCAGCGTGATCGCCGCGCAGCGCACGCCGACCCCCATCGTCACCCCGAAGCCCGGCCAGAGCGTCGAGCCCGAAGTGGCGACCGAATACGCGCGCTGGTGGCCGCGGCTGCCCTTCGAGACCGTCGAGCAGCACGCCGTCGTCTCGGGCAACGTGGTGATCAGACCGAGCGCCGCCGGCCTGGGCGCCACGCCCGCGCCCTGAAGCTTCGGAGCGGGTTGATCAGGTGCTACCTTCGGCGCCTCCCCGCCCATGGCTGCCGACCGAGAGACCGCCGTAGATCGCCCCACTCCGCCCTCCGCGGAGCAGGAGACGCCGGCGCCCTCCACCGCCCCGCTCCACTGCCCGGAGTGCAGCAAGCAGCTCGAAGGCGAACCCAACTTCTGCCCTGCCTGCGGCGCCGACCTGCGCGGGCTCTCGGGCACCTCCGACACGCTCGACGGGCCGCTGCGCGAGCAGCTCATCGACAACCGCTACCGTGTGCTGGAGAAGCTCGGCGAGGGCGGCATGGGCGCCGTGTACAAGGTCGAGCACGTGCGCATGGGCAAGCTGGCCGCGCTCAAGTTGATGCGGCCGGATCACGCCGTCGACAAGGCGCTCAAGGGCCGGTTCCTCCAGGAAGCGCGCATCGTCGCCCGGCTCAGCCACCCCAACACGGTGCAGGTCTTCGACTCCGGCGAGCTCGACGACGGCGGCCTGTTCATCGCCATGGAGTACGTGCCCGGCAAGGATCTCGCCTGGCACCTCAAGGCCCACGGTCCGATGAGCGAGGGGCAAGCGGCGAACATCGGCGTGCAGCTCCTCGCCTCGCTGCAGGAAGCGCACGAAGCGGGCATCGTGCACCGCGATCTCAAGCCCGCGAACGTGATGCTGGTGCGCCGCCGCAAGTCGGGCGACGACCAGGTGAAGCTGCTCGACTTCGGCATCGCCAAGCTCCACGAGGCCGAGGGCCGCAAGTCCACCACCGGCGACTTCATCGGTACGCCCGCGTACATGTCGCCCGAGCAGATCCGCGGCGAGAGCCTCGACGCGCGCAGCGACCTGTACTCGCTGGGCTGTCTGCTGTTCGAGCTGGTGACCGGCCGCCAGCCCTTCGATGGGCCCACGCCGATCAGCATCCTCACGCAGCACTACGAGGCGCCGATTCCGCGCATCACCGACGTGAAGGCCGATGCCAACGTCTCGCCGGCGTTCCAGGCGGTGCTCGATCGCGCGATGGCCAAGAAGGCGGTCGATCGCTGGCCCGACGCCGAGGCGATGCGCGTGGCGCTCGAGCAACTCCAGAAGTCCCTGGGCAGCAAGCCGGCCGAGTACACGCCGATGCCCGTCGAGCTGGCGGACAAGATGCTGTCGCGCGAAGACTTCGACAGCTTCGAGCGGAAGATCCGCGTTCAGCGGGCGGTGGCGCCGATCGTCGCGCTGCTGGTGCTGGGCGTCGCCGGGCTGGCCGCGGTGCACTGGTGGAAGAGCGAGTCGATCGAGGTGGTCTCGGGCGCCGAGGTCGAGCCGAATGATCAGCCTGATCAGGCCACCCGCATTCCCCTGGGGACCGCGGTGCAGGGGTCGATCGGCGCGTCCACCTCCGACGGCGATCGCGACCTCTACGTCACCAACGTCGCCGCCGGGCCGCATCGCCTGAGCCTCACCGGCGTGGCCGACCTGAACCTCACCCTCGAAGTGCTGCAGCTCGACCGCGTCCAGAAGGAAGACGGCGCCACCGTCGAGAAGCTGGTGCGCAAGCTGTGGCTCGACGACGTTTCGCTGGGTGAAGGCGAGCGCGTCGACGGGCTGAACCTGGCCGAGGGCCTCGTCTACCTCCGCGTGCAGGAGCGGGCGTTCTGCACCGAGCCCAACCGCCCCAGCCGCGAGAAGTCGCTGGTGCCGTACACGCTGCTGCTCGAGCCGATGCGCACCGAGGGCGTCACCGAGCTCGAGCCCGACGACACCACGTCCACCGCGCAGCCGCTGCCGCTGACCCGCGCCGTCACCGCGTGGACCGGCCCGTCGGTGGAGCTCGACGAGCTCTCGCCCCGCCGCCCCGACGCGCCCTTCTCGACGGCCGACTGGTTCCGCATCGAGGGCCCGGCCGACGCGACGGTGATGGTGGCGGTGGTGCCGCCCGAGCGCGGCTCGCTGCAGGTGGTCGACGGCGCGGGGCTCGAGACGGCGCTGCGCAAGGGCACGAAGGTCCCCACGGTGACGGTGAAGGCCGCGCCGGTGTGGCTCGAGCTCAAGCCGATGGCCGACGGGGTGCGCCGACTGCGCGTGCTGGCCGGTGACGAGGCGCTGCCCGGCGCGGAATATCAGCTCGCCGCCGGCACGGGCGGCGACAACGGGCTGGCCGCGGTCATCGATCTCTCGCGCGCGCTGGAAGGTCGCTCTCGCCTCGAGACCCGCCGGCTGCTGCTGGAGGCGACCCGCAAGCACTTCGCCGGCTCGGCCGACCTCACGCGCCTCGGAGAGAACTGAAGGCCGTACCAGACCGGACACGCGAGGGCATCCGCGACACCGGATCTGCGACCGCCCGGCATGGTATGGGGAGGGCTCCCGCATGAACCAGCCGCAGCAGGTCATCCTCGTAGGTGGGACTGACGCCGATGCTGCGCGGATCGCGGACGTGCTGCGCTCGTGTGAGGTGGTGCGCGCGCGCGACGCGGCCGAAGTGAGCGCGCTGCTCGGCTCGGTCAAGTCGTTGTTGTGCCTCGTGGTGTCGATCGACCCCGGCGTGCCGACGGCGGGTACGTGGCGCAAGCTGCTCGCCGACGCGCGGCGTGACGTGCCGCTCTTCGCCCTCTGCGACATTGAGCAGGAAGCCACCGTGGTGCGCTGGTTGTCGGAAGGCGCCAACGACTGGCTCTTCCGCCCGCACCTCTCGGGGCTGACCGCCATCCTCGCGCGGCTCGAGCGCGAGCGCGCCGAAGAGCTGGCCCGCGAGACGATGGAGCAGCGCTGGCGCGAGAGCACCGGCGAGCTGGTGCAGCTGGCCCGCCACCCGACCTTCCAGGGCAGCGACCCGTCGGGCGCCTTCGCCGAGGCCAACGAGGCGGCCGTGCGCGGGGTGCAGGTCACGCGGTCCGGCCTGTGGCTGTTCGACGAGAAGCGCGAGTTCGTCAGTCAGGTCGACGTCTACGACGCCCGCACCCGCACCCACCAGGCGGGGCCGAAGCTGGCGGTGACCGAGGCGCTCCAGCAGTCCTTCGCGCACCTCACCACGCAGCGCTCGTTCTCGGTCGCCGACCTGCGCGCCGACGACTTCCCGCGGCCCGTGGCCAGTGCGTACTTCGAGCCCGCCGGCGTCGGCGCGGCGATCATCGTCGCGGTGCGCCTGCGCGGTGAGCTGGTGGGCGCGCTGTGCCTCGAGCACCTCGGCGGCCCGCGCCGCTGGCACCCGGGCGAGGAGTCGTTCGCCGGCGCCATCGCCGACCTCATCTCGCTGGCGCTCGAGAGCAACGAGCGGTTCCGCGCCGAGCAGGCGCTCAACGAGTCCGAGCGGCGCTTCAGGGACTTCTTCGAGCACTCCAACGACTCGATCGTGCTGTACCGGGTGCTGCCCAACGGCCGGGTGGAATGTGAAGACATCAACCCCGCCGCCGAGCTGATCAGCGGGCTGCGCCGCGCCACCACCATCGGCCGCACCGCCGCCGAGCTGGTCGACCCGGTGGCGGCCCGGCTCTTCGAGGCGCGGTGGCAGCAGGCGATCCGCCTGCGCGCGCCGGTGATGTACGAGCAGGAATACCCGCTCCCCGCGGGGCGCCGCTGGGTCAACACCGCGATGGTGCCGCTGATGAACGAGCAGGGCCAGGTCACTCGCCTGGCCGCCATCTCGCGCGACGTGACGCAGATGCGCGAGGCCGAGGCGCTGCAGCGCAGCCTCGAGGCGCAGATGGCCGAGTCGCAGAAGAACGAGGCGCTCGCGCGGCTGGCCTCGCACATCGCGCACGACGTCAACAACCTGCTCACGGTGATCATCGCCCACGCCCAGCGGCTGCAGGGCAGCGGCGGCAAGGCCTCGGAGGTGGCGCAGGCCATTCTCCAGGCGACCGGCCGCGGCCGCGAGCTGACGCAGCAGGTGCTCACCTTCGGCCGTCGCCGCCCGCCGGAGCGCAAGCCGCTCGAGCTGGCGCCGCTGGTGCGCGAGACGCTCAAGCTGCTCGAGCCCACCGCCGGCGGCGTGAAGCTGCGCGAGGTGGTGGCCGCGCGCCTGCCTCGCGTGCTCGGCGACTCGGGGCAGCTGCTGCAGGTGCTGACCAACCTGTGCACCAACGCGCTGCAGGCCATGCCCTCGGGCACCGGCTCGCTGACGGTGACGCTCGAGACCTCGGAGGTCGACTTCTCGTACGCCTCCCGCCACCCGCCGCTGCAGGCCGGCCGCTGGGTGCGCCTCACCGTCGCCGACACCGGCGTGGGCATGGACGAGGCGACCGCGCGCCGCATCTTCGAGCCCTTCTTCTCGACGCGCCTCGACGGCAGCGGCACCGGGCTGGGGCTGGCGGTGGTGCAGAGCATCGTGCAGGGCCACGACGGCGCGGTGGTGGTGGACAGCGAGCCGACGCGGGGCACCTCGTTCCACGTGTACCTCCCCCCGCTGCAGGAAGAGCTCTCGCGCCCCGGCGCGGGTCAGCACCTGATGCTGGTCGACGATCACCCCGGCATGGCCCGCGTGTCGGCGCGGCTGCTCGAGACGCTGGGCTACCGCACCACGGTGTTCGACGACCCGCGCGAGGCGCTCAAGGCCTTCCGCGCCACGCCGCGCGGCTTCGACGCGGTGCTGACCGACCTCTCGATGCCGCAGATGAGCGGCGAAGACTTCACCCGCGAGCTGCGTGAGCTGCGGCCCGAGGTGCCGGTCATCGTCTCGTCGGGCATGGCCTCGGAGCTCGACGACGCCGCGCGCCAGCGGCTGCGCATCGACGCGGTGCTGGTCAAGCCGTGGCGGCTGGAAGAGGCGGTCGCGGCGCTGCAGCGCGTGCTGGGCTGAAAACACGACGGCCCCGCTCGAGGTGAGCAGGGCCGCGGTGCTGGGAGGCGAGCGTGAAGCTCAGCCGCGGTACTGGTGGATCGCCATGATGGGGTAGCGCATCTGCGAGTAGCTCACGCGCTGGCTGCCGTCGGAGTTGACGTTGTTCGAGCCGATGAAGAGCGGCCGGCCGTTCTGCCACCCCGCGAAGAGCACCACGTGCTGACCACCCGGCGTGCGCATCGACACCACGTCACCGGGGCGCGCCTGGCTGAGCGAGACACGGCGGAAGTTCGAGTCGCGATCGAGGTTGCCCATCAGGCCGTACACCGACGCGCTGCCCTGGTTCTGCCGAATCTGGCCCGACGCGATGAGCGTGCCCGAGACGAAGTTGGCGCAGTTGACGTTGTTGGGCACCCAGTCCTGCATGGCGCGGCCGACGGCGTTGCTCGAGACCTTGAGGTCGCGCGCGTTCCAGCCGAGGTACTGACGGGCGAGGTCGAAGGGCTTGCTCGCGCCCGCGGGCGTCGGCCGGTTGTCACCCGAAGGGGTCGGCGTGCTGGGCCGCGAAGGACGCGCCGGCGGCCTGGCCGACTTGAAGTCATCGGTGCGCCCCGGGATGTTGAGCGTGCGACCCGCGTAGATGAGGTTCGCGTTGCTGATGGAGGGGTTCGACTTCATCAGCGCCGAGACCGAGGTCCCGTAGCGCTGCGCGATGCCGGAAAGCGTGTCACCAGTACGAATGCGGTAGGCGCTCATGGTGAAGAGGTTATCTGGATCACCAACCCGCTGGATTCACTGATGATTTGGAAAGATCCTGAACAACTTCCAGACGATGCGGCCGTAACCCTTTGAAGTTCAAAGCTGAAGTTTTCTGCCTACATGGCCGGAATCAGCGCTCAAAATCGACACCGACGCCCGCCGAGCCCATCACCCCGCGGATCAGAGAGCCGTCGGGCTGAGGGAAGAAGAGCGTGCCCGCCTCGGCCAGCACGTAGAAACTGGGGAACAGGCGCCAGCGGAGCCCGCCGGAGACCCCGAAGCGCGGCGTCTGGGCGAGGCCGAGCGCGGTGCTGCGCAGCGTGAGGTAGAGCCAGTCGTCGAGCAGCGCGAGCGAGAAGGTGCCGTCGAGGTCGAGCCGGTTCCAGAAGAAGTACTCGGCGGCGACATCGAAGGTGACGCGGGTGCCGATGCCCACGCGCAGCTCGGCGAAGCCCGAGAGCCCGTCGGGCAGCACCGCGTCTTGAATCGACGCGCCGCGGAAGCCGGTGTCAGCGAAGCGCTGCAGCTCGTAGGCGGGCCCGAAGAAGCCGTGGCGAAACCCGCCGGCCTGCTTGCGCAGCTCGAGGCGCGCCGAGAAGCCGACCTCCTTCACCGTGGCGTCGAGCGTGGTGCCGACGAGGAAGCCGAGATCTCCGGTGACGTTGCCGCGCGCGCCGGTGCCGAACATCACCATCCACCGCAGGGCGGCGTTGCGCACCAGCACCGCGCTCGCGTCGAGGTGGAGCAGCGTCACCGGCGACGGCGTGAAGGGCGCGGTGCCCATCACCGGGCGGAAGGGACGGCCCGCGAGGTTGAAGTCGTGCGCCAGCGAGAGCGCGAGCACGTAGCGATCTCTCACCGCCGCGTCGCTCGAGAAGGTGGCGCCGAGATCCCACGCCACTTCACCCGCGAAGAGCCGCGCGCCGAGCAGGTCCGACGCGAAGGCCTCCACGCGCACCGGCCCCAGGCGCAGCGCGAGATCTCCACTGACCGGGTGGTAGTTCGGGTTGAGCTGGTTCGAGTAGCGCCACAGCAGGTGGCCCAGGCCGAGCGTCTTCTTGCGCTCCGGCCCCAGCCGCAGGTGGAACACGCTGGTGGGCTTCAAGATGCGCAGCGACTGGAGGATCTGCCCGTAGTCCGACAGCTCGTCCCAGTCGGCGCCGCGCAGCACGCCGCCCACGTCGCTCTCGCGGTTGAAGGCCGGCGTGTCGATGACGCGGAGCCGGAAGGTGGGGCCGAACTCGAGCGCGAAGTCGTCGCCCACCGCGAAGCCGATGACCGGGTGCAGCGCGGTGGTGAGGTCGACGCCGTTCTCTCCGAAGCCCGAAGGGAAGAGCCCGAGGTCGGCTTCAGCCGCGCCGTGCAGCGAGAGGGGTGAGGGAGGCTCGGCCTCGACGCCCGCGTCGATGGGCACCGGAACCGCGGCGTGCACCACGGGCTCCGCTTCCACGCCGCCGTCCGCCAGGCTCGCCGTGCTGAGAATGAGGAGCGCGAGCACCATCGAGCGCGCACCGTACCGCGTCAGCGAAGGCCCCGCGAACTGCGTCACCGCGGCTGCGAAACGACCAACCAGAGATCGCCGCCTTCGTGCGTGCCGCCCTGGAAGTAGAGCGACTTGTCACGGCCCAGCGAATACACGGCCTCGGTCGGCGCGACCTGCAGCTTGAGCGTGGCGACGTTGTCCTTGAGGTCCTTGAGCGTCAGCTCGGCGGTCTTGTGGTTGGGCAGCGTGAGGCTCTGCACCTTGTCCTTGAGGAGCTCGAACTTCTTCGAGTCGAGCTTCTTCATCGTCAGGTACTTCACCTTCGAAGCCATCGCGTCGCGCATCTTGAGCAGCGACGGATCGACGGTGCCGGCGGCGGTGGAGGCGAAGACGACGTCGGCCTGCACCGGCACCGACGGCTCAGCGGCCAGCACCGGCAACGCGAGCACCAGGGCGGCGGCGAACAGCGACCTCGTCACAGATCCCCCTGCTTGCCTTCCGGGTTGGCGGCCGGCTCTTCGGTCATCGTCTCTTCCGAGTGCTCGCCGTCCTTCTTCTTCTTGCCGGCGTCGGGCGCGGTCTCGACCACCCAGATGATGGCGTCGCCGGTGTCGGTCTCCATCACCACCGGCTTCACGGTGGCGTTCTCTTCGACCGACACGGTCTGCACCTGCATCTTGGTGGCGCCGTAGCCCTCGGGCGTCGCGAACTTCATGCTCACCGGCACCGCGATGGCCACCGCCGCCGTCGCGCCCACGAAGCCCGCGATGAGCGGCCCGCGCTGGTAGGTGAACAGCTCGCTGAAGGTCAGCTTGAGGCGCTCGAACAGCGGCAGCTTCTCGGGCGTCACCTTGCCCATCACGTCGTCGGTGAAGGCCTTCCAGTCGACCGAATCGGCCTGCATCTCGAGCGCGTGGCGCATCAGCGCGTCGGCGGCGCGGAAGTCGGCGACCTGGCCGGCAGACTCTTTGTTGTTGGCGAGGTGTTGTTCGAGCAGCTGCCGCTCTTCCGGGGAGAGCTCACCGTCGACGTAGGGCGACAGCAAAGGGAGGAACTTTTCGCGCGCTGGGTTCTTCATGGGATTCACCGCCTGAGCTGGTCGTAACGGGCGCCAAACGCCGATATTTTCAGGAATTTTCTTCAGAGCCGACGCCCTGCTTCGACTCGTCCAACTCGAGGTATTCGTTGAGGATTTTCTGCATCTTGAGGCGCGCGTGGAAGAGGCGCGACATCACGGTGCCCTTGGGGATCTGCAGGGTCCGGCTCAAGTCCTCGTAGCTCATGCCCTCGACTTCGCGCAGCAGGAGGATCTGCCGGTGGGCCTCGGGGAGCTGGGCGATGGCGGCGGTGATGCGCTCGGCGAGCTCTGCGCGCAGCGCTGACTTCTGGGGGTTGGTGCCGAGCCGTGAACCGAGCGCGCCGATGTTCGCTTCGGCCACGTCCATCTTCACCGACTCGTCGAACTCGACGTGCTCGTTGCCGCGCGCCGAGCCCTTCTTGCGGATCACGTCGATGCAGATGTTGACGGTGATGCGGTACAGCCACGTGTAGAAGCTGGCGTCGCCCTTGAAGTGCTCGAGGTAGCGGTAGACCTTGACGAAGGCCTCCTGCGCCACGTCGCGCGCTTCTTCCTTGTCCTTGAGCATGCCGAGCGCGACCCCGAACACCTTGCGCTGGTAGCGCTCGACGAGGAGCTTGAACGCACGCTGATCTCCGGTGCGAACGCGTTCGACGAGCGTGAGATCGTCAGTGGCCAAAGCGGCGGGGACCGTAGCACGGGCGATGCGAGCCCCGACTGTTTTTGGCCCCTTCGAGAAACTCATCGGACGAGGAAGAGCGATGGCGGTCACGGGGCGCACTGACGGCCCCCTCGCCGGCGTTCTTCATTCGACTCAGGTGGGGCGCGCGCCTAAAGCCCGCGCCATGCGAACGAGCTTCCTGCTGGGCGTGCTCCTCTTCTCTGCGTGCAAGACGACCCCTGAGGCGCCGAAGACCGCGGAGGCCCCGGCGGTGCTGGTGCGGCTCGAGCGCACCGCGTGCTTCGGCCGCTGTCCCATCTACCGGGTGACGGTGATGAGCGACGGCGCGGTGTCCTTCGTCGGCGAGCGCTTCGTGGCGGCCGAGGGCGAACAGAAGGCGACGCTCGACGCCGAGGCGTTGAAGAAGCTGGTGACGCGCTTCGAGGCGTCGCCCTTCGCGAGTTGGAGCGACTTCGACAACCGCTCGATGACCGACATGCCCAGCGTGGTGCTGACCTTCAAGGGCAAGACGGTGCACCACTACCTCGGCGACGAGCGCGCGCCCGCGGAGCTCAAGCAACTCGAAGACGACGTCGACGCGCTCATCGGCACCGCGCCGTGGGTCACCGGCCAGGGAGGGCCCGCGCTGTGAAGCGGTTCCCCAAAGAGTTCTCCGACCTGCTGACCCGCGAAGGCCGGCGCGTGCTCGACGGCAAGCACCCGGCGTTGAGCGGCGTGCTGGCCACCGGGCGCTCGCGCTTCGTGGGCGCGGAAGGGTTGCTCGATCAGAAGAAGGCGCGTGGGCTGGCCGCGCTGCTCGACACCGCGCTGGGCGACAAGATGTCGCCGATGGAGCAGGCGATTCCCCGCGGCGCCACGTGGGACATGAAGGTCGCGTACACCGAGAAGCTGCCCAAGACGGTCTCGGTGCGCACGGCGATGCTCGACGACGACGAGTCGCCGGCCCTCGAGCGCGCCGAGGAGATCGGCCTCATCGGCTTTCTGCGCAGCAAGTCGTTCCACGCCTTCGCCGAGGCGCTGTCGGGCTACCCGCTGCGTCGCCAGTGGGGGCTGCAGACGCTGTGCTATTGGCCGAAGGACTACTCGGGCCCGCACAACGACCACCACCCCGACGAGCCGCTGGGCTGCGACGGGTACACCGACCTGCACCTCACGTTCTGCACCGAGGGCGTCGACCACCAGTGGATCGTCTACGAGCAGAAGAGCCACCTCTCGGAGATCCAGTCGATCGCCACGGTGGGCGGCGTCACCTGCTACCGGCTCCCCTTCTGGCACTACACGACGCCGCTGGTGCCGAAGCGGGGGCGTGAAGGCGACGCGCGCCGCTGGGTGCTGCTCGGTACGTTCCTCGACCGCTGGAGCTGAGGGTGTGCGAACGTCCCGCGCGCCGTCAGCGAGCAGCGGGTCGGACGTCGGTTGGAGCACTCCCCCATGGCGAAAAAATCGAAGCAGAGCACTCGAGACTCGGCCGAGACGCTCGTCGAGCGTGACCTGACCGCGCTGGCCACGGCGCACAAGCTGCCCGAGGGCTACGGGCTCGACCAGGCGGCCGCCGAGCTGGCCACGCTGCTGACGCGCGGGGGCAAGGCGCCGCTGCTGGCCGGTGACACCGGCGTGGGCAAGAGCGCGGTGGTGCAGGAGCTCGCGCGCCGCATCGTGCAGGGCAACGCGCCGGAGGTGCTGCTCGGCGCCCGCGTGCTCGAGCTGACCGCCGCCGGCATCTTCGCCCGCACCTCGACGCCCAAGGGCGCCGCCGAGCTGCTCGAAGAGTTCCTCGAAGCGGCCGCGCCCAACACCATCCTCTTCATGCGCGACGTGGGGCACGTGCGCGGCAGCTCGCTGGTGCCGGTGCTGATTCGTGCGCTGCGCACCGGCCGCGTGCGCTTCATCTTCGAGACCGACACGCCCGCCGCGCAGGAACTGCTGCGCAGCGACGAGGCGCTCGCCGAGAAGCTGCACCTCTTCATGGTCAACGAGCCGCCGCTCGAGCGCGCGCGGTGGATCCTCGGGCGCGTCGCCGAAGAGATGGAGGTCGAGCAGAACCTGCCCATCGACCCCTCGGCGTACGACATGGCGCTGCGGCTGTCGGTGAAGTTCCTCCTCGCGCAGCGGCTGCCGCGCAAGGCGATCGAGCTGCTGCGCGAGACGGTGACCGAAGCCGCGGGCGCCGCGCGTGAGCGGGTGACGAGCGAAGACGTGCTGGCGCGCTTCTGCAACTCGACGCGGCTGCCGCGCTTCATGGCCGACGACTCGTTGCCGCTCGACCTCGACGAGGTCAGCCGCTTCTTCGGCACGCGCCTGCTCGGGCAGACCGACGCGGTGGCCGCGGTGCTGCGCTCGGTGGCGCTGCTCAAGGCCGGCCTCAACAACCCGAAGCGGCCGCTGGGCGTGTTCCTCTTCGCGGGGCCCACCGGCGTCGGCAAGACGCACCTCGCGAAGCTGCTGGCCGAGTACCTGTTCGGCGCCGCCGATCGGCTGGTGCGGCTCAACATGGCCGACTACCCCGACTTCGGCGACGAGCAGGTGCTGTTCGGCAACCCGTGGGCGCAGGGGCTGTCGGGCAAGCGCGGCGAGCTGACCAAGCTCCTCGACGGGAGAGTGTTCACCGTGCTGCTGCTCGACGAGTTCGAGAAGGCGCACGCCAAGTGCCACGACCGCTTCCTGCAGCTCTTCGACGAGGGGCAGTTCATCAACGCCGCCGGCGAGACGGTGCCGTGCAACAACACGCTCATCGTCTGCACCTCGAACGTGGGCGCCGAGGTGTACCGCGAGGGCCCCATCGGCTTCGCCGCGCGCCGGGGGGAAGACGAGCTGCTCAGCGAGATCGATCGCCGCATCGCCTCCACCTTCCGCCCGGAGTTCCTCAACCGCTTCGATGGGCTGTGCCACTTCCGCCCGCTGGGGAAGGTCGAGATTCGCCGCATCGCGCAGCGCGAGGTGGGCCGCGTGCTCGAGCGCGAGGGCATTCGCGCCCGGCAGCTCGACGTGGAGGTCGCGCCCGAGGTGGTGGAGCTGCTCGTCGAGCGCGGCTACTCGCCGTCGCACGGCGCGCGCTTCCTGCAGCGGGAGATCGAGAAGACGCTGACCGCCGCGCTGGCGGTGGAGATCGCGCGCCGGCCCTTGCCGCCGGGCACGCCGGTGAAGGTGGTGGCGCACAAGAACGTGGTGCACGCCGTCGCCGAGCCGAAGGTGACGCGCGAGCGGGAAGCGACGGCGCAGGCGCAGTTGCCCGCGGCCGGCGCGCAGGTGACGAAGAAGAAGCTCGATCAACGCGCGCTGGTGCAGGAGGCCGAGGCCTACGTGGGCCGCGCGGCGGCGGTGGCGAGCGCGGCGAAGCGGCCCGAGCTCGAGGCGAAGCGACGCGAGCTGCTCGCGCAGAGCCAGGCGCCCGGCTTCTGGGACGATGGAGAGCGGGCGGCCGCGGTGCTGCGCACCTTCCGCGCGATGGACGCGCAGCTGGGGGAGCTCGATCGGCTCCGCGAGCTGTGCCAGGTCGCGCGGCGGCGCGCGCGTGACGCGAAGGGTGAGCTGGCGCTGGCCGGGGCGGTGCGCGCAGTGGAAGAGGCCGCGCGGGAGGTGCGCCTCGCCGAAGCCCGCGTGGCCGCCGGTGGCGCGCGCGACGTCGACGACGCGTGGCTGGAGATCACCGCCGGCGCCAATGGTGAAGGCAGCGAGGCGTGGGTGCAGGAGCTCGTCACCCTGTACCGCGGCTGGGCCGAGCGCCGGAGCTACGAGGTGAAGGTGGTGGCGGAAGGTGACGAGCCGCTGCGCGCGGTGCTGCACCTCCACGGGCCGGGCGTGTACGGGTTCCTCTCGGGCGAGCGCGGCACGCACCGGCGCATCGACGACGACGCGCGGCTCTCGGCGTACGTGCGGCTGTATCGCCCCTCGGCCGGCGAGGTCGAGGTGCCCGACACGCTGCGCCTCGAAGGCAAAGAGGTGAAGCGCCGCCCGGGCCGCTTCGTGGAGAAGGTCGGCGCAGAGGTGTCGGCACGCGACGAGAAGACCGGCCGCGAGGTGACGCTGTGGGGCGCGCTCGGCGTGCTGGAGCTCAAGTCGATGACCATGGCGCTGCTCGCTGGGCAGGGAGAAGGCGGCGCGGAGGTGCGGCGCTACTTCGTCGGGAAGAGCCCGCGCGTCGAAGATCCCCGCACCGGGGAAGGTTCGCCGCGCGTGAAGGACGTGATGCGCGGGGAGATCGACCTGTTCATCGCGGCGTGGATTACGCGCCCGCCTGACTCGGTGGAGGTGTGAGTTTGGTCTCCGAAGTCCCCACGCCCCCACCGGGGGAGAGGGTCAGGGTGAGGGGCCGTCTCCCTCCCACGCTCCGCTTTCTCCTCCTGCTCTGCGCCTCCTCAGCCTGGGCGCTCGACAAACAAGGCAGCGCCCACGGCGGCGCGGTCGGCGGCGACGAGCGCACCTTCAACCTCAGCGGCGCGGCGATGCTCGGGGTCTCCCTCTACAACCCCAGCTACGCGGCCCGCCCCGACAACACCGGCCTCGCCCTGCTGCGCTACGGAGCGCACTTCGACGTCGATCTCCTCGGCCGCCTGCTGAGCCTGCCGCTCGACGTCAGCTTCTTCACCGACGCGACGCGGCCCGGCGGGCTGGTGCTCGCGCCCACCGAGTTCGACTTCATCGCCGGCGTCACCAGCACCTTCGGCGCCGGGCCGGGCGATCTCGAAGTGGGCGCGCGCGTCGAGCATGACCGGCCCATCGACAAGGGCGTCTTCACCCAGACCTACGTCGACGCCCGCGCGCGCTACCTCTATTCCTTCGCGAAGGTGGCGCCGGGCCTGGCCGACGCGCTGAAGGACGGCGACGTCTCGGGCTGGGTGACGCTGGGCGGCTTCGTCTTCAACCCCACCTACGCGGCGCGACCCGACAACTCAGGCTTCGCGCTGCTCCGCTACGCCGTGCACGCCGAGCTGTCGACCTTCGGAGACCTCTTCTCGGTCGGCCTCGACGGCACGATGTTCACGGATCGACAAAGCGACTTCGTGCTGCGCCCCAGCGAGCTCGACCTCACCGCGGAGCTCATCTTCCACAAGGGGCCCTTCGAGGTGCACCTCGCGTACGAGCGCGACATGCCGGTCGATCACCCCGGATTGGTGCAGCAGTTCGTCTACCTGCTGGGGGTGTGGAGCTTCGATCTCCGCGGCCTCACCACCGCGCTGAGCCACAAGACGACGGTGCCTTCACCCTGACGTCAGCGGAAGCTGCGCGGTCGCTCGAGCAGCGAGGTGCTGCCGACGGCCTCGCACCACTCGCGCCAGGTGTCCTTCGGGGCGCCCTTCCATTCCAGCGCGTCGAGCGATTCCTTCAGCGGCACGTCGGTGCGCAGCGTGGCGAGCGTGCGGTAGAGCCGCGCCTCGGCGCGCTCGCGTGAGAGTGACGCGCTGAGCTTCTCCGCGCCGCGGGGCTTCACCTTCCAGCTCGCCACCGAGTCGGGGATGTCGTCGACGTGCGGGTAGACCTCGAGCACGTCGGCGGTCGACTTCGCGCCCCACCCTTCCAACCCGGGGATGCCGTCGGCGTCGTCGCCCACCAGCGCGAGGAAGTCGGGAACGCTCGCGGGCCGGAGCTTCTTGTCCTTCCACAGCGTGGCCTCGGTGATCTCCTTATGGCGCATGCGATCGACCTGCACCACGCGCTCGCCCTGCAGCACCTGCGAGAGATCTTTGTCCGGCGTCAGCACCCGCACCTGCGTCACGCGCGGGTCCTTCGCGAACTGCACGGCGGCGGTGGCCAGCGCGTCGTCGGCTTCGAAGTCGCGCATGCTCCACACCACCACGCCCAGCGCGGCGACGGCCCGCTCGACGTCGTCGAACTGCGAACGCAGCTCCGGCGGCACGCCCTCGTCACTCTTGTAGCCAGCGAAGAGCCGGTTGCGGAACGAGGTGATGGGGTTGTCGAAGGCCACCGCGAGGTGGGTGACGTTCTCGGTCTTGTCGGCGAGCAGGCCCAGCAGCGACTGCACCACCCCCACGCTGCCCTTCAGGTCGCGGCCATCGGGCGCGGTGTGCGGGGGCCGGTGGCTGTAGTGCGCGCGGTACAGCTCGTAGGTGCCGTCGACGAGGTGCACTCGCATCGCGTCACGCGTCGCCGCAGAAGCGCGAGTAGACGGGGCTCTCTTCGTCCTTCTCTTCGTGCGCCTCGATGTCGGCCTGCAGCTTCTCGAGCTTCGGCACCAGCGCCTTCTCGTCGGCGCCGTCTTGATCGAGCAGCAGCTCGAGCGCCTCGCGCCACGGGTAGAGGAGATCGAGCGCGTTCTTCACCTGCCCCGACGCGGCGGCGGCGAGCTCGACGACCTTCGCGAAGTCACCGGCGTCGAGGGCCACGTACACCGGTCGCAGCACGGGGTCGGTGGGGAAGAGGTCGATGAGGGTGGTGAACTCCGGGTCTTTGCGGAAGCCGTCGAAGTCGGGCTCGAAGCGCGCCAACGTGCGCACCGCGATGGTGCCGGCGGCGTTGTCGAGCGCCTTCTGCAGATGCGAGAGCACCTGCGGCTTCTTGCCCAGGCGCGCCATCAGCCGGGCCGCGAGGTAGTGCGACTCGGGGTCGGTGGCGTCCACGGCCAGCGCGCGCTTGAGCAGCCCGGCGGCCTTGATGGGGTCCCCCTCGCGCACGCCGACGTCTTCCGACATCAGGCGCAGGCTCGGCGCGTGCTCGAGCTTGAGCCCGTCGACGACGAACTGCGCGGCGGGCAGGCCCAGCGTGGGGTTCTCGGCGAGCGTGTCGACCAGCCGGTTGGCGATGCCGTGCAGCTCCCAGGTGAGCACGTGCTTCTCGTCGGGGTCGGACGTCTTCGCCTCGGCGGCGCGGATGAGCTCGAAGGCCCTCTTGAGCGACGCCTGGCCGGCGGGGGTCTTGTTGGTGATGCACAGCGCCAGCCCCAGCCACGCGTGGTGCTGCGGGTTCTGCGGGTCGGCGGTCAGGCGCTCGCGGGCCAGCTTCTCGACCTGCTCGGGTTCCTGCTGGAGCCAGGCGTCTTCGATGGGGTCCAGCTGGTCGAGGGACTCGGGTGCGTCGGTGCTCATGGCGGCGGAATGTACCTGTGCGGGGGAAAAGCGATTTTGTCTTTCGCGATCGCTGTCGCCGTACTGAGTCATCGCGCGAGGCGGAAAATCGGGCTTCGTGGATCGTCGCCCTCACCGGCGCCGATCAGCCGCAGGCCTGACGCGGCGCGAAACGTCCAAGATGTTGATTTCCTTCCAGCTTCGACTTGGCTCACCCTTTGTAACTCGCTATTCTATTGACAGCGGGCACCCCTGCTCCGCGCCAACCGCCTCGCAGCCCGAGGGGAAAACGACATGTTCGACTGGTTGCACACGCTGTTCTCGCGCGATCTCGCCATCGACCTCGGCACCGCCAACACGCTCATCTACGTGCGTGGGATGGGCATCGTGTCGAACGAGCCCTCGGTGGTCGCCGTGCAGCAGGACGCGCGCGGCGGCAAGAAGGTGCTCGCGGTCGGCAAAGAGGCGAAGGAGATGCTCGGCCGTACGCCCGGCAACATCGTCGCCATTCGCCCGATGAAGGACGGCGTCATCGCCGACTTCGAGATCACCGCGGCGATGCTGAAGTACTTCATTCAGCAGGCGCACCAGCGGAAGTTCAACGTGAAGCCGCGCATCGTCATCGGCATTCCCTCGGGCATCACCGAGGTCGAGCGTCGCGCGGTGCGTGAGGCGGCCGAGAACGCGGGCTCGCGCGAAGTGCACCTCATCGAGCAGCCGATGGCGGCGGCGATCGGCGCGGGTCTGCCGGTGACCGAGCCGTCGGGCAACATGATCGTCGACATCGGCGGCGGCACCACCGACGTCGCGGTCATCTCGCTGGCGGGCATCGTGTACAGCAAGTCGGTGCGCATCGGCGGCGACAAGCTCGACGAGGCGATCATTCAGTACGTGAAGCGCAAGTACAACCTGCTCATCGGCGAGCGCACGGCCGAGCTCATCAAGATGGGCATCGGCACCGCGTACCCGACCGACGAAGCGATGACGATGGAGATCAAGGGCCGCGACCTCGTGGCCGGCGTGCCCCGCACGCTCTCGGTGACGAGCGACGAGATCCGCGACGCGCTGGCCGAGCCGGTGAACGGAATCGTCGAGGCGGTGAAGATGACGCTCGAGCGCACGCCGCCCGAGCTCGCCGGTGACATCGCCGACAGGGGCATCGTGCTGGCCGGTGGTGGCGCGCTGCTCAAGAACCTCGACACCCTGCTGCGTGAAGAGACGGGCCTGCCGGTGTTCCTCGCCGAAGACCCGCTCTCGTCGGTGGTGATGGGCGCGGGCAAGGCGCTCGAGTCGCTCGACATGCTGCGCGCGGTCGCCACGCCGACCTGAGCGGGTGACGACCCAGTCGACGCGCTACGACGGGCTCGACGCGATCCGCGCGGGCGCCATGTTGCTCGGCCTCGCGTACCACGCCACCTACGCGTGGCTGCCGAACGTGGGGCCCTGGTACTTCGTCGCCGATTCCACCCCGGTCGAGGCGTTGGTGCCGCTCACCGGGTTTCTGCATGCCTTCCGCATGCAGCTCTTCTTCGCGCTCTCGGGCTTCTTCTCGCACCTGGTGTTCGAGCGGCGCGGCGCGGCCGACTACCTCGTCGATCGCAGCCGGCGGTTGCTCATACCGCTGCTGGTCGCGCTGCCGGTGGTGTTGGGGCTCGACGTGGCGTTGCGCCAGTGGAGCCACGCGCTGGGCCTGATGTCGCCCCAATACCTGGTGGGCACGTCGTTTCGCGCGACGCCGCTGCACCTGTGGTTCCTCATCTATCTGTGGAGCTTCTGCGCGCTGGCGTGGGTGATGCCGCGCTGGTCGTGGCCCTTCAAGCTGGTGGAGCGCGCGCTGGCGTTCCCTCCATCGTTGCTGCTGCTCGCCGTCTTCACCTGCGCGGGGCTGGCGCTGCACCCGGAGAACAAGCCGGATCTCCACTTCTGGCCGATGCCCTTCGAGCTGTTTCACTTCGGGCTCTTCTTCGCGTTCGGCTGGTGGCTGTGGCCCGCGCGCGAGCGGCTGCCGGCGTTGACGCGCCACGCGGGGTGGATGTTGGTGGCCGGGCTGGCGCTGGGCTTCTTCGTCTTCCGCGGCGCGCTGCAGTGGGAGCTCCCGGGGCAGGTGCTCGCCGGCCTCGTCGCGTGGCTGATGACGCTGGGCGCGCTGGGCCTCGCGTTCGTGGTGCCGGCCAGAGAGCGCCCGTGGCTGCGCTTCCTCGTCGAGTCGTCGTACTGGGTCTACCTGGTGCACTACCCGGTGGTGCTGGCGCTGCAGGTGCTCTTCGCGCAGCGCGCGTGGCCCGGCCTGCTCGAGTACGCGCTGGCGACGGCGCTGACCTTCGGCTTCGCGTTGGTGACGTTCGCGCGCTTCGTGCGTCGCACGCCGCTCGGCCCGTGGCTCGGGGTGAAGCGCCGCCCCGCTTGAGCCACGTGGTTTCCTTTGACGATGCGCGGCGCGCGGTTGCACAGTCGTCGAATGCGACTGAGCTTCGTGGCGCTGGTGATCTTCTCCGTCGGCACCACGTACGCAGCGCCACCGCGCGAGGTCGAGGTGAAGGCGGCTGATGGCGTCACCAGCCTCACGATCAAGCTCTCGCCGAACAAGGCGCGCGTGCCCGCAGTCACCGCCCAGGAAGCGTCGCCCGAGCTGAGCGCCGCGCTGTGGCAGGCCGCCTTCGCCGCGACGCAGGCCACGGGCACCAGCGTGCTCGACTTCGAGTTCTCGCTGAAGGTGAAGGGCTCCGGTGCGGGCGCAGGGGCGGGGCTGCTGACCGCGTCGACGCTCACCGCGCTGATCCGCAACAAGAAGCTGCTCCCCAACACCACGCTGGCGGGCACCATCAACCCCGACGGCACGTCCGGCCCGGTGGGTGGGCTGCTGGGCGCGCTGCGTGGAGCGGCGGCCGAAGGCGTGCGGCGCTTCGGCTTTCCGCTCGGGAGCCGGCAGCAGCTCGACGATCGCGGCGAGACCATCGATCTCCTCGCTGAAGGGCAGCTGCTCGGTGTCGAAGTGCGCGAGCTGCGCAGCCTCGACGAGGCGTACACCTTCCTCACCGGTGCGCCGCTGCCGCGCCCCGCCGCCATCAGCGAAGACGCGATGGATCTCGCGCCCGAAGAGCTCGCGGCGATCGCCCGCCTCGCCGACCGCCTGAAGGCCGACGCGAGCGCCGAGCGGCCCGAGCTCGAGAAGGGGCTCAAGCGCCTGGGTGCGCAGGCGGCGGCGCCGTACCGGAAGTCGCTGGAGGGCGTCGAGGCGCTCATCGAGAAGCTGGAGCGCAACGGCGAGGCGGTGACCGCGATGTTCTACCGCGGCGGCCTGCTGACCAACCTGCGGTCGACCGCGCAAGACGTGAAGCTGCGGCTCGCGCTCGACGAGGGTGACGTGGCGTCGGCGGTGGCGGTGCTCGAGGCGCACGCCGCGGCGCTGCCCATCGAGCAGCAGACGTTCCGCAAGGAGATCGAAGCGCAGTTCCCGCAGACCTCGCGCAACCACGACATCTTCGCGCTGGATCTCCTGGAGAGCGTGGTGGGGCTCGAGGCGTCGGCGCAGCGCGCGCGGGCGTCGGTGCCGCAGCTGGTCGCCGCGGCGCAGAAGCCGATGACCGACGACGAGAAGAAGGCGCTGGGCCGGAAGCTGCGGCGCACTGCCGACGATCTGCTCCGCGTGCGCGAGGAGCTGCGCAACGGCCAGCGCTTCCTGGTGCTGTATGGCGCACTGCCGCCGAAGAAGAACCCGCGCCCCTCGGTGGAGGCGAACCCGCTGGCCTCGAGCTACGTCGCGGCGGGCACCGCGGCGCGCGCGTCGTTCGAGGGCCTGAGCACGAAGGACACGGCCTGGTCGGATCTCGTCGACTACGGCGAGTCGTTGAGCCGCGAGACGGATCCCCGAGGGCGGCTGCTGCTCGGGTTGCGGCAGACCATTCTCACCGCGCGGCTGGTGAACACCTGGAGCGCGCTCGGCGGACGCTTCGACGACAAGGGCGCGCTGAGCCTCACCAACACCCGCGTGCTGACCGCGCAGCTGGAGATCGCCAGCACCCGCGTACGTGAGGCGTGCGGCCGGGCGCAGCGGGAAGCCGGCGGGGTGCCGCTCCCGGCGCGGTTCCGTTACCTCAACGCGCGCGCGTCGCGGGAAGGCAGCGACGAACAGAAGGTCGACGCGCTCAGCCAGCTGTGGCTGGCGAACTGGTGGTGTGAGTTCGCGGTGCGGGCGGCGAAGTGAGCGCTACTTCAGGCAGTCGGGCTGGCCGCGGTAGCGGTGCTTGAACGGCACGTAGACCATGCACGACTGCTGGCCATCGGTGACCTCGCACACGTTCTGGCAGCTCTCGTAGCGCTGGGTGTGCTTGCGCTTGAGCGCGGCGCCGGTGCGCGTGTCGACCACGCGGTTGTAGGCCTCGGTGTCCTCGGCGCCGTCTTCACCCACCGAGTGCAGGCTGGTGATGACGCCGTTGGTGGTGCCCTTCTCCCACATGCCGCGCTTGTTCTTGATGGCGTCGGCCTGCGCAGCGAGGACCTCGGGGTCCGCCTTCTCGCCGTCGACCGCGTAGGCCAGCGCGTGACCGACGCGCGCCATCTCGACCGCCAGCTTCGGGCAGCGCACCAGCAGCCGCTTGTAGCCGTCGACCTTCCCGTCGGAGGTGCATTCCCACTCCTGCGAGGCGGCGACGGTGCTCGAGGCCTTCGCCAGGGAGAACAGCTCTCGCGCGGTCCATTCACCCCATTGGTGCACAGGACCATAGGCCTCGAGGGTGTTGTACCCGATGAGTCGCGTGCCCATGCCCTTCCGCTCGCCCTCGCGGAAGGAGAACGAGTCGCCGTCGGTCCACCGCACCTCCACGCGCGCGCCGTTGAGGACGATGGCGCCGAACGCATCGTGCTTCTCTCTGGGGGGCTTCCGTTCGCGTTTCCCGGCGTTGGCGAGGGTGGAACCAAACACGAGGGTGACGAGCAAGACGCGGAGCACGGGTCCGTTATAGTCGGCCAGCCGCGAGGGGGAACGCCCGGGCCTCCACGCGCACTTCAGGCGATCGATGCAACGCAGCCCTCCCACCCAACCCATGCTGCTCGACGACCCGCTCATCGGCCGCAAGCTCGGCGAATACGAAGTGCTCGAGGTCATCGGCGAAGGCGGAATGGGCGTCGTGTACCGGGGCGTGCAGCCGGTCATCAAGAAGCGCGTGGCGATCAAGGTGCTCAAGCCGAACATCGCCGACGACGTGACGCAGGTGCGGCGGCTCACCGACGAAGCCGAGGCGGTCAACTCGGTCGGACACCGCAACATCATCGACATCTTCTCGTTGGGGCAGCTCCCCGATGGGCGGCCGTACATCGTGATGGAGTTCCTCGAGGGAGAGCCACTCGACGCGTTCCTGCGCGCGCGCGGCCGGCTGACCGTGCCCGAGGCCATCTCGCTGCTGGTCGCCATCTGCGGGCCGCTGAGCGCCGCGCACCGGGCCAACGTCATTCACCGCGATCTGAAGCCGTCGAACATCTTCCTGTGCCGCGGCGCCGACGGAGAGCAGTACCTCAAGCTCCTCGACTTCGGCCTGGCGAAGAAGACGGCCAACCTGCACGGCACGTCGGAGCAGACCAGCCGCGCGACCGTCACCGGCACGCCCAACTACATGGCGCCGGAGCAGGCCCGCGGGCAGGCCATCAGCGCGCGCACCGACATCTACGCGCTGGGGGTGATGGCCTACGAGCTGTTCACCGGTGAGCTGCCGTTCAACGCGCCGGCGCCGATGGAGCTGCTGATGCGCCACGTGTCGGCGCCCATTCCGTCGGCGCGCGCGCTGGTGCCTGAGTTGCCCGAAGCGCTCGACGCGTTGATCACCCAGATGCTCGCCAAGGCGCCTGAGCGTCGCGTGCAGAGCGTCGAAGAGGTGCGCGCCGCGTTGCTCGAGCAGGCCCGTGGGCTCAATGCCACCACGTCGTACGAGACGCTCGCGCCGGTGTTCGCGAAGCCGAGTGGGGCTCCGATTCGTCCGTTGATGACGCCCGCCCACAGCGCCCCTGCGCTGGAGGCCACTGCGTATCCCGACACGGTGTTGAGCCAGCGCACGGTGCGGCGCCGGAGCTGGCCGGTGGCGGCTGCGGGGTTGAGCGTGTTGATCGCTGCGCTCGTCGCGGCGCTGCTGTGGACCGGAGAGCCGCCGAACGCTGTAACGCCGAACGCTGTAACGCCGAACGCTGTAACGCCGAACGCTGTAACGCCCAACACCGCGACGCCGAACGCCGTGACGCCGAACGCCGCGACGCCGAACACCGCGACGCCGAACACCGCGACGCCGAACACCGCGACGCCGAACACCGCGGCGCCGAACACCGCGACGCCGAACACTGCAACGCCGACGAAGCCGAAGACGCCCCGCGGCGAAGCACCGAGCGTCGACAGCCTGCGCGCACGCGTCGAGCGCCTCGAGGCCGCGCTGGCGAAGAGCACGCCCGCCGGAGAAGACCCCGATCCCTCAGCCGTCTCGCTGCTCCGCAAGTACCGGGTGGAGGCCACCATGGTGGACTCGGCCGACGAACGCGCACGGCTCGCGAAGAACCTCGACACCTTCGAGCGCACCTTCCTCAGGCGATGATCGGTTCTTCCCCTCTCCCCGACCCTCTCCCCCGCGGGGGAGAGGGAGACAGGGGTAGAGTGTTCGGACGATGATCTCCGCGGCCCTCGTGAGCCTGCTGCTTCTTGCCGACGACCCGGGCACGGTGGTGCTGGTCGGTCGGCGCACCGGCCTGAGCCAGACCGAATCGCAGGTCCTGGCCCAGACCATCTCCACACATCTGCGCGAGGCGAGGGTCCCGGTGCGGCTCGACGCCACGGCCGCCAGCACCGCGCTCGGACGCATGGGCCTCAAAGATGCGTCCGCCTGCAACGGCCGCAAGGCGTGCCTCACCGAGCTCGGCCGTCAGCTCGAGTCGCCGTGGGTGATCAGCCTGAGCCTGAGCCGCATCGACGCGGACCTCTCCATCGCCGTCGAGCTGGTGCGCGTAACCGACGGCCAGGTCGTGGAGAAGGACGCGATGATCATCCCCGTCGGCGCGAAGCCCACGGCTGATCAGTTCGCGGCCTTCGCCACGAAGGCGAACACCCACTTCCCCGCCAAAGCAGACGCGCCCCGCGTCGAGGCGCCGCCGCCTCCGCCCGAGAAGCCCGACCTCGTGCCGCCGCCCCCTCCGCCCGAGGTCGTCAGCCCGGTGCTGCCACCGCCCGTCGCCAAGTCCCGCACCACGCCCATCATCCTCGGGAGCGCAGCGGTGGTGGCCATCGGCGTCGGCACCGCGCTGCTGATCAGCGGTCTCAACACCCGCGCCGACGCGTACACCACGCTCGACGACGGCGGCGTGCTGCGGTCTCCGTACCCGGCGTCGGTGGTGCAGCAGAAGGCGAGCAGCGGCGCGGTGCAGCTCGGCGTGGCAGGCGCGCTGGGCGCAGTGGGCCTCGGGCTCGGAACAGCGGCGGTGCTGACATGGTGAAGCGGCTGATGCTGGTGATGGGTCTCGCGCTCGCGGGCTGCAACGAGTTGGCACCCGGCGTGCTCTACGCGTGCGAAGCCGACGGAACGTGCACGCAGCAGGGCCACACCTGCTGGACCGACGGGCTGTGTCACCCCGGCGCCGAGGTGCACACCGACGGTGGCGGACTCGACGCTGGAGGACTCGACGCCAGCACCCCGGACGACGCAGGCACCGACCTCGACGCAGGCACCGATGGCGGAATGGACGGCGGCTCCGACGCGGGCGAGCCCTGCACCTGCCCCACGAACGCGTGCGGCTTCATCGACGCCGGCCCGAGCTGCGGCGAGCTGGCATGCGGGTGGTGCGCCGCGGGCACCGAGTGCGGCGTGAAGACGCCCAACCGCTGCGACACGCCGAACCTGTGCATGAACGACGGCTGGTGCTTCGAGAACCCGCTCCCGCAGGGCCACACCATCCGAGGCGCGTGGCGACAGAACGGGCGGGTCGCCTACTTCGCCGGCGATAACGGCACGCTGCTGCGCTGGAACGGCGAGCATCACGAGGTGGTGCGGCTGCCCGCGCTCGCAGACGGAACGGATCTCCTCGCGGTGTCGGGCACCGGCCCCAACAACCTCTTCGTGGTCGGCAGCCAGGGCACGCTGCTGCACTTCGACGGCACGGCGTGGTCGCGCGAGCCGGTTCCGGGCAACTTCGCCACCGAGTTCCGCGGCGTGTGGGCCTTCCCCGACGGAGGGGCGATCGCGGTGGGCCGCGGCAACAACCTCTACCTGCGCGAGAACGGGGCGTGGTCCGATCGCGCGCTGCTCAACTCCGGGGCGTTCGACATCAACGACGTCACCGCGTTCGGCGATCGCACCATCGTGGTGGGCGACGGCTTCAACTGGGGGCTGGTGGGCGCCGACCCGGTCGACGGTGGGCTGTGGCGCGACTTCGCGCGGCTGCCGCTGTCGCTGGCGAAGTCGGTGTTCGCGCCGCCCGACGGGGGGCTGCTCATCGCCGGCTCCTCCGACGGGGGCGTGCTCTCGCGCGGCGGTGCGGTGGCGGCGCTGGGCCCTGACGCGGGCTTCGAGCGCGTGCTGGTCTTCGAAGACGAGCTGCGCGTCATTCGTGGCCGCTCCGCTGCCGACTACTACGTGGCCGGCGAGCAGGGCCTCGTGGCGCACGTGGTGAACGGCGTGCCGACCATCGCGCGCCTCGGCAGCACGTGGTTCGCGCTGAGCGTGGTGAAGGGCGGCGCGCTGGTCGAGGGTCGGTCCGGGCAGGTGGCGTTCTTCGACGACGCTCGCGGGCAGCTCGTGCCGCTGTCGGCCGGCGCGACCACGCGGATCAACACGCTGTGCGGCACCGCCGCGGGAGATCTGGTCGCCGGCTCGGTCGGCAACGCGGTGTGCGTTGGCGCCAACTGCCAGGTGCTGCTGCTCGAGCGCGCCCTCGATGGCGGGCTGCCGTGGAAGCCGACGCTGGTGCGGGTGGACTCGACGACGGAGTTCACCGGCTGCACCACGCTCTTCGACTTTCACTGGCTCAGCGGTGACGACCGGGCCTTCGCGGTGCGCGGCGGCGGCGCCTGGGCGCGCAACGACCCGGCGGGCATTCCGCGCGCCAACACCACCGGCATGTGGATGCAGGACGCCACGCGCGGGTGGATCACCAACTCCACGCGCTCGACGCCGTGGGCGGCGCGGCTGTCGGGACCGATCATCGGCCAGTCGGCGCAGCAGGTGTTCTACGACGGCGGGGGCGATGTGCTCAGCGCGGTGGGCGGCGCGGGCGACGTCGGCTTCGCGGTCGGCGAGCGCGGGTTGATCTTCTCGCTCGAGAGCGACGGCGGTCTGGCGCCGCGCGCGCGGTTGGGGACGAACGATCTCCGCGCCATCTCCGGTGCGACGCTCGACGACGGCGGGGTGCTGGTGATCGTCGCCGGTGCGGGCGGCTCGCGGTTCCGCCTCGAGGGCGACGCGGCGGTGGCGCGCACGTTCGCCGACGACTCCGAGCCGGGCGTCGACTACGGCTGGGTGTTCGCTCACCCCAGCGGCCAGGCGTGGGCCGTGGGCGCCGATACCCCCGATGGCGGGCGGCGCGGCAGCCGCGTCTCGACCCGGCCGCCGGGGGGCACGTGGACCGCCGTGCCGTACCTGGGCAACCAGCCGGTGCGAGCGATCTGGGCAGGCCCCGGCGATGGCGGTACGACCGTCTGGGTCGTCGGAAATGGCGGCCTGATTCAGCGCAAAGACCCGTAACGGTTCGGCTTTGCGCGAGGTGAAACACGCCCAAGGGGCGCGCGTAAGTGAGGCCTGCAGTGGTCGACACGGAAGTCGCGTCAGACGAGGCGCTCATGGAACGGTTTTGCGATGGAGACAGCCGCGCGCTCGAGGCGCTGTTCGAGCGTCACTCGCGCGGCGTGCACGGCTTCCTGACGCGCATGGTGCGCGACGGCGCGCTGGCTGACGATCTCCTGCAGACCACGTTCCTCTCGGTGGTGCGCTCGGCCGATCGCTACGAGCGCGGCGCGAAGGTGTTGCCGTGGTTGCTCACCATCGCGGGCAACGCGGCGCGCGACACCCTGCGCCACAAGCGGCAGCAGGTGGAGATGTTGGTCGAGGTGCCGCCCAGCCGTGAGCCCTCGATGACGCCGGAACACTCGGACCCCGCCGCGCGCAAGTTGATCGAAGCGGCCTTCGCCGAGATGCCCGAGCAGCAGCGGGAAGCGGTGTTGATGCACAAGCTCCACGGGCTCTCGTTCGACGAGATCGCCCGCGCCCTCGGCATTTCGGAGACGGCCGCGCGCATTCGGGCGCACCGCGGCTACGAAAAACTGCGGCACCTGCTGGAGAAGCTGTCGTGATGGACCCGTCGAACCTGCTGTCTCCCGCGCCTCCTTCGTCGCGGGCCCTCGAGGCGGCGCGCGCGGCGATGGCGGCCGAGCTGAACAAGCCGCGCACGTCGTGGAAGACGCACACCCTGCGGTTGATCGCCGCGTCGTCGGGGCTGGCGCTGGTGATCATGCTCGGCGCGCTCGGCTCGGGCGCCGGTGACGCGACGACGCTGGCGGCGCGCTGGCTCTCGTTGTTGGCGCTGGCGCTGGTGGGCCCGCTGCTGGCGTACGGCGCGGCACGCCCGGGGAGCCCGTGGCTGCGGCGCGGGGCGTGGGCCTTCGCGGCGGTGGCGGCAGGCACGCTGGTCTTCACCCGACCGGCGGAGGTGGCGTCGACGTCCACCTCGCCCGAGTGGGTGTGCACGCTCTCGCACCTCGCCGTGGCGTTGCCGGCGATGGCGGTGGCGTTGTGGTTGCTCAAGGGCATGGCTTTCCACCTCGGGCGCGCGGTCGCGGCGGGCCTGGCGGTGGGCACCACGGGGGCGCTGCTCGGCGAGCTCCTCTGCGGGCGCAACGCAGCACACATCGCCGTCTTCCATCTCTCGTCATGGGTTCTCGCCGCCGTCGCCGTCGTCGCGCTGTCGTTCACCACCAGCCGGAGGTCGTTCGCCCCATGACGCGAAACCTGGCCAGCAGCGCGCTGCACCTCGACAATGCGGTGCCTTACGCCCCCATGCAGCCCGGCGCGCGGGTGATGGTGTTGCTCGACTGCCTCGATGAGAGCGCCGACGTGCGCTTCCACGGGGCCGCCGGGCAGGTGGTGGGGTTGCTCTTCGACGACCCCCCGAGCCAGTTCCCGCTGCGCCCGCTGGTCGAGGTGCAGGTCGAAGGCCTGGGTCGCGACTACTTCTTCGTCAACGAGCTCCAGCTCCTCCAATGATCAGCGAATCCGGGGACTTCGCTGGCTGATCGCTGATCAGCCGGGAGTCTCGTTTGCGCTTTGGAAGAATTCCCGATACTTGTTCGCCCGCGTCGGCCGCTCAGAGGCGGACGTCGGGGCGCATGAAGCGACCCGTTAATTTGGAAAGCAGATCAGCAAAATGGCACTTGGTACTGTGAAGTGGTTCAACGATGCGAAGGGTTTCGGTTTCATCAGCCAGGACGGCGGGGGCGATGACGTGTTCTGCCACCACACCGCGATCCAGGCCGACGGCTTCCGCACCCTCGCTGAGGGTCAGAAGGTTGAGTTCGACGTGAACCGCGGGCCGAAGGGCCTCCAGGCGGCGAACGTCCGTATCGTCGGCTGATTCGACTCAGTCAGACCTGAAGTCCTCGAGGCCCAGTCTCTCTCAAACGGAGGCTGGGCCTTCGTCTGTCCCCGGTAATCTCCCGGGCGTGATGCGAATCCAGGCTCCCCACTGCCCTTCCTGCGGCGCCCCCCTCGAGGTGCCCGAAGGCGCGAGCCGCGTGACCTGCGGCTACTGCAACAGCAACCTCGTCATCGAAGCCGAGCGCGTGTCGACGCGGCGCCCGAAGCACGTGCCGCACGCCAGCGAAGAAGACGACGAGACGCCCTACCCCGAGCCCGACGCGACGTTGTGGGCGAAGGTCTACCCGCGCTTCGAGCTGTCGGTCATCGAGCAGAAGATCCCCCAGGCGGTGCCCGAGCTGTTCGCCGGGCTGGAGCTGGGCGACGAGCGCTTCGCCTTCGTGTCGTTGCGCGTGGTGGACAAGGACGGGCGGCCGCTGGCCCACGCGCTCGACGGGGCCTTCGAAGCGCTGCGCCAGTCGCTGGAAGACGACGGCGACCCGGGGCTGGCGGCGAACCTCGCGCTCGAGACGTTGTGCCGCAAGACGTTCGACCACCGCCTCGAGTGCGCGGTGGCGTTGTTCGCGCCGAAGCACATGAAGGTGACGACCTACTCGGCGGGGGTGAGCGCGGGGCTGTTGTGGGCGTCGGGCGAAGAGGGGCGCACGGTGTCGATCGACGGCCACCACGGCGCGCTCGAGCGGAAGATGCTGCGCGAGTCGACGGATCATTTCTCGAACGGCCGGGTGATCCAGCTCGCCGCGGGAGACCTGATCCTCATCCCCTCGGCGGGCTACCTCGGCCGCGGCGCGCGCGGGTATTCGGAAGGGCCGCGGGTGCTCAACGAGATCGCCAACGCGCAGCTCGGGGAAGAGCCGCTGCGGGTGGTGACGCTGGCGAAGAACGCCTTCTGGGCCGAGTTCCAGAAGCAGCGGCGATCGATCAACGCGCCGGTCGGCGACGTGCGGCTGGCCGCGGTGCGCGCCATCTCGCCTCCGCTGGAGACGTCGCTGCCCGACGACGTGAAGCCGCGCAGCTTCCGCAGCCGGCGCTACGAGGTCTCCGGGTTGGTGGGCGCGGCCGACGCAGTCGAGCTGGTGCCGCTGCACAGCGATCGCCAGGTGCTGGTGTGGCTCTCGCCGGTGAGCGGCGGGCTGCCCGAGGGCGCGCTGCAGACCGCGGTGGGCGCCATCAAGGAAGTGCTCGACGGGCAGACCGGCGACAACGAGAACCCGCGCCGCGCCGGGCGGGAAGCGATCGCCGCGCTGGGCCTGCCGCCCGACTCGGTGCGCCTCGCGGTGATTCAGTTCTTCGACGCCTACGAGCGGGTGAAGTACTTCAGGCACGGCTGGAAGCAGCCGCTCGCGCTGGGCCCCCGCGGCGTGCGCGGCGACGGCATGCAGCAGTTCGACGAGGGCGGCGAGGCCACGGTGCACGAGGGCAGCCGGCTCTTCTTCCCCGGCGCGCTGGTCTACGAGGGGCAACACGGCGAGGCGGGCGCGCTGGCCAACGTGTGGCGCGGCGGCAAGGCGTCGCGGCTCTACGAGGCGCTCACCCAGCACTGGAAGACGAAGAAGACCGAGCGCGCGCTGCAGCACCTGGCGTTGGCGGCGCGCAGCGACGAGCCCGAGGCGCCGCTGACCGGCCTCGCGCTGATCACGGGCGTCGCGCCACCATGACGTCCGGCGCGGGCGGCGCGGCGACCTGCGGGCGCGGGGCCTCGAGGCGCGCCAAATCCAACCGCAGGCGGCTCAGCAGCAGCTGTTGATCAGCCAGCCGGCCGTCGACCCGCTCGGTGAGCCGGTCGAGCTGATCTCTCAACGACACCAGCATCGCCTCGAGCCGCGTGAGCGCTTCTTCGTTCATGCGCGGCGTTGTGCGCGAGGGCGGTGAAGCCCTCATGAGCGCACCGCAACATGTCGGTCACAGGCGGCGAGGCGCGCGCCACAGGTAATAGATGAGGGGCCCCCCGCCGGGCAGCGGCTCGGTGGTGGTGACCTCGAAGCCACGCGAGCGGTACAGCCGCACGTTCTGCTCGCTCTCGGTCTCGAGGAAGGCGGGCACCTGCTCGGCGTCGCAGCGCTCGAGCACCGGCTGCATCATCGCCTTGCCCAGGCCGCGACCCTGGAGCGAGGGCTCCACGCCGAGCACCTGCAAGTAGAAGTGCGGCGTCTTCGGGTGGTGGCGCTGGGCGGCGGAGATGCAAGCCAGCGAGCGCCGCAGCCGCGCCCAGCCGAAGGCCTTCACCATCGACGGCGCCAGCGGGAGCTGCTCGAAGAGGCCGAGGTGCCACTGGCCGGGCGGGATCCACAACGCGGCGGCGGTGGGCGTGCCTTCGGTGGTCCACACCTCGCCGTGCGGCCACGCCAGCTTGCGCAGCAGGGTGCCGAAATAGAGCCGCAGCGCCTCGGGCCGCCGCGCGTCGTCGCGCAACATCCAGTCCGAGGCGACGTTCTGGGCGAAGGCGCGGGCGAGCACCGCTTCGATGGCGGGCAGGTCGGCGAGCGTGGCCTTGCGCGCGGAGGCGAGCTGCATCGCGTCAGAGCACCTTGCGCGCGGGCAGCGCGACGTTGGCCACCAGCAGCCCCATCACCAGCGCGCAGGCGACCAACACCACGTCGGCGAGGCCCGAGATGCCGACGATGGCGTCGCCCGACAACAACGTCTCGAGGCTGCGGAAGCTGAGCGCGCCGGGCACGAGGAGAAACAGGCCGGGCATCAGGAACAGCTGCGAGGGCCGCTGCGTGAGGCGCGCCGCCACATTGGCCACCAGCCCCAGGGCAAACGCACACAGGAACGCCGACTGCGCACCGGGCAGCGGGCGGGTGAGCGCGGTGAGACCCCACACCAGCACGCCGGCCGCCAGCGAGATGCGCAGCTTCTTCGCCGGCAAGCCGAGCAGCACGCCGAAGCCGAACGACGCGAAGAAGATGCCCAGCACCTGCACCCACCACGCGCCGGGCTCACGGGGCAGCGCCGGCGGCGAGTGGAGCGCCATCGCGTTCTCGAGCGCCACCACCACCGCGATGCCGAACACCAGCGACAGGAGCGTCACCGCGGCGTGCATCAGGCGCGCGGTGCCGGCGACGAGGTTTCGGTAGGTGAGCTCCGAGAGGCCGGTGGTGAGCGTCAGCCCGGGCAGCAGCGGGATGATGATCGACAGCACCAGCACCTCGCGGCCGTGGCCGGGCCACACCAGCGTCGAGACCCACGCGGTGAGCGCCGCCACCAGCCCGCCGATGAAGTTCTCGAGCACGCGCACGCCGGGCTCCTGGCTCAGCCCGTACATGATGGCGCGCAGCAGCAGCCCGCCGAGGCCGGCGAGCACCGCGTCGCTCAAGCTGCCGCCGAACGACACCGCGGCGCCGGCGCTCGAGGCGGCGCTGGCGAGCAACTGCATGGGCTTGCTCCACGCAGGCGGCTGCGCGAGCACTTCCCGAATGCGCACCCGCGCCTCGGGAATGGTGAGGGTGCGCGCGACGACCTCGTTGACGAGCTGATCGAGCACCGTGAGGCGCTCGAGGTCGTTGGTCCATTCCTGCACGCGCACCATGGTGGTCATCGACGTCTCGCCTTCGGGGGTGCGCATGCCGACGAACAGGCCGGTGGGCACCGCGAACACGTCGCACTGGTGACCTTCGTGGCGGGCGACGACGACCAGCAGCTCCTCGAGGCGGTGCGTGGGGCAGCCCACCGACATCAGCGCGGTGCCGAGATCGACGAGGTAGTCGAGCAGCAGCTGAGGGCTCAAGCGCTCCACGGGCTTCCCCTTACCAGCACCCGGTGTAGAGGGGGCACATGGCGAAGCGGTACTGGCTGATGAAGAGCGAACCGGACGTCTATTCCATCGCCGACCTCGAGAAGGACGGCACCACCGGCTGGGAAGGCGTGCGCAACTACCAGGCGCGCAACTTCATGCGGGACGAGATGAAGGCCGGCGACCTGGTGCTCTTCTACCACTCGAACGCCGAGCCCCCAGGGGTGGCCGGCGTGGCGAAGGTGCATGGCGAGCCGATCCCCGACCCGTCGCAGTTCGACAAGAAGAGCGAGTACTACGACGCGGGCAGCTCGAAGGCCGAGCCCCGGTGGATGATGGCCCAGCTCGCCTTCGTGGAGCGCTTCGAGAAGGTGGTGCCGCTCGAGGTGCTCAAGGCCGACCAGGCGCTGGTGGGCATGCCGGTGTTGGCGAAGGGCCAGCGGCTGTCGGTGCAGACGGTCTCTCCCGCACACTTTGCACGCGTGCTGAAGCTCGCCGGCGCGAAGACGAAAGCCTGACGCGCAGTTTGCTTGACGAGTGCGCGCAGGTCCGTGAATTGACGGCCTCATGACGACCTTCGTTTCTGCCGCGCAGGCTGTGCAGCACATCAAGTCGGGCGACCGCGTCTTCGTGCAGGGTCAGGCCGCGACGCCGATGGTGCTGCTCGAGGCGCTCACCGCGCGGGCGAACGAGCTGCGCGACGTGGAGACGGTGCACCTCCACCTCGAGGGCTCGGCGCCGCACGCGCACCCCAGCGTGGCGCACGCCTTCCGCCCCAACTGCCTCTTCGTGGGCGCGAACATGCGGGCCGCGGTGGCCGAGGGGCGCGCCGACTACACGCCCATCTTCCTGTCCGAGATTCCGCGCCTGTTCCGCACCGGCGTGTTGCCGCTCGACGCGGCGCTGGTGCACGTCAGCCCGCCCGACAAGCACGGCTACGTGAGCCTCGGCACCTCGGTCGACGCCGCGCTCGCCGCGACCCAGTGCGCGAAGGTGGTCATCGCGCAGGTCAACCCGCGCATGCCGCGCACGCTGGGGGAAGGCGCGGTGCACCTCTCGCGCTTCACGGCGCTGGTGAGCGTCGACGTGCCGCTCTTCGAGCACGCCCCGTCGGTCGGCCACCCGGTGGAAGACGCCATCGGCCGGCGCGTGGCCGAGCTGGTGGAAGACGGCGCGACGCTGCAGATGGGCATCGGCGCCATTCCCGACGCGGTGCTGCGCTCGCTGGGCTCCCACCGCGAGCTGGGCGTGCACACCGAGATGTTCAGCGACGGGCTGCTGCCGCTGCTCGAGAAGGGCGTGGTCACCAACCAGCACAAGGCGCGGCAGGTGGGGCGCACGGTGGCGAGCTTCGTGGTCGGCTCGCGCAGGCTGTACGACTTCGTCAACGACAACCCGTTCGTCGAGCTGCGCGACTGCAGCTACGTCAACGACACGTCGATCATCCGCCGGCACCCGAAGGTGACGGCCATCAACTCCGCCATCGAGGTCGACCTCACCGGGCAGGTGGTGGCGGACTCCATCGGCGAGCGCGTCTTCTCGGGCGTCGGCGGGCAGATGGACTTCATTCGCGGCGCGACGCTGTCGGAGGGCGGCAAGGCCATCATCGCGCTGCCTTCCACCACCACGAAGGGCGAGACGCGCATCAGCGCGGCGCTCAAGCCGGGCGGAGGCGTGGTCACCACCCGCGCGCACGTGCGCTACGTGGTGACCGAGCACGGCGTGGCGGACCTCTACGCGAAGTCGTTGAGCCAGCGCGTGCAGGCGCTGGTGGCCATCGCCGCGCCGGAGCACCGCGAGCAGCTCGAGAAGGAAGCGCGCCGCCGCAACCTGTGGCGGGGCGCGTGATGCGGGTTCACCGTGGAGGCCCGGCGCCGAGGCCGCTCATCGCGCGGTGGCTCGAGAGGGCGCGGCCTCCAAAGCACGCGCACGCGCCGGCGGCCGAGTTCCGCACCGTGCCGGCCGCGCGGCAGGCGAAGGTGACGGCGGCGCTCCAACAGAAGTTGGGCGCGCAGCTCGGGCCCTCGCCGGCGGTGAAGGACCTCATCGCCCACGTCGGCGCTCCGGACTTCTACGACGTGCTGGCGAAGCACGACCCGAAGTTCGCCGCGCAGTGGCACGAGATGGCGAAGGTGCAGCGGCAGTTCGCGGCCGCCGAGCCGAAGTACGACGCGAAGACGCGCGCCTATTCCGAGTCGATGCGACTGACGTTGCACGCCGCGGTGCTGCAACACTTCGCCGTGCCCGAGAGCAACCACGGCCTGTCGCTCTACGACCGCTTCATCGCGCTGCACCCCACGGCCTTTCACCAGAACGGCGCCTGGGTCGACAACCTGCAGATCCCGCTCGCGGGGGCGCTGGCGGTGGCCGAGGCGACGCCGGGCGAGATGTGGCTCAACGCCGCGGGGCTCTTCGAGGGCTCGTTCATCACCGACGCGCCGACGATTCAGGCCGCGCAGTGGGTGCGGGAAGCCCGGCGGGCGGCGCTGGCGGGCTGGGGCCCCGGCCGGTAGCGTCGCGCCCATGACCAAAGCGTGGTGGCGGGTGTTCGGGGTGCTGTGCGTGGTGTCTGTGTCAGCGTGGGCCGACGTGCCGGGGCCGAAGACGACGTGCATCGCGCCCGAGGGCTGCGTGGCGTGTGACGCGTTCGACAACGCGTGCATCAGCTCGGCGCAAGACGCGGGGCTCGTGGTGTCGGACTGCGTGAGCAACCGAGGCACGCCGCAGAAGTACGTCTGCCCGCCCGGACACCCGGCGGTGGCGAGCTGCGGCTGCGGCACCACCCCGGCGGTCGGTGCGTTGGTGCTGGCCGCGCTGGCGCTCGTCACCCGTCGCCGACGCTGACTTCGGCGCGGCAGGGGGGTAGAGCGCCGCCCCCCATGGCCGTCTGCGGACTCGACTTCGGAACCAGCAACAGCGCCGTCGCCCTCCCCACTGGCGAGGTGCTGCGCATCGACGCGACCGCCGCGCAGCCGAGGCTGTTCCGCACGGTGTTGTTCTTCCCCGAAGACACGCAGGAGATCCTCGCGGGCAACGAGGCCATCGAGCGCTACCAGGAAGACAACGCCGGCCGCTTCATTCAGTCGATGAAGACCTGGCTGCCGGCCTCGAGCTTCACGCGCACCCAGCTGCGCAACCGCACGCTGTCGCTCGAGGAGCTGATCGCCGTCTTCCTGCGCCGCGTGCGCACGCTGTCGACCGAGGCGGTGGGCGAAGAAATCGACGCGGTGGTGCTCGGCCGCCCGGCGCGCTTCTCACCCGACCCGAAGGTCGACGCCTTCGCCGAAGAGCGGCTGCGCAAGGCCGCCGAGCTGGCGGGCTTCACGTCGGTGCGCTTCCTCATCGAGCCCATCGCCGCCGCCCTGGCCTACGAGGCGTCGCTGCAGAAGGACGAGGTGGTGCTGGTGGCCGACTTCGGCGCCGGCACCTCCGACCTCACGGTGATGCACCTCGGGCCCTCGCGCCGGGGCCGCGGAGATCGCCGCGCCGACGTGGTGGCGTCTTCCGGCGTGTACGTGGGCGGAGATCGCTTCGACGCGGCCATCATGAAGCACAAGCTGTTCCCCTACTTCGGGCACGGCTCGACCTACGAAGCGGCGCTGGGCGCCAAGCGCATGCCGATGCCGACCTACGTCTCGAGCCGCCTGCTGTCGTGGAACGAGATGTCGCTCATCCGCGAGAAGAAGACGCGCGAGCTGATCGACCTGATGCTCAAGACGAGCGACCGCAAGCCGGCCATTCAGGCCCTGCACGACCTCGTGATGTACAACCTCGGCTTCCGCCTCTACCGCGCCATCGAGAAGGCGAAGGTCGAGCTCTCGTCGGCGCAGACCGCGCGCATCGACTTCGAAGACGAGCGCATTCACATTCACGAGACCATCGAGCGCGCGGAGTTCGAGACCGCGTCGGCGCACCTCATCACCGAGCTCGAGGAGTGCACCGACGAGCTGATGACGCGCGTGCCTGCGGGGCTGAACATCGACTCGGTGTTCCTCACCGGCGGCTCGTCGCACGTGCCCGCGGTGCAGGCACTGTTCGCGCGCAAGTTCGGGCAAGAGAAGCTGCGCACCGCCGACGCCTTCACCTCGGTCGTCGAGGGCCTGGGCCGCGCGGCCGACGTGTCGTTCAAGCTCAGCGCGTGACGCCGAAGCGCACCCGCGACGACTCGACACAGCTCTTCAACTGCTGACGTGCGCGGTGCAGCGTGACGGCCACGTTGCCCGCCGTCAGCCCCAGCGCCTGCGCCACCTCCGCGCCGGAGCTGCCCTCGAAGAAGCGCGCCACCACCACCGCGCGCTGCGTGGCCTTGAGCGTCGACAGACAACCGGTGAGCGCGATGTGGGCCTGGGCCTCTTCGAGCGCGTCGTCGAGTTGGCGCGACGCGACGTCGACCTCGTTCTCTTCGGGCAGCGCGTCCAGACCGACGTCCTTTCTCCAGTGGCGCTTGCGCAGGTTGCGCGCGTGGTTGCGCACCAGGGTGACGAGCAGCCGGCCCGCTTCGTCGGGCGCGTCTTCGAGCCGTTTCCAATCAGCGCGGCCCAGCACCGTCGCCGCGGCGTCCTGCACCACGTCGAGCGCCTCGTCGGCGGTGAGGCCCTCGTCGAGCGCGGTGTGCGTCAGGGCGTGGCGATGCGCCTGCACCAGCGTGCCGAGCCAGCGGGTGCGGTCGAGCTCCTTGCGCGCGCGCGGCGCGAGCCACATCGATGAGACGGCCTTCATCAGCATGCACACCTCGAGGTCGCGAGCGCGGCGTTCATTACAAAGAAGCGCGCTGTAATGCCCGCGCGCCTCGCGACCTCTGCCGGTGAACCCGCTTCACCGGAGCCCACCATGACCGCGATGTCCCCTGTTTCTCCCCGCTTGCAGCCCGGCCAGCAGCTCGCCCCCTTCGCCCTCGAGACGCTGTCGCACGGGGTGGTGAAGGTGCCGAGCGGCGGGCTGGTGCACCTCCAGTTTCGTCGCTTCGCGGGCTGCCCCATCTGCAACCTGCACGTGCGCGCCTTCTCGAAGGACGTGGCGAAGCTCGAGGCGGCGAAGGTGACGACGGTGGCCTTCTTCCACTCGTCGGCCGAGGTGATGCGCCCGCTGCAGGGCGATCTACCCTTCCCCGTCGTCGCGGATCTCGAGCGGCGCTGGTACCAGCAGTTCGGCGTCGAGCGCTCGTTGTTGGGCGCGATGCACCCCGCGGCGATGTGGTCGGCGATGAAGGGAATGGTCACCACGCCGGCGAACCCGCTGAAGGGCGAGGGGGGCGCCGATGGGCTGCCGGCCGACTTCCTGCTCGATGGGGCAGGCCGGGTGCTCGCGGTGCACTACGGCAAACACGCCGACGACTCGTGGTCGGTCGAAGACGTCATCGCGCAGACGAAGCGCTGACGTTACCGTGCCGCACCCATGAGCAAGCCCACGCTGACCTACTTCGACATTCCCACCAGCCGCGGCGAAGAGTGCCGCCTCGCGCTCTTCCTCGCCGGCGTGGACTTCACCGACGAGCGGCTCAACCGCGCCCAGTGGGAGCTGCGCAAGGCCTCGACGCCGTTCGGTGCGCTCCCCACGTTCGCGATGGAAGGCAAGCCGACGCTCTCGCAGAGCAACGCCATTCTGCGGATGATCGGCGGCCAGCACGGGCTGCTGCCGGCCGACCCGTGGGAATCGGCGCGGCACGAGGCGGTGATGTGCGCGGTGGAAGAGATGCGCGCGAAGCTGGGCCCGACGGGCCGCCTCACCGACCCCGCCGCGAAGCAGGCCGCGCGAGAGGCGCTGGCGAGCTCGTACTTCCCCGAGTGGACCGGGCAGATTGAGAAGCAGATCACCGGGCCGTTCCTCGGGGGCGCGGCGCTGAGCGTCGCCGACCTCAAGCTGTTCGTCGCGATGGGCGCGCTGCTGGCGGGGAAGATCGACCACATCCCCGTCGACACGTTCAGGCCGTTCCCGAAGTTGATCGCCCTCGTCAACGCGGTCGCGCAGCACCCGAAGGTCGTCGCCTGGTACGCGCGCTGAGCTCATGAAGAGCGCGGTGCCGAGTAAGCCGTGCGCGGTGTGCGGCCGCACCATCACCTGGCGCAAGAAGTGGGAGCGCGACTGGGACTCGGTGCGCTTCTGCTCTGACGCGTGCCGGGGCCGGAAGAAGAGCGTGGCGACGCAGGGTGCGGTGCTGGAGGCGGCGATCCTCGAGCTGCTGGCCGAACGCGCGCGGGGCGCCACCATCTGCCCGTCAGAGGTGGCGCGCCGCGAAGCGCCCGACGACTGGCGGCCGCTGATGGAGCCGGTGCGCGAGGCGGCGCGGCGGCTCATCGCGCAGGGCCGGGTGGAGATGACCCAGCAGGGCCGCGTGGTGGACCCCTCGACGGCGCGCGGGCCGGTGCGGCTGCGGCTGCGCGCCTGAATCACCGTTCGAGCTCAACGCATCGCCCGCGTATGGTGCGCCGCAGATGAGCACCCCGACGGACGCCGAAGCGCTGGAACTCGAGAAGAAGTGGCTGGCCGAGCTGTACCAACCCGACGCCCCGCAGCTCACCGTGCGCGCGGTCATCACCGGCATGATCCTGGGCGCGGTGATGTGCCTCGCCAACCTCTACATCGTGCTCAAGACGGGCTGGTCGGTGGGCGTGACGCTGACGGCGTGCATCATGGCGTGGGCCATCTTCGCGCTGGTCGGCAAGGTGGTCGGGCCGAAGGGCCACATGGGCATGCTGGAGAACAACGCGATGGGCAGCGTCGCGTCGGCCGCGGGCTACATGACGGGCGGCGGCAACATGGCGGCGCTGCCGGCGTTGATCATGCTCACCGGAGAGCGCCCCGGCACGTGGACCCTCATCGCGTGGTTCGCCTGCATCGCGGGCCTCGGGGTGTTCGCGGCGATCCCCATCAAGCGGCAGTTGATCAACCGGGAGCAGCTCATCTTCCCCACCGGCACCGCGACGGCCGAGACGTTGCGCGCGCTGCACGCCGACAACGCCGAGGGGCAGCGGCAGGCGAAGTACCTCGGGCTCGCGGGCCTGGCGGCGGCGCTGGTGGCCTGGGGCCGTGACGCGAAAGTGGCGTGGATGCGGTGGCACATTCCCAGCGAGTTCTCGTTGCCGATCGACTTCCACGGCAAGCCGCTGCTGCAGTGGACGCTGGGCCTCGAGGGCAGCGTGCTGATGCTCGGCGCCGGCGGGCTGATGTCGTGGCGCACCGGCTGGTCGCTGCTGCTCGGCGCGTTGATCACCTTCGGCCTGGTGGTGCCCGAGATGGTGGGGCTCAACGTCATCCCCGAGGTGTCGTTCAAGATCATGGCGAAGTGGACGGTGTGGATGGGCGCGGCCGTGCTCGTCTCGTCGGGCCTGACGTCGTTCGCGTTTCAGTGGAAGAGCGTGCTCAAGAGCCTGCAGTCGCTGACCGCGCTGTTCTCGAAGAAGAAGTCGCTCGAGGAAGATCCGCTCGCCGACATCGAGGCGCCGCAGTCGTGGTTCCCGCTGGGCTTCCTGGTGCTCGGGCCGCCGATGGTGTTCCTCGCGTGGTGGGCCTTCAACATTCCGGTGTGGGCGGGGCTGATCGCGCTGCCGCTGTCGGTGGTGATGGGCGTCATCGCCGCGCGGGTGACGGGCGAGACCGACGTGACGCCCACCAAGGCGCTCGGGCCGGTGACGCAGTTGACCTACGCCGCGCTCCTGCCCGGGCAGCTCGTGCCCAACGTGATGTCGGCGAACGTCACCGGTGGCGTCGGGTTGCACGCGGCCGACCTGCTGACCGACCTCAAGTCGGGGTACCTGCTCGGCGCGCGTCCGCGGCAGCAGGTCATCGGCCAGCTCTTCGGCGTGGTGGCCGGCAGCCTGGTGGTGGTGCCCATCTTCAACCTCCTCGTGCCCAGCCGCGACGACCTCGGCGGCAAGGAGTTCCCCGCGCCATCGGCGGTGGTCTGGAAGAACGTCTCGGAGATGCTGGTGCAGGGCCTCGACGCGCTCCACCCCACCGCGCGCTGGGCGGCGCTGATCGGCCTCATCGTCGGCACCACGCTGGCGATCCTCGAGGTGAAGGTGCCCAAGCACGTGAAGAAGTGGGTGCCGTCGGCGAGCGGCCTGGGCATCGCCATGGTGTTGCCCGCGTGGAACAGCTTCATGATGTGCCTCGGCGCCGGCATCGCCGAGTGGCTGCGCCGCACGAAGGGCGAGAAGGCGGCCGACAAGATGACCATGCCCATCGCGTCGGGCTTCGTGGCCGGCGAGAGCCTGATGGGCGTCGCCATCAAGGTGATGGTGGCTTTCGGCTTCATGCCAAAGTGACGCCGTGGACATCGCCGTCGTCGTCAACCTGAACGCGCGCCGTGGTTCGGAGCGCTTCGCAGCCCGCGCCCGCACCGCGCTCCCTTCTTCCCGCGTGGTGGCCACGAGATCGATCGACGATCTCCACCGCTTCGTCGACGACTCGGTGCGCCACGGCGTGCCGGCGCTGGTGCTCTCGGGCGGCGGCGACGGCACGGCCATCGGCATCCTCGACGCGATGCGCTCGAAGGCGCTCGACTTCCCCGCGCTGGGGCTGGTGCCGCTGGGCACGGGCAACGCGTGGGCGATCGGCACCGGCGCGCCGTCACCGAAGGGCATCTTGAAGCTGGTCTCGGCCGAGAAGGCGCGCGGCGAGCTGCGCATGCCCACCAGCGACTTCGCGCTCATCGACGTCGAGGGCCGCCTCACGCCCTTCGCCGGCGCCGGGTGGGACTCGGAGCTGCTCCACGACTACAAGGTGCAGCGCGCCTCGACGCCCGCGCGACTGCGACCGCTGGTGGAAGGCGCCGGCGGCTACTTCGTGTCGCTCTTCGGTCGCACCATTCCGCGCAACCTCCGCAGCCGCGAGCGGCCCCACGTGAAGGTGACGAACCTCGGCGCGCCGGCGCTGGCCTTCGACGCGCGCGGCACGCCGGTGGAGGTGCCCAACTCCGGGCCGGGCGCGGTGCTGTACGAGGGGCCGTACGGGGTGACGGGCGCGGGCACCACCATGGAGCTGGGCTTCGGCTTCAAGGCGCTGCACTTCGCGCGCACCCTGCCCGACCGCATGCACGTGCGCGTGTACGCCGCGAGCGCCGCCGAGGCCACGCGCCGCATCGCGGATCTGTGGCGCGGCGTGCACCCCATTCCCCACAGCCACGACTGGCTGCTCACCGCCTGCCGCATGGACTTCGATCGCGAGGTGCCGGTGGAGGTGGGCGGCGACGTCATCGGCCTGCGCAAGTCGATCGAGTACCGCATCGCCGCGCAGCGCGTGCCGGTGGTGGACTGGGCGAAGCTGAAGGGGCGGTGAGCGATGCGTCTGCTCCGCTGGCTCAGCCTCGGCTGCGGCGCCTTCGTGTTGTTGCTCGCCGGCGCGCTCGTCACGTTCCTCGTCACCGCGCGCGGCAGCTCGATGGTCGAGGCCATCACCCTGGTGCTCGAGAGCGATGAGCTGAACGGCCGCGAGCTGGAGACCGCCGACGACGTGCTGGCCTACCTGCGCGCGCACCCGGAACGTTACGCCCTCGCCGCGTGGGAACTCGGCCAGGAAGACGCCGGCGTGTTCCACGACGCCGAGCGCGCGTGGCCGCTGGCGTCGACGGTGAAGCTGATTCCGCTGGTGCTCGCGTCGGAAGAGGTCGCCGCGGGCCGCTGGTCGCTCGACACGCCGACCCCGGAGGTGGACTCGTATTACCTGCCCGGCACCGACGGCGACGCGCACCCCACCGCGAGCGCCGACGGCGGCACGGCCACGCTGGGCGGGGCGATCCACGGAATGATCCGCTACAGCGACAACGCGGCGACCGACGCGATCCTCTTTCGGCTCGGCCGCGCGCGCCTGGCATCAGACGCCGGCCTGCCCACGCCGCACCCGCTCGCTGGCACGCTGGTGCTGGCGCGTGACGGCTTCGACGGCGGCTCGCTCGACGACGCCGCGTGGGCCGCCGCGGAGCACCTCACCAACCGCACCGCGCTGATTCCCCTCGCGCAGCAGCTGCGCATGGCGCGCGAGCTCGACAACCGGGGCACCGCGCGCGCCTTCGCGGCGTTGATGGCGCGGGTGTTCAGCGACGACTCGGCGCGCACCGCCCTCGCCCGCCGCGAGCTCGCGTGGCCGATGGAGTTCAAGAGCAACCAGCGCGACTTCGTGGTGCTGGCCACCAAGGGCGGCAGCCTGCCCGGCACGCTCACCTCGGCCAGCTACGCCGAGACGAAGAGCGGGCGAAAGCGGGTGCTGGCGCTGTTCCTCCACGACCTGCCCTTCGCGACGTGGGTGAGCCTGAGCCGGAGCTTCGCGCACCAGAAGCTCGAGCGCCGACTGCTGCTCGACGACGGGGCCATCGAGGCGTCCTTCAGGTAGCGTCCGCCGCAATGCGAGCGCTCGTGGGGGTCGTGGTCGTGTCGGTGTGGTGTGGCTGTGCAGCGTCGAGGGTGGAGATCGTCCCCGCCCTCACGCCGGTGGACGCGAGCCGGCCGTTCTTCGTGTACCGGCCGATCAAGGGCACCGCGTGCGGCAAGGAAGCGGCGGCCGGCGCGATGGAAGATCTCTTCCGCGTCGCGGGCAGCGTGCACGGCTTCGTGGCCGCGGTCATCGAGCAGGAACAAGGTGGAGATCGCTGCGTGAGCATCACCGCCCGCCCCATCACCTACGGCTGCACCGAGGCCGAGCCGAAGAAGATCGACGAAGGCAAGCCGATGCACGTGGTGCCGGGCCCGGCGGCGTGCGCCGAGACGGTCGACGTGTGCACGCCCGACTGCACGCGCTACGCGAGCGCGCTGGGCGGCGGTGACTTCGAGACGAAGGCGTTTCGTGAGCGCTGCGTCTCGCGCTGCCGCAACGCCGACGCGCCGTTCATGAGCTGTGCACGCGCCGCGGCGGCTTCGGCCGACGTGCGTCGCTGTGACTCGCTCTGAAGCGCCGCCCCTTCCCCGCTCCGAGGACAGCCATGCCCGTTCCGCAGTTCGTCGCTGCGCTCAAGTCGATGCAGCAGAGCCCCTCGCCCGCCACCGCCGACGCGCTGCTGACCATGCTGCGCGCCGAGCCCGGGCTCAGCCAGGCCGCCAAGCCCACGCTCGCGGTCGACCCGCTCTTCGCGGCGGCGTACCGCGTCGCGCAGCCCGGCACCGACTTTCAGTACCACAACACCAACATGCCGATGCCGCGCGCCATCAAGCGGCCGACCAACCTCGACGGCCTGCTGAGCACCGTGCAAGACGCCGCGAACCAGTACCGCGCGCTCAAGGCGATGGGCGAGGGCTGGGGCTTCGCCAACACCGCCTTCACGCCCGACTGGCTGGTGCACTGCGCCGGCCTCGACGCGATGTTGCCGCTCGAAGACGATCTCTTCGGGCCCCACGCGCCGCCCGCGGGTGAGCTGGTGCGCTTTCAGTCGGGCGTGACGTTCGATCGCCTCAACGCCGCGCTCACCGCGCAGAACCGCGCGGTGATTCAACAGCCCGGCTTCGGAGGCCTCACCTTCGTCGGCTGTGCGTCGGCCGGCGGCCACGGCTCGGGGCTCTCGTTCCAGGGCATCTCGTCGTACATCGAGGCGATCGAGCTGGTGACGCTCGACGACACCAACCGCGCACGGCTGGTCCGCATCGAGCGCACGCAGGGCCTGAGCGATCCGACGAAGTGGCGCGCGCGTTACCCCGCACCGAAGTTCGACCTCGCGCAAGACGACGGGCTGTTCCACGCGGCGCGCTGCGGGCAGGGCAACCTCGGCATCGTGTACGCGGTCACCATTCGCACCCAGCCCGCGTACTTCCTGACCGAGAAGCGCATCTTCACCACCTGGGGCCAGTCGCGCGCCGACGTGCAGCAGTGGCTCACGCACCCTGCCGTCCACTCGGTGCACGTGTGGATCAACCCGTACCTCACCAACGGTCGCACCGACCCCACGGTGGTGGTGACGAAGCTCACGCGCACCGCGCAGACGCAGCGAGGTGGCTCCCGCGGGCTGGGCGTGCTGCTCGGCGGCATGAACCCCTTCACCGAGGCGGTGCGGCTGCTGGTGTCGATCGCTCCGCAGGCGGTGCCCTTCTTGATGGACTCGGCGCTCTCGAGCTGCGCGTCGAACGACGTGACGATGCCCTCGTACGAGGCGCTCGACTTCGGCGCGCCCAACACCATTCCCGTGCACGCGGCCAGCCTCGGCTTCGACGCGTCGAAGGTGGACCAGGTGTTCCCCGCGTTGATCCAGCAGCTCAACCAGTGGACCGCGGCGAACCAGTGGATCAGCTCGCCCATCGGCATGCGCTGGGTGAAGGGCTCGCAGGACTACCTCTCGCCGCAGTTCGGCCGCGACACGGTGATGCTCGAGGTGCCGATCATGAAGGGCACGCCCAACGCCACCGACACGCTCGATCGCTACGCGAACTACATGATGGACACCTGGGGAGCCCGGCCGCACTGGGGCCAGCAGAACCCGATGGGGCGCACGCGCTTTCAGAACGTGTACGGCGCGGCGGTGCAGCAGTTCGTGCCGTCGTACCGTGCGCTCAACCCGAACGGCTTCTTCGACGGCCCGTTCGCGAAGCAGCTTGGTTTGAGGGACATCGCCAATGGCAAGTGATGAGCGGTTCGTCTTCCCCTCGCTGGTCGAGGGCTACATGAAGGGCCTCGGGGAGCGCTTCACGCCCGAGCTGAAGCAGCAGCTGAAGAGCGCGGGCCTCGACGTGGCGAAGCTCCCGCCGGCGATCCCCGTGCACGAGATGGAGCGGTACATGGACCTCATCTCGAGCCACGCGTGGCCCACCGCCACCCGCGAGGAGCAGATGCGGCTGCTCGGGCTCTCGGCGATTCGTGGCTGGCAGTCGGGGCTGCTCGGCTCGGCGACCTCCGCGATGCTGCGCGTGCTCGGCCCGCGGCGCACGCTCACCCGGCTCGATCGCGCGTTCTCGACCACCAACAACTTCAACAAGGCGACCACCCAGTTCGTCGACGACAAGGAGGCGCTGATCACCGTCAACGACGTGCAGGATCGCCCGACGTATTGGGTGGGCATCTTCCAGGCGGGCCTGGAGATCCTCGGGCTCGACGGGGTGGTCACCATCGACGCGCAGCAGGCGCCGTCGGCGACCTTCCGCGTGAAGTGGAAGTGAGCGGCTCAGTGGTTGCGCAGCAGGGAGCGCGGACGCACGCGTGACGGGTTCTTCCAGGTGTGCAGCCGCGCCTGGAGCCCGTCGTCGGGATCGTCGCGGGTTCGCTCGAGCACGCGCTCCCACACGTCTTCGCGCACGTAGACCACGTCGGGGCCGAGGCGCTCGGGCTGCGGCGTGAGGTCTGCGGTGAACTCGGCCCACTCGCCGTCGGTGAGGTCCCACGCGAGGCGGTAGATGGTGGTGCGATCGAGCGAGGGCTCGGGGCTCCACGCCAACGACTCGTGCTGCGTCTCGTGGTCGTAGAGGAAGTTGAACCCCTGCGGCGCGATGAGCAGCGGCGGCAGCGGCCGGGGAATGCGCGCGATGATCGCTCGCCAGCTCGCCCACGGCGGCGTGACCGCGGGGTCGAAGCCGGTGCGCGCGAGCAACACCAGCGGCACCAGCAGCCACGTGCGCGAGGTGACGGGCGCGAGCAGCACCGGGAAGGCGAAGACCGGCGCCATCAGCGCGAGCCGGTAGCCGACGTCGAGCTGATCCGTCCTCCACAGCGGGAAGACGCAGACCGCGAGTGGCAGCAACAACGCGCCGAGCCGCACGCGCTCGCCTCGGTGCGTGATGAAGCGCCAGGTGCCGAACAAGAGCGCCGGCCACGCCAACAGCAACTCGACGCGCTCAGGCCACGACGTCGCGCGCAGCGAGAAGTACGGCCACGGCGTCGGCACGCCCGGCGAGAACGTGAGCTGCCCCGAGAGCCGCTCGAGATCCGCCGGGTGGAGCAGGTTGGGGAGCCACGCCGTCAACGCCGCGAAGCCGAGCGCGGTGAGCACCCCGAGCCCCAGCACGCGACGTCGCGTCGAGTTCGAGAGCAGCGCGCCGAGCAACGCCCCCAGCGCGAGGGCGACCAGCAGCGCCGCGCCGAGCCGGTGCGCGATCGCCGCGAGCAACACCGCGACGATCAACGGCGCCCGCGCGTCGGTGCGCTTCCACGCGAGCACCACCAGCAGCGGCGCGACGACCCCGAGGTTCTTCGCGAAGTCGCCCGCGAGGTGCGTCAGCGTCGGCGAGGCCGCGGCCCACAGCGCGAGCGGCCAGCCTCCGAGCCGCCACGCCGCCGGCACCACCAGCGCCGCGAGCAGACACGCGCCGACCTTCACCGCGATGATCGCCGAGGGAAGGACCACGTGCAGCGCGGCGAGGAAGTACGTCACCCAGCTCGCGTCGGGCCAGTGGAGCCGCCCCTCACTCACGAAGCGCTCGACCTGCACCACGTACGAGTAGCCGTCCCACCCCGTCGGCTCGGCGCTGCTGAGGAAGAGCTGCAGGCGCACCACGAAGGCCAGCACCGTCAACGTGAGGACTCGCCAGGCCACGGACGCGTCTCTACACGAGCTAGGGTCGCCCCGCGTGCTGCGCCGAATCGTCCGCCAGGTGGTGCCGGTGCCCGTGCGCGTCGCGCTGCTGCAGTGGCCGGCGATGCTGAAGGTGTGGTCGCTGCCGCGGCTCCCGAGCGGGCCGCCGCGCGCGCACGTGGTGACCTCGCGGAGCACCCCGCTTCGCCGTGAGCGCACCAGCTACGACGAGGCGCTGCAGCGCGCGAAAGAACAGAACGTGCGGCGCGCGGTGGAGCTGCTCGATGGCCTTCAGTTCGCTCCGGGGGCGTCGTTCTCGTGGCATCGGCACCTCGGCCCGCCCATCGCGCTGCGCGGCTTCGCGGCCGGCCCCGAGCTGCACGATGAGCGGCTCGCGTCGGGTGGAGGCGGCGGGCTGTGTCAGGTGGCGAACCTCCTCTATTACCTCGGCGTGCACGCGGGCCTCGAGGTGCTCGAGCGCCATCGCCACGCGCTCGACCTCTTCCCCGACGACTCGCGCACCGTGCCCTTCGGTTGCGGCGCGACGGTGTTCTTCCCGAAGAAGGACCTGCGCTTCCGCAACAACACCGGCGCGGCGCTCAGCCTGAAGCTCGAGGTCAAGGACGGTTCGCTGCACGGTGCGCTGTGCGCCGACGCGGCGTTGCCCTTCACCTGCGAGTTGATCGAGCTCGACCATCGCCTCGAAGCGCGCGACGGCGCGCGGTGGCGCAGCAATCGATTGATCCGCCGGTGGCGCTCGAGTGATGGCTCGACGCGCGACGAGTGGCTCGCCGACAACGTGGCCCGCGTCACCTACTGAGCGTCGACTCGAGCTCGGCGAGCGCCTGCTGCAGGCCCTCGAGCGTCTCCACCAGCTCTTCCGGAACCGCGCCACCGAGCGCTGCGTTCGGCGACTTCACCCACGCGCGCGCGGCCTCTTCCGAGCCGAGCACCCGCTTCGCCACGTGCAGCAACTTGTCGCGCCGAAGCCGAAGCACGGGGAGTCCACAGCCCATGGCCGACACCCTCTCACACGCGTAAGACGTCGCGCCATGCTCGAGCTCGTCGCCGCTGCGATCCTGTCTCAGACGCCCCTCACGCTGCAGGCCCTGGTGCCCACCTCGGGCAGCGGCGCCGAGAACCTGCTCGACGGCAAGCCCACCACCACCTGGTCCCCCGAAGGAGACGCCGAGGGCGAAGGCGTGCTCTTCCGCTTCGAGGGCGACGTGAAGCTCACGCAGGTGTCGGTGCAGGCGTGCGCGGGCAAGAAGGCCACGTTGATTCCGTACGTGAACGGCACGGTCGGCGCGCAGGTGACGGTCAACGACGCGCTCACGCCGGTGAGCACCAGCAGCGCGCACCGGGTGCGCTCGGTGTTCCTCAAGTTCGCCGACGCGCTCGGCTCGTGTCTCTCGGAGGTGCGCTTCGTGGGCGAGAAGCCGCTCGACGTGCGCGCGCCGCGACGCCTCGACGCCACCGCGAAGGCCTCGTCGGTGCTCGCGCCCGCCGACGCGTACCACCCGGGCTACCTCTTCGATGGCCGCCCCGACTTCGGCTGGGTGGAAGGCGTGAAGGGCCCGGGCCTCGGCGAGTCGATGACGCTCACCTTCACCGCGCCCGTCACCCTCACCGCGCTCGAGCTGTGGAACGGCTACCAGCGCTCGGCCGACCACTTCGCGAAGAACGCGCGCGCGAAGAAGGTGGCGCTCTCGCTCGACGGCGCCGCGCCCCTCGAGCTGTCGGTCAAAGACGTGCAGGGTCCGCAGAAGCTGATGCTGCCGAAGCCGACCAGCGCCACCACGCTCACCCTCACCATCAAGCAGGCGTACCCGGGCTCGAAGTACGACGACCTCGTGTTGTCCGAGCTGCGCGTGTGGGACGAGCAAGGTCCGCGATCCATCGCCACCAGCGATCTCCAGGACCGCGCGGCGACGCTCAAGACCGAGCTCGCCACCACTCCGCTGGCGACCTTCATCGACCACAACCTGCGCGGCGTGTGTCACCTCATCGGCTACGAGTTCGAGGCCAAGTTCCGCTCGAACCACAGCTTCGTGGTGTACCGCAGCTCGCGGACCGAGACCGACGACGCGCCCATCGACGTGTCGGAGGTCATCGACGGCACGTGGATCGCGAAGGACGGCAAGACCATCGAGCTCTTCGGCCGCGCGCACCGCAACGAGACCGGCGCGGGGCCCTACGAAGACGTGGTCGAGCCGAAGGACACCACCACCATCACCGGCGGCCCGGTCACCATCACGCGCGTGAGCGACCTGACGAAGGACGCGTACCTCGCGCTGCTCAGCAAGTTCTCCACCGGCCCGCTGCGCTGGTCCTTCGCCTGCGCCGAGGCGCGCCAGTACGAGGAGCTCGCGAAGAAGAACGCCTTCGTGCTCGAAGGCCGCGCGGTCACCGCCATCCTCGCGCCGTGAAGACCTTGCTGCTGCGGGGCGCTGATGGCGTGCCGTACGAGAGCCCGACGAAGGGCCTTCTCGGAGGAAACAGCCGCGCGAAGATCTACGGCGAGCTCAACTGCCCCAGCGGCACGAGGACGCGACGCACCGCCGCCAGCAGCCCTTCTCGGGTGAAGGGCTTCTCGAGCAACGCCACCTCGCCCGCCAGCACGCCGCGCTGCACCACCGCGTCTTCGGTGTAGCCCGACATGAACAACACCTAGAGGCCCGGCCGCGCCTTCGTGAGCAGGTCGGCCACCTCGCGCCCCGAGAGCCCGGGCATCACCACGTCGGTCACCAGCAGGTCGAGGCTCTTCGCCGCGGCAGCCAGCTCGAGCGCCTCTTCTCCGCTCTGCGCGACGAGCACCTCGTAGCCGGCCTGCTCGAGCAGCCGCGTCGACACGTCGCGCACGCCGGCCTCGTCTTCGACCAGCAGAATGGTGCCCTCCGTCTTCCCGTCGCGCGCCAGCGGTTGCGGGGTGGGCGTGCGCGCCGCCGACGTCGCCGGCAGCCACAAGGTGAAGGTCGAACCCTGCCCCGGCGTGCTGTCGACGGTGAGCGTGCCGCCGCTCTGATGCGCGATGCCGTAGCTGGTCGAGAGGCCGAGCCCGGTGCCCTTGCCCACCGGCTTGGTGGTGAAGAACGGCTCGAACAACCGCTCGCGCACCTCGGGGGGAATGCCGACGCCGGTGTCCTGCACCGCGACGCAGACGTAGGTGCCCGCGGCCAGCTCGCCCACCCGCCCGCTCGGCAGCCGCTGCTGCGAGGTGCGCACGAAGAGCCTCCCGCCCTTCGGCATCGCGTCGCGCGCGTTGACCACCAGGTTCATCACCACCTGCGAGACCAGCGTCGGGTCGGCGAGCACCAGCTCCAGCCCGGGCGCGAGGTCGAGCGTGAACGAGATGTCTTCGCCGATGAGCCGCCGCAGCATGCCCTCGAGCTCGGCCAGCACGCGGTTGAGCTCGATGGTGCGCGGGTGCATCACCTGCTTGCGGCTGAAGGCCAGCAGCTGGCGCGTGAGGTCCGCGGCGCGATCTCCGGCGACCTTGATCTCCAGCAGATCGGCGCGCGTCGAGCTGCCCTCGCCCGCGTCCTCGAGGAGCAGCCCGGTCAACGAGAGGATGACGGTCAGCAGGTTGTTGAAGTCGTGCGCGATGCCGCCGGCGAGCAACCCCACGGCCTGCAGCTTCTGGCTCTGCCGCAGCTGTGCCTCGGTGGTGCGCAGCGCCTCGAGCGCCTTCGACACCTCGTCGAACAGCCGCGCGTTGACCACCGCCTGCCCCGCGCGGTCGGCCATGTCCTGCAGGAAGCTCAGCTCGTCGGCGTCGAAGGGGCGATCGCGGTGACGGACCACGCCGAGCAGGCCCAGCAACTGGCCCGCGGCGCGCAGCGGCACCAGCGCGAGGTGCGAGGCGGGGGTAGACGCCAGCTCGTCGCCCGAGAAGATCATCGCCTGGCGCGCGGCGAGCACCCGGGCCTCGAGCCCGAAGGGCGTGGGCGCAGACACCAGCCGCCGCGCCTCTTCGATCCGGCTCGGGTCGCGCGAATAGACCGCCGCCGGCGGCTCGAGCTGCACGCCGTCGGGCGCGAGCAGCCGCGCCAGCGCCAGCTCGTCGTCGTCGAACACCGCCAGCCGGGTGACGATCTGCAGGCTCTCGTTCAACGCGAAGCGGGCCTCGGCCAGCAGGCGCGACAGCTCGGCGGCCGCGAGGGCGAAGCTCGTCTGCCGGGCCAGCCGCTGCTCGAGCCGTTCCTGATCAGACACCGCGTGCAGCATCGACAGCCGCGTCGGCTGACCGTCGAAGGTCAAGATCGTCTCGATCGGCTCGGCGTCGACCACCTCGCCCGAGCGCAGCCGCAGGCGCCGCGGCGGCGGGAGCTGCCCCGCGCCCCACGCTTCGAAGCGGCGGCGGGTGACGAGCGCCTCCTCGGGGGCGACCAGGTCTTCGATTCTCCGGCCCACCAGCTCGGACACCGAGCTCAACCCGAACAGCCGCAGCACCACCGGGTTGGCGTACACGCCGCGGCCCTCGCGCGTGGCGAGCAGCCCGACCGACGCGGCATCCATCAGCGCGCGCAGGCTGTCGGCCTCGCCCTGCACGCGCGCCCGCGCCTCGACCTCGGCGGTCATGTCCCGGAACACCAGCACCGCGCCCTGCAGCGTGCCGTCGGCCCGGCGCACCGCGGCGCCGTTGTCGGAGATCGGCCGCTCCTGGCCCGCGCGATCGATCAACAACGCCTGGTTCTCCACGCCGCCGCCGGCGAGCACCCGCGCCACCGGGCTCTCGATGCGCGCGCGCGTCACCGGGTCGACGATGGTGAAGATCTGCTCGACCGGCTGGCCGCGCGCCTCGACCAGCGACCACCCAGTGAGCCGCTCGGCGACGGGGTTGAGGCGCTCGATGCGCCCCTGCGCGTCGGTCACCAGCACCGCGTCGCCGATGCTGTCGAGGGTGGCGCCGAGGTCGCGCTCGCGCCTGCCGGCAAAGGCCACCACCACCGCCACCACCGCGGTCATGAAGGCCATCACCAGCACCGCGAGCAGCGCGGTGGCGTACGAGGGCCCGAGCCCGAAGCGCGCCGACGCCTGCACCGCGAGCAGCCCCAGCGCCCACGGCAACACCAGCGTCGCCACGAGCAGCGGGCGGCCCAGCGACGCCGCGGCGCCGGTGCCGACGAAGGTGCGGGTGAGCAACCCCTCGGGCGTGGAGAGCAACACCGCCACGCTCGCGAGGATGATGCCCAGCGCGGTCGGCACCGCCATGCTGGCGAGGAAGGGGAACTCGACCAGCGCCGAGTTGCCGTAGCTGAAGGTCACCAGGCCCACCAGCGCGAGGCCCAGCGCGACCACCACCGTGAGCTGGGCGTGGCGGTGGTACCGCGGCCCGAAGCTCATCAGGGCGATCGCCGCGCCGAGCGACGCCAGACAGGTCGCGGTGCCGGCGCTCATGCGCAGCGGCAAGGCCGGGTCGCTCCACCACAGGCGATCGATGCCCACCGGCGCCGCGAGCGCGATGCTGGCCAGCGTGGCCACGCCGACGAAGAGCGCCACCGCCGCGCCGAGCTGCGCGCCCCGCTTGAAGCCCCGCAGGTGCGCGAGCAGCGCCCCACCCGCGGCGACGATGCCCAGCGCGGTGTTCGGCTTCATCGGGCTGGTCCCCACCACGCCCAGCCGCAGGGCGGGCATCGCGAAGACGTAGCTCGCAGCGCCGAGCACCCCCAGCGTCAGCGCGAGGCCCGAGAGGACCGTCGCCCACCGCGCGTCGAGCGGCCGGGGGTCACGCATGAGGTCAAGCGGCGGGTTCTGCTTCGACCGCGGCCGAGGTGACCCCCGCGGCCAGCGCCTTCGCCGGGTTGAAGATGGTGGGGCGGTCGTGGTGCAGCGCGTGGGCGTAGATGCCCGCAAAGAGCTTGTTGCCCACCGCGTAGTAGCCGGAGCTGAGGTTTACCGGCCGCATGTCCTCCAGGCGGGTGGCCGCCTCGCCGTTGTGCGTCGACCAGTTGAAGTGAATGACGAACAGGCCGGCGAGCAGGTTGGCCGGGGCGAAGACCAGCACCGTGAACCACGGGCCGAGCAGCCACAGCCAGGTGGCGACCAGCACGACGTTGGTGCCGTAGCTCATCCACGCGCGGCGGCGCTCGCGGGCGTGGTTCTCAGGCGTGTCGCCCCACACGTCGTAGTACTGCTGGAAGAGCTGCTTCTCGACGTTGACGATGGTGTGCACCACCGTCTTCCAGAACGAGGGGAAGTTGGGGTGCGGGTCCTTCACGCGATCATCGGAGTACTTGTGATGCCGCATGTGGATGATGTCCCAGCTCGCGAAGCGCACCACCACGATGATGCCCAGCAGCTCGCCCACCACGCGGTTGATCGCCCTGGGCAGGTTGCCGTGCGTGCAGTTGTGGATCAGCAGGTGCGCCCACACCAACGCGAAGAACAGCACCGGGAACGCCGCCGCGAACCACCACGAAGGGGCGCCGATGAGCGGGGTGAAGCCCGTGAGCCAGAACGTCGTCAGCACCGCCGCGCAGACCGCGAACCAGAAACCGTCGTACATGAAATAAAAATACGGATTCTTCCGGAACTGGGCGATCGGATGCGAAGTCAGCACTGAGTTGTTCCCCTCCTGAGACGAAGCCGCGCCTTCTAAACGGAAACGACCGTTTGAGTCCATCGGGGCCCCAGACACCATGGCGTGCAAAATCTGCAAAACGCGGGAGCGCCGCGCGCCGAGGGGCTTCGTGCGCTAGAGAGCGCGCCCCATGCGACTCAAACGACCGAGCGACTGGCGTCAGGTCTTCATCGTGGCCGTGTACCTGTCGCTGCTGACGTCGATGGTGCTGGTTCCCTGGTGCCGCAACATCGTCTTCCTCGCGACGGCGTGCATGTTCAGCTTCTACGTGCAGACGGTGACGCACAACGTGCTGCACGGCGCGCTCTTCGAGAGCAAGGCGCTCAACCGCGCGTTCCGCTTCGTGCTCAGCTTCTGCGGCCTGTTCCCCGTGTCGTCGGTGATTCCCTCGCACAACCTGGTGCACCACCACTTCGACGACGACGGGCAGCCCGACTGGGCCTCGCCGAGCCACGCGCGCTTCGAGTGGAACCTGCTCAACCTGCTCCACTTCCCCAACATCATCGGGCCCATCACCTTCGCGGGCATCAACCGCTGGGCCTCGGTGAAGGGCCGCGCCGACTACCGCCGCCAGTCGATGCAGGAATCGGTGTTCGCCTTCGGCCTCACCGGGCTGCTGCTGGCGTACGACTTCTGGACGGTGCTGTTCTTCGTGCTCGTGCCGCAGTTGTGGGGCGCGCGCTGGTTTCTGCGGGTGAACCTCATTCAGCACGACGGCTGCGACATCGCCTCCGAGTACGACCACTCGCGCAACTTCGGCGGCGCGCTGCTCAACTGGCTGTCGGTCAACGCCGGGTACCACACCGCGCACCACAACCGCGCCGGGCTCCACTGGACCGAGCTGCCCGCCAGCCACGCGAAGGACATCGCGCCGAAGATGAACCCCGCGTTGTTCGAGTCGAGCCTCGTGGGCTACCTCGCGCGCACGTACTTCTTCCGCTTCGCGCGGCCCGCGCAGTGGAGCCCGCCGCCGCCCAGCCCCGCCCAGACCGCGCCCGCGTTGAGCAGCGCCGAGACCGCGAGCGAGGCGTACTGATGTTGACCCGTGAGCTGATGGGCAGCGCGCTGCTGGTGCTGGCGTGGGTGACGGCGGGGCTGGTGGCGCTCGACGCGTGGATCGATCTGAGCGCGATGCGCGCCCGCCTCCGCGCGTGGAAGACGGGGCTCAAGCGGGGCACGGTGAAGGCCGACGAGCTGGCGACGCACGAGGTCGAGCAGCGCATCAAGCAGCTCGATGGCGAGCAGCCGGGCCTGGTGTTCTTCGATCGCCAGCACCTCAGCCACGTGAAGGGCGGCGCGGTGACCCTCGACGACGGCGCGCAGGTGGAGGTCGTCGGCGCGCCGCAGGCTGAGGTGTGGTTCGACGAGGCGACCCGCCTGAGCGCAGCCGCGTGCCACGGCGCGAGCGAGTTCGACGCGATGTTCAGCAGCGCGCAGGGGGCGGGCGGCGGCCTGCGCACCGTGCGCTCGCACCTCCGCGCCGGGCAGCCGGTGTGGCTGGTGGGCACGCAAGACGGCGCGCGCTTCACTGCGACGCTGGTCTCGAACTTCGACCCCCGCACCTTCGCGCGCGCGCGCATCGTCGCCTCGCTGGGCGTCATCGCGGCGAGCCTGGCCTGGGTCGCCGCGGGCACGGTGCTGGCGTTGTGGCCCCCGGTGTTCGGCACGGTGAGCATCGCCGGCGCGGTGGTGCTGGTCGGCCACTTCCTGGGCATGACGCCGCTGGCGATGGCCGCGCGCGAGAAGTCGCGGACCCCGGCGGTCGCCTTCGTGCGCGGCACGTGGACCCGCGACACCGTGAAGGACGCGGCGGGCTCGGCCGCGGCGACCGCCCCATGAGCCGCGTGCGCGACTGCCCCGACTGCCTGACGCACCTGCAGCCGTTCTGGGTGCCGTCGCGCACCGCCGGTGAAGAGCTCGAGCTCGATCGCTGCAACGACTGCGGCGGCGTGTGGTTCGACGCCGGCGAGCTGAGCAAGGCAAGCGGCCGCACGGTGAAGCAGAATCCGCAGGAGACGGATCGCCAGTGCCCCGCGTGCGACGTGCCGCTCCGCGACGGCCTGCTGCAGGGCGGCGTGGAGGTCGAGACCTGCGCGCTGTGCCACGGCACCTTCCTCGAAGCGCGCGACATGGACGCGTTGGTGAAGCGCGCTCCGGCGAAGCGGGCGCCGGGCGGCACCGGCTTCGTGTGTGACGCGTGCGGGCAGCGCAAGCCCTTCAGCCTCGCGCAGGCGACGCTCACCGGCCTGGAGTGCAACGAGTGCGTGCAGGCGAACCAGCCGCCGCCGGCGAGCGAAGAGAAGGCCGCGTCGAGCTCGGTGTTCGGGAAGTTCGTCGGCTGGCTGCGCGGCGAGTGACGGCGCTCAGAACGACAGCCGCGCGCCCGCCCGCGGCAGAATGACCTTCACCCCGCGGGTCTCGAGCGGCGCGAGCTGACGACGCACCTCTTCCTTCACGTCGACGCCCCGCTCGAGGCGTGGCTTGAGGTGGGTGACCACCAGCGAGAGGCCCTGCAGCGCGCGCGTGGGTTGCGCCGGGTCCACCTCGGCGGCCAGCGCGTCGAGCTCGCGCAGAATCCACGACGGGGTGAGGTGACCGAAGAGCAGCTTCTCGTCGCGCGGGTCGGCGAAGGACGCCTCGAGGAAGAGCACGCGCAGCCGCCCGGCGCGCACCAGCGGCGCGACGTGACGCCACAGCGCCGCGAGCCGGCCTTCGCCTTCGACCGCGTCGGGGCCGGTGTCGCCGAGGTACAGCGCGGCGGCGTCGTCGGCCTGCACCAGGAACGCGGTCGAGGTGGTGCCGCGGCCGTGGCTGAGCGGGAAGGCCTCGACGGTGAGCCCCGCGCGCTCGACGGTGACCGGGGTGCCCGGGGTGAGCGGCGCGAGGTGGTAGCGGCCGAGCGCGCCTTCACCTTCGTCGGTGAAGTTCGCCCACAGCGCGGTGCCGAAGACGTGCGCGCGCAGGGCGTCGAGGGTCGGCGCAAGGCCGTAGACGGTGGCCCGGCCCGCTTCCGGCGAAGTGAGGATCAACCCCGACACGTGGTCGAGGTGCGCGTGCGAGAGGAAGTAGCCGTGGAGGTGTTCCTTCAGCACCGCGGCCGCGTCGCTCCACTTCGAGTCGGGGCGGCGCTGCAGCGAGCCCTGCGCGGCGGCGCGCGTGAGGCCGGCGTACAGCGTGCCGACGTCGAGGGCGATGAACTCGTCGCGGCCGGCGCGGGTGAGGATGACGGAGGTGAGGTCTCCCTCGTCGATGCCGCCCGAGGCGCCGAGCACGATGGCGTCGAGGCGCAGGTCGGTGCGGGTCGTCGCGCAGCCGGTCGCGCAGCACGCGAGGAGGATCAAGCCGAGGCGGGTCACGTGGCGCAGCGTACTCGCGCGCGCGCTAGAGTGTGCCGGTGCTCAAGCGCGCGCCGTTGATCCTCGTCGTGCTGCTGCTCCTGCTGCCGCTGGGCGCGACGGGCTTCGTGCTCACCACCCGGCGGCCCGAGCGCGATGACGAGCGCTGGTTCGAGCGGGTGGTGCGTCAGCGGGCCTTCGAGCTGCAGGCGATGCTGCGCGCCTCGCCGCTGCGGCCGGTGGTCAACCTCTTCTCGCAGCCGCCGCGCCCCTCGTGCGTCGTCACCACGCGGGTCGCCGCGCCGCCGCCGCCGTCAGTGCCCGTGAAATGAGACGAGCGAGCGCACCAGCACCCCGCGCGCCTCGAGCTTCTTCGCGCCGCCGAGGTCGGGCAGGTCGATGACGAACGACGCGCCGACCACCTTCGCGCCCACCTTGCCGAGCAGCTCGAGCGCCGCGGCGGCCGTGCCCCCGGTGGCGATGAGGTCGTCGATCACCAGCACGCGCTCGCCGGGCGACACCGCGTCGACGTGCATCTCCACCACGTCTTCGCCGTACTCGAGCTCGTAGCTCACCTGCACCGTCTCGTGCGGCAGCTTGCCGTGCTTGCGAATCGGCACGAAGCCGACGTTGAGCGCCGCCGCCACCGCGCCCCCGAGGATGAAGCCGCGCGCCTCGAGGCCCACCACCTTGTCGGGCCGCTGCGTGAGCCACGGCTCGACCAGCCCGTCCACCGCGTGGCGGAACGCGCGGGCGTCGCCGAGCAGCGTGGTGATGTCGCGGAAGTAGATGCCCGGCTTCGGGTAGTCGGGAATGGTGCGGATCGCGGCTTCGAGGAGCTTCGGGTCGGTCATGGCGCGGGCACCTCAGCTACCACCGCCTCGAGCGCGGCGGCGAGGCGCGTGACGGCGAGCGAGTAGTTCTCGAGGAACTGGGTCTGCGTCGAGGCCGGGTGGTCGACGATGTCGGTGATGGCCTTGAGCAAGGTCAACGGCACGCCGTGGCGCTCACAGACCCAGGCGATGCCGGCGGCCTCCATCTCCTTCACCGAGGCCTCGAGCGCGGTGAGGTGCGCGAGGTCTTCGGGCGTGCAGTCGAGCGAGTCGCCGGTCGACACGATGCCCACCTTGAGCCCCAGCTTCGCCGCGAGCGCGCGATCGCACGCCACGGGGAAGTGCCCGCGCCCCATCGCCTCGAAGCCCGGCAGGGGAATGCGGCGGTCGTGGAACACCGCCACCTCGGCGCCCAGGTACACGTCGCCCACCCGGCCGCCGCGCGCCTCGAAGCCGCCCGCGGTGCCGGCGTTGATCACCCGCGTGGGCTGGAACCGGCTGATCACCGCGTGCGCCAGCAGCGCCGCGGGAATGGTGCCGATGGAGTCGACGTTGAAGCGCGGGTGGGCGCCGGCCACCGCGACGATCAACGCCTGCCCGTGCGGGCCTCGGCCTTCGTGGAACTGGAAGCCGTACACCGCGTCGGGCGGCAGCGGCTGGAACGAGCCGCGCGCGAGGAAGGGCGCCGCCTCGCCGGCCATGGCGAACTGAATGGCGATGGTCATGGCGTCAACCGGTTGATCAGCTCGACCGCGAGCGGGAACTGGGCGCTCAGCGCGGCGCGCGTGCCGAGCTCGAAGTGGGCGAACTCGAAGCCGGGCGACACGGTGCAGCCCACCAGCGACCAGGCCGAGCCGGGCGCCGGCAGCGAGCCGAACCACGTGCCCGCGCGCACCAGGTGCTGCGGGTGTTCGGCGCTGAGCTCCGTCACCTTCGCCGGCGCGCCTTCCTGCAGCTCGACCACGTGGAGCGGATCTCCCCGGTAGAAGTGCCACAGCTCGTCGGCGTCGATGCGGTGCAGGCTCGAGCGCTGCCCCTGGGGGAGCAGGTAGTAGATGGCGGTGCACACGCTGCGCTGCGTGCCGGGGATGGTGGTCGCCGCGCGGTACGTCTCGCGGAAGTAGCCGCCCTCGGGGTGGGGCTGCAGTCGGTAGTCGCGGATCAGGTGTTCCACGGGTGGCAAGGTACCCGACGACTTTCACCGCCGCTCGCCTCGCTTGTCGAAGGCGGCCGGGTGGCAGGTGACATTTCGTCAGCGCGCGCGAAGGCTCCCGGCGCGTCGTGCCCGCGAAGACGCGCTGGCATCACCCTCGCAACAGGGCGGGCGCGATGCGACTCCTCGTGCTGCTGACCGCTCTGGCTTCCTTTGCTGCGCTCGCGGAACCCCGGGAGGGCTGCGCCGAGCTCCGCAAGACCGCGCGCTTCACCGTGTACTTCGAGCGCGTCGAGCTCGAGAAGTTGATCCAGACCGTGTCCGACGCGACCTGCAAGTCGTTCATCGTCGGCGAGAACGTGAAGGGGAAGATCTCCATCATCGGCCCCGAGAACGGCCGGCTGATGCTCGACGCTGATCAGTTCTACGCCGCGTTCCTCGCCGCCCTCGACGCGAACGGCCTGGTGGCGGTGCCGCAGGGGCGCTTCATGCGCATCATCGAGAAGCCGCGCGCGCGGCAGTTCCCCATCGCGCTGCTGACCGAAAGCGACGCCTTCCCCGCTCCGAACGAGGTGGTGACGCGGGTGTTCCGCGCGAAGAACGTCGACGCCGAGACGCTGCGGCCGGTGCTCACCGCCTTCGTCAGCCAGGGCGGCGAGCTGCTCGCGGTGCCGCCCGACGTGTTGATCATCACCGACCTCGCGTCGAACCAGCAGCGCCTCGCGAAGCTGGTCGAGACGCTCGACGTCGCGCGCCCGCCGAGCGAGGTGACGAAGCTGGTGACCATCAAGCACGCCGCCGCCGACGAGCTGCTCGACAAGGTGGGCCGGGTGCTCGCCGCGAAGCCGGGCAGCAAGCCGGGCGAGGCGCTGACCTCGGTGGCCGACGAGCGCACCAACCGCGTGCTGCTCAGCGGCCCGCCGGCGCTCGTGGCCCGCGCGCAAGACCTGCTCGAGCAGCTCGACGTCGAGGTGCCGGGCGACAGCCGCGCGCGCGTGGTGCGCCTGAAGAACGCCGACGCGAAGGAGCTCGCCGGCACGCTCGAGGCGATGACCAACGGCGGCGCGAAGAAGGGCCCCGGCGCGCCGGCCACCACCACCGGCGACGTGCGCATCACCGTCAACGAGTCGCTCAACGCGCTGTTGATCGTCAGCAGCGCCGGCGACTTCCGCGCGCTCTCGGACGTCATCGAGGAGCTCGATCGCCCGGTGCGCCAGGTGTTCATCGAGACGTTGATCATGGAGGTCAACCTCCAACGCGACTCGAAGCTCGGCCTCTCGATGCACGGCGCGGCGGGCTCGGCCGACCTGCCGATGGTGTTCGGCTCGCAGCCCGAGGGCGCGCCGAGCTCGTTGTCGCTCTCGTCGCTGGCGACCTCCACCGGATTGCTCGCCGGGCTGCAGGGGCCGATCCTCAGCAGCATCTCCAGCCTGCTGGGCATCAAGCTCCCTACCTTCGGCTTCGCGCTGCAGGCCTCGCAGAGCACCAGCGACGTCAACGTGCTCTCGACGCCGCACATCCTCACCGCCGACAACAAGGAGGCCGTCATCGCCGTCGGCCAGCGGGTGCCGTTCCAGCTCGGGAGCGCCAACTCGACGCTGGCGGCGGTGGTGGCGGCGAGCACCACCGGCACCACCACCAGCAACGCGCTCAACACCGCCACCATCTCGCGCGAGAAGGTCGAGCTGAAGCTGACGGTGAAGCCGCACATCGGCGACGGCGACGACATTCGCCTGGAGATCGATCAACAGGCCGAAGAGCTCGCCGGCACCACGAGCGCCGCCGGGCCCATCACCTCGACGCGCGGGCAGAAGACGTCGGTGGTGGCGAAGAACGAAGAGACGCTGGTGCTCGGCGGCATCATGCAGGACCGGGAGATCGAGACGGTCTCGAAGATCCCCGGGCTGGGAGACATTCCCATCCTCGGGCACCTGTTCCGCAACACGGTGAAGACCAAGACCAAGGTGAACCTGCTGGTCTTCCTCACGCCGCACATCGTGCACGACAGCGCCGACTTCAAGCGCCTGGTGGAACGAAAGATGGCCGAGCGCGCGAAGCTGACCGAGGAGTTCTACGGCGGCCGCACCGAGCTCGAGCGGAGCATCGACTTCGAGCGCAAGCCGGGGCCCCTCGCCGCGCTGGCCCGCGCGATGACGAGGGAACAGCGACGCCCCGAGCACGGCGGCCGCGGCGGACCCGACGACGCGGTGTTCGAGCCCCGCGCGCTCACGCCGCCGGAGGGTGGATCTCGACCATGATCGCGCAGTGCCCGCAGTTGAAGCGCGCCGGCCACCCCGCGAGACCCGCCGGCACCGTCAGCGCGTCGCAGCAGCGTGGACACTCGATCTGACTCTCGGCGAGCAGCACCCGCGAGCGCCAGGTGAAGAACCCCACCAGCGGCCCCAATACGATGGCCAGCGGCAACGAGCACAGGTGGAGGTGCGGCGCCGGCACGAAGAGCAACATCAGGTTCGAGACGAGTAGCGCGCTCCCTCCGACCCAGAACATCTGGCGCAGCGCCCGGCGGACGCGCTCCATCGGCCGGAGGTGGTGCGCGGGGATCATCGCCACCACGCCCGGCCGCCGGGAATCCATCATGCGGATGATGACGCTCGTCGGTTCCACGCGGGGCTCCCTAGCAGCGGCGCGCGCGGCTCGCATCCGACTGGGTCAAGGTGGCGCCCGCTTCGAACTTCTGCGCTCGATGATTCTCCGGCGCGGGTAGCGTCGGAGCCATGCGATCGATGCTCGTGTGGTGCGTGGTGTCGTCGGTGGCGTTCGCGGCTCAGCCGGCGCGCGCGCTCATCTGGGCCGGCGGTGCGACCGCGGAGGCCGGGGTTGAGGCGTTCAAGTCCTTCGAGGCGCGGAAGGCAGAGTTCGCGGAGTACGTCGCGCTGGCGCCGGGCTTCCCGAAGGTGGTGGAGAGCAAGACGATCGCCGGGCTCAAGCCGGGGTTTCATGTGGTGCTGCTGGGGCTGTGCGGGGAAGACGTCGCCGACGAGCGGCTCGCGGTGCTGAAGCTCGTGGAAGAGAAGGTGTACGCGCGGCGCGTGCAGGTGGAGGTGGAGGCGCTGGGCTGCCCGACGCTGAGTGGTGGGTGGCGGCTCGAGGCGTCACGCACCGCCGGGCCGATGACGACCTTCGTGGTCGGTCAGCCGCGCGGCAGGTTTGTGGTGCTGTCGGTGGTGAACAGCGCGCAGGGCGAGCTGAGCGACTTCAACGCGATCGAGGAGCTGTGCGAGGGGATCGTGCAGCGCGAGGGGCCGACGCTCAGCGGGGATGCGGAGAGCGTGGTGATGGAGGTGAAGTGCTCGGCGCCGGGTTGCACTACTCCGGATGAGACTACGGAGCGGGTGCGGTTTGAGCTCAGGAAGCAGCGGATCAAGGTGAGCCGGAAGTCGGTGTTCAGGAAGGGCGTTTGCGACTGAGGGAGTGAGTCAGCCCCTCACCCCGACCCTCTCCCCGCTCCGCAGGGCGAGGGAGTTACGGTTGGGCCCAGCGACCTACGGAGATCTTCCCGCCCGGCTTCATCTCCATCAGCAGCGTGCGCGCCGAGTAGCGCCCCGCCGCCAACCACGCCGGCTCGGAGCTCCACGTCACCTGCGAGCTGGCCACCTTGCCCGCCGCGTCGAGCGTCACCGTCACTTCTTCGGCGTAATTGTTCACCTCGGCCAACGAGTTCGGCGCGGTGGCGCCATCGGCGTCCTTCATGTCGTCGAAGCTGCCGGTGGCCAGCACCAGCGAGGTCACCTTGCCCGCCGCGTCCTTGTTCACCTTCACCACGTTCGCCATGTGGTCCACGCGGCCGTCGCCGGTGTGGTCGATGAAGATGACGTCGCCCGGGTTGAGCTGCTGCACGGGGATCTCCGGCACCTGCTGATCACCGCCGTTGTCCCGCGCCGCGCTCCACGGAATCGTCACCTTCACCGCGCGCGACGCCATGTTCGCGTCGACGCCCGCGTAGCGCACGTTGGTGCCCGCCAGCATCGAGGCCTTCGGGTCGAGGCGCTGAATGGCCTGCGCGTTCCCGTAGCCCGGCCGCACGCCGTTGGTGAGCTGATCGAACCGGCTGAAGAACCCGTTGGGCTTCGCAGCGGTGGAGGCGACCCACGTCGACGCCGGCAACCCCGCCGGCCGCGGCAACTGCACGCCGAGGTCGGTTTTCACCTTGATGCGGAACTGGTCCATCATGAACAGCGACAGCGTCTTGCAGTCGCACTCCACGCGGTTGGTCTTGAGCTGCTGCCAGTACGCATCGACGAACGCGCCGTAGGCCTTCTGCACCTCGGGGTGCGCCCAGTCGACCGGCCGGCTGCGATCGACGATCGGCGAGAGCTTCGCGAGGCCGAGCGCGGCGTGGTTCGAGAGGTACGCGAGCGGATCGCCGGAGACTTCCGCGGGGGTGCGCAGCTCGGTGCTGGCGAGCTTCGCGTCGAGCGCGCCGAGGGTCGCTTGATCGACCACGCCCGTCTGCGGCAGCGCAGCGCTCGCCTGGAACGCCTTCACCGCGCGCTCGGTGCCCGGACCGAACTGCCCGTCGACCGAGCCGATGGCGAAGCCCAGCCTCGCCAGCCCGTACTGCACCGCCACCGCGCGATCTCCGGTGGTGCCGCGCGCCAACGGCAACGAGCCGGCCGACGAAAACGCCGCCTTGAGCGCCGCGTCGCGCGGAGGCGGGTTGGGCTCGGTCACGTCGAACACCGCGCGCGAGGTCAGCGCCGTGGCCAGCACCGCCGCCTTCGTCTGCTCACCGGTGGCGGAGGTCAGCGCGATCGAGCCCGCGTCACCGTTGCGATCGTAGCGATCGACCTCACGGAACAGCGCGGTCGCTTCCTCGGTGCCGGCGATCTTCCCGTCGTGGTTGAGGTCGGCCTTCGCCGCGTCGAGGCCCGCGAGCTTCGGGTCGGCCTTGGCATGCTCGACGTCGATCTTCTTGTCCTGCAGGGCCTGGGTGAACTCGGAGCGCTTGAGCGAAGAAGGCATGACCCCGACTCATAGCGCACTTGGTAGCGTGGCCGCATGACGCTCTCCGCGGAAGACACGTTCAATCTCGAAGTGCTCAAGCTGCTGGTTCACGTCGCGTGGGTCGACGGCGCGGTCGATCAGAAGGAAGCGCAGATGATCATGGGCCTCGGCCGGAGCTGGACCGTGCCCGAGCAGGCGCTCCAGGGATTGATGGCGAAGGTGAAGGAAGGCCACAAGCCCAGCGAGCCCGACTGGTCGCTGCTCAAGCCGCGCGCCGACGAGGCGCTCACCGCCGCGCGCGCGCTGGTGCTGACCGACGGCCAGGTGCACGCCGAAGAGTCGGCGTTGCTCAAGAAGGTCGTCGCCTCGCTCGCTACTTGAGGTCGAAGCGAGAGAGCAGGTGCGTGCCTGAGCAGTCTTGTGAGAAGGCGAAGGCCAGCTCTCCAAAGTCGCTGGCCGCCATCGCCGCGGAGGTGATGGCGCACGCGGCCGTGGGCAACGAGTACGACTGAAAGCCGCCGCTCGGCCCGACGGACCACAGCTCGAGCGTCGCGCTGGGGGTGAGCACCAGGGCGTAGACGCGCGCGCCGACGCTCACCAGGTCGACCACCTTCGCGCCGGAGACGATGACCGACGCGAGCGGGCTCCAGTTGCCGGTGCCCATGCGCCCGTAGAACTGCGGCGTGCTGCCCACCACGTTGAAGGCCACCACGTCGCCCAGGTCGGTCATCGCCAGGCGCCCGCTGGTGGCCATGGTGACGGTGTTGAGGCCGAGCGGCTCGGTCCACGACACGGCGGAGGTCTGCCACTCGAAGGCCCGCGCGGTGCCGGTGTCTGACACGCCAAGCACCAGCCGCCGCGGCTGCCCGCCCATCATCCGCGTCACCGCATCAGAGAAGACGAGCGAGCCGCTGGGCACCGCGCCCACCGTCTCGAGGTAGTTCCAGTTGGTCGCGCCATCGGAGAAGAGCGCGATGCCCCCGTCGCCCACCGGGCCGACCGCGCGGTACACCGCCCCCTCGGCGAACACCGGGCCGGGCGCGGGCGACGAGGTGGACCACGAGCCATTGACGCGCGAGTACGCGGTGCCGGGCGCGAAAGCGCTCTTCAGCGTGCTGCCCGCGGAGGTAGTGCGACGCCCGAGCACCACGGCGCCGGTGGAATCGGGGAGCAGCGCTTCGGTGCCGACACCCACCGAATGCGCATAGAAGCAGCCGGCGTCGCAGGGCGGCGTACCGATGAAGCGCCCCGTCGTCACCGGGCCGGTCGGCGCGAAGGCCACGCCGGCGAGCAGGTCGGCCGCGGCTCCGCCCACCAGCGGCTCGACGACGGAGAAGGTGACCGACGGCACGCTGAAGGTGCGCCCCGGCAACGAGCGCTGGCCCCCGTCAGGCAGCGTGACCGTGCTCACCGCCACCGTCACCTGCGTGGCCGACGGCGGCGGCGTGTCGAACACCACGTACAGCCGGTTGCGCGCGGCGTTGAGGCGCAACGAGCCGGTGGCGTTGGTGAGCGAGAGGCCACTCGCGGAGACCACGGGCTCAGCGGTCTCGAGCCACAGCGTCAGCGGCGTGATGCCCGCATCGGTGGTCGCCAGCGGCAGCGGCGTGGCGCCCGCATCGATGGCGACGGTCAACACCTCGCCGGCCACGCTGGTCCCCTGCGTCTGCCCATCGGCGGTGACGGTGAGGTTGAGGTTGAAGGTGCCGGTGGTGGTGCCTTCCACCACGACGCTCGAGCCGGTGGTGGAGCCGACGATCGACGCGATCGACGGATTCGAGATGCTCCACGCGTAGCTGACCATCACCGGCGTGGGCGTCACCTGCGCCGAGATGGTGCGCCGGGTGCCCACGTCGAGGCTGAAGTTGGGCACGTCGGTGGTGACGGTGAAGGTGCCTGCGTCCATCGCGCTCACGGTCACCGACACCGAGTCGGTGAAGAAGCCGGTCGGGGTGTCCATGCGCACCGTCACCGTCGCGGTGCCCTCGCGGTCGGCGGTCACCGTCGGGGTGCTCGTCGTCTCGCTGGTGATCTTCACCACGTTGGAGGGGCTGGCCGACCAGGACCAGGAGATCGGCGTCGCGCCGCCCGTCGGGTCGGCCTTGAACGAGCGCGCCTCACGCACCGCCATCGTCCCGGAGAACTGCACGATCTTCACCCCGGGATTCACCCCCGCATCGGAGCCCGCATCGGGCATCCCTGCGTCCGGCATCCCCGCGTCAGGCATCCCGGCGTCGCGCTCCGAGGTGACCTCGGTGATGAGCGACGGCGTGGTGGTGGCGCTCGCCTCCCCCACCGCCAGCACCACGTCGGCGGTGACGATCTCCTCGGTGCCGGCCACCAGCACGTTGAACAGCGCCGCCGGCAAGTGGCCCGGCGCGGTGAACACCACGTCGTAGCGCTCGACCGTCAGCCCTTCGAAGCGCCACGCGCCGTCGGCGGCGCTGGTGGTGCTCGCCGCACCCGCGCGCACCGTGACCCCGGGCAGCCCCGCACCGTCGACCGACGTCACGCGCCCACGCAGCACCCCGGCCACCGCCGCCGCGGTGGTGGGCACCAGCGAGCTGGGCGAGAGGCGCAGCTCTTCACCACCGCGCACCACGACCTGCGACGAGAGCCAGGGGAGATAGCCGGCGTGCACGGCAGCGAGCTGCACCGGGCCTTCCACCACGCCCTCGAGCTGGAACTCCGCGTCGGCGCCGGTGAGCGTCGCCAGCGGCAGCCCGGGCACGAAGACCGCCGTGCCTCCGTGGCCCTGCGCGTCGCGCACGTCGCCGCGCAGCACGCGGCCCGTCACCACCGAGGGCTGGCTCATCATCAGGTCGCCGGTGGACACCGTGCGGCCGCGGTTGGCGCCCAGCTCTCGGAGCGAGACCGCGCGCTGGCGCTCGGCCACGCCGTCACCGTCGGCGTCGAAGCGCACCAGCAGCGTGCCTTCGTCGCCGGTGATGCCCTCGAGCACGAAGCGGCCGTCGGCGTTGGTGGCCACCGCGACGCTCGAGCCGAGCAGGAACACCGACGCCCCGCGCGCGCCCTCGGCGGTGAGACGGCCCGGCCGTTGCCACACCACGCGACCGGTGACGGCGCCCGGCGCACCGATGCCCGGCGGCGGCGGAAGCTGAAGGTCGAAACAGCCTGAGGCGACGAAGACGAGGGCCAGCGCGGCGCGAAGTCTCACGAGGAGCGACCGTAGCGCACCCCGGCCCCGCTCAGGCGCTCGGCGCCACCAGCTCGACCCCACGCACCGTGACGTGCTGCAGCGGCGCCGCGGCGACGAAGCGGGCCTGCGCCGCGCGCGTGGTGAAGCGCGCCGCCAGCCGCACCACCAGCGGCGCCGGCACCAGCGTCGCCCCCCACCGCGTCTTGTAGATCTGCACGCCGTCGTCGGCGAACGGGCGCGTGAAGCCGAAGTTGAGCGCCAGCCCCTGCGCCACCGCGCGCTTCACGCTCTCGACGTTGAGCGCCGCCATCAGGTCGGCCCGCTGCTTCGGGTCTTCGAGGAACCCGGGCAACATGCCGTACGCCCACACCCGCACCTCACCGCGCGCCGGCGAGCTGATCAGCGACACCGCCGCGACGTCGACCCCGTCGCGCGCGAGGAAGACCACCTCGGTGCTCGCGGTGCGCCCGTTGAACGAGAGGAAGCTCTCCAGCGAGCCGTAGGTCGTCGCCTCACCGAAGCGCGCGCGCGCCATCGGCTCGAGCATGTCGCGGTAGAAGCGCGCCGCGTCTTCCCGGCTCGTGGTCCGCCGCGCGACGAGCCCGAGCTGCTGGCTCTTCTTGATCTTCCGCCGCACGTCGGAGTTCACCCCGTCCTTGAACCACGCCTCGGCGTCGGTCGGCTGGCAGCGCGCGTCGAGCCACGGCTGCACCACCAGCAGCCGCCCGTCAGACACCTGCCACGGGAACGCCTCTTCCACGTCCACGTCGACGGTGCCCGACAGGCTCGGCCGGCGCCGCACCGGCCCGGTGAAGAAGAGCCGCTCCACGTCGAGCAGGTGCGCCTCGGCCCCGCGGTAGCGCAGCGTGAGCGGCCCACAGCGCGCGTCGCCCTCCAGCTCGAAGGCCGGCGCCCGCTGCGCCTTGAGCGCCCCCAGCGCCGAGCGCGTCACCCGCTGCACGTCGCGGCCCAGCACCAGCGCCTGCGTCAGCCACTCGCTCGCCCGTTCCCGTGTGCCCGGCATGCGCCGGCCATAGTGGAAGAGCGAGGCACAACGCCACTGTGGCGGGCACTTTTCCCGAAGCGCTGGATATTTCAGGCGTCGCGGGCGCTCGCCTCGCGTTCGAGCCAGTCCTTGAGGAAGGCGCGCACCGCGGGGTGGGTGGAGGCGCGGAACTGCGCGGGCGGCGCGGCCTCGATGATGCGGCCCTCGTGGAGCAACCCGACGCGATCGGCGATGAGGAAGGCGGTGGGGAGATCGTGCGTGATGATGAAGGCCGTCACCCCGAGCTGCTGGTGGGCGGCGACCAGCGCCTCGTCGACGGTCTGGGTGGTGAGCGGGTCGAGGCCGGCGGTCGGTTCGTCGGCGAGCAGCAACCGCGGCTGCAGCGCCATCGCGCGGGCGAAGGCGAGGCGCTTCTTCATTCCGCCCGAGAGCTCGCCGGGCAGCGCATCGGCCACCTCGGTGAGCCCCACCAGCGCCAGCAGCTTCGCCACCCGCTCGTCGGCTTCCCGCTTCGGGAGGTGCAGCTGCTCGCGCAGGGGAAAGGCCACGTTCTGCGCGACGGTCATCGAGTCGAACAGCGCGCCCGACTGAAACTGCACGCCGATGAGGTGGCGCACGGCGTCGCGCTGCGCGCGGTCTGACAGGTCGTGCCCGTCGATGATCACCGTGCCCGCGTCGGGTTGGAGCAGCCCCTCGAGGTGCTTCATCAGCACCGTCTTGCCGCTGCCGCTCCCGCCGAGCAGCACGAAGGTCTCGCCTTCGGGGATCTCGAGATCGACGCCGCGCAACACCTCGACGTCGCCGAACGCCTTCGTCACGCCGCGCAGCGAGACGAGCGGCGGGCTCACGCAGACGCCTTCTTCGTCTTCTGCCGGAAGCGCAGGTTGAGCAGCTCGACCAGCACCGAGAAGCCCATCGCGAAGTAGATGTAGCCCTTCGAGACGTGCTGCCCGAGCGCCTCGGCCACCAGCAGCGCGCCGATCAGCAGCAGGAACGACAGCGCGAGGATCTTCATCGACGGGTGCTTCTCGACGAAGGCGCCGATGCCGTTGGCGAACACCATCATCGAGGTGACCGCGACGAGCATCGCCACCACCATCACCGGCACGTCTTCCACCATGCCCACCGCGGTGGCGATGGAGTCGATGCTGAACACCAGGTCCATGGTGATGATCTGAATGATGGCGCTGCGCGCGTTGCTGGCCGCTTCCCGGGCCGCCGCGGGCACTTCCGGGTGGTCGTCGCGGTGCTCGACCTTCTCGTAGATCTCGGTGCTCGCCTTCCACATCAGGAACAGGCCGCCCGCGAGCAGGATGACGTGCTTCCAGGTGAAGCCGTGATCACCGATCTGAACCAGCACGGTGGTGAGGTGCATGATCCAGCTGATGCCGAACAGCATGCCGATGCGCAGCACCAGCGCGGCGCCGACGCCGAGGCGGGTGATGCGCTTGCGGCTCTCTTCCGGGAGCTTCCCGGTGAGCACGCTGATGAAGACCAGGTTGTCGATGCCGAGCACCACTTCCATCGCGGTGAGGCTGAGCAGCGCGGACCAGGTGGCGGGCTTGAGGAAGAGCTCGAGCATGCCCGCCTGCTAGTTGATTTCGGGCCCCACGACGACGGTGTTGATGGGGCGCACGCTCATGCCCGCGGGGTAGCCGTAGCTGGTGTACGAGTCGGTGCCCCACACGGTCAGGCCGAAGGGCGCGGTGCTGAACGCCTTGTGCACGCCGTTGCTGCAGCCGTTGGTGCCGGTGCGCGACCACGACACGCGCGCGTACTGGTAGCTGGTGCCGCCGATGCCGAACCAGGGGCCGATGACGCCGGCGCAGTCGAGCGTGACGTCGTGGTACGTGTTGTCGCTCGCCAGCGGCCGCACGAAGACGAGGTCGGTCGACGCGTAGGTCGGGTCGGTGAGGAACAGGTAGCTGCGCAGGAACTGCTGCGGGGGCACGAGGCTGACGAACTCCGGGTCGCCCACGTCGTTGTTCGACTCGCCGCCGGTCATCAACTGCGAGAGGTAGAAGATGTGGCCGGGGTCCTGGCTGGTGACCTTGAAGGGCCCTGACGAGCTGAAGGTGACGGTCTGGCCGGCGGCGAGCGTGGCGGGGCCTCCGACGGGCGGGTCGTAGGTGAGCGTGGTGCCGTCGACCGCGCCGACGAAGCGCCACAGCGCCTTCTCGTTCGCGCCGGGGTTGCGTTCCTTGTGGCGCACCGCGAGGTACTCGGTGCCCAGCAACGGCACGGCGGCGAGCTGCTGGTGCCCGGAATCGCACGCCGCGTTGCCCAGCGGCAGTTGCATGCACGGGTGACCGCCCCACACCGCGACCGGCTTGTCGGATCGCACGAAGGCGCCGCTGAGCTCCGCCGACTGCTGGAGCTGCAGCACCTGGCCCTTGTTGAGCGTGTAGCGCACCACCGAGTTCGCCGCGCCACCGGGCACGCCGCTGCCGCCCTGAATGGCGACCTTCGCCTGCACCGCGACCTGGGTGTTGTCTTGCGAGCCGTAGAGCTGGAGGTACGGGAAGAGCTGCCCGCCGAGCTCGCCGGTCGGCGTCACGCCCACGTAGTTGGTGCCCCACGCCGAGGTGGGAATGAGGAGGCTGGTGCTGGTGACGTGGCTGTCGGCGCCGCCGTACGGGTACATGTCGTAGGCGACGACCGGCGCGGAGGTGGAGATGTGGAAGCTGCTCTCGACCCCGGTGCCGTCGAGCTGGAAGGGCGCCTGCACCGCGGGGGTCGCGGGGCACGGCGTGTAATACATGGGCGCGTTGCCGCCGCTGTCGTCCTGCGCGAGCAAGAGGATCGCCATCTGGCCCTGCGGCAACATCACGCCGCCGTCGATGACCGGGAGTGGATCGTACGCCACCGTCGAGCCCGTGCTGCGCGGGATGCGCGCCAGCGAGCCGACGTCGAGCGGCGTGGTGCCCTTCTGCACGGACAGGGAGATCGGCCCGTTCCACGTGTTGGCGACCAGCACCGCGTAGCAGGACCCGACCGTCTCGAACTGCGGAGGCACCGCCGCCGCGTAGAAGTCACAGCCGATGGTGCTGCCCGCGACCGCCGCCGCCGCGCACGCGTCGATGCAGCCGGTCGGCGAGCAGCCCTGTCCCGCGGGGCACGTGGTGCTCACGCCGTTGCAGTCGATCGAGCTCTGGAGATCGTCGGAGCAGCTCGTGGTGCACACCGCACCACCGCCACCGCCTGAGCCTCCGCCGGTGGTGCCGCCATTGCCGCCGAGCCCCCCGTTCCCGCCGCCGAGGAAGCCGCCATTCCCACCGAGCCCGGAGGCCTGGCAGATCTTCCCCGAGCAGATGAAGCCGGGGTTGCAGTCAGCCGACGTGGCGCACGGCACCGAGGTGTTGTTGCACGCGCAGCCCGAAAGAAACGCGAGCGCGAGGGTCAGCCACGCAGCGCGGTTCACGACCGGCGCCTCCGCGCGCCGAGCACCGTCAACGCCAGCATCGCCAACGGCGCGAAGAGCTGCTCTTCGGAGCTGCAGCCGCAGCCACCACCCTTGGAGCCACCGCCGCCACCGCCACCACCGAGGCCACCGCCGAGCGGCGCGAAGCCACCGCCGGTCGCCGTGGAGCCGCCGCCGAAACCGCCGCCCATCGTGCCCGCGTCGTCAGTCGCGGCGCCGCCACCACCACCCGCACCGCCGCCCGTCGCGCCACCGTCAGGTCGAGGGCCGACGTCACGACCGCCGCCGCCGCCTGCGCCACCGCCCGAGCCGCCGCCCGCACCGCCACCGACGGGATCTCCGCCGCCACCGCCGCCGACCGCGCTGCCGCCGCCCGTGCCCGCCCCGCCGCCGGTCGCGCTGCCGCCGCCACCACCCGTCGCGCTGCCGCCACCACCGCCGGTGCCAGTGCCCGCATCAGCCGGCGTGCCCGCGTCCCAGCTCAAGTTGAACGGCAGGCTCGCCAGCTCGATGCACTGGCCGTTGGCCTTGGGGCGATCGGTCGAGAAGTCCCACTCGACGAAGCGCATGTTCGAGAGCGAGCCGATGAACTGGCCGGCCTGCGCGTTGGGCGTGGCGACGCTGACCACCGCGGTGCCGGCCTGCGCGAAGTAGCGCTGCGAGCACGCGCCGGTCGGGCTGCAGCCGCGGCGAATGAGCGGGCAGATGTCGCAGGTCGTGTAGTCGGACGCGCCGGTGTACGTGACGGTGGTGGGCACCGTGAGCGTGCCGTTGCCGTAGTAGGCCTCGACCACCAGCCAGTCCATGCCGCCGTCGGACATCGCGGGGATCTGCGTGAAGAAGTTCGCGAACGTGGTGTCGGCGTTGACGCTGTAGCCCGCGCCGGAGATGGCGGTCGGCCAGGTGGTGAACACCGTGCAGCTCGGCATGCCCGCGTCGCTGGGGCCGCACACGTTGAGGGGGGCGCTCTTGTTGCGCGGGCTCGGCGAAGCGGTGGCGAAGTCGGCGTCGTTGTTGTCCGTCTCGGTGCACCCGGCGACCGCGCGCGCGATGGCGTTGGTGGTGCTCGGCGCCGGCGTCACCGGGGCGGTCTCGGAGCAGTTGGCGCTGCTGCCGTAGCCCACCAGGTCGACCACCGCGCTCGCCGCGGGGCAGCCCGAGAGCGGCGTGACGCCGGCCACCACCGCCACCTTGCCGGCCGACGCGCCGAAGTTGGTGGTGCCCGAGACATCAGGCGTGGGGATCGCCGCGCCCGTCGCGCCGCTGGCGCCTCCGACGAGCAGGTACTGGCCGGGCTGCAGCACGCCCGCGTCACCGAGCTGCGTGACGGACCAGTTCCCGGTCGCGGTGTCGCTGGCGTACTGCACCGACCAGCCGCTCACGTTGACCGGCGAGGTGCCGCGGTTGAAGAGCTCGACGAAGTCGCGGTTGAGCACCGCGCCGCCGTTGCCGCCGGCCGTGTAGAGCTGGCTAATCACCACCCCGCTCGACAGCGCGTCGTCGCGCGTGGCCACCACGTCGGTCGAGGTGAAGTGTCTGGGCCGGGCGCCCGGTGCCTCCGGGGCGCAGGCCACAAGGGTGAAGAGCACGACGAGCGCAGGTGACCACCGGGCAGTGAGCATCATGAACGGCCGATGATGGGCCGAACCACCCGGTGGATCAACTCAAGCGCCGAGCACCTGGCGCGCGCGGGCGTAGTACGCGTCGCGGCTCGCCTTGCCGTTGTAGCCGCCGTTCACCCGCAGGGTGATCGCGTCAAAGTTCCCCGCGTCGGCGTACGAGTTGAGGTTGCGGCTGTTCCAGAACCACTGCGCGATGCGGAAGCCGACCGCCGGGGTGGCGGCGATCTCCGGGTGGTTGATGAGGTCGAGGCCGAGCGCCGCGCCCGCCGCCGCGTAGTTCGAGCGGCCGGTGAGCTGAATCGGGCCGCGGCCCTTGAAGCGCACGCCGTCGCCGGGCTGGGTGTTGCCGAGGTCGCGCCGCCCTTCGTACGCCGCGCCCGAGGCGATCTCTTCGAAGTAGCGGAGCTGGCCGCTCTCGTGCGCGAGCTGCGCGAGGAACGCCGCCTGGCGCCGCGGGGTGTTGATGTGGCCCTCGGCCATCGCCGCGTTGAGGTACGGCAGGTAGCGATCGGCGTCGGCCGCCGAGAGGTTGGGCATGATGGCCCGCAGCTGCGCGGCGCTGATGCCGCCCGTGGTGGGGCCCGGCACCGGCCCGGTGGGCGTCACCGGCGTGGGCGCCGGCGTGCTCGAGCCGCCCGGCAGCCGCAGCGTCTGGCCCGCGTAGATGAGGTTCGGGTTGCTGATGCCGTTGAGCGAGGCGAGCGCGCCGACCGAGGTGCCGAAGCGCGCCGCGATGCCGCCCAGGGTGTCGCCGGGGCGCACGCGGTAGGTGCCCGCGCTGCCGGTGGGCGAAGGCGCCGACGGAGCCGGGCCGCCGCTGCCGCTGATCAACAGCCGCTGCCCGGCATAGATGAGGTTCGGGTTGCGGATGCCGTTGCGCGCCGCGAGCGCCGAGACCGAGGTGCCGAAGCGCGCGGCGATGGCGCCCAGCGTGTCGCCCGGCTTGACGGTGTACGTCTGGCTGACCGCGCTGTTGCCGCCGCCGTTGCCCGACACCGCCGGCTGCGACGAGTAGCCGTCGGGCACGGTGATGACCCGGCCCGCGTAGATGACGTTCGGGTTGCTGATGCCGTTGGCCTGCGCGAGGGCGCCGACCGACGTGTGGTACCGAGCGGCGATGCTGCTGAGCGTGTCCCCGGAGCGGATCGTGTAGCTGGTCATGCTGGGTTGTCGGCTCCGGGCGCGGCGGTGATTTTCCCGCCAGTTGCTTCACCTTTTGACAACCGGAGCACCCACGTCGCAGGGGTGTGGGTGCTCCGATGTAGGCAAGTCAGTTGATGGTGACGGTGCAGGTGCACGCGCCAGTCGCGCCGCACGGGAGCAGCTGCCCGTCGAGGCACCCCAGGCCCGCGCAGCACGGCGTGCCGCCGGCCGAACACGTCTGGCCGGAGCTGACGCAGGTCGCCGCCTGGCAGGTGCCGAACTCCGCGCCGGTGGCGATGACGCAGCTGCTGCCGCTGCAGCAGTCGGCCGACGCGGTGCAGATGCCGCCCAGGCCCTGACACACCGTCGCCGCGCCGCAGGTGCCGTTGGTGCAGACCTGCGAGCAGCAGTCGTTCGAGAAGGCGCAGCCCTGGCCGTTGGCGCGGCACAGCGGGCCCGCGTCTGGCGTCGTGCCGCCGTCGGGCAGCGCGATGCCGCCGTCGCTCACCTCCTCGAGGGGCCGGCACACGCCGCCGAGGCACAGCGTGCCGCCGCAGCAGCTCGCGTCGGTGGTGCACGTCGCGCCGAGCGGTGCGCAGCTCGGGGTCTGGCAGCGCAGCACGCCGCCGTCGCCGGGCAGACACAGCGCGCCGTTGCAGCACTGATCGCGGAACTGGCACACGTCGCCCTCGGGGATGCAGCAGCCCGCCTGGCCGGTGAAGCCGGTGGGGCACGAGTTGGAGTAGCCGCCGTAGCAGCGCGGAATGCCCGACGAGTCGAGCTTGCACACCGCGAGGCCGTTGCCCGGGCCGCCGTTGCAGCAGTTGGTCGAGGCGTTGATCTGCACCAGGCCGCCGTCGGGCAGCCGCGCCTCCTTGCAGAGGTTGCCCACGCCGTTGCACGACTGGCCGTTGTCGCAGCGCCCGCCGGCGCACTGCACGGTGCCGTTGGGGTTCACCCCGCCGCCGCAGCACGCGTCGTCACCGCTGCACGCCGTGCCCGTCAGCCGGCAGCCGCCCGCGGGCAGACACACCGTCGCGCCGCTCCCCGGGTCGAAGCACATGCGCGAGCAGCAGGTGCTCGGCCCGCTGCACGGGTTGCCGGCCTGGGTGCAGCCGCCACCACCGCCGCCGGTGATCACCCGGCAGAAGCCGACGCCGCCGTCGTTGACGCTGCACGCGCGGCCGCAGCACTCCGCGTCCTGGCTGCAGCGATCTCCGTTGGGCTGGCAGTAGTACGCCTTGGCGCACGCGCCGTTCTTGCACAGCGTCGAGCAGCACTCGCCCGCCGTGGAGCAGCTGTCACCGAGCACCTTGCACGCCCCGCCGCCGGGGATGTTGGCGCAGGTGTTGGCGTTGCAGACGCCGGTGCAGCACTCGTCGGGCGACTGACAGGCCTGACCGAGCGCGGTGCACGCCGCCGTCGCGCACTGGCCCGCGGCGCAGTTGCTGTTGCAGCAGTCGGTGTCGGCAGTGCACGCCGCGCCGGGGTCGCGACAGAAGGTCGAGCTGATACACACCGAGCCCACGCACGAGCCTGCACAACACGGCTCGGTCGCGCTGCAGGGATCTCCCGCGGCGATGCACTGGCCGCCGTCGGGGAGCTGGCCTCCACCACCCGTGCCATTGCCTCCGCCCGCGCCACCACCGGTCATCGCGCCGCCGCCACCGCCACCGCCCACCACCGAGCCGTCGGCGCCGTCTCCACCACCGCCGTCAGTCGAGGGGTTGGGGTTGGTACAGGTACAGCCCGCCACGAGCGCCGCGAGGCCACACGCCAGCCACAGATCGTTTCGCATCACTCCAGTTTCGAGGCTCGTGGTGAGCCCCGCAACTGCACCATTTGGTACACCCCGCGCGCGTCAGAGCTTGAGCTTCAGCGTGGTCGTCTGGTTCGGCTTGATCTCCACTTCGATGGTCGTCTTCAGCTTGCGCTCGTCGTTGATCAGCACCAGCCGCTGACGCCCGGCAGGCAAAGGCACGTTGACCAGCGGCGTCTCACCGAGGCTCTTCTTGCCGAAGTAGACGATCGACCACGGCGAGGTCTGCAGCGAGAGCCTGCCCTTGCCCTTCACCGCGGGCCGCTTCACCTCCACGGCTGCCACCGGCGCTTCCACCGGCGTGACCACCACTTCTTCGCCGGCGTCGATCACCTCGGCCACGTGAGGAGGAGGAAGTGGAGCCGGAGGCGTTGGCGGCACCGCGACGACCGGCGACTGCTGGGGCGGCGGCGCGTCCTTCTCCGGCGTCGAGGGCCACAGCGCGAAGCCCAGCGCGACGACGGCGAGCACGCCCAGCCCGCCGAGCAGCGCGACGTTGCGACGCGGGTGACGGGCCGACTGGCTGAGCTCCCCCATCACCAACGGCGGCAGCGAGCTGCTCAGCTCACCCTTCGCCTCGGCCTGCCGCGCCTCGGGCGGAAAGGTGGCGCGCATGAAGTTCGCGAGCGCCTCGTTCGAGGGGATGCTCTGCGAGAGGTCGAGCAGGTACGCGGTCAGCACGTCGCGCACCTCGGCCATGGTGGCGTACCGCTTCGCCGGATCTCGCTCCATCATGCGCGCGACGATGGCGCTCACTTCCTCGGGCACCGCCGGGTCGCGCTGGTGAGCGGTGTCGTAGGGCTCGGTGCCGGTGGCGACGAAGCGGAAGAGGTCCATCTCCTTCATCGCCGGGTAGAGCCGGGTGTGCGTCAACATCTCGAAGAGCGTGACGCCGAGCGCGAACTGATCCGCCCGGGGATCGAGCGCGTCGCCGCGCGCCTGCTCGGGCGGCATGTACGAGAGCTTGCCGCGGAGCTGCCCGGCCTCGGTGGCGTTGGAGCGCGTGGCCGCCTTGGCGATGCCGAAGTCGAGCAGCTTGGGCACGCCCTCGTACGTCACCATCAGGTTCTGCGGTGAGACGTCGCGGTGGATGACGTGGAGCGGCCGGCCCTGCTCGTCGACCTTGGTGTGCGCGTAGTGGAGCGCGTCGGCGGCGTCGCGGGCGATCTTCACCGCCAGCTCGAGCGGCAGCCGCGTCTTCGCCCGGGTGACGGCGCGCATCACGTGCTGCACCGTCTGGCCGTCGATGAACTCCATCGCGACGTAGAAGCTCTCTTCGCGCTCCCCGAGCTCGAAGACCTGGCCGATGTTGGGGTGGTTGAGCCCCGACATCAGCCGCGCCTCGTCGAGGAACATGGTGACGAACTGGGGCTGCTCGGCGAGCGTGCCCATCATGCGCTTGAGGGCCACCTTCTTCTGGAAGCCCTGCGGCCCGTCGAGCTTGGCCAACCACACCTCGGCCATGCCACCGACGGCGATGGGCCGCACGAGGGTGTACTGGCCGAACCGCTGTTGGGGCTGAAACGGCACCGCGCTCATCGGAGGTCAGCGCAGCGTACCTGACGTGCCCCTGCGCCGGGGTACAGTTCACGCGATGCTGCTCGTGATGGCGCTGACCTCCTCGTTGCTCGCCGCTGCGCCTCCATCGCTGCGCGCCGCCACCGGCGCCCTCGACGATCTGAAGTACGACGAGGCGCTCAAGCTGCTGCCCACCGCGGACTCGGTGCAGGGCTACTCGCGTGACGAGGTGCTCGAGTGGTGGTCGACGCGCGCGCTCGCCGAGCTGGGGCTCAAGCGCGAAGCCGACGCCGTGCAGAGCTTCCGCCGGCTGTTCGCCCTCGCGCCCGACTGGGTGCTGCCGGATCAATATGGTCCGCGCGTGCGCACCCTGGTCGGCACCGCGCGCGCCGACGCAGTGCGGGCGGGCACGTTGAGCCTGCGCTTCGAAAGTGGGCTGCTGATCAGCACGAGAGATCCGTTCGACCTCGGCGCGGAGCTCGAGGTGTCGTGGCGCGAGCCGGGCGGCGCCATCTCCCGCCAGCGGCTGCCGCTCGTCGCCCAACAACCCGCGCCGTGGCCGAAGGAAACGCGCCTCGAGGTGTGGGGCCGCGTGCTCGGGCTGCGCGGCTCGACGCTCGTCACCTGGGGTTCGGAGAACGCGCCCACCCGCCTCGAGCCGATCGCCGTGGTGAAGGTCGAAGGGCCGGTGACCACGTCGTCGCGAGGGCTGGGCAAGGCCGGGCTCGCGGGGCTCATCGTGGGAGGCGCCGGGCTGCTCAGCGCGGGCCTGGGCGTGGGCTTCGCGGTCTCGTCGCAAGACGCGCAGCAGGCGCTGACCTCGGTGACGCGCGACGAGAACGGGCGCATCTCCTCGCTCACCCAGCGTGACGCCTTCGCGCTCGATCGCCGCGTGCAGACCGAGGCGGGCGTGGCGACGGGCCTCTTCGTGGCGTCGGCGGCGCTGGTCGCGGTGAGCGCGGGCCTGGTGCTGTTCGATCGCGTCACCGCGAGCGCGGGTCCGGGCGGCGCGGTGGTGATGGTGCCGCTCGACGCCCACTTCGCCTTCGCCGGGGTGTCGCGATGAGGCGCGCGGTCGCCCTCGGGGTGCTCGCGCTGGCGGTGGCATGCGGGAAGACGGTCTTCACCAACGAGCGCTTCGCGTGCGCGGCCTCCGGTGACTGCGCCGACGGCTTCGAGTGCACCGGCGGCGAGTGCAAGCCGGCGGGCACCACGACGGAGCCCGACGCCGGCGCCGACGACGGCGGCGAGCGGGAAGACGCGGGACCAGCCGACGCCGGCCCCGAGCCCACCGACGGCGGCGCTGGCGCCACGTGCGCGACGCAGGCCGCGTGCGCCGCGGGGCTCACCTGCGTCGACGGCGTGTGCTGCCGCTCGGCGTGCGGAGCGCCGTGCGACTCGTGCAACCAGCCGGGCCAGCTCGGCACCTGTCTGCCACGGCCGGCGGGCGCGAGCGCGGCGAGCTGCAATGGCTACGCGTGCGACGGCACCAGCACCACCTGCGCGACGAGCTGTCAGGCCGACGCGGGCGTCAACGCGTGCAGCCCCGGCTTCACGTGCATCGCCGCCACCTGCGGGCGCTGCTGGTCGGCGGTGACCGACGACTTCACCTCGGCCTCGGCGTGGAACCTCTCGGGAGCGAGCGTCACCGGCGGCCGGCTCGTCGTCTCCGTCTTGAGCCGCAACGGCCAGCCGTCCACCAGCAGCGCGACGTCGCTCGACACGCTGCCGCTCACCGGCTGCGGCGTCACCTTCTCGCTCGCCGTGCCGCCCACGCCGGCCGCCGGCTACGAGGGCCGCGCCGAGCTGCGCGCCGACACCACCTCGCGCGTGCCCGCGTTCGGCTGGCGCATGGACACGCGCGGGCTGCTCGCCGAGTGGCGCCTGTCTGACGGCGGCGTCGGCGAGCAGGTGCTGGTGCCCGCAGGCACGGCGCCCCCGAAATGGCTGCGCCTCGAGGAGAGCAACGGGCAGGTCCGCTGGCGCACCACCAACGCCGGCACCTTCAACACCGTGCACACCGTGACGCACGCCGAGTCGCTGACCGGCCTCAAGCTCGAGTTCAGCGGCAGCTACCCCGCCCAGCCGGGCAGCGATCGCACCAGCTACGAGATCGACTCGCTGAACCTCGGGCCCTAGGGTGGGCGCCATGCGGCGGTGGACTCCCCTGGTGACGCTGATGCTCGCGGCGAGCTGCTTCCCGACGATTCAGGGGTGCCCGTCGCGCGCCGGCGAGCCGTGCGATCCACGCAACGCGAACTGCCCCGGCGGCTACACCTGCGCCCTCGCGGAGATCTGCACCCGCACCTGCGAGCAGGCCAGCGACTGCTGGATCAAGGTGACCGACGGCTGCCGCACCAACGAGCTGCCCGGCATGAAGCTGCCCGACGGCGGCGTCGCTTCGGACCAGACGACCGAAGACGGCATCTGCCCCGACAGCAAGCTGCTGGCCTGCGTGGGCGGCTACTGCCAGCTCGGCAAGTGCGCCGACGACGGCGGCTGCGAGTACGACCTGTACGGCCCCTCGGAATACAAGGGCAACCGCGACCAGGGACCGGGGCGCCCATGACGCGGCTGCTGACCTTCACGCTGCTCCTCTTCTATGCGGGCTGCGGCGCCTTCGCGGTGCCCGGCCGCGCGTGCCGCAAACACGAAGAGTGCGACGGCCTCGAGCGCGGCTACTGCGCGAAGGTCGAGATCTGCACCCGCGAGTGCAGCGACACCCTGCCCTGCCCCGACAACTCCTTGTGCAGCGTGCAGGGCCCGCGCTCGGTGTGCCTGCCGAAGTGTGAAGACGACAGCGGCTGCTTCAGCACCTTCGTGTGCCGCGAGGGCGTGTGCCAGGTGAAGGCGCCATTCGAACCGCCGGCGAAGTGACTACACTGCGCACCCCATGAAGATGATCGTCGCCATCATCCGGCCCGAGCGGCTGGAGGCCGTCGAAGACGCGCTGAAGAAGGTCCTCGACGAAGGAGACCACTACCGCATCACCGTCGACACGGTGGAAGGCCACGGCCGCCAGGAAGGCGAGGTCGAGCTGTTCCGCGGGCAGCGCGTGCGCGCGGGCAAGGTGCAGAAGACGCGCGTCACGGTGAGCGTGAACGACGCGTACGTCGAGAAGACCATCGACGCCATCGTGGCCGGCGCGCGCAGCGAAGGCGGCGGGCAGGTCGGCGACGGGAAGATCTTCGTGCTCCCGCTCGAGCAGGTGGTGCGCATCCGCACCGGCGAACGCGGCACCGGCGCCATCTGACATGTTGCTGCACCACGAGCTCGTCACCGCCCCCGGCGCGACGCCGACGAAGGCGCTCTTGTTCCTCCACGGCATCCTCGGCACGGGGGGCAACCTCCGCAGCCACGCCAGGCGCTTCGTGCAGGAGCGGCCCGACTGGGTGGCGGTGCTGGTCGACCTGCGCGCCCACGGCGAGTCGCTGGGCGTGGAAGGCGCCGACACGGTGGAGAACGCCGCCCACGACGTCGCGCAGACCGCGCGGCTGCTGAAGGTGCCGGTGCAGGGCGTGGTGGGCCACTCGTTCGGCGGCAAGGTGGCGCTGGCGCTCGCGCGCACCCACCCCGAGGTGCTCGACGTGATGACGCTCGACTCCGCGCCCGGCCCGCGTCTCGACGCGCGCGGCAGCGAGTCGACGGTGCGGGTGTTGACCATGCTGCAGTCGATGCCCGGCCCGTGGCCGTCACGCGAGGCCTTCGTGCGCGACGTCGAAGCGCACGGCCAGTCGAAGAGCCTCGCGCAGTGGCTGGGCATGAACCTCGAGCGCCGCGCCGAGGGCTTCGTGTTCCGCCTCGAGCTGAGCCGCATTCACGCGCTGCTCGACGACTACTTCACGGTGGACCTGTGGCCGCTGGTCGAGCAGGCCGCGCGCACCCATCAGGGCCCGCGCTTCCACCTCGTCATCGGCACCCAGTCGAAGGTGTACGAGCACGACGATCGCGTGCGCGCGCAGGGCCTGGAGTCGATGGCCGCGGGCCACGTGACGGTCGATCTCCTCGACGCGGGGCACTGGGTGCACGTCGACGACGCGCAGGGCGTGTCGCGGGTGCTGGCGCTGCGCTTCCGGTGACGTTCAGGCCAGCGGGTCGCGGCGTTCCCGGGCCCGCGCCAGCTCCCGCACCACCCACGCGGTGAACGAGGCGCCGAGCGCGAGCCAGCCTGCGAGCGGTACGCCGGTGCCGATGAGGCTCACCCCCATCAGCGCCGTGCAGGCCGGCACCGCGAGCAGCCGCACGCCCGCCAGCTTCTCGTCGCGCTCGTGCTGCTTCTGCTTCATCAGCAAATAGCCCAGCACCATCACGGTGGTGATGGTCACCGGCGCGGCGAGCACGCTGAGCACCACCTCGGCGGCGCCCCCGCGCGAGAGCACCAGCTCGGCCGCCACGTCGCCGAAGTTCACCGTCTTGCGCCCCGCGCTGGGGGTGGCGGCGAGCAGCGCGCGCGCTTCTTCGGCGCTGAGCTCGAGCTTCTTCGCCGGGCCCGCCGACTCGGCCTTCGCCGGCGCGCCGCAGTGAGGGCACGACGCCGCGAGGTGGAACATCCACTTCCCACAGGCGCTGCAGGCGACGCGTTCCGACATGGTGCGGTCCTAACCCAGAAGAGGGGCTCCCCACTCCCCACCGCTGGCGGGGCCATGGTAGGCGCGCTCGCGTGTCGTCCCCCGTGAACCTGAAGAACCACGACTTCGAGGGCTTCGTCGCCGCGCTCGCGCCGGCCGAACCCAACCGCGTCGAGCAGCTCAAGCTCTTCGCCGCGGTCTTCAGCCACGGCGCGCAGGAGATGGCCGACCTCAAGGCCGCCCCGCAGGTGCGCGCGGCGACCCGCGACTGGGTGCAGACTCACGGCACGCTGCCGAAGCTGTCCATCGTCGAGCGCCGCAAGGCCGACGACGGCTTCGTGAAGTACCTCTTCGAGTCACCGCTGGGCGGGCGCTTCGAGGCGGTGCGCATTCCGCTCTTCGACACCAAGTACGTGGTGTGCATCTCGAGCCAGGTGGGCTGCGCGCTGGCCTGCGACTTCTGCATGACCGGCAAGATGGGCTTTCAGCGCAACCTCGAGACCTGGGAGGTCGTCGATCAGGTCCTGCAGATCCGCGCCGAGGCCGAGCTGCCGGTGCGCGGCGTGGTGTTCATGGGCATGGGCGAGCCGCTGCTCAACTACGCCAACACCACCCGGGCGGCGCGCATCCTCTGTCACCCGGCGGGCCTCGCCATCTCGGGCAAGAGCATCACCTTCAGCACCGCGGGCTGGGTGCCGGGCATCCGCAAGTACCGGGCGGATCAGCTGCCCTACCGGCTGGCGTTCTCGGTGACCTCGGCGATCCCCGGCAAGCGCGCGCAGGTGCTGCCGGTGGAGAACACCTGGCCGTTGAGCGCGCTGATCCCCGAGATCAAGGCGTACGCCGAAGAGACCGGCAACCGCGCGATGGTGGCCTACGTGATGATCAGCGGCTTCAACGTCGGCCGCGAAGACGCCGAGGCGCTGCGCGACGCGTTCGAGGGCGTGCCGGTGATGATCGACCTCATCGACGTCACCGACCCGACCGGCAAGTACCAGCCCCCCACCGCGGAAGAGCTGGCGGCGTTTCGAGATCACCTGCAGGTGGTGAAGGCGCCCATCGCGCGGCGCTACTCGGGCGGCAAAGACATCGGCGCGGCCTGCGGCACCCTCGAGGCGTCTCAGCGGGGCGGCATCTTGATGCCCGAGCCGCTCAGCGAGTCACCTTGAACTCCACGCGGCGGTTCTTCGCGCGACCCGCTTCGGTGTCGTTGGTGTCGACCGGCTGACTGCTGCCGAAGCCCTTCGACTCGAGGCGCGTCGACTCCACGCCCTTGCTCTCGAGGTACTTCTTCACCGCCAGCGCGCGCGCCTCGGACAGCGGCTGGTTGAGCTCGGGCTCGCCGGTGGTGTCGGTGTGCCCTTCGATCGACAGCTTCGTGATCGAGCCGGTGGACTTCATGATCGCCGCCACCGCGTCGAGGAGATCGAACGAAGCGGGTTCGAGCTCGGCCTGCCCGTGGGGAAACGAGATGGCCTCGCGCACCACGATGGAGTCGCGCTCGAGGGTCACCAGCTCCGAGACGTCGCGCTTGCCGGCCGCCCCTTCGGCGCCGCGGGTGGTGGTGCATGCCGCCAGCGACAGGCCGGCGACGACGATGAGCCCTTCAAGCTTCGACATGTTTGCCCTCACCAGCACTGTGTTAGCAGCGACCGCATGAACGGACTCTTTCATGCCCACTCGGGGTTGCGATTTCTCATCCTGCTCCTCGGGGTCATCAACGTCGGCGTGCTGGGGCTGGCCCTGGCGCAGAAGAAGCCCTTCGAGAAGCTGCACCGCATTCTGGGCGCCAGCTACGCGGGGCTGATCCACACCCAGGTGTTGATCGGCTTCGGCGTGCTGATGACGCGCGGCTACTACCCGGCGCTCATCGGCCACATCGTGATGATGGTGCTCGCCGCGGTGGTGGCGCAGGCCGCGATGACGATCAACCGCAAGCGCCCCGTGCCCGGCGTGCAGTTGCCGCTCATCGGCGTCGCCGTCTCGCTGGTGTGCATCTTCGGAGGCGTGATGGCCATCAGCCGCGGCCTCTTCACCATGACCCCGGTCTGAAGTGATGCCCACCGTCACCCTGCTCTACGGCAGCCTGCTGTCACTGCTGGTCACCGCGCTGGGCATGAACGTCACGCGCGTGCGCATCAAGGTGAAGGCGCCGGCCGACGCCCGCATCCGAAGCCGCTGTTCTTCGCGGTGCGCGCCCACGGCAACGCGACCGAGTGGACCCCGCTGCTGGTGGTGCTGTTGCTGGTGCTCGAGCTGTCGGGCGCGCCGAGCCTGTGGCTGCACGTGGCGGGCGGCACCCTGCTGCTGGGCCGCGTGCTGCACGCGGTGGGCTTCCTGACGAAGCTGAAGACCTCGGTGCCCGGCATCGTGCTCACCTGGGCGGTGGCGCTGTGGCTGCCGGTGTGGGCGCTGCTGCGGCACTTCGCGCAGTGAGCTGATCAGCCCTCGGCGAAGTCGAAGCGGAACTTCAGCCCTTCGACCGGCTCGACCACGTCACCCGGGGCCAGCGCGGCGCGCGCCGTCACCGCGCCGTTGACGCGCAGGGCGAAGCGCCCGTGCGCCGGGCGGAACGGATCGGCGCTCTCGTCGAACACCACCCACTGGCCGTCGCTGCTCCGGTACAGCGTGCACGACACCTGCGGCGCCGCGCCCACCAGCCGCACCAGGCACGTCGCGCCGGTGCCCACGTCGGTGCGCGAGGGGTTGAGCACCACGTCCACCGAGACCGCCTCGACCTCCGGCGTGCGCGCGATGAGCGACAGCACCGCGCGGCCCCCGGACACGAGCACGCCCTTCCACGCCTCGAGGTGCGGCGCGCGCGCGCGGAGCTGCGCCCACGCCGCCTCGGCCTTCGGCCACTGCCGCGGCTGACTGACGAAGCCCAGCGACACCGAGCGCAGCGCCGCCACGCCGTCGAGGCGAGCCACCGAGCCCAGCACGTGCGCCGCGAGCGCGTCGGCGTCTTCCCCGGCCTCGGCGCGACCCGGCGCGGGCCCGGCGAAGAGGGCGATCGACAACCGGCTCAGCAGCCGCGCCACCGGGAGCTGCGCGAGCTGCTGCAGGTGCCAGTCGAGGCCCGGCGCCGCGGTCACCGCCTGGCGCGTGAGGGTCAGCGCCGAGAGCATGCTCCGGTCGGACCAGGTGACTTGCGCCAGACCGCCGCGCACCGCCTCGGCGAGCCCGAGGAGCCGCCGTCGCCGCGGACCTTCTTCGTGGTTGGTTGGGTCCCGCAGCCAGCGCGCGAGCGGGTCGCCGACTTCTTCGAGGTGGTCGAGGTACACCTGCCACGTGGCATCGTCTTCGGCGGTGGCGAGCTGCAGCTCGAGCGCGTGGTGTGGCCGGGCCACCGCGGGCGCGGCGTCGCGGAACTCGAGCACCAGGCCGGGGTGCACGTAGAGCGTGTCGCCGACCAGCAGCGTCACCTCCGAGGCGCTGCGCAGCTCCCGGCCCGACAGCGAAGCGCGCAACGTGGGGGCGGTGGCGCGCACGAAGGAGCTCCCCGCTTCGGTGCCGATGAGGAGATCGCCCATGCCGGTCGGGCCCAGCCGCAGCCGCGCCTCGCGACCCGGGCCCACGCGCAGCGGCGTGCCTTCCCGGAGCGTGAAGCGCTCTCCGAGGCGGGCGGGCGGGGCGTGCGGGGGCACGGCGATGACGACGGCTTCCATCGGCGTCGTTCCTAGCACCGGGCGGTGGAGGCCCGGCGGGTTCATGACGGAGCGGTGACCGCCTCAGGGCCCGAAGCGGTAGGTGTTCACGATGGCGACGCGCCCGGCGTCAGCCCGCTCGTTGCCGGTGAGCACGATGCCGTCGGTGGTCACGCTGATGTTCTCCCAGCGCACGGTGCCGCGGCTCTCGGTGAGCGGCAGCGCCACCTCGCCCCACGCGCCGCCGTCGAACACCACCAGCGAACCGTTGGAGTCACCGACCGCCCACACCTGCCCGCCCGGCGTGACGTCGAAGGCGTAGAGCGCGTACGGCGCGGTGTAGACACTGGCGAAGCCGCCATCGCCCTGCAGCTTCAAGACCTCACCGCGCGACATCGAGTTGGTGCCGAGCAGCACGTAGACGTCGTTGCCGGTGCCGTCGACGCCGAGGAAGCCGTCGTCGTAGTAGCTGGCGAGGTAGGGCGGCGTTCCCAGCGGGGTGCCGTCTTCGCGGAAGACGACGGCCGTCGAGTCGCTCGAGGTCGGCACACCGCGCTGCACGCCCGCGGTGTACAGGGTGCCGCTGGGCGCGCGGTACGCGTCGTAGAGGTACGTGTAGGGGCGCAGCGTGGAGTCGGCCGTCTCGACGAGGCCGCCGGCGCGCGTCCAGTGGCAGATGCTCATGTAGCCGCCGACCAGCCAGGCCTCGTCGGCCGACACCGGGTACACCGCGTAGTGCCAGGGGTCGCTGACGCCGCCGTCGGCCTGCTTGCAGCCGGTGAAGTCGGTGTACGTGTTGCCTTCGACGTGCGTGGCGTAGGTGCGGTAGGCGAACCACTGATCCGTCATCGTCAGCCCGCGCAGCTGGCCCGCCTCGACCCGCGCGTCGAACTTGGCGGTGCGGTCCAGCGCGGTCACCCCGGCGTCGGTGAAGCGGTAGACGAGGTGCTGGTAGCTGCTGCTCATGCCCGACGGCGTCTGGTCGTAGGCGGCCCACACGTCGAAGCGTGTGAGCGACTCGGTCATCAGGCCCGGCGCGATCGGCCCGGGGTGGCCCCACGTCGAGCCCTGCCAGTCGAGCTCGGGGCACAAGAACTGAGCGCACGCCGTCGTGCCACCGCCGCCCCCCGTCGCCGCGCCGCCGCCGGTGCCGGTACCGCCGCCCGTGCCGCTGCCACCGCCGGTCGCGCTGCCACCGCCAGTCGCGCTGCCACCGCCAGTCGCGCTGCCACCGCCAGTCGCGCTGCCGCCACCACCGCCCGTCGCCGCGCCGCCCCCGCTGGAGGCCGTGCAGCGACCGGCGTCGCAGTACTGCTCGTACGCGGCGTCGAAGTTGAAGCAGCCGCTGGCGGCGATGAGGGGGAGGAGCAACCCGAAGCGACGGATCATGGGCCTTTCCTTGTAGCAGGATTCACTTCGTTCCCAACGCGCGTGGACCGATGGTGCGGCCATGCGAATTCTGGTCATCGGCGCTTCCCGCGGTACCGGCGCGCTGTGCGTCAAGTCGGCGCTGGCGCGCGGGCACGAAGTCACCGCGTTCAGCCGGTCCCCCGACAAGCTCGACGTGCAGCACAGCAAGCTCACTCGCCGCGCCGGCGACTTCCACGACGCCGCGCAGGTGAGCGCCGCGGTGGCCGGCCACGACGCGGTCATCATCACCGCCTCGGTGGGCAAGCTGTCTGACTTCAAGACCACGCCCGACTACTTCTCGCGGGGCACGAAGTTCACCATCGACGCGATGAAGCAGCACGGCGTGAAGCGGCTGGTGGTGCTCAGCGCGCACGGCGCCAGCGAGAGCCGAGCGGCGGCGAACTGGCTGCTCAAGACCTTCGTCATCGGCGGCATCCTCAAGGCGGCCTTCGCCGACCACGACGTGCAGGAGCGGCTGACTCGCGAGAGCGGCCTCGAGTTCGTCATCGCCCGCCCCACGCGCCTGACCGACGGCCCGGCGAAGGGCCGCTACACCAGGACGGTGGAGATGAAGGTGCCGGCGAGCATCTCGCGCGCCGACGTGGCCGACTTCCTCGTCGAGGCGTGCAGCGCGAACGACTTCGTGGGGAAGGCCGTGCAGCTCGGCGGTTGATCAGGCGCGGCCGTACACCCGGCCGTCGACGCCGACGGTCACCGCGAAGGGCACCAGCGTCACGCCATACTTCTTCGCCAGGTCCTTGCGCTTCGACACGTCGATGCTCACCACGTGGCGCCCCTCGCGCTCGAGGCGGGGCTTCACCGTCTGGCACTCGCTGCACAGCGGGTGGGTGAAGAGCACCACCAGGTTCTCCTCGGGCAGCACGCCGAGCTGCTCGAGGTCGATGCGCTGCAGCAGCCCGCCCTTGATGCCGCGCACCTTCGCCAGCACCTTGTAGACCTCGCAGCCCACGCACAGCCCGGTGGACACCGCGAGCCCCGCCAGCGCCGCGACGATGCCGCCCAGCACCGCGCCCACCGTCACGAAGCCGAGGGCCGAGAACGCCGCCGCCGAGAGCAGGAACACCGCGCCGATGATGTTGGCGAAGCGCGGGGCCCGGCTGTCTTCCAGCTCGCCCTCGCCGAAGCGCGGCTGCACCACCTCGAAGTAGAAGACGCAGGGCAGGCAGTACTTGCGGCCGAAGAGCACACTCACCGCGAGCTGGGTGCCCAGCACCGCCAGCAGCGGCCAGAAGCCGGTGAGCACGGCGATCAAGCTGCCCGTCGCCACCACCAGCTGGTTGAACCGCGGGGCCCGCGAGTCGATGACCAGCAGGTCCTTGTAGGGGTCGGCAGTGCGTGCGTTCGCCATGAATCCACCGTAACGGACAGACATCCGTTACGCAAGACGACCTCCGTTCAAACGGATGCGCACGAATCGGGGAGCCCGGTCGCCTACGGTGCGCGCCCATGAACCGAGCGTTTCTGCTGGTGGGGGCGGTGTGGTGGGCAGGCTGCAACTGTGGCGCGGCGGTGGGCGGCGAGACCGACCCCGACGACGCGGGGGTGTTCGATGCGGGGGCGAACGTTCAGCCCGACGCGGGCGCCGTCGATGCGGGCACCTGCCCCACGCTGCGGCCCGACTGGTCCTTCGATGAAATCGGCGCCGGCTGCCCGGGCGACAACACCACTTCGCTGTTCGGCACCACGCTGACGCAGACCGGGTGCGCGCTGCGGCTGGAGAACCCGGCGCGCGCCAACTCGCGGCTGTGGTTCGACGGCACGGTGCGCCTCGACGAGACGGGCTCCTTCGCGGCGACGGCCTTCACCCTCAACGACGCGGGCGTCACCTGCGCCGGCACGCGCGACGCCGGCCCGCCGGAGCGCCTGCGGCTCGACTGCGGCGCCTGCCAGTTCACCCTCAAGCCGGGGGACTGAGCGGCCGGCAGTTGTGTCGCTCGACCGAGTGGGGCACATGACGGGCGTGCCCCGCGTCATCCACCTGCGCCGACCGAAAGAAGCCGTGCACCTCGTCGAGGTGACGCTGGCGGCGCCGGCCCGCGGGGAAGCGCTGGTGCGCGTCGAGGCGTGCGCGCTGGGCCAGCTCGACTGGAACCTGTTGACGCTCGACGCACCGCCGCGGCTGCCGTTGATCCCCGGTCACGAAGCCGTGGGCGTGGTGGAGGCCATCGGCCCGGGCGTGGCGCTGCGCGTCGGTGAGCGGGTGCTGGTGACGCCGCTCGCCGGGAGCTGCGGCCAGTGCAGCGCGTGCCGGGGCCACGACCCGCGGCACTGCCCTGACGTCTCGTGGCGCGGCATGCACGTCGACGGCGCGCTGGGTACGCACGTGGTCACCTCGGCGGCGGCGCTGGTGCCGCTCGAGCTGCCGGTCGGCGTGGCGCCCCTGCCTGAGGTGTTGCCCGAGCGGCTCGCCGCCGAGCTGGCCATCTGCGGCGGCTCGTTGTGGACGGCGGTCGGCGCGGTCAACGCGCTGCGCCTGGTGCAGCCCTCGCGGGTGGCGGTGTTCGGCGTGGGCGGCGTGGGTCACCTGGTGGTGCAGGTCGCGCGCGCGCTGGGCCACGAGGTGTTCGCCACCGACGCCGACCCTGCGCGGGTGGCGCTGGGCCTGACGCTGGGCGCGAAGCCGCTCGACGGCTCGGTGGACGCGGTGGTGGTGTGCACGCCCTCGACGCAGGCGCTGCAGCAGGCGGTGCGGCTGCTGCGCGGCGGCGGCCGGCTGGCGCTGGCGGGCTCGAGCCCCACCGGCCGGGTCGATCTCGCGGTGGCCGACCTGGTGTGGCGCGGGCTGACGCTGACCTCGGGACTGCTGGGCACGAAAGACGACCTCGACGAGGGCCTCGCGCTGCTGCTCTCGAAGCGCGTCACGCCCCGCGTCGAGACCATCGCGCTCGACGACGTGCCCGCGCGGCTGTGGGCGCTGCGAGACCTGGGCTTCCCCGGCCGCCTCGTGGTGTTGCCCGGCCGATGAGCTCCGCCGCCGCTGGCCCCGCGCCGCTGAAGAACGGCCCCGCGCACGCGCTGATGCACCTCACCGTCTTCGTGTGGGGCTTCACCGCCATCCTCGGGCGGCTGATCTCGCTCTCGGCGATCCCCCTGGTCTTCTACCGGCTGGTGATCGTCATCACCGTGATGCCGCTGGTCATCTGGTGGCGCGGCCTGTCGATGAAGGTGAGCGGCCCGACGCTGCGGCGCTTCGCGGTGGTGGGCGCGCTGGTGGCGCTGCACTGGCTGCTCTTCTACGGGTGCATCAAGTACGCGGGCGTGGCGGTGGCGGTGCTGTGCCTGTCGACCATCACCTTCTTCACCGCGGTGCTCGAGCCGGTGGTCTTCCGCCGGCGGGCGTCGAGCTCGGAGCTGATCATCGGCTTCGGGGTGATGCTGGGCGTCGGCTTCCTGGTGAAGGTCGAGACCAACACCGACTTCGTGGGCCTGGCGATGGGGCTGGGCAGCGCGTTGTTCTCGGCGTCGTTCGGCGTGCTCAACGGCCGGCTGGCCCGCGAGACGCGCGGCGAGGTGATGACCTTCTGGGAGCTCTCGGCGGCGACGGTGGTGACGGCGCTCTTCTTCGCGCTGCAGCCGCAGAGCTTCGTGTCACCGCTGGCGCTGACGCTGCGCGACGCGGGCCTGCTGCTGGGCCTGGGCATCGGCTGCACGGTGCTGCCGTGGTTGTGGAACCTGCGCGTGCTGCAGACGCTGACGCCGTACGCGCTGGCGCTCGCGGTGTCGCTGGAGCCGGTCTACTCGATGGTGCTGGCGTGGTTCTTCTTCCCCGACGCCGAGCAGCTCACCTGGCGCTTCTACGCCGGGTGCGCGGTGCTGCTGGGCCTGGTGGCGTTCAACACCTGGCGCAAGCGGCCCGCGCGCTGACGGCGCTCACTGCTGGCTGAGCGACCACATCGAGCTGGTGATGCTCTGCGCGGCGCACGGGCCCGAGCCGGTCAGCGACTTCACGTCGGTGAAGGGCACCGTCTCGGAGCCGGTGCAGAAGCCGGCCTGCATCACCGCGGGGATGGTGAGGGGCGTGGGCGTGTTGTTCGCGCCGCAGGTGGTCATCGCCGAGGGCGTGGCCTGCACGGTGAACTGGTACGAGCTGGGGAAGACCACCGCGCCCGCGGGGTAGATGGTGAGCGCGCCGTCTTCGATGGGGTAGGTGCCGTCGACCTTCGCGCAGCCGTTCGGGGTGTAGCTGAGCGTCAGGTTCCCCGAGACGGTGTATTCGCGGGAGTCCTTGCTGTCGCGGCGCAGCTTGAACTCCACGCCGGTGGCGCTGCCGGTGAGCTGGTAGCCGCTGCCGGCGGTGACGAACTGGAACGAGCCGACGTACTTGTCTTCGTCGCCCACCGTCACGTTGGCCAGCAGCAACGTCTTGCGGCCCTTGCGCGGCGGCGGGTTGAACTCGACGCTCACCGACACCACGTTGGGCGTGGGGCGCGCGCCGGGCGCGGTGTACACGCCCTCCACCACCGTGCCGTGCGTGGCGTCGCCGTTGAGGGTGCCGTTGACCGACCAGTTGGCGAGAATCGGCGTGAGGTCGTCTTCCTGGCACTCGGCGGTGAGCGAGAGCAGCTCGGGGTCACCCTGGAAGGGCACCTGGTTGCAGTAGCGCACCGCGAAGGTCTGCGTGCCGCCGAGCTTCACGTTCGCGCTGCCGGGGCGGAGCTGCCAGCCGAGCAGCGGCGACCAGTCCGAGAGGTGGGTGGTCTTCACTGAGATCGTCTTGCCGTCGAGGGTGGCGTTCTTGAAGGCGCGCCACTGACCCTCGGCCTGATAGGCGATGAGGAGCGCGTCGGGCTCCGAGCCGGCGAGGTCGGCCTCGGTGGCGGTGAAGCGCACCTCGACGGGCGTGCTGAAGGTGGTGCCCTCGGGCCCGAGCCGCCACGCGAGCAGCGCGCCGGGCGCGGTGGCGGAGATGGGCGTCGCGGTGAAGGTGGTGTCGGTGCTCACCGCGCCCGCGGGGATGACGAGCGAGAGCTTGCCGTCAGCGCTGCTGAGCGTGCCGCCCGAGGCGCCGATGACCTTGCTGACCGCCGCGCCGGTGGGCTGGCCGACGGGCGTCGTGGCGGGCGTGGTGCGCAACACCGGCTCCGGCGAGCACGCGCTCAACGCCACCACCACCGCCACCACCGAGTACCGGAGCGTCTTCATGTGATTCCCCCACTGGGCCAGAGAGGGGATGGTCGTAGGTCGAGAAGGCGATCAGGTCCAGTCCACGCGCGACACGAAGCGCGCTCCGTCGTCGTGCAGTGTGGTGAAAATCACGGGGCCGCGGTGCAGCAGCGCGAAGCTGTCCTGGCCCATGCCGAGGAAGAAGGGGCCGAGGTGGGTGACGGGCGAGAACTCGAGCACCGCGTGGTTCGGTGAGAGCTCGTTCACGCGCGCGGCACAGGCTTAACGCGAGGCCAGCGAGAGCGCGTGCCTGACGATGGCGCCGGCGATGTCTTTTCGGGTGGCGCGCTCGAGGCCCTCGAAGCCGGGGCTGGAGTTGAGCTCCATCACCTTGGGCCCGTCTTTGCTTTCCAGCATGTCGACGCCGCACACCGAGAGGCCGATGCTCTTCGCGGCGCGCACGGCGGTCTCCTGGTAGCGCTTGTCGAGGCGAATCGACTTCCCCTCGCCGCCGCGGTGGATGTTGCTGCGGAACTCGCCGCGCCGGGCCTGGCGGCGCATCGCCCCCACCACCTCGTCGCCCACCACCAGCGCGCGCACGTCGCGGCCCTTCGACTCGGCGATGAACTCCTGGAGACAGACGTCCTGCCCGAGGCCCCAGAAGGTCTGCACGATGGTCTCGGCCTCGGTGGCGGTGTTGGCGATCATCACCCCCACGCCCTGGGTGCCGCGCAGCAGCTTGATGATGCACGGCAGGCCGCCGACCGCGGCGACGAGGCGGCGCACGTTCGCGCCCTCGGTGGCCATCACGGTGCGGGGCACGTCGAGGCCCTGCTGGGCGAGCAACTGCAGGCAGCGCAGCTTGTCGCGGCTGCGGGAGATGGCCGGCGCGGGGTTCACCACCGGCACGTTCATCGTCTCGAGGTGGCTGACCACCGCCATGCCGTAGCTGGTGATGCTCGCGCCGATGCGGGGAATGACGGCCGAGAGGTGGGTCACCGCCACGCCGCGGTAGAGCATCGTGTTGCCGGTGGGCGCGACGACCATCGTGCAGCGCAGCGTGTCCATCACCAACGGGCGCGCGCCGTGCTCTCGCGCGGCCTCGACCAACCGGGACGTCGAGTAGAGGGACTTCTTGCGGGAGAGGATGCAGAGGCGCTGCCGAGCCATGAAGGCCTGCACCGTAGCCCAGCTCAGTCGTTGAGCGCGCCCGCTCGAATCCACGAGCCGACGGTGACGATGTGCTGCAGCGGCGAGGCGGGCACCACCATCGACATCGCGGGCATGCCGTCGCCGCACGCGCTGGGCTGGGTGCTGGTCATCTTGCGGTACAAGAGCGAGCGCGCCGGGTCTGAGGGCACCACCATCGAGGGCACACCGGCGGTGACGCAGGCCGCGCCGCGGAGGTGGGGCGCGTTGACGAGCTGCGACCAGCCGCCCGCGCGCGTGCCGGCGATCTGAAAGTCACCCATCGAGCCGTGGCAGCCGACGCACTGGCCGCCCTGCAGCACGGGCACCGCGAGCACGGTGCTGAAGACGTCCGAGAAGCGCGGCACGGTGACGTCGAGCGAGACCTGGCGCTGCACCGCGGGGCTCCGGCCGTCGGTGACCGAGACGGTCAGCGTCACCCGCCCGGGCGTCGCGCGCTCGTCGGAGAACCAGCGCTGCGCCGACGGATTGCCGTTCTCGAAGAAGGTGCCGGGGCCTGACCAGGTGAAGGAGAGGCGATCTCCGTCTTCGTCGGTCACGCCCAGCGCGAGCTCGGCGAGCTGCCCGGCGAAGACGGTGGTGCGGTTGATGAGGATGTCGGGGTTCACCACCGGCGGGTGGTTGGGACCTGCGTCGCGCACCCCTGCGTCGATGGTGCCGGCGTCACGAGTGCCTGCGTCGGCGCCCGCGTCGGTCCGCGAGAGCCCCGCGTCGGCGCGCCCCGCATCGGAGGTGAGGCCCGCGTCGGGCTCGGGCTCGGACGGCATCGAGCCACAGGCGGCGAGCCCCAGCAGACAGAGGGCGCTCGCGACCCGGACGACCTTCACTTCGCGAAGGCCTCGGCGAAGAACGAGTCCATCATCGCGTAGGCGCGCGCGGCGACGACCGGGTTGTACTGGGCCTTGCCCGCCATGTTCGCGTCGACGTCGGTGAAGCTGTGCACCGCGTTGCCGAAGGCCACCAACTGCCAGTCGAGCTTCGCGGCGCGCATCTCGGCTTCGAAGCCGGCGACCTCGTCGGCGGGCACGAAGGGGTCGTCGGCGCCGTGGAGCGCGAGCACCTTCGCGGTGATGTTCTTCGCGTCGTCAGGCGTGGGCGACGAGAGCCCGCCGTGGAACGAGACGACCGCGCCGAGCTTCGCGCCGCTGCGGGCCAGCTCGAGGGCCGCGGTGCCGCCAAAGCAGAAGCCGATCGCCGCGAGCTTCTTCGAGTCCATCGGGAGGTTCTTCTGCGCGAGGAAGACCTCGAGCGCCTTCTTCATGCGGGCGCGCATCAGGTTGCGGTCACCCTTCACGGCGCCGGCGGCCTTGCCGGCCTCTTCCTGGTTCTTCGGGCGCGCGTTCACGCCGTACGCGTCGGCGACGAAGACCACGTAGCCGCGGGAGGCGATCAGCTCGGCCTGCTTGAGGTTCGCTTCGTTGATGCCCAGCCAGTTGGGCACCAGCACCACGCCCGGCACGCCCTTCTTCGCGTCGTCGTAGACCAGCACGCCTTCGAACTTCGTCTTGTCGAGCTCGTAGGGGACCTTCTTCGTGGTGATGGCGGCGAAGGCGGGGAAGGACAGACAGAGGAAGAGGAGCGCGCGGTTCATGGGGCGGCACCAGAGCACAGTCGGGCCTGCAGGGTGCGCGGCGAGGCCCAGGGTGCGGCGGAATGCCTCCCCGCACAACGAAGGCACGACAGCCGGGCCCCGCGAGCACCACCCGCCCTCGAGGCGATGGCGCGCTGTCACCCGCCCCTGCCAGCTTCTTCACGCCCTCACCCAACCTCGTGAAACGAGCGCGACTTCGCGTTGGCACATCGACTGCTCAAGGGCCGCGCATGACCAAGCGACTCCTGGGACTCCTCGTCGTGGTGCTCACCGCCGCCGGCTGCTCGCCGCCCACCTCGCTCACCTGCGGAGACGGCACCACGCAAGAAGGCAAGACGTGCGTCACCACGCTCCACTGCGCGACCGGCACGCACGAACAAGACGGCGCGTGCCTTCCCGACGACACCGTCACCTGCGGCCTCGGCACCCACCTCGACGGCACCGCGTGCGTGGTGAACGGTCCCGACCAGCCCGGGCCCTCGCCGTGGAGCGCGCCCGTGCCCGTCTGCGCGAGCGGCGTGGCGTGCAGCAGCCCGACGCTGGTGCAGACCCCCGCCGGCGCGGTGGTCGTCGTGTCGGAGTCGAGCGACTCGGCGATGTCCGTCGCGGTCTACCGCCAGGACACCACCGGCTTCACGCTGAGCAAACGCTTCGAGGGCAGCTCGCAGGTCGCGATGACGCCGCACCTCGCCGCGCGCGGGGCCACGCTCTTCCTCGCGTACACCGACTACACGCCGTCGGGCGGGCAGGACTACGGCCCCGGCGACCTGATGCTCAGCGTCTCGTCCGACTTCGGCGCCACCTGGTCGCAGCCCCGCCGCGTCAACGCGCAGCCCGCCACCACCCTGCTCTACTCACCGCGCCTCACCGTCTCGAGCGCCGGCCTCGAGCTGCTCTACGCCGACACCGACGGGCAGACGTCGCTCGACAACCTGTACGTCCACTCCGACGACGACGGCGCGACCTTCAGCGCGCCGCTGAAGTTGCCGTCGGGCGGCGCCTACGACTCGTTGTCCATCTCCGCGCCGGCGGTGCGCATCGGCGACTCGCTCGAGGTGCCGCTCAACCGCTCCGGCTACGACCTGGTCAACGGCGGCCAACTCTCCAACGTCGAGGTGCTGACGCTCACGCCCGCCCCCACCATGGAGACCCACACCGCGAAGGTGAAGCGCGTCTTCAGCACCCGCGACTTCCCGCTCGATCCGGTGCCGGTGCTCGACGCGTCGCCTGGCGGCGTGCGCTGCTTCGCCTTCGTCGACGCCCCGTCGCGCGACTACAGCATCTACGTGGTGCGCTCCGAGACGGCCCTCGACGGCACGCAGCGGCCGCAGCTCGTGCCCGGCGGGCCCGGCTCGGTGCAGACGGCGCCGGCCATCTCGGTCACCGCCACCGGTGACTGCGCGCTGGCGTGGCTCGACAACCGCTCGGGCGCCTGGGAGCTCTACGAGTCGACGTTGCGCGCCGACGGCACGTGGACCACGCCCCAGCGCGTCTCGCCGATGCCCTTCTCCGAGGACGGCATCACCCACTCGCTCAGCGCGAAGCTGTCGATGTCACTGGGCGCCACCCGCCAGTTGGTGTGGACCGACTTCCGCGAGGGCGTCGAGAGCGTGTCGTTCTCGTCGGCCCCGCTGCTCACACCTTGAGCGTCACCCCTTCGCGTGCCCCGAAGACCTCGAGTTCCACGCCGTGCGCCGCCGCGCGCTCCTGACACTCGAGCACCATCAGGTCGACGTCGCGGTCGCTGTGCATCGGGTCGTGGTGGGTGAGCGCGAGCTGCCGCACCCCGGCCTGGGCCGCGAGGTCGACGACGGTGGTGGCGCGCGGGTGCCCCCAGCCCACCTTCTGCCCGTATTCCTCGTCGGTGTACTGCGCGTCGGCGATGAGCAGATCCGCGCCCTGCACCGCCTGCACGAGCTCGTCGGGCAGCTCGCGCAGCGCCTCGGGGTCGCGCTTGATGACGGTGGGGTCGACGAGCTGCTGGTCGAGCTCGCTGTCGGTGGCGAACACCACGCTCTTGTCGCCGCTCTCCACGCGGAAGCCGGTCGAGCCGCCGGGGTGCTTCTGCCCGAAGCAGGTCACCTTCACGTCGCCCACCTTCACCGTGGTGCCGGCGAACGAGCGCGAGACGATCTTCGAGCCGAGGTCCGAGAAGCGCACCGGGAAGTAGGCGTTCGCCATCTGCCCGGAGAGGAGCTGGTAGTTCTTGTCGTCGCCCCTGGGCCCGTAGACGTAGATGGTGGTGCTCGCCACGTAGGCCGGCCCGAAGAACGGGAAGCCCTGGATGTGGTCCCAATGCGGGTGCGAGAGGAAGAGGTGCACCGTCAGCTCTCTGGGCCGCGCGCGCAGGAGGTGCACGCCCAGCTCGCGCATGCCGGTGCCGGCGTCGAACACCAGCAGCGAGTCGTCGACGCGCACTTCGACGCACGAGGTGTTGCCGCCGTACCGCCGCGTGCGGGGCCCGGGCGTGGGAATGGAGCCGCGCACGCCCCAGAAGCGCACGAACAGGTCGCTCACGTCAGGTCCCCTCGCGGTAGTTGAGCGTCACGTCGCCGAGCTGCACCTGGTCGCCGTCGCGCAGCACCGCCGCGTGCACCTTGAGCCCGTTGAGCACGATGCCGTTGCGGCTGCCGAGATCTTCGATGGTGTACTCGCCGTCGGTGCGCGTCAGCCGCGCGTGCTGCCGGCTCACCTCTTCACTGTCGAGCGTGAGGGTGGCCTTCTCACCCCGCCCGAGGATCAACTCGTTCGCGTCGAGCACGAACTTCTGTCCCAGCCCCGGCCCCTGCTTCACTTCGAACACGTGCGGCCGCGCCACCACCGGGCGGAAGCCTTTGACGCGCACCGCCACTTGCGTGTGGAACTCGTCGAACTCCTGCGTCTCACGAGGCATGGTCGGGGGAGCGTAACCGCAAATGAGCGTCTTCCTCGCCATCGATCTCGACGACGCCGCCCGCGAGGTGGCCACCGCGCTCATCGAGACGCATCGCGGCAAGGTCGAGGCGAAGTGGCTGCGGCCCGACAAGCTCCACCTGACGCTGGTGTTCCTCGGCAACGCCACCGCTGATCAGATCGCCACCTTCGTCCCTCGAATCGACGCGTTGGCGGAGCACCGGCCGAGCTTCTCGTTGCGGCTGTCGGGCGCTGGCACCTTCACCACCGCGCGCGCGCCCTCGGTGCTGTGGCTGGGGGTGAGCGGTGAGCTCGACGCCCTCGCCGCCCTGCAACACGACGCGCTGGGGGCGCTCACGCAGCACGACGATCGCCCGTGGGTGCCGCACGTCACGCTCGCGCGCGCGAAGCAGTCGTTCGACGCGCTGGCCCAGTCCCTCGCCGACCTCCGCAGCGAGGCCTTCGGGGTGCGCCACCTCACGCTCTACGAGAGCACCCACCACCACTACCGCGTGCTGCACCGCGCGCCGTTCACGCCAGCTCGAGCCACTTGAACCACACCGGGTGCTCCTGCTTGTACCAGCGCAGCGCCTGCTGAATGAGCGCCCGGTGCTCGCGCGGCATGAGGTCGTCTTCGACGCGATCGAAGTGCACGATGAGGCGATCGCCGTCGTACTCCAGCGCCGGTGAGAGCATCGTCTGCAGCTCGTTGCGAATGCGGCCCGAGTCGCTGACCTTCACCGCGCGGTTCCGGTAGTCGACGCCCGAGATGAAGCGCACCAGCAGCGGGCTGAAGGCCAGCCGCGTCTCGGCCGGCGTCTCCAGCAGGCGGAAGGTGAAGTGAATGCACGAGCTCGCCGCGTGCGTGGCCAGGCGAGAGGTGACGCGGTACCGGTTGTTGGGCAGCTCCTCGATGCCCGGCATGCCGGTGTACGGGTCGTCACACATGTACCCGATGCACGACAGCACCCGCCACGCGCGCTCGTCGAAGAAGTCGTCGGTGCGAATGACGCGCTTGTGCAGCGGAATGTTGGACGTGCGCGCGTCGGCGATGGCCCGCGCGTAGGTCTTGATCAGCCCGTCGTCGACCGGCCGGCCGCCGTACAGCTTCTTCACCTGCTCGGCGAAGTCGGGCTTCTCCGGCGAGAGCTTCATCAACTGGTACTCGTCGGCCAGCGGCAGCTCGAACTTCGGAGACAGCGGCGCCATCGTCACGTCGACGTCGAACACCGACGACAAGCTCGCCGCCTGCAGCGCCTCGGCGGTCGCCGCGTAGCCGTCACAGAGGAACACGTGCGACGCGCCGCTCCCGTCTTCCCAGCAGCGCACCAGGCACGTCGGCGCGTAGGTGCCCGAGTCGGTGAACACCGGCAGCCCGCTCGGCGCCACCCACCCGTCTTCCACCAGGTGCACGCCCAGGCCCTTCCACTCTTCCCACAGGTGGCCGAGGCGCTGGGCGCGGCTCTTCCCCTGCAGCGTCCACACGTGGATGTTCTTGCGATCGATGCCCGGGAACTCGGACTCGATGACCTCCACCAGCGTGCGGCGCGGGGTGCAGAAGTCGAGCAGCACCGACTTGCGCTCGGCGGCCTTGATGATGCGGCCCGGCAGCGTGAGGCACGCCATGTACGCCTCGTACGGCCGCGTCACCCGCATCGGCGCGTCGAAGAGATGGAGCACCGACATCGGCCCGGTCAGCTTGCCTTCGGCGAAGCGCGAGGTGTTCTCGAGCGTGTCGACCGCCGCGCCCCACACCGTCAGGCCGCGGAGGTGCAGCTCGTTCTGGAACTCGGCCCACCCGTAGCGCGGGTCGTTGATCAGCCGGCGCACCGCCTCGTCGATGGTGCGCGCCACCTGCGGCCTCGCGTACACGCGCCCGAAGCCGAGCAGCGGGTTGCTGCCCATCTCGGGCGTCTCGCCGGCCTTGGGCATCAGGCCTTCGCCGAGGCTCACCATGATGGCGTGGTTCTCGGGCAGCTCGCGCGTGAGGTACCAGAGCCCTTCACTCATCACGTAGGCGGAGATGGCGTCGGCGGCCTTCTTCACCTGGTTGTAGGTGTGCTTGTCGGCGCCCAGGCCCGCGCCGAACTGGCCGAAGAGGCGCGCCCCGAGCGCGGTGGTGGCGGCGGTCATCGCCAGACAGCGCGCCGTGTTTCGGGGCGTGAAGCTGTGCGCCGAGACGGGCTCTTCCTGCGAGCGCTCGACCTCCACGTCTTCGAGCCAGAGATGAAAACGGCCCAACACCGGGCGGGTGTCGAAGGCCCACTGCGCCACCAGGTTTCTACGCGCGAGGTCCATGGCAGCCGCGACTTTGCGCCTGTCGCGCGGGTTTTGGTGCTGGAAAGATGGGCCCATGCGCATCGCCGTGTTCGACGACTACCAACGCGTCTTCACGAGCCTCGAGGCCGCGAAGAAGTTGCACGGCCACGAGGTGGTGACGTTCTCCGACGTGGTGCGCACGCCCGAGGAGATCGCCGCGCGCCTCGAGGGCTTCGACGCGGTGGTGCTCACGCAGCAGCGCACGGCGTTCCCCCGCGCGGTGGTGGACGCGTTGCCGGCCTCGCTCAAGCTCATCTGCCAGACGGGTCGCAGCACCACGCACCTCGACGTCGAGGCCTGCGCGGCGCGGGGCATCGAGGTGATGCTGGGCGGCCAGGGAGATCCGTCGGCGCCGGCCGAGCTGACCTGGGCGCTGATCCTCGCCAGCCGGCGGCACGTGGTGACCGAGGTGAACGCGCTGCGGGCGGGCACGTGGCAGACCACGCTGGGCACCGGGCTCGCGGGGCAGACGCTCGGCGTGTGGGGCTTCGGGCGCATCGGCGCGCGGGTGGCCGAGGTCGGCCGCGCGTTCTCGATGCGAGTGGTGTGTTTCGGGCGCGAGGGCTCGGCGACGCGCGCGAAGGCGGCGGGCTTCGAGGTGGCGCCCTCACGAGCGGCGCTGCTCCAGGAGAGCGACGTGTTGACGCTGCACCTCCCGCTCAACGAGCAGACGCGCGGGTTGGTGACGCTCGAAGACCTGAAGCAGTTGAAGCCGACGGCGCTGTTGGTGAACACCAGCCGCGCGGGGTTGATCAGCCCCGGCGCACTGGAGGCCGCGCTCGAGGCCGGCACGCCAGGCTTCGCGGCGCTGGACGTGTTCGACGAAGAGCCGACGCCGCGAGAGCTGTCGTTGTTGAAGCGGCCCAACGTGTTGGCGACGCCGCACCTCGGCTACGTGACGAGGGCGACCTACGAGCACTACTACCAATCCACCCTCTCCCCGCTCGCGGGGAGAGGGCCGGGGTGAGGGGCGGTCACTCATCCGCGTCGCACCGCCAGATGATTGACCGGCCCAATCCCCTGCCCGACCTCCGGCGGTGACGCGAGCGCGCGTTGCAACCAGTCCTTCGCGGCCCGCACCGCGTCCTCCAGCGACAACCCGCGAGCCAGCCCCGCCGTGATGGCGGCCGAGTACGTACACCCCGTGCCATGGGTGTGCTTCGTCTCGAGCCGGGGCGCGCGAAAGTGCACCACTCGCCCGGCGTGCCACAGCACGTCCACTGCCTCCGGCCCGCCGAGATGTCCGCCCTTCACCAGCACCGCCTTCGGACCCCTGCGCGCCAGCGCCTGTGCCGCGGCCTCCGCCTGCGCGAGCGTGTCGATCGGCGAGCCGAGCATCACCGCCGCCTCCTGCGTGTTGGGCGTCAGCAGCGTGGTCACCGGCAGCAGCTTCAGCATCAGCGCGTCCTGCGCCTCGGCCGCGAGCAGCGCGTGGCCGTGCTTGCTGACCATCACCGGGTCCACCACCAGCGGCGCGTCGAAGCGCAGCGAGGCCACCACCTCGATGACCTCCGCGTTGCCCAGCGCCCCGGTCTTCACGGCGCCGGGCTTGATGTCCGCGAGCACGGCCTCGACCTGCTGTCGCACCAGCTCGCCGCGCATCACCTCCACGCGAGAGACCGACACCGTGTTCTGCACGGTGAGCAGCGACACCGCGGCCATGCCGTACACGCCGTGTTGATGGAACGTCTTCAGGTCGGCCTGCAGCCCGGCGCCACCAGAAGGATCACTGCCGGCGATGGTGAGCGCGACGGGAACGGGGGTGCGCGAAACTTCCATCACCCCAGCCTACGCGAGCAGCTCGGCCAGCTTGAGCATCGCGATGCGCATGCGCGTCTTCACCGTGCCCAGCGGAGTCCGCGTCGCCTCGGCGATCTCACTCTGCGACAGCCCGAAGTCGTAGGCCTGCTCGAGCACCAGCCGCTGCTCGTCGGGCAGCGTCGCCAGCGCCTCGCGCAGCCGCTTCGCCTCGCGCCGCGCGGCCACCACCGCATCGGGCGCGGACACCACCTCGACCTTCGGCTGCGCGTCGAGGTTGTCCTTCAGCCGCCCACGCGCCCCGTTCTGCCGGAGCCGATCGATCGCCCGCGTGCGCACCATCGTCAGAATCCACCGCTCGGGCCCGGCGCGGCGCGGGTCGTAGCGAGTCGCCGAGCGCCACACGTCGATGAAGGTGTCCTGGACGATCTCCTCGGCCTCGGCGTCGCTGCGCAGCACGCGGCGCGCGACCCCGAAGGCCCGCGACGAGAACCGCTCGTAGAGCTCAGCCAGCGCGCTCTCTTCGCCCCGCACGATGCGGTCGAGGAGCGTCTGGTCGTCGAGGTCTTTCAGGCGCAGGCTCCTTCGTCACTTCGGCGGCATCAGTGCATTGACCGAAGCGCACACGCAACCGATTCCACCGAAGGCCACGAAGTCGTGCTCGGTGTCGGGCGGCATGTCCTGCACTTCACCGCGCCACACCTCGACGCCGGTCGAATCGCGGTAGCCGCCCTCGAGCACCAGCACGCGCTCGTTGCCGAAGTGGGGGTGCAGGGGGAAGGTCGCGCCGGGAGCCAGCTTCACCAGCGCGGTGAGCGCCTCGGGCACCTTCGGGCCGGCGTTGACGGTCATCACCAGCACGCCGGGGCCGGGGCCTTCTTCCCACCCTTCGTTGCGCTCGGCGCGGCGCAGCAGCTCGGCGGCCGCCTCCGTCGAGAGGTCGAACAGGCCCGCCACCTGCGACGCGAACCAGGTGAGCCGGCCGGTGCGTGCGCGCGCCAGCAGCTTCTCGACCCCCCCGGGCGGCGGCGCTGCTGAGACCCGACCCACGGTGCCCCCTTCGAGCGCCTCGACCGCCAGCCCCAGCTTCGGCACCGCCCGGGTGCAGGCGGCACAGCCGCGAACATGGTCGACCGCCGCGCGACGCTCTTCGTCGGAGCCGGATCCGGTCATCAACGTCACCAGCTCGTCGTGGGGCTCGCTCAACTCGACACTCCTGAGGCTCGTTACGGGCGCCGTCGCGCGGCGGATTGCACGGCACCGTAGAACATTCAGCCCTGAATTATTGGTGCGCAAAAGTGGGCGGTCCGCTCCGGCTGGCATACGCGGCGCGCCGTGACGACGAAAGCTGACGGCGTGGTGCTGGCCCGCGGTGAGACCGGCTCGGGCTTCTTCCTGCGCATTCTCTCGGAGGCGACGAAGCAGTTCCCTGCGCTGGCGAAGGCGCAGCTCCCGGCAGACGCCTCGGCCTTCAAGCGCAGCTACGGCGACGCGTTGACCCGCTTCGAGGCCGCGCGCATCGCCAGCCCGGAGCGCGTGTCGATCGCCCGCTTCCTGCGCGACGCGACGTTGACCGAGCTGCGCTTCTCGAAGGGTGGCGCCGAGAGCCAGCTCGTCGACGCCCTCACCCACCCCGCGCCCGCGCCGAAGACCCTGACGCTGGCGCCGACGGGAAAGCCGGGCCTGGTGCCGGAGGTGCCGCTCGACGGGCGCAGCTACCGCGGCCGCGAGCTGCTCGAGGCGGTGCAGAAGCTGTCCGACGCGCACCACCTCACCGACGCCGCGGCGCAGGGCCTGCGCTGGGTGGTGGAGCAGGCCGAGGCCAACGGCGGCGCGCTCGATCTCTCCGCCCACCGCTTCGTGCTCTTCGGCGCCAGCGCCGAGCTCTCCCCGGTCGCGCTGCTGCTGCAGGGCGGCGCCACCGTGCGGTGGATCGACGTGAAGCCTCCCACCAGCGCCGGTGCAGGGCGGATCATCACGTCGGAAGGGGGCGACGATCTCCTCTCGAACCCGCAGGCCGCGCTCGCCGCGACGCGCGAGTTCGCCAGCGAAGGGCCGGTGCACCTCGGGCTCTTCGCCTACGCGCCCGGCGCCAGCCGTGAGCTGCGCCTCGCCGGCGTGATGGACGCGATGGTGCAGGCGCTGGGCCCCGCGGTGGTGAAGTCGGTGTCGTTCTTCATCTCGCCGACCTCGCCGGGGGAGGTGCAGGTCGAAGACGTGCGCGTGTGCGAGACGCGCGGGGCCTCACCGAAGCTGTGGCAGCGCGGGTTCCAGGCGGCGCGCATGCTCAAGGGGCCGGGCCACGTGGGCGGCGTCGCGCGCGGCGTCATCTCGCTGCAGGGCGCGGGCTACCAGGCGGCGCAGTACCTCACGAAGCTCATCAGCGGCGAGGTGCTGGCGACGGCAGGCCTCGGCGGTCAGCCGGTGACGCTGTCGGGCAACGTGGCGGGCATCACCAACACCCGCTCGCTCTCGCACCCGCTGTTTCAGATCGCCTTCCAGGGCGCGCCGCAGTTCGGGGTGCGCATCTTCGAGCCGGCCACCACGCGCGCGCTGAGCGGACTGTTGATGCTGCACGACCTGCTCAACCCCGACGCGCCGGGCGCGGCGGCGAAGCGCTACGACGACGAGCTGGCGCGAGCGAAGGCGGTGCGCACCGAACAGATCCACGGCGGGGTGTACGACCTGCCGTGGCAGTTCGAGTCGGCGGTGAAGACGGCGGCGGTGCTGGGCATGGGCAAGCGGCCCGATCTCCTCGTTCGCCGCGCGCGGTGACGAAGCCTGTCACCCCACAGCCGCGCTGAGCTTCTGGACTGCCTCGATGAACACCTGAAAGCTGCGCGAGCGGTTGTTCCTACTCATGTGTCGAGCCATCAACCGCGCGGCGGAGACCTTCTGAAAGCGCGGGATCTGTTCTTCGAGCGCCCGAGCCGGAGCCACCACGGTGTCAGGATTTCGGAAGCGCTCCCGGTTGGCGAGCCCCTGCAACGACTCGTCTTCGTAGGCGAGCGCCAACGCTTTCGGGTCGCCGAGGTACCACGCCTCGAGCTCCTGACAGATCACCCGCACCACGACGTCCATCCGACCGGAGTCGCGGCACAGCGAGACGAGCTTCTCCTTCACACGCAGACAGTCCGCACCGTCGTTGTCGCGAACAATCACGAAACGCGCCCCCGGCTCGCGCCAACCCCTGAGCTTTCGCGGGATGCTCTTCTCGAGGTCTTGTTTGCCCTCGTGGGGAATGCAGAGGAACGGCAGACCGGGGAAGAGACGCGGCAACAGTTCGTTCAGAAGGACCTGCATCGACTTCTCTTCGACGAGAAAGATGATCCTCGGCATCAGGGCGCGGCCCCTTCAAACAAGCCCTGGCGCCACAGCGCACCTGGCAGATCGCCCTCCTGCACGAGGCTCTTGAGTTGCTCGCTCTCGGACGCCCGCTGGATCGTCGTGAAGCCCTTCTGCTTCACCAGCCAGTAGATCTCGTCGAGTCTGGTCGCATTGAGGAACTCCGGCGAATGGGTGGACACGAACACCTGACCACCTCGCCGCGCGTAGTCACGAAACTCCTCCACCAGCTCACTCAGCAACTCCGGGTAGAGCTGGTTCTCGGGCTCCTCGATCGCCAGAAGCGGATGCGGACTCGGATCGTGAAGCAATACGAGGTACGCGAACATCTTGATGGTTCCGTCTGAGACGTAGCGGGCAATGAACGGGTCCTTGAAGCTGCCGTCCTGAAACCGCAAGACAAGCCGGCCATCTTCCGTGGGCTTCGCCTCGACCTGTTCCACCCCTGGCACCCGTTGCTTCATCTTTCGGAGGACCTCGTCGAACCGATCCTTGTGGTGCTCGAACAAGTACTGCGCGACCTGCGCGATGTTGTCGCCGTGGGTAGACAGGTGCTCGGCGTAGCCGGCTTCAGAACTCGGGCGCGCGTCGCGGATGTGGAAGTCGGAGACGTGCCAGTTCTCAATCAAGCTCCGGACCTCCGAGACGACTCGGAAGTCTTTGAACTGGCCCAACCCCTTGATCGCCAGAACGCCTGGGTCGTCGAGCACATGCCGCTTCCGCTCTTCGACAGCGCCAGCCTTTCCGTACGCGGCTTCGTTGGTGATCGCGGTGCCCTCTCCTCGAACGAAGTCGATGAACCGCCAGGGCTTTCCCGTCTGCCCGCGACGAAAACTCAGGCGTTCTCGCTCGACGACCGGGCGCCCGCCGTCGTTGGTAATCTGCAGCTCGTAGGTCACCAACCTGCCGCCGCTCTCCCGGAACTTCACCACGATACCGATGGGGCCTTCCTGGCCCCGGCTCACGAGTTCACGAAAGCCACCTCGTCGAGACACCGCCTGCGGCACGTTCTGCAGCAGGGCGTCCTGCAGAAACGAAAACACGTCGAAGAGGGTCGACTTGCCTGACCCATTCGCACCGACGATCACCGTCATCGCCGGGAGGTCGGTCATCTTCGCTGAGCGGAACTGGCGATAGTTCTCGAGCTCGAGTGATTCGATCTGCATGTGCCCGCTTCTAGCAGGGTGTCGCCAGGCAAACGGGACCCGCCTTCTGCTACACCGCGCGGCATGCGCCTCCCCACCGCCCTCGTTGCTGCTGCGCTCGCGTTGACCGCCTGCCCCGCCGAGAAGCCCGCGGCCCCCGAAGTGAAAGCCGCCCCCTCGCCCGCCGCGCCGCCCCCGCGCACGGGCAAGGTCACGCTGCTGATCACCGGCCACGAGACCGGCATGTTGCCCGCGAAGGCCCCGCGCCTGCTCGCGCAGTGGAAGCAGAAGGAAGGCTGGCCCGACGCGCTGGCGTTCTCGACCGGTGACACGTTCTCCGGCGCGGTGCTCTCGTCGCACTTCTTCGGCGCCTCGACGGCCGAGGTGATGAAGGCGCTGCAGTACAAGGCCTCGGCGCTCGGCAACCACGACCTCGACCTCGGCTTCGACACGCTCGAGGGCTTCCGCGCGAAGTCGGAGCTGACCATCCTCGCCGCCAACCTCAAGGACAAGCCCGACGCCGACAAGCCGCTCAAGCTGGCGCCGTCGGCCGTCTTCACCCGCGAGAACGTGAAGGTCGGCGTCATCGGCCTCACCAGCCAGAAGACGCTCGGCACCGTCGTCTCGGGGCGCGCGTCGGGGCTCGAGCTGATCCCCCTCGACGCGGCGCTGGGCCCGGCGCTCGAGGGCCTGAAGAAGGACGCGCCCGACGTGGTGATGGTGGTGATCGACGACTGCTTCAGCGCGCTGCAGCCGGTGCTCGGCGCGCACGCCGACTGGAAGGTCGATCTCGTCGTCGGCACCCGCTGCGAAGGCGCGCAGGAAGACGTGAGCGGCGCCACGAAGTACTTCTCGGTCGGCGACGACCTCACGCACTACGTCGCGGCCGGCTTCACGCTCAAGCCCGACGGCACGAAGGCGCTGACCGCCACCCGCAAGGAAGTCGACGCGAAGGGCGAAGAAGACGCCGACCTGGTGACGCTGCGCGCGCGTTGGCAGGCCCAGCTCGATCAGGAACTCGGCCAGCAGATCGGCTTCACCAAGGCCGGCTTCAAGGAAGACGCGGTGCAGCTCCGCACGCTGGTGGCGACCGCGCTGCGTGACGAGACGAAGGCCGAGGCGGCGCTGATCAACAAGCGCGGCATTCGCGCGCCGCTGGCGAAGGGGAAGATCACCCGCGCCACCGTGTACGAGCTGATCCCCTTCGAGAACGCGGTGGTGACGGTGAAGGTGAAGGGCGAGGTGCTCGAGAAGTTCAAGTCGAACCCCGAGGCCTTCCTGCTGCTGCCGCCCGGCAAGCTCGACCCCGAGAAGGAATACGTGGTCGCCACCACCGAGTACCTCTACTTCGGCGGTGACGGGCTGGGCCTCGACGTCGTGGCGCCCAACCCGGAGCTCACCGGGCAGGTGTGGCAGACGCCGGTCATCCAGTGGCTGGGCAAGCTCGGCAGCGACGAGAAGAAGCCGCTCGAGAAGCTGCTGAAGTAACCGATGAAGGTCACCACCTGGAACGTCAACGGCGTTCGCGCACGCGAGGCGCAGGTCTACGACTGGCTGCGGCTCGAGAAGCCCGACGTGTTGTGCCTGCAGGAGATCAAAGCCTCACCCCACCAGGTGCCGGTCAGCCTCCAGGAGCCCGACGGCTACTGGACCCACTGGCACGGTGAGGGCGGCTACTCGGGCGTCGCGCTGCTGATCAGCAAGCAGCTCGCGCCGGTGCGGCCGCCCATCAGCCACCCAGCCTTCGACGTGGAGTGCCGCGTGTCGGTGGTGTCGCTGGGCGACGTCGAGCTGGCGACGCTCTACGTGCCCAACGGCGGCAAGGACTTCCAGACCAAGGTGAAGTTCCTCGAGGCGATGGACCACTGGGTGGCCGCGCGTCACGCCGCGGGCAAGCGCCTGGTGCTGTGCGGTGACTTCAACGTCGCCCTCACCCCGATGGACGTGCACGAGAAGCTGCGCGACCCCAACCTCACCGGGCAGACGGCCGGCGAGCGCGCGCTGATGAGCAAGGTGTTGGCGCACGGGCTGACCGATCTCGGCCGACACTTCGCGCCCGACGACGACGCGCTGTTCACCTGGTGGGCGCCGTGGCGGCAGTACCGCGAGCGCAACGTCGGCTGGCGCCTCGACCTGGTGTTGACCAGCCCCGAGCTCACGAAGCGGGCGACCAAGTGCACCGCCCTGCGCGAGTTCGGCACCAGCGACCACGGGCCGGTGACGGCGGTGTTCGACGGGCCGCTGTTCGACCCCGAGAAGCTGGAAGCCGCGCCGGAGCCCGAGAAGAAGAAGGCCGGGGCGCCGCAGCTCGATCTCTTCGGCTGACCGCTACTTCGGCAGCTGCGCCTCGAGCGGCTTCTTCTCGTCGCTCTTCTTCGCCTTCGTCCACTCGATGAGCGCGCTCTGAATCGACACGCGCGTCTGGGTGGGCGCCTTGTCGGCCTCGTTGAGCTTGAAGCCGTCGCCGCCGAGGTAGAGGTAGTCGGTGGTCACCAGCGTGTACGTCTTCTTCGGGTCGATCGCCGCGCCCTTCGCGTCGACATAGCCCTCACCCTTCGCGCGCAGCCCCGCGAAGCGCGCCGCGACGTTCTCGGCCGCCGCGAGCAGCTGCTCACCGGTGAGCTTCACGGTGACGACCTCGTTCTCGAAGGGCACGAGGTCCCAGATGGTGGCGGAGGTGATGGGGCCGGCCGGCAGCCCCTGGCGCACGCCCTTGCGGTTGAGCAGCGCGACGTCGGCCTTGAAGCGGTCCTTGAGCGCGGTGGTGAGCCAGGCCGCCATCTCGGGCGATTCCTGCTCGAGGCCCGACTTGCTGAAGCCGATGGGCGCGCCGAGCGCGTCGTCGAGCTTCTTCTTCCAGCTCGCCACCAGCTCCGCGGCCTTCGCGTCGGCCTTCGACGGGCCGCTCACCTCGACCAGCGCCGACTCGACCTTCGTCACGCGCGCGGTCTGCGGCTTGAGCAGATCAGCCGTCACCTTCACCCGCGCGTACTCGTTCCAGTGGCGGCCCGGGTACACCAGCCGGGTGACGCCGACGGTCTCGGGGTACTCGCGCTCGCAGTCGCGGCCGGCGACGAAGGCCGGCGCCCAGTCAGCGTGCTGTTCGAGCAGCGCGGGCACGTCGTGCAGGCAGCCGTCGGTCACCAGCGCGATGACGTCGGCGCCACTCGCGCGCGCCGCGGGGATCGCCTGGCTGAGTGCCGCGTCGTCGGAGATCAACTCCAGCCCGTCCATGCGACCCGGCATCGGCGTCATCTTCGCCTTGCGCGCGGCGAGGCCGACGAGCGCGACCTTCACCCCGCTGCGCTCGACGATGACGAAGGGCTGCAGGCCGAGCTGCGCGCCCGCGTCGTCCTTCGCCTTCAAGTTCGCCGCGAGGTACGGGAAGCCGCCGGCCTTCGTGTTGGCGAGGAACTGCTCGCGCTGCCAGTCGAGCTCGCGGTTGCCGAACGCCGAGCCGGCGTAGCCCATCAGCTTCATCACCTCGGCCGTCGACTGGCCCTTGAAGAAGCTCGAGATGCTCTGGCCGTTGGCGTTGTCGCCGGTCGAGAGCGCCACCGTCTTCGCGTCGGTGCACGGCCCGACACAGTGCGCTTCGTCGGTGAGCCAGCGGCCCAGCACCTCGGCCGCCCCGCCGCGCGTGCCATTCGCCTCGGGCGTGGGCAGCAGGTAGCCGTTCTCGGCGCCCGTCACGAGGAAGGTGAGCGTCACTTCCTTCGAGGGTGTGGACGCGTCGGCCGCGGCAGCGCCGTGCACCTCATCGGAGGGCGGCGGGTCCTTCTTGCAGGCGGCCAACGAGCCGAACACCACGAGAGCGACGAGCAGGCGGTTGCGCATGACGCGTCGTCTAGCAGAGGGAATTTCAGAGCGGTTCGTCTTCGACAGGCAGCGGCGCCTTGAACCTTGTACTCGGCGGGCTTCCCGTGAAAAGCGGCCCGCATGAGCGTCAACGTCCTGAACGAGAAGACTGAGCAGCCCACCGACCCGCAGATCCAGGCGGCGCTCGGGCCCACGTGGGGCCACTTCGAGGCGCTGCGCGCGCTGACCTCGGCCTTCGAGCAGGAGTGGCGGCACTACGGCAAGAAGTACGGCTGGAAGCTGAAGGTGCACGCCGACGACAAGACGCTCTACGAGCTCACCGTCGCGCAGGGCTGGTTCCTCGTCGCCGCGTCGCTGCGCGAGCAGGAACGGAAGGAGCTCGGTGACGCCGCTTCCGAGGGGTTCCAGAAGCTCGAGGTGCGCGACGCCGCGTCCTTCGAGCAGCTCACGACGCTGGTGCGCTTCCTCATCGCGCGCCGCACCGCGGAGTGACCGCTACTGCTTGATCAGCGTGACGGTCATCGACTGCACGCCACCGTTCGACACCGTCACCGAGCCCGCGCGGAGCTCGCTCTCGGTCAACACTTCGACCTGCCGCGCGGCGACTTCCTCTTGCGCGGTGATGTCGACGTCGTACGCGTCCCACGCGAAGCCGACCGACAGCGCCTGCGCCGCGGTGAGGGTGCAGCCGCCCGACGACCAGCTCGGCATGTACGAGTCGCTCACCTTGGGCATCACCGCCGTGGCGTTCGTCGCCGTCGCCGGGCACCACAGCTCGAGCTCGATGTCGGGCGGCGACAGGTCGTCCCACGGAACGTTGCTGATCACCGCCGACGTGGGACGCACGCGCCAGGTCGACGCGGGGTCGACGCCGCAGGTCTGATCAGCCTTGCAGACGTCGGTCGCCGACGGGCACACCGCGCACGCCACGCCGCCCTTGCCGCACTGCGCGTTCGAGGTCCCCGCCTGGCACACGCCGTTCGCGCAGCAACCGTTCGCGCAGGTCGCCGCCGAGCAGCTCGCGCCGCCGCCACCGCCGGTCGCCGAGCCGCCGCCACCACCCGTCGCGGAGCCACCGCCACCACCGCCCGTCGTCGAGCCGCCGCCACCGCCGGTCACCGCGCCACCACCACCGCCGGTTGCCACACCGCCACCACCGCCGGTCGCGCCTGCGTCTTCGGCCGCCTGCATGCCCGCATCGGCGTAGGGGTCGCGCGTGTTGAACTGGGTCGCGCCACACGCGAGCAGGAAGAGGGAGCTGATCAGGAGAGCCCGCATGGTGACCTCCTCTACACCGGGGAGGCCCACCGGGCGCAAGCAGCCGAGCCTCAGGACCGCGGTCGAATCAAACGCCCAGCTCCTTGCGGAGCTCGTCGGGCGCGTTCTCGAGCACGTGGATCAGCAGCCCCACGCGCTCGGCGTCGAAGCGGCCCAGCGGACAGAAGACGGTCCAGTCGCTGACCAGCGCGAGCTCGTGGGTGCCACGCAGACCTTCCCGCAGCGTGGGCACCGCGTGCGGCTGGTTGATGCACGTGGCGTCGACGTGCTCGGCGCCGAAGCTGTGCACCTCGAACCAGATGTGCTCGCGCGAGCCGTAGGTGGGGTCGACGGTCGGGTAGCCGAGCTTCACCAGGAACTTGAAGTTCTCGTTGGCGCCCAGCCGGGTGAAGAGCGCCTTGAGCGTCGGCAGCCGCTCGCGCGAGAGCACCTCCATGCGCCGGGTGTGCGCGTTCGACACGTAGAGAATGGGCGAGGCGCCGAGCACGGGGAGGTGCCGGGAGACCAGCTCGAGGCCGCTCCCGAACAGCCCGAGGAACTTCTTGCCGGGGGCGAAGAGCACCGCGGTCGGGTGGCCGTGCACCACGTCGCGATCGGCCCGGCCGCCGCCGTGCTTCGGGCCGTGACGCGTGAGCGCCTCTTCCCACGGCAGCCACAACACGGGGAGATTTCGCCCCACCTCCACCACCTCGCCCGGCGCGGGCAGGCTGCGCTCGAGGAAGAAGGCGGCGGTGCTGTTGAGCAGCTCGCTGAGCAGGCCCGCGTCGTCGGGCTTCACGTCGAACATCTCGAGCTCGAGGCGGCCGCAGCGATCGAGCCCGTGCGTGTGGATCCACCCCGGCGAGCGCTCGTCGCTGACGAAGTGAATCGAGAACAACGAGGTGGGCGACGGTGACGCCGCGGAGCGCGCCGATTCCTTCACCCACTCGAAGTGATGGAGCCGGAAGGCCATCAGGTCGAACGCTGCGACCCCGTTCGGCGCGATGGCGCTCAGCGCGCGCAACTGAAAGTGGAAGTCGTCGAGCGGATCAGCGCCGAACGTCAGCACCACGCCCACCGACCACCGGCTCTTCTCGAGGGCGTCGCGCTCTTCGGCGGAGAGCACCGCGTGGTCCTTCTGCAGATGGAGCGTCTCGGTGCCGCGGCTCTTCTGCGCCCACAGCGAGAAGCGGCGCGGCCCGAGCGTGCAGGCCATCTCCCAGCTCGCGTCGGGCACGGTCGGTGGGGACACCATCTCGACGTCGAGGGTGGCGCCCAGCGCCGCGCCGAGGGCCGAGACGACGGCGGTCGCGCTGGGGATCTCCTCGTGCGCCGGCAGCCACGCCCACATCGGCGAGCGCAGCGTGGTGTCGAGGTACTCACGGTAGTGCGGCGGAAGCAGGGTGCTCAACGGCGCGCAGCTTGCCACGCCGCGCGCGTCACTGGCGCTCGGAGTGCAGCCCGACCGCGTTGCCTTCGGTGTCCACCACCACCGCGATGAAGCCCGGGGGGCCGATGTCGGTCTTCGGCATCACGATCTTCCCGCCGGCCTTCTCGACCCGCGCCAGCGCCGCGTCGAGCGTGCCGTTGCAGTTGACGTAGACCAGTGCACCGTCGGCGGAGGGCTTGCGGTCCTTGCGGAGCACGAGCGCCCCGGCGACCCCGTCGGCGTCGAAGATGGCGTGCGGCTCGCCGTTGAAGTTCTCGGCGCGGAGCTTCGTGGCCAGCACCCGCTCGTAGAAGGCCTGCGCGCGGGGCAGCTCGGAGACGAAGAGTTCGAACCAGTTGATGGTGTTGCGCATGGGGTGCTCCTTCAGGACCTGCCGGTTGATTCCGGCGAGGTGGGAGCACTGTCGTGCGCGGGTGCGTCAGAGGCCTGTCAGGTTTCGACGATCAGCTCACCGGGGAACAGGTCGGCGCGGCTGAGCTCGTGCTCGAGCGGGCCGGGGAACGTGGAGCCGCGCACCTCGAGGTGCGGCGAGCGCGTGCTGGTGCCGCCCATCTCGACGCTGGGGCCCGCGCTGCCGGCGCCCACCACCTCGTTGTCCACGAAGGTGCAGCGCTCGAGGAGCGCGCGCGCGCCTTCCTTCAGCCGCACCGCGCCGCCGCGCACCGCCTTGTTCCCTTCGAAGCGGCAGTCGCGCAGCGTGGCGTCGACGAGCTGATCGAGCAGCACCGCGCCGCCCTGACGACCGGTGTTGCGCTCGAAGACGCAGCGCTCGAGCAGCAACGACTCGCCCCGCGCGTACACCGCGCCACCGCCCTGCGTGGGGGCGAAGCAGCGCTCGAAGCGACAGTCGCGCAGCACCAGCCGGCCCTCGTAGAGGAGGATCGCCGCGCCGGCGAGCGCCACCGCGTTGGTGAAGGTGCAGCCGGTGATGACGATCTCCGCGCCCGGCGCCGCGATGGTGAACAGCGGGCCGCGCCCCTGCCCGTCGAACACCGCACCGTCGCCCCGCAGGGTGAGCGCGCGCTCGAGGGTGTGACACCCCGTCCACGTGCCCGCGGGAACCTCGACCCGTCCTCCGGCCGCCAACGACTGCTTGAGCTCGAACGTCACGCGCGCGCCATGACACACCTTTCGCACCGAGGCGACCCCGAGTAGGTGGGCGGCCCATGACGACCCTCATCGACGACATCGAGACCAGCCGCGACGGTTCGACGCTCATCATCCGCTTCGCGCGCCCGGCCAAGAAGAACGCCCTGACCATCGCGATGTACGAGCGCATGAACGCCGCCCTCGCCGAGGCCGCCGCCGACAAGACGGTGCGCGCGGTGGTGTTCGGCAGCACCAGCGAGATCTTCACCGCCGGCAACGACCTCGGGGACTTCATGCAGAACCCGCCGACCGGCGACGACTCGCCGGTGTTCCGCTTCATCATGGCGCTGGCGAAGTTCGAGAAGCCGCTCATCGCGGCCGTCGACGGCAAGGGCGTCGGCCTGGGGCTGACGATGCTGCTCCACTGCGACTTCGTGTACTGCACCGAGCGCACCTCGCTGGTCGCGCCGTTCGTGAACCTCGGCCTGGTGCCGGAGGCCGCGTCGTCGCTGCTGCTGCCGAAGCTGGTCGGTCACGCGCGCGCGGCGGAGATCCTGCTCCTCGGCGAGCCGGTCGACGCCAGGCAGGCGCTGGCGATGGGGCTGGTCAACGCGGTGCTCCCGCCGGACCAGGTGATGCCGAAGGCGCTGGAGGTCGCGAAGAAGCTCGCCGAGCGCGCGCCCACCGCGCTCAAGCTGTCGAAGGCGCTGATGAAGGACGAGGGCGTGGTGCTCGCGCGCATGAAGGAAGAAGGCGCGCTGTTCGTGAAGCAGCTCGCGTCGCCCGAGGTGGCCGAGGCGATCGGCGCGTTCTTCGAGAAGCGCAAGCCGGACTTCTCGCAGTTCTGAGCGACGTCACGGGTACGGCCGCTCGACGGGCAGCAGCCGTTGAGCGTGCGTGAAGTCACCGGCGCTCCGCAGGGCGTCGAGGCGATGCGCGAGCGCGGTGACGTCTTCGATGCACTGAACCCACCGCGTCGCGTACTGCTTGCTCACCCCGCGGCCCAGGCCGAGCTGCAGCGAGCGCCACGGCAACTTCTCGCCGCGCAGCCCGCGCTCGGGATCCCACTGCACGCGCACGTCGGCGTCGTCGGTGGTCACGCTGGTGGAGACCGCCGAGGCGACGGCGCGATCGAACTCGGTGCGGAGGAGGTGCACCGCCAGCACGCGCTCCTGGTGGGGCTTCGTCGCCCAGCCGCTGCGCTCCATCATCCAGAGGAACGACGGCTTCACCCACGTCATGCGCGAGTAGCTGAAGGGCTTCACGAAGCGCTGCGCCTCGAGCGCCGCGTCGGCGATGGCCGCGTTGAACGCCTGGTAGACCACGATGGTGGTGGCGTCGAAGCGCGCGCGGATCTGCTGGTACGGGGTGGTCATGCCCGGCCGACGCACCTCGAATCAAGTCTCTGACACTTGATTCGACGATAACGCCCGCGGCGACTGAGCCGTAGCGCCATCGATCGGTCCGCAGTACGAGGCGCCCGCCATGCCGCTCGCCCCGTCCGATGTCGTCCCTGTCGAGTCCTGGGTGATCTTCTCCCCCGGCGCCGAGGGTCTGCGCGCGGTGTTGGGGAACGACCTGTCGCCGTCGCTCGCCGACGAGCTCAAGCGCCACGGGCTCGACTTCAGCAAGCCGCTGCAGGCCGCCTACCCCGCGCCCCAGTTCGAGACCTGGCTCGGCGTCTGCGCCCGCGCGGTGTTCCCCAAAGAAGACCCGGCGCAGGCACAGCGGCTCCTCGGGCAGCGCTTCTTCGACGGCTGGCGCGGCACGCTGACCGGCGCCGCGGCGACCACCTTCCTGCGCATCGTGGGTCCCCGGCGCGCGCTCACCCGCATCGGCCGGGCGTTCCGCAACGGCAACAACTTCACCGTCACCCACACCACCTTCGAGAGCGACACCGTGGCGCTCGTCGACTTCGTGCAGACGCAGGAGCTCGCCGACTTCGTGCGCGGCGTGGTCGAAGCGGGCCTGGTGCTGATGCAGGTGAAGGGCGAGGTGGAGATCGTCTCGCGCGGCACCCGCCAGTTCGTGCTGCGCGTCAGCTGGACCGGCTGATCAGTACGTCAGCTTGACGCCGCCGATCAGCGTACGCGGCGCGTTGGGCCGCGCGCCGAACGGCAACCGCCCGACGATGGCGTGCTGATCGAAGAGGTTGCGCGCGTCGAAGTACAGGCCCGCCCACTCGGTGACCTTGAAGCCCAGGTGCAGGTCGACGGTGAGCTGCGCGTCGGTGGTGCGGCCCTCGATGAACGCGCCCTGCCCGGCCAGCTCGCGCATGCGGTCGATGAACGTCACCTGCGCGTGCGCGCTCACCCGCCACACGTCGACGCCCACCGACGCATTGAAGAGGTGCTTCGGCACGTACGGCAGCTCGTCGCCCTCGCGCACCGCGCCGAACACCGGGTCGTCCGACGAGAAGCTCGAGAGCAGCCGCGTGCCGGTGAAGGTGTAGGTCGCCGCGAGCGGGATGGTGACGATGCCCGCCTTGAGGCGCTTCTCGCCGTACACCTCGAGCCCGTAGATGTTCGCCTCGCCGAGGCTGAACTGGCGATCGAGGCTCTCGTTGAGGCAGCCGTTCGAGAAGGTGCAGATGTCGGTGAGGTTCGCGTAGTCGTTGAAGAAGCCGATGACCTCGAGGCGCTCGCCCTTGCGGGTCCACCGCGCGCCAGCCTCGGCGTTGAGGGCGTACTCCGGCAGCACGCTCGACGGCTGCCCCGGCGCCGGCGGCGAGAAGCCACGGTACGCGCCGGCGAAGACGCCGAGGTTCTCGGTCGCCGCGACGTACGCGCCCACGCCGGGCAGCACGACGTTCGCGGTGCCCCACGCCGTGGTGCCGGCGAGGAAGTTGGACGAGCGCGAGTTGATCAGTTCGACGCGCACGCCCGGCGTCAGCGTCACCCGGCCCCAGGTGATGGCGTCGTTGACGCTCAACGCCACGGCGTGGGTCGCCTCGTAGTTGTGCACCAGCACCGAGGTCGGCTCACCGGCGCTCACCGGCCGCCCGCTGCGCATCACGAACGCGTCTTCGGTGTGCAGCCGCGCGATGGAGTCGAAGTGGTAGCGCGCGCGCGCCTCGAAGGCGTGCTGCAGCGGGCCGGTGGTGAACTCGGTGCGGAACACCGACTCCACGCCCTGGGCCACGAAGTCGCGCTGGTTGGGGCCGATGAGCAACGTCTCGGCGTCGCTCGACGAGTCGGCCTCGCCGCGCAGCACCGCCATGAAGACCGCGTTGCGCGCCGAGGTGGGCGCGGCCAGCACGTCGGCGAAGGCGGCGCCGCGGAAGTGGTTGGCCTTGCGCCAGATGCGGTGGAAGTCGTGACGGTACGCGGTGGTGGTGAGCGACCAGCCCGGCGCCTCGAGCTTGTGGCTCAAGTTGAGCTGCGTGCGGTGCCAGTTCATCTGATCGAACTCGCTGGCCACGTAGCGGCGCAGCGGCGCGGCGCGGAAGTCGGCGTCGCTCAGCCCGAGGTACGTCTCGTTCGACTGCTCGCTCGAGAAGCCGAGCTTGAGGTTGAAGTGGTGGTGGTACTGGCCCACGTCGATGCGGTGGCGGCCCTTCACCATCCACTCGTTGCGCTGGAAGCCGGTGTTCCCGCCGACGGTGTCGAGCACCTTGAAGCCGTCGCTGCGCAGGTGCACGCCCTCGATGAGGAAGCCCGAGGTGTCGTTGGCCGCGCTGAAGTAGCCGTGCGCCTTGCCGTACCAGTACTGCCCGAGCGCCGCGTCGAGGCCGGCCGACACGCCGGGCCCGAAGTCGCGGGTCACGAAGTCGATGGCGCCGCCGACCGTCTGCGGGCCGTACATGATGGCGCCGGGGCCCTTCACCACGCGCACCGTCTCCATGCGCGTCATCAGGGGGAAGTAGTAGGCGGCCGGCGCGGAATACGGAGCGGGCCCGAGCAGCACCCCGTCTTCCATCAGCGTCACCTTCTTCGAACGATCGGGGTTGGCGCCGCGCAGGCCGATGTTGGGCCGCAACCCGAAGCCGTCTTCACCGCGCACCTGCACGCCCGGCACGGCTTGCAGCACCGCGTGTGGATCGTCGAGCTCGTAGCGCTTGAGCCGCGCGCCGTTGATGGTGTGCGCCGAGCCGGCGGTGCGCCACTCAGGCGTGCCGACCACCACCGTCTCGCGAGAGGGGCCCGCGTCGGGCACGTCGTCGAGCGCCAGCAGACCGGCGTCGAGCACGGGCGCGTCGTACGGCGAGCCCGCATCGAGCACGTCGGTGAGCGGCAGTGGCTCACCCGCATCGGGCGCGACCACCTCGGGCTCACCGGCGTCGACCAGCCCCGCGTCGAGCTCCTGCGCAGAGGCCACGGAGGCCCCCAGCAGGGTCAGACCCATCAGGCACCACAGCGCGCGGGACATCTCAGTGCTCGGCGACGCCAGCGATGACGATCTTCCCGTCGGCCTGCACCTTCACCCACCGCGCCGTCTCTTCGGTGCCCGCGCCGGCGGCGACGTTCACCCGCACCAGCCCGTCGGTGCCGAAGGTGGTGTCGCGCGAGCCGTCGGCGTTGAAGCGCGCCACCGCCATCTGCGTGTCGGCGCCCTCGCGCACGAAGCCGGCGGCGACGATCTTGTTCCCCGCCCAGGCCACGCCGAAGAAGCGGTCGTGGGCCGAGGTGGACAGCGGCACGGCCTGCGCGAACTCCGCCGGCGCGCCGGTCGAGAGCGGGAGCACCAGCAGCACGGCGTCGTCGTTCTCGTCGGCGGTGTTGGCCGCGCCGACGCGGTAGCCCGCCGCGGCGAGCTGCAGGCCACCGGGGCCGACCGCGCCGCTGAAGAAGGCCTCGTCGTTGCGGCCGAAGCTCCAGGTCTTCACGCCGTCGGCGTCGAAGCTCGTGTCGAGCGCGCCGTTGGAGGTGGCGATGCTCACCATCGCGTCGACGTTGCCGGCGGCCAGCGGCGTGGCGCTGCCGAGCAACACCACGCGATCGTCGGCCAGCGTCACGGCGTGCCGGCCGCGCTCGTCACCACCGATGAGGTCGAGCTTGAGCGTGCCGGTGTCGCCCCACGTCGCGTCCTGCGCGCCGGTGTTGGTGTAGCGGAAGCTCACGAGGTCGACGGTGCCGCTCGGCGCGGTGCGGCCGTAGCCGGCGGTCACGTAGCTGCCGTTGCTCTGCGGAACGACGGCGTACGACTCGGCCATGCCCCACAGGGTGTTGGGGGTGGTGGGCACGAAGTGCGGCGTGCTCACCACGCCGTCGGTGCCGAAGGTGGTGTCGCGCGCGCCGGTCGAGTCGAGGCGCAGCAGGACGATCTGATTCGAGGTCTGCACGCCGCCGTCGGCCAGCGCCACGCCGGTGGGGAACGGGGTGTAGCCGGAGGTGACGATCTTCCCGTCGGCCTGCACGAAGCCGTGGCGCGGGCTGTCGTTGGTGCCCACCACGTCGAGGCGGAACAGGCCCTCGCTGGCGAACGCCGAGTCGAGCGAGCCGGTCGGCGTCAGGCGCGCGACGAAGCGGTCGACGTCGCTGCGGCCGGTGGCCTTGGTCGAGCCGAACAGCACCAGCCGGCCCGCGGAGTCGAAGTCGAAGCCGTACACCGAATCGCGCGCCGAGCCGGTCGCCGCGCCGAGGTCGAGTTTGGCGATGCCCGCCGTGCCGAAGGTCGAGTCGAGCGTGCCGTCGGGGTTGAGCCGCACCACCGCCACGTCGAGATCCTTCGGGCCCGCGTCGACGGTCCCCATCGAGCCGGCGTCGAGCTGCTCACCAGCGTCGCTCTCGGTGGTCACGGGGGGACAGGCCATCAGCGACACGACAGCGACCAGCGCGGTGAAGGACAGGCGATGCATCACTTCTTCTCCTTGGCGAACTCAGCCGGATTGGCTAAGTCGTATTTTGATAATGAGAGTCAACATCACGGCACCACTCTTCGGTCAAGCAATTTGGATCTCAGCGCTCGTGTTCATGGGCTGCCCTCCGCAAAAGCCGCCCACGACGGTCGATGAGGGCCCGCGGCGCGCATTCCTTGCAGCGGTCGGGGCGTGCGCGGCCGAGCAGGTGACCGCGTTCCAGACGACGGCCACGGCGCTGGCCGCGAGCCCGACGCGCGAGAACTGGAAGAGCGCGATGGTCGCCTGGCAGCGCGTCGAGATGATGCAGTTCGGGCCGACGGGCAGCTCGACCAACCCCGGCGGGCAGGACTTCCGCGATCAGCTCTACTCGTGGCCGCTGGTCAGCCGCTGCGCCATCGACGACGCGCTGGTGGCGAAGTCGTACGAGCACGGCGTGAGCGGGCTGCTGGTCAACCGGCGCGGGCTGGCCGCGCTGGAGTACCTCCTCTTCTATGCGGGCGACGACGCGAGCTGCAGCACCGCCGGCTGGAACGCGCTGACCGCCGACGAGCACACCGCGCGCAAGCAGGCCTACGCCGCCGCGGTGGCCGCCGACATCAAGACGCGCGCCGACGCGCTGGTGGCCGCGTGGAACGGCGGCTTCGTCGAGACGCTGCGCACCGCGGGATCAGGCAACGCGACCTACCCTTCGCTGGGCGGGGCGATGAACCAGGTGAGCGACGCGCTCTTCGCGCTCGAAGACCCGGTGAAGGAAGAGAAGGTCGGCGAGCCGCTGGGCCACACGGTGTGCACCGCGCCGCCGTGCCTCGAGCTGCTCGAGTCGCAGTACGCGAACCACAACACCGCCAACATCCGCGCGAACCTCGTCGGCTTCCGCATGCTGCTGCAGGGCTGCGGGCCCGACTTCAGCGGCGGGGGGCTCGACGATCTCCTCGTCGCCAGCGGCGCGTCTTCGCTCTCGGAGCGCCTCATCGCCGGCCTCAACGGCGCCGAAGCAGCGCTCGCGGCCATCGAGGAGCCGGATCTCCGCGACGCGCTGGTGGCGGATCGCCCGTCGGTGCTCGCCTTCTACCAGGCGCTGAAGGTGGTGACGGACCTGCTCAAGAGCGAGCTGATGATGGTGCTCGATCTCCGCCTGCCGGCCGCGCTCGAAGGCGACAATGACTGAGTTCTTCCTCGAGTGCCTCGAGCCGGTGACGGGGTTGTTCGACCCCGCGCGACGGCTCTTCTGGCCGCAGTTGATCGCGGCCGCGGCGCTCGCAGGAGTGGTGTGGTGGGTGCGCGTTCGCAAGGGCGGGCGCACGTCGCTGGCGCAGTTCCTCTTCGCGAAGCAGGTGTGGCTGCACCCCAGCGCGCTGCTCGACTACCGGTTCCTCTTTCTGCGCGCAGTGCTCGCCGCGCTGTGGCTGGGCCCGGCGTGGTGGTCGGCGCAGAAGCTCGCGGTGTGGCTGAGCCTCGAGCTGAGCTGGGCGCTGGGGCGCGGGCCGCTCGGCGACGTGGAGCGCGCGTGGGTCATCGCCGCGTTCAGCATCGGCACCTTCGTGGTGAACGACTTCTTCCGCTACGTCGCGCACTGGGCGTCGCATCGCGTGAAGCCGCTGTGGGCGCTGCACCAGGTGCACCACTCGGCCGAGGTGCTCACGCCTTTCACGCTCAACCGCACGCACCCGCTCGAGGGGTTGATGATGCGCGCGGTCTCTACGCTGGCGCTCGGGCTGTGCGGCGGCGTGTGCGCGTGGCTGTTCCGCGGCCGCGTCTCGGCGTGGGAGATCGCCGGCGTCGACGCGCTGGCCTTCACGTGGACCGCGCTCGGCTCGAACCTGCGGCACTCGCACGTGTGGCTCTCGTTCGGAAGGTGGGAGCGGCTCTTCATGAGCCCGGCGCAGCACCAGGTGCACCACAGCGTCGAGGCGCGACACCACGACAAGAACTTCGGCGAAGCGCTCGGCGTGTGGGACTGGATGTTCGGCACGCTGCACGTCACGACGGCGGAGCGCGAGGTGAAGGTCTTCGGGTTGCCCGAGGGTGAGCGCAACCACGGGGCGACGGTCGGGAGCCTGCTCGTCGACCCGGTGCTGGCGATGTTCGGCGTCGAGCGGACGGAGATGGATCGGTCACCTCCACCACTCAGAACTCTTCGAGCACGAGGTGAAGTCGCAGTGCAGCACTCCGGCATGCGCGGCGCCCGGTTCAGCCCCTCACCCCGACCCTCTCCCCGCTCCGCAGGGAGAGGGGGTCACCAGGACGTGGGCCGGTAGTCCTTGAGGAACTTGCCGAACGACGGCTCCGCGCCGTTGGCGACGGTGAAGATGGGATCGATGACGCGCGCCGCCCCGTCGACGATGTCGAGCGGCGGCTGGAAGCCCAGGTCTTCCTTCTTGCGCGTGGCGTGCTGCGCGGGGTCTTCGTCGGTGACCCAGCCGGTGTCGACCGCGTTCATCAAGATGCCGTCGCGCGCGTAGTCGGGCGCGCTGGTGAGCGTCATCATGTTGAGCGCCGCCTTGGCCATGTTGGTGTGCGGGTGCTTGTCGGTCTTCGTGCCGCGCGAGAACGAGCCTTCCATCGCGCTGACGTTGATGACGTGCTTCGCCTCGGCCGGGCTCTTCTTCATCAGCTCCCGCAGCCGCCCCGCGAGGATGAAGGGCGCCACCGCGTTGACCAGCTGCACCTCGAGCAGCTCGGGCGTGGACACCTCGTCGAGCGTCATGCGCCACGAGTTCATGGTGCGGAGATCCACCTGCTGCAGGTCGGCGTCGAGCTTGCCCTCGGGGAAGACCTCCATGCCGTAGGTCGCGTCTTCGTACGTGTAGCGGACCTGGCTGAGCCGGGCCGACGCCGCGACGCCCGCACCCGCGCCGTGGCTGACGTGCCAGTTCGCGAGGCCGGTGACGTCAGGCGTGGCGCCCGTGCCGAGCTGCGGCAACGCGCCCATCGCGGCCAGACAGTCCTGCCGGCCCTTCAACAACTGCTGCGCGCCCTCGGGGAGCTTGCCCACCGGCGACTCTTCCAACTGCATGAGGTGCGAGAAGAAGCCGACCGGGCGACGCACCGTCTGGGCCGCGTTGTTGATCAGGTGATCGAGCCGCGGCAGCCGGCGCGAGAGCCAGCGCGCGAACAGCTCCACCGACGGCGAGTGACGGAGATCGAGCCCGTGCACCTCGAGGCGGTGGCCCCATTCCTGGAAGTCGGGCTCCTTCGCGTAGCGCACCGCCGCGTCGTGGGGGAACCGGGTGGTGACGATGACGTGCGCGCCCGCCCGCAGCAGCATCAGCGCCGCCTGCGCGCCGATCTTCAACCGCGCGCCGGTGATCAACGCGTACTGCCCGTCGAGCCGCGCGGTCTGGAAGCGCTTGGCGTAGTTGAAGTCGCCGCAGCTCACGCACATCGCGTCGTAGAAGTGGTGCACAGTGCGGTACTCGGCCTTGCACACGTAGCAGTGGCGCGGCTTCTCGAGCGTGGGGCCTTCCCGGCGTTCCCCGGGTGGCAACGGGAGCGGCGCGGTGAAGACGGCCTCCTTGCGCGCCTGGCGGATGGCGGTGCTCTCACGAATGGCGCGGTCCTTCGCCTGGCGTTCCTTGAGGCGATCGCGGCGCAGCGCCTTGCTGAACGCCTGCACCTCGTGACGCAGGGGGCTCGCCGCGCGACCGGCGGCCATCAGGAACGCGCGACGCTCTTCTTCGGGCATGTCGGCCAGCAACGAGCGATCGGCGACCACCGCTTCGAGGACTTCCGTGGCCGACTTGAGCTGCTCCAACGTGAGGGGACGGCGGGTACTCATGGGTCGGCCATACACCGACATCGGTTCTTTGCGCGATCCACCTTGCTTCGAGGGGGCGGTTCACGAGACACGCCGCCCCATGCTCCGTCACCACGGTCTGGTCGTCGCGACCTTCCTCGCTGCCGTCTCGTTCACCTCGTGCAAGCCCGAAGAGACCGGCACGCCGTGCACCACCGCCGCCGACTGTGGCGCGGCCGCGAGCGCCTGTAGCGAGAACACCTGCGAGAACAAGGTCTGTAAGACGACGAACCTCGCCGAGGGCACGAAGGTCGCGGCGCAGACCGCGGGCGACTGCAAGGTCAACCAGTGCGACGGCAGCGGCAACGTCGTCACCACGAACGACGACACCGACGTGGCCCGCGATGATCAGGAGTGCACCGACGACGTGTGCACCGCCGGCGTGCCCTCGCACCCCGCGCGCGCGGCCAACAGCGCCTGCGGCACGGGCGGCCTGCTCAAGTGCGACGGCGCGGGCGCGTGCGTGAGCTGCACCACGGCGGCCGACTGCGGCGCCGACTCTCTGGCCCGCATGCGCCTGAACGTGCCGCCGGCGAGTGCCAGGCGCGCACCTGCGTCGCCGGTGTGTGCGGGGTGAACAACGTCGCGAAGGGCACCGCCCTCGCCGCGCAGACCGCGGGCGACTGCAAGGTCAGCCAGTGCGACGGCAACGGCGGCACCGAGGTGGTCAACGCCGACTCCGACGTGAACGTCGACGCCACGAGCTGCACCACCGACGTGTGCACCGCGGGCGTGCCGTCGAACCCGCCGGTCGCCGCGGGCACCACCTGCAGCGAGGGCACCGGCGCGCTGTGCAACGGCGCGGGCGCCTGCGTGCAGTGTGTCGCCGCCACCGACTGTCCCGGCAGCGACACCGAGTGCCAGCAGCGCACCTGCACCGCCGGCGTGTGCGGCGTGGCCTTCACCGCCGCCAACACCCCCGTCGCGTCGCAGACCGCCAACGACTGCAAGAAGAACGTGTGCAACGGCGCCGGCGTGGTGACCGCGGCCAACGACGACGCGGATCTCCCCAACGACAACAACCCGTGCACCACCGACACCTGCAGCGCGGGCACGGCGGGACACACCAACGTCTCGGCGGGCCAGGCGTGCGGCACCAACCTCGTGTGCTCCGGCAGCGGCACCTGCGTCGGCTGCAACACCGCCAACGACTGCCCCGGCAGCGACGACGCGTGCAAGGCGCGCACGTGCACCGCCGGCGTCTGCGGCGTCAGCTTCACGGCGGCCAACACGCTGGTCGCGGCCCAGACACCGAACGACTGCCGGAAGAACGTCTGTGACGGCAGCGGCAACACGGTCAACCAGAACGACGACGCCGACCTGCCCGCCGACGACGGCAACCAGTGCACCTCGCAGACCTGCGTGAGCGGCACCCCGACGTTCCCCACGCTGCCGGTGAACACCGCCTGCACGCAGAACGGAGGCAGCTTCTGCACCGCGTCCGGCGCCTGCGTGGCGTGCACCGCCGCCAGCCAGTGCCCGGGCACCGACACCGAGTGCGAGCAGCGCACCTGCACCAACAACGTCTGCGGCACCACCTTCTCGCCCAGCGGCACCGCGGTCAGCACGCAGACCCCCGGAGACTGCAAGGAGAACCGGTGCGACGGTGCCGGCGCCATCGTCGCGGTGAACCTGAACACCGACCTCCCGGCGGACGACGGCAACCAGTGCACCGCGCAGGTCTGCGCAGGCGGCGCGCCGGCGTTCCCCGCGGTGCCGGTGAACACGGCCTGCACGCAGAACGGAGGGAGCTTCTGCAGCGCGACGGGCACCTGCGTGGCGTGCACTACCGCCAGCCAGTGCCCCGGCAGCGACACCGAGTGTCAGCAGCGCACGTGCGTGAACAACGTCTGCGGCACCGCCTTCACGCCCAGCGGCACCGCGGTCGCTTCGCAGACCGCCGGCGACTGCAAGGAGAACCAGTGCAACGGCGCGGGCGCCATCGTCGCGGTGAACCTGAACAGCGACCTCCCGGCGGACGACGGCAACCAGTGCACCGCGCAGGTCTGCACCGCGGGCGTGCCGAGCTTCCCCGTGGTGCCGGTGGACACCGCGTGCAACCAGAACGGCGGCAGCTTCTGCAGCTCCACTGGCGCCTGCGTGGCGTGCACCACCGCCAGCCAGTGCCCGGGCAGCGACACCGAGTGTCAGCAGCGCACGTGCGTGAACAACGTCTGCGGCACCTCCTTCACGCCCAGTGGCACCGCGGTCGCTTCGCAGACCGCCGGTGACTGCAAGGAGAACCAGTGCAACGGCGCGGGCGCCATCGTCGCGGTCGCGCTGAACACCGACTTGCCGGCCGACGACGGCAACCAGTGCACCGCGCAGGTCTGCACCGCGGGCGTGCCGACCACGCCCACCCTGCCGGTGAACACCGCGTGCAACCAGAACGGCGGCAGCTTCTGCAGCGCGGCCGGCGCCTGCGTGGCGTGCAACACCGCCAGCCAGTGCCCGGGCAGCGACACCGAGTGCCAGCAGCGCACGTGCATCAACAACGTCTGCGGCACCGCCTTCGCGCCCAGCGGCACCGCGGTCGCTTCGCAGACCCCCGGCGACTGCAAGGAGAACCAGTGCAACGGCGCGGGCGCGATCGTCATCGCGAACCAGGACGCGGACGTGCCGGCCGACGACGGCAACCAGTGCACCGCGCAGGTCTGCACCGCGGGGGTGCCGAGCTTCGCCAACCTGCCGTCGAACACCGCGTGCTCGCAGAACGGCGGCAGCCTGTGTGATGGCGCCGGCGCGTGCGTGGGCTGCACCACGGCCAGCCAGTGCCCAGGCAGCGACACCGAGTGCCAGACGCGCACCTGCAACGCGGGCGTGTGCGGCTCCAACTTCGTCGCGGCGGGGACGGTGACGTCTTCTCAGACGGCCGGTGACTGCAAGCAGAACGAGTGCGACGGGTCCGGCAACATCGTCGCGATCGCCAACAACGCGGACCTCCCGGCCGATGACGGCAACGCGTGTACGGCGCAGGTGTGCAGCAACGGTGTGCCGACCTTCCCGTTCCTCCCGGTGGACACGGCGTGCATGCAGAACGGCGGCAGCGTGTGCAGCAGCAGCGGCACCTGCGTGGCCTGCAACGTGGCGACGCAGTGCACCGGCAGCGACACCGAGTGCCAGGCGCGCACCTGCTCGGCCGGCGTGTGCGGCGTGAGCAACGTCGCGGCCGGCGTGCAGACGTCGTCGCAGCTCGCGGGCGACTGCAAGGTCAACCAGTGCGACGGCAACGGCAACATCGTGACCGTCAACTCGAGCACCGACGTGCCCGCCGACGACGGCAACCAGTGCACGGATCAGGCGTGCAACGCCGGCGTCGCCACGTTCCCCCCGAGCGCGGCCAACACCGCGTGCAGCCAGAACGGAGGCAGCTTCTGTGACGGCGCTTCGGCGTGCGTGCAGTGCACCACGGCGACGCAGTGCCCGAACCCCGCCAACGAGTGCCAGACCCGCACCTGCGACAGCAACACCTGCGGCACCGCGAACGTCGCGGCGGGAACGGCGACGCAGACCCAGACCACCGGCGACTGCAAGCAGGCGCAGTGCGATGGCAGCGGGGCGATCGTCACCGTGAACTTCGACAGCGACCTGCCGGTGGACAACAACCAGTGCACGCTCGACGTGTGCAGCGCGGGCGTGGCGGCGAACCCGGCGGCGGTGCTGGGGGCGACGTGCAGCCAGAATGGCGGGACGGTGTGTGATGGGCTGGGGACGTGCGTGTCTCAGCCGACGGTGGTGAGCACGAGTCCGGCGAACGCGACGACGAGTGGGACGGCTGGCACCACGGTCGCGGTGACGTTCAGCCAGGCCATGAACCCGGCCACGCTGACCGGGCAGTCGAGCAGCGGAATGTGCTCGGGATCGGTGCAGGTGTCGGCCGACAACTTCGCGAGCTGCATGGCGATCGGCTCGCCGGTGATGAGCGGCGGGAACACCATCGCGACGTTCACCCCTGCGCCGGGGCTGAGCTACGGCACGACATACAAGGTGCGCGTCACCACGGCGGCGACGAACGCGAGCAATGTGCCGCTTGCTTCGGAGTTCACCACGGCGAGCGGGTTCACCACGCCGACGGATGCGATCGTGTCGGGCGTGGTGATCAGTCAGGTCTATGGGCGAGGCGGAGAAACCGGCTCCACATACGCGGCGGACTTCGTCGAGTTGCACAACAGAGCATCCACACCAGCAACGCTCACTGGCTGGTCGATTCAGTACGCAAGTGCGACCGGCAACTTCGGATCAGCATCACTCAAGATTGACCTTCCTTCGACGCTCACCATCCCTCCCGGCGGCTACTACCTCGTTCAACTTCGAGCGTCGGGCACTGGCACGGCCCTGACCCCGGACTTTGGACCACCGTCGACCTCGATTGAGATGGGTGGATCTGGAAAGGTCGCACTCGTCAACAGCACGGCCTTGTTGCCGGTCAGTTCCTGCGCAATCGGCCATGCATCTGTCGTCGATCTGATCGGGTTCGGAACTGCAAACTGTTGGGAAAGCACTCCCAGTGGATCAGCTGCACCGGCTCAGTCGCTGACGACCTCATCAATCCGCAAGCTCTCGGGCTGCCAAGACACGGCCAACTCAAATGCCGACTTCTTGAGCTTGGCAGTCAGCCCGCGTCGCGCGAGCAGCACCGCAGTCGTCTGCGGCACCACGCTCAACGAGTTCAACGTCGGCGAGATCGACTACTGCAACGTGCAGTTCCCGACCTCCATGACCAAGCCGACGGGAACGGTCACCGACGAGATCTTCACGCAGATCTACGAGTTCGGGCTGACTGAGGCCGTGGGCGCTGGGACGGGGCTCTCCGTGCAGATCGGCTATGGCCCTACCAACGTCAATCCCGAGTATCAGTCGGGGTGGATCTGGAGCGCGGCGACGTTCAACACCCAGGTCGACAACAATGATGAGTGGAAGGGCACGTTCACCGCGCCGGCAGCAGGAACCTGGAACTACGGCGCGCGCGTCAGCCTCGATGGCTTCCGCTGGACCTACTGCGATCTCAACGGCGCTGGCTCGAACGGCGGCCTGAGCTTTGAGACCAACCAGCTGCCCGTGCTCACCGTCACGCCCTGAGCGGGGCTCGCCTCCTCACCCCGACCCTCTCCTCCGGTGGAGGAGAGGGGGCACTGCATTCCGCCGACCACCACGTCACCCGCTCACCACTCGTGCTCAGCGCTGCCCGGTCGGCTTCGCGGGCACGCTCTGCAGGTACGCCCAGAGCGCCTTGAGCTCGTCGTCTTCCATCTTCTGCGCGTAGGGCAGCATCATCGACATCGGCGGCCGCAGCGGCGTGCCGTCCTTGCGAACGCCCTGGCGCACCGCCGCGACGAAGTTCTCGTAGCTCCACCCCGCGAGCCCTTCCGCGTGGGGCGTGAGGTTCATCGCCACCGGCCACGACGGATCACCACCGGGGATCTGGCCGCCTGAGAAGCCGGGCCCGTGACAGCCCACGCACGTCTGCGCGAGGTGCCTGCCGAACTCGGCCCCGGTCGTCGGCGCCTCGACCGCGTGCGGCTTCTGGTGATCGACCACCATCTCGGCCGGCACCATGATCTTCCCCGTCGCGACCAGCATCGTGCCCACCGGACCGAACGTCGGCTCAGGCACCGCGGCGTCGACCGGCGGCAGCGAGCCGATGTACGCGATGAGGTCCGACAGCTCGCGATCGCTCATCTCGAAGAAGTCGACCGCCGGCATCACCGTGCCCGTGCCGTCGGGCTTCACGCCGTGGCGCACCAGCCGCTCCCAGTCGGACACCGTGTAGTTCGCGACGGCGCTCCCCTTGCCGCGCGTGAGGTTCTTGCCGAGCAGCCGCCCCATCGGCGCCGCGTCGATCATTGTGCCGCCGCCGAAGTCCTTCCCGTGGCAGTCGGCGCAGCCGTAGCGCGCCTCCGCGAGGTGCTTGCCGCGCGCCACCGCCCGCTCGAGCGCGAGCTTGTCCTTCTCTTCCGACGCCAGCGTGGTGCCTTCGGGCTCGAGCGCCTTCAGCTCGTCGGCGCCGAGCGGGAACGGCACCGGGAACTCCACGTGGTGCGTTTCCCAGTGGTGCTCGAGGCGCGCGGCGCTCGCCGCCTTCGCCCAGCCAAAGACGCCTGCCGCGGACACGCCGAGCGCGAGGGCGCCGACGCCCAACTTCTTGCCGATGCTCATGTGCAGTTCTCCCCGATGAAATGCGTTCGCATGCAGACCAGACTGCCCGACCCGCGATTGGTGGGAACATGCACCGTCACACGGGGTAGAGAGACGCCGTGGCTCCTTCTTTCAAAGGTTACGTGCTCCCCGGTCCCACCCCGCCCGGCCTGCCCGAGAGCGAGTTCCCCGAGGGCACGTCGCTCGACGCGATCTCCGGTCAGTTCAAGCTGTTCCAGTACAAGAAGGGCCACCGCTTCTCGACCGACGACGTGCTGGTCGCCTGGTACGGCACCTCGAACGCGCCCTCGGCGGCGCGGGTGCTCGACCTCGGCAGCGGCATCGGCTCGGTGGCCATGGTCGCCGCGTGGAGGCTCCCCGGCGCGCGCTTCGTCACCGTCGAGGCGCAGGACATCAGCATCGCGCTGGCGCGGAAGTCGGCGGCCTACAACGGGCTGACCGACCGCTACGAGCTGCGGCTGGGCGACTTCCGCGACCCGGGCGTGCTGCGCGACGACGAGCTGTTCGACCTCGTGCTCGGCAGCCCTCCGTATTTCCCCCTCGAGGAAGGCGTACACGGAGACCACCCGCAGAAGATCGCCTGCCGCTTCGAGGTGCGCGGCGACATCTCGCACTACGCCGCGACGGCCGCGCAGCACCTCGCGCCGGGTGGCTTCTTCTCGTGCGTCTTCCCGGTGCACCCGCCGCGACAGCTCGAGCGTGTGCGCGAGGCGGCGAAGGCGGCTGGGCTCTCCATCGTCAGGCAGCGCGACGTGGCGCTCAAGGAAGGCGAGCCGCCGCTGCTGGGTCTGTTCGTGATGGCGCGCGCGACGGATCTCCCTGAGGCGTTCCGCGAGAAGACCTGGGTGGAGCCGGTGCTGATCATTCGCCGCACCGACGGCACGGTGCACCCCGAGTACTCGGCCATCAAGCTGAGCTTCGGCTTCCCTCCCTGACGTTCCCATTCGGGGGCGAACGAATCGGGGTTCCGCCTTGCGCGGGTGCGGAGATCCGCCAACACTGCCCCTTCTCCCCAGGAGGTCTCCCCGCATGACGTCCCGCATCGGCGATACGCCGCGAGTCACCACGCCGTCGACCACCCCGAATCGTCCCGCCACCACGCCGACGCCGCAGACGCCGACGGCCCCCGCGGGCTGGGCGCCGAAGTCGAACGACAAGGTGCTGTTCGTGGCGATGAACAACTCCGACGCTCACCGCTCGACGCTCGAGTCCGATGCGCTGAAGGCGCGCGGCACCAACGTCACCGTCATCAAGGACGCCGCGAAGGACGACACCATCAACGGCGCCGACTTGAGCAAGCCCGAGGGCGCGATGGCCTTCGCCTTGTCGCTGGGCCTGCCGGGCGAGCAGACGAAGAAGATCGCCGACGTGCTGGTGAACGCCGGCCCCGACGCGCGTGACGAGCTGGCGCAGATCGCCCAGCAGTGGGCGGTCGCCGAGAAGGGAGGCCAGGCGCCCTCGCGGTTGGTGCTCTCGGGTCACCACGTCGGCTACGGCGTGTACGGAGAGAACAACGGCAAGCTCGACTGGCCCACGGTGGGCGCGCTGGCCGAGGCGATGCCGCGCGGCGCGAAGACGGTCGAGGACCTGCTCATCGCCGGCTGCTACTCGGGCGGCGAGCACATGATGGAGAAGTACACCGCGATGTTCCCCTCGGTGAAGACGGTCGTCGCCTACGACGGCTCGTCGCCGGGCGCGTCGTCGGGCGCCACCGCCCACCAGAAGGCGTGGGAGAAGGCGACCCGCGGCGAGAGCCAGGGCATCACCCGCGCGCTGTTCCAGGGCATGCGCAAGGGCGAGAACGTCACGGTGTGGACGCGCGCGCGCGGCTTCGAGAACGGTGACGCACGGCCGCCGCTGGCCGACCTCAAGGCGCGCCGCGACAACCTGCAGGCGGGCTTCCAGTCGGCCTTCGACGGCACCACCACCATCCCCGACACGCAGAGCGGCCCGGTGCGCGACTTCTACAACGCGACCCAGCGGCTCATTCAGCACCCCGAGACCACGCCGGCCGAGCGCAAGGACCTCGAGGCCACGCGCGATCAGACCATCCGCCTCATCTTCTACACCCCGGTCAGCGCGCGCTTTCAGGAGGCGTACGCGAGCAAGGTCGACGCCGGCTACAAGGCGCTCGGGCTCGAAGTGCCGAACTTCAAGACCATGACGCGCGCGCAGGCGCTGCAGTCGATCGCGGCGTTCGAGGCGAAGCTGGCGGCGACGCCCAATGCGGGTGACGCCGCGACCAAGCTGGCCCCGGTGCTGAAAGACTTCGCGCAGCTCAAGCCGAGCTTGATCCCCGAGACGTGGATCTGAAGATCGTCGAAACCTGACAGAACCCTGTCAGGGCGTTTGCTACGAAGAGAGGCGTGCAACGTCAGGCCCGCCTCCTCGCGATCACCGAGTACCTCCGCGCCCGGAAGACGGGCGTCACCGCGCAGCAGCTCGCCGAACACTTCGGCGTCACCATGCGCACCATCTACCGAGACCTCGACACGCTCCGTGACGCGGAGCTGCCGGTGCTCGCCGAGCAGGGCCGCGGCGGTGGCTACGCGCTCGACAAGCACTACTCGTTGCCGCCGGTGAACTTGAGCGCGCGCGAAGCGGCCGTGTTGTGCGCCATCGGCACCCACGCGCTGGCGATGCGGCTGGTGCCCTTCCCCGGCGCGATGGGCCGCGCGCTCGACAAGATCCGCGGCGCGTTGTCGGCCAGCGCGCAGCGGGAGCTGCTGACGTTGATCAAACAGCTCCAGTTCACCGGCGTGCCGGCCCACAGCGCGGCCGTGCCGGTGATCAAGGCGGTCGAGGAGGCGTGGTTCAGCCAGCGGCCGGTGGAGATCGGCTACCGCTCGAGCAACGGCGAGTTCTCGCGGCGGACGGTGCGCATCGAGGCGCTGGTGATGGAGCGCTCGGTGACCTTCTTGAACTGCGTCGACGAGACCATCGGCGAGAAGCGGCAGTTCCGGTTGGACCGCATCGAGTCGGCGAAGGTGTGAGCCTCAGGCCGGCGCGAGCGAGACCGGGAGCCCGTTGAAGGCCGCGTTGCCGCTGAGCTGATCGACCCGCTGATCGTCACTCAGGTCGTTCACGCTCTCGCCGGCGTGCGCGGCGGCGACCTTCAACTGCACGCCGTCGCGGCCGTGGCCGTAGCCATGCGGCAGGCTCACCACCCCGCGCATCATCGCCTCGCTCAGCTCGAGCGGCACCGAGACCTCGCCCACGCGAGACGTCACCTTCACCCGCGCCCCCGCCGAGAGCCCTCGCGCGCGCGCGTCTTCGGGGTGGATCAGCAACGTGCACCGCGGCGCCCCGCTCACCAGCTTCGGCACGTTGTGCAGCCACGAGTTGTTGTCGCGCACGTGGCGCCGGTTGATCAGCACCAGGTCCTCTCGCGCCTCGAGGGTCGCCTCCAGCCGCGCGACGTCGCCCAGCAGCTCCTTCGGCGCGAGCGCGATGCGCCGGTCCTTCGAGTGCAGCGCCTTCGGCAGCGCTTCCTGCAGCGGCCCCAGATCGAGGCCGTGCACCGCCTTCTTCACCTTCGCCAGCGACAACCGGTTCGGCCCCAGCCGCAGCCCGAGGTCGAGCAGCCGTTCGACGCCGAGCACCTCGAGCGCTTTCCACTTGAGCGCGCTCTTCAGACCACCGCCACGCAGTGCTTCGAGCCGCTTCGCCAGCCCGAGCATGATCTGCCAGTCGTGGCGCGCGTCTTTCCCCGCGTCGAAGAGCGCCGGCGCGTAGCGGGTGGTGTTGCGCACGGCGAGCAGATGGAACGCGATGTCGTAGTGCGCGCGCTCGAGCGGCGACGGCGGGGGAAGGATCAAGTTCGCGTGCCGCGTCGTCTCGTTGAGGAACGGGTCGATCGACACCATGAACTCGAGGTCCGCGAACGCGCGATCGACCTGGCGCCCGTTCGGCGTCGAGAGCACCGGGTTGCCGGCGATGGTCACCATCGCGCGCAGGCGCCCTTCCCCCGGCGTGAGGATGTCTTCCGCGAGCGTGGCGACGGGCAGCTCACCGCCCGACTCCGGCAGCCCGCGCACGCGGCTCTTCCAGCGGCCGTGGCTCCCGCGCCCGCCGGCCAGCGCCTTCGGCAACGTGCGCGGGTCGAAGGCCGGCGTGGGGAACATGGCGCCGCCCGGTCGATCGAAGTTCCCCGTCACCAGGTTGAGCACGTTGATCAACCACGCACACAACGAGCCGAACGCCTGCATCGAGGTGCCCACGCGGCCGTACGCCACCGCGGCCTTCGCGGCCATGAAGTCGGAGGCGAGCTGACGCATCACCTCGACCGACACGCCGGTCTTCGCGCTCACCCGCTCGGGAGGGAACCGCTTCGCCAGCGCCGCGATGTCGTCGAGCCCGTCGAGCATCACCGCCAGCCGGCCCGGCTTCACCCCGCCGCGCGCGAAGACCTCGTGGAGCAGCGCGAGCAGCAACAGCGCGTCGGTGCCCGGCTTGATGAACACGTGTTGATCCGCCCGCTCGGCGGTCTCGGTGCGGCGGGGGTCGATCACCACCAGCCGGCCTCCACGTGCCTTGAGCTCGTCGAGCCGGAGCTTGATGCACCCCGCCGTCATCAGGCTGCCGTTCGACGCGATGGGGTTGGCGCCGAGCATCAGGAGGTAGTCGGTGCGATCGACGTCGGGCACCGGCATCAGCAGTTGGTGGCCGAACATCCAGTACGCGGTGAGCATGTGCGGCAGCTGATCGACCGACGTCGCCGAGTAGCGGTGTTTGGTGCGCAGCGCGTGCGCGAAGAGGCTGCCGAACAGCAGTGCCCCGGTGTTGTGCACGTTCGGGTTGCCCAGGTAGAGCCCCACCGCGTCGCGCCCGTGCTTTCGCTGCACCGCGTGGAGTCCCGCTGCGGCCTCGGCGAGCGCGTCCTCCCACGAGAGCGCGACCCACTTGCCGTCGACGCGCTTCATCGGCTGCCGAATGCGGTCGGGGTCTTCGTAGAGCGCCTGCAGCGCGGTGGCCTTCGGGCAGAGGTGGCCGCGGCTGAACGGGTCTTCGTCGTCGCCACGAATCGAGAGCACCTTCGTGCCCTCGAACTCGATCTTCACGCCGCACATCGCCTCGCAGAGGTTGCAGGCCCGGTAGTGGAGCTGGCTCATGGCGCCGCAGGTTGCCCGAGCCCCGCCGAAATGGGCATCGGCTGAATTGACTCAGGTGGGGCGAATGACCCGGGTGCGCCGCACGACTTCCGCCCGGCTGCGCGCGGCCTCGCGTTTGCTGCGCAGGCCGCCATGCCCCTCCACCCACAGCAGTCGCGTTCTCCTGACTTGCGCATCTTCACCTCGGCGTCGTTGCTGGTCGTCGACTACATGGCGGCCGGCACGCTGGCGTCGCTCGACGAGAACGCCCGCCACCAGCAGGCGCTGCTCGCGACGTACCCGAAGATCTCTTCGCTGCAGATCATGAGCGGCCCGGTCGGGAAGGTGGACGACGCGCTCAAGAAGAAGGCGGCCGAGATGACCAAGGCCATCGAGAACAAGTGCTTCGGCAGCGCCATCGTCATCCCCGGCAGCTCGCTGGGGGCGATGATGATCCGCACGGTGGTGACGGGCATCAACATGGTCTCGAAGAGCAACACGCCGCAGAAGTGCTTCGCGACCATCGGCGAGGCGCTGAGCTGGCTGCAGTCGTTCCCCGGGCAGGATCCGCAGGTGATGAAGCTCACTGCCGGTGAGATCGAAGCGCTCTTCCCCGCGCTCGGGAGGAAGGCGGCCTGATACGAAGCGCTGATGCTCATTCGTCAGCTCTTCGACGCCGCGTCCAGCACGTACACCTACGTCCTCGCGGATGAGCGCACGCGCGAGGCGGTGATCATCGATCCGGTGTTCGAGCAGCACACGCGCGACGCGGCGCTGGTGCGGGAGCTCGGCCTGAAAGTGCTCGCCACCCTCGACACGCACTGTCACGCCGACCACGTCACCGGGGCGTGGTTGATGAAGCAGGTCTTCGGGAGCCGCATCGGGCTCGCGGCCGTCTACGGCGCGCAGAACGTCGATCTCCCGCTCTCGCACGGCGAGGTGATCCGCTTCGGCCAGGAGTCGCTCGAGGTGCGCGCCACGCCCGGCCACACCGCGGGCTGTCTCTCGTTCGTCACCGCCGATCGCCGCGCCGTCTTCACCGGTGACGCGCTGCTGGTGCGCGCCGCGGGCCGCACCGACTTTCAGCAGGGCAGCGCGGGCCAGCTCTACGAGTCGATCACCACGCAGCTCTTCTCGCTGAGCGACGACTGCGTGCTCTACCCCGGCCACGACTACGAGGGCCGCACCTCGAGCACCATCGGCGAAGAGCGGCTCCACAACCCGCGCATCGGCGGCGGCGCGCGGCGCGAAGACTTCGTGGGCTTCATGAACAACCTCGCGCTGCCACACCCCAAGCTGCTCGCGGTGGCGGTGCCGGCGAACCTCCTGGCCGGCCAGCCCGAGAACGGCGCGGTGCCGCGCGCGGCCGACTGGGCGCCGGTGGTGCTGACCTACGCGGGCATTCCCGAGCTGCCGCCAGCGTGGCTCGCCGAGCACCGCGGCGAGGTGCAGGTGCTCGACGTGCGCTCGGCGGCGGAGTTCGACGGCGAGCTCGGCCACCTCGACGGCGCGCGGTTGTTGCCGCTCGACGAGCTGCGCGCGCGCGTGGGCGAGCTGAAGGACGACTGCCCCATCGTCGCGGTCTGTCAGACGGGGCGTCGCTCGGCGATGGCGACGGTCATCATGCGCAAGGCGGGGCTCACGCGCGTGGCGAACCTCGCAGGCGGCATGGCGCGGTGGCGTGAGCTGTCGTTGCCGAACTGAGGAGACGGGCGAGTCGCTCCCGGGCGTGAGTGTCTTGACCAGGTCGTCAGCGGCAGCTCCGGCCCCTCTGCCGCTGTCCCTCACGCTGACTACGCGCCCGCGCTCCCCTGCTTCGTGGGAGCACGCCTGACTGTGCGGCCAGTACCCGCTCCCCGAGATTGCGGGCCCCTCTGGCGGCGCATGGAGCACGCGGCGCAGGGTGCTCGCCACGTCGGCATTCCCGCCGGCGCTGGGGGTTCCTGACATGAAGACCATTCACCGGCTCACGGCCGTCGTCGCGTTTTGCTCGTCAGCGCTCGCGTTCTCTGCGCCGCCACCGACCACGTCGGTCCCCGCGCCTGCTGCGCCGAAGCTGACGGCGACCATCACCGCGGAGTACCCGCTGACCTGCAAAGCAGCCGCGCGCGCCACCGTGATGCAGGCGTGGGACGCGCTCGCGAACTCCCGGGTCGATGAGGCGCGCGAGTCGCTGAAGGTCGCCGTCGCGGCAGACCCGCAGTGCGTGATGGGGCGCGCCAGCCTCGGCACGCTCACCTCTGGCATCGAAGGGAAGAAGCTGTTCGACGAGGCGGTGAAGGACATCAACTCGCTCAACGAGATCGAGCGACTCGACCTCGAGGCGATGCAGGCCAGCCGCAACGCCGACCCCGAGAAGGCCTTCACGCTGGCGCAGCAGCTCGCCGCGAAGGCGCCCAACGTCTTCCTCACCAACCTCTCGCTGGCCCACTACGCGATGGACGTCGAGCGCTGGGACGAGGCGGTCAGCGCGTCGAAGCGGGCCACCGAGCTGAACCCGCTCAATGGCGCCGGCTGGAACCTGCTCGGCTACGCGCGGCTCCGGCAGGAGCGCACCGACGAAGCGGTGAAGGCCTTCCGCCACTACGTCGAGTTGGCGCCCAACGAGCCGAACGCGCACGACTCGCTGGCCGACGCGCTGCTGGCCAACGACCAACTCGACGAGGCCGCGACCGAGTACCAGCGCGCCATCGACAGCTCGGGCGGCAAGTTCTGGTTCGCGTACAACGGCCTCGCCACCGTGCGCGCCATCGAGGGTGACTGGGCCGGCGCGCGTGAGGCGCTCGCGAAACAGAAGGCCGCGGCGCCACGGCCGGTCGACAAGGTGCGCACCAACTTCCTGACCGCGTGGACCTGGGCCGCCGAGGGCAAGCTCGCCGACGCGCTCAAGGTCATCGACCAGACGACGAAGGACGCCTCGGCCGAGAAGCTCGACGGCACCGTGGCGCGCGCGGCCGTCATCAAGGGCCAGCTCAACCTCGCCGCCGGGAAGTACGCCGACGCGCTCAAGGCCTTCACCGCCGCCGATCAGGTGAAGATCGACATGCTCAGCGACGGCCAGAAGAAGGAGCACCGCGGCCTCGTGCTCACGGGCCTCACCGAAGCGCAGGCGCGGCTGGGCAGGGTCGCCGAGGCCGAGAAGACGCTGGTCCGGCTCGACGAGTTCGTGCGCGGCAACCTCACCGGGCCGCTGGCGAAGGACACGCTGTCCTTCTCGCGCGGCGTGGTGTCGCTGGCGAAGAACGACCCGAAGCAGGCGGTGGAGTCGCTGAAGATGTGCAGCTCCTTCTTCGATTCCTGCCGCATGACGCTCGCCGACGCGCAGGAGCGTGCGGGCGACACCACGGGCGCGACCTTCACCCGCACCGCGCTGCTCAAGGCCAACCACCGCGACCCCGAGTACTGGTTCGTGCGCGCGCGCATCGCGAAGCTGATCAAGGGCCCCGCGATGTGATCAGGGCGCGGCGAGCTCCTTGTCGAGCCACGCCTTCGCCACGCCGATGACCAGCTCGAGGTTGCCCATCGCGCAGTGATCATCCCCGGGCACCAGGAAGAAGGTGCGCGGCGCGCCGGCGGTCGACGGGAACAACGTGTCTTCCCACGGGATGACGGAGTCGTCGGTGCCGTTGATGGTGAGCAGCGGCTTGTTCGCGTCCTTCAAGCCGTCGCTCACCGCCTTCGCCAGCGAGTCGCTCACGCCGGCGAGGCCGAACACGTTGCTCACGCCCATCACCTGCAGCGCCGCCTGCACGAAGGCGTCGGGCAGCCGGCCGAAGTTGCCCAGGGTGAACGCCTTCGTCATCGGGCCTCCGAAGTTCACCGCCGCCTTGATGCGCGGCTCGACCTGCGGCAACCGCACCGCCCAGTAGCCGCCGAACGACAGGCCCATGAAGCCGATGCGGCTGCTGTCGATGTCCGGCTCGAGCGCGAGGCGATCGATGATGGCCGCGTACTCTTCGTGGCCCTTCGCCGACAGCGGCCGCGGGTTCTGGCCCGTGCCGGGCATGTCGACCAGCACCAGCACCACGCCGTTCGACACGCCCGAGCCCGCCAGCGAGCCCTGGAGCAGCAGCGCGAGCTCCTCTTTGTACCCGTCGAGGCCGCCACTCACGATGATGGCCGGCTTCTTCGTGGCGTCGGTCGACTTGCTGCGCGTGACGTGGAGCGCCCCCATCGGTGCGTCGAAGTCGAGCGGGTCGAAGGCGATGCCGCCCAGCTCCATGCCCTTGCGCGCTGCGCGCAGCGACGCCTCGAAGGCCTGCTTCTTGAGCGGCGTCTTCGGGTTCGGGTAGTGCGCGACGATGTAGTACTTCGCCGCGTCCGCCCAGGCCTTGCCCGCCGCGACGGGGTCGGTCGGCTCGAGGCCCACGGCGATCGCCTCGCGGCGCTGCCCCTCGGTGAGCCAGCGCTGCACCCAGACGTCGTCGAAGAACTGCGACATCGAGGTGGTGGTGGCGAGCGCCTGCGAGAGGAACGTGGGGTCGACGCCCAGCCGCTGCCAGCGCGGGAGATCGACGCGCATGAAGAACGCCTTCGGATCTCTCGTGGGCCCCGCGCTCGCACAGCCGACGCACCACATCGCCGCGACCACCACCGCCAGTCTTCGCATGGGCGCGAAGTGTGCCCGACTTTCAGCGCGACGCCGCGACGATCGCCTCCAGCGCGGGGCGGTCGAGGGTCTCCTTCACCAGCAGCTCGCTGGCCAGCGCGTCGAGCGTGCTGCGCTTCGCGTCGAGCAGCTCGCGAGCGCGCGCGTGGGCCTGCTCGAGGAGCCGGTGGACCTCTTCGTCGATGCGCTGCGCCGTGGCCTCGCTGAAGTTGCGCTCGTCGAAGGACACCGCGCCGCCGAGGAACTGCGAGCCGCCCGGACGGCCGAAGGTCTGCGCGCCGAGCGACGACATGCCGAAGCGGCACACCATCTGCCGGGCCAGCTCACTGGCGCGCTCGAGGTCGTTCTGCGCGCCGGTGGACGCGTCGTGGAAGACGGCCTCCTCGGCGGCGCGGCCGCCCATCAACACCGCGAGCGCGTCGCGCAGCTCTTCTTCGGTCATCAGGTAGCGATCTTCGGTCGGCAGCTGCAGCGTCGCGCCGAGCGCGCCGATGCTGCGGGGGATGATGGTCACCCGGTGCACCGGGTCGGCGTGGGCCACGGAGAACGCGACCAGCGCGTGCCCCGACTCGTGCCACGCGACCCGCCGTCGCTCTTCTTCGTTCATCACCCGGCCGTCCTTGCGGAGCCCGAGCTGGATGCGGTCGATCGCCTCTTCGAAGTCGCGCTGCTCGACGCACTTGCCGTCGCGCCGGGCGCAGGCGAGCGCGGCCTCGTTGACCACGTTCGCCAGGTCGGCGCCCACCATGCCGGGCGTGCGCTGCGCGACCTGCCTGAGGTCGACGTTCTGCAGCGTGATGCGCTTGGCGTGCACCGCGAGGATCGCCTCGCGTCCGCGCACATCGGGGCGATCGACGAGCACCTGGCGATCGAAGCGCCCCGCGCGGAGCAGCGCCTTGTCGAGCACCTCCGGCCGGTTGGTGGCCGCCATGATGACGATGCCCGCGTTGGCGTCGAAGCCGTCCATTTCCACCAAGAGCTGGTTGAGCGTCTGCTCGCGCTCTTCGTTGGCGGCGAACACGCCCCCGCCCGCGCGCGTCTTGCCCACCGCGTCGAGCTCGTCGATGAAGACGATGCACGGCGCGCGTTCCTTGGCCTGGGTGAAGAGGTCGCGCACGCGGCTGGCGCCGACGCCGACGAACATCTCGACGAACTCCGAGCCCGACATCGAGAAGAAGGGCACGCCCGACTCGCCGGCCACCGCGCGCGCCAGGAGCGTCTTGCCCGTGCCCGGCGCGCCGACCAGCAGCACGCCCTTGGGCACGCGTGCGCCGACCGCGCGGTACTTGCCGGGGTCCTTCAGGTAGTTGACCACTTCGATCAGCTCGTTCTTCGCCTCGTCCACGCCGGCGACGTCGGCGAAGGTGGTGCGGTTCTCGGTCGAGCGGTCGAACACCTTCGCCTGGCTCTTGCCGAAGCTCATCGGCCGCGCGCCCCGGCCACCGCCCATCAGCCCACCCATCGCGCGGAAGAGCAGCACCAACATCACGATGGGGAAGATCGACGAGAGGACCGCCGGCCAGAGGCTGTCGCGCTCGATGCGCCCCGAGAAGGCCACCCCGTTCTTCTCGAGGCGGGCCACCAGGTCGCGCTCGTCCATGTTGGGGAGCCGCGAGGCGACGAGCGTCTGCTCACGCCCCTTCGGAGACTTGTCTTTGAGGCGCGCGACGAGGCGCTCGTTCTCGAGCAGCACTTCGCTCACGCGCCCCGAGTCCACCGCGGCGAGCACCTGGCTGTAGGGCACCACCGACGAGTCGGTCTGCGCGCTGAAGACGCGGTACCAGAGGAAGCCGGTGACGGAGAGCGCGACGACGAACAGCACCAACCGGACCCACGCTGCACGGTTCATGACTCGATGCGCTGCATCAACCGTGCGGCGCGGCGAGGCCCGAGAACAGGGGAGGTGCTGCGAGTGAAACGCAGCGTTTGCGCCGCTACGGGGGCAAGCAGAACGACTGATCGCAGGTGTAGCCCATGCGGCACTGGCTCGCGGTGGTGCACGAGACGAGGCACAGGTTGATGATGTCGCCGCCTTGCGTCTGGGCCTCGATGCACTCCGAGCCTGAGGGGCACGGGGCCATGTCGCACAGCCGGCTGCAGTAGCCACCGGGGAAGCCGCTCTGGTCGGGGATGCAGAAGCTCAGGCCGTCGGTGCCGCACTGCATGTCTTCGGCGCACGGGCCTCCCACCAGCGCCGGAGGTCCCCCGTCGATCGGCTGCGGGCCCTGAACACACTGGCCGTTCACGCAGCCCGCGTTGGCGTCGCAGCCGAGGCACGCCGCGCCGCCGAAGCCGCAGGTGGCGTTGCTCTGCAGGCCGACGGGCACGCAGCTCGCGCCGAGGCAACAACCGCTGGGGCAGCTCTGCGCACCGCAGGTGACGGAGCCGCCTCCACCGCCGGTCATGCCGCCGCCGCCACCACCACCGCCGGCGCCTCCGCCCGTGGTGCCGCCGTCACGGCCGCCGCCTCCGCCCGTGCCGCCGTCGGCGCGTGAGGTCTGCACGCAGTGGCCGCTGGGCGTGCAGGTGAAGCCCGCGCTGCACGGGCGCGCGGTGTCGCACCAACGATCGTCGACCGGCGTGAGGCAGGCAGCGCTGAGCACCGCGAAGGCTGAGACGACGAGGGCGCGCGTCATGGCGGGCAGCTTCACACATTGTTCGGGCAGGTCCGAAAAGCTGGCGTGCTACCCGAATGCGGCGTCCGCCCGGGCGCGCTCCTCGCGGTGGACGCGCAGGGACGTAAACCGGCCTGCGGGACGAATCACGATGGCGTCTTCATTCAGGCGCCGCGTGCGAACGATCACCGTCGAGGCATCGAGGGTGCGGGGAGGTCTCGCCTTGTTGTCGATGGCGAGCCAGAGCGGCGAAGGCTCGTGCTCGAGGTGGCCGAGCAGCCAGAGCGCCGATGGGCCCCAGAAGACCGACTTCGGGAAGCGGCACTGTACGAGTTCGTAGCGCGTGGGCTTGAAGTCGCGTCGGCTCCAGACGCCGCGACCATGCGACACGAAGCCATAGCGCCACTCAAAGAACGGCATCCAGTTCGGAGAGATTCGGCGACGCTTGAGGTCTCTGACGCGAAACAGCCCTCTGGCGCCCAGCTCGAGAACGACGTTCGTTGCGGCCTCCATTCCCATCACGCCCTCGCCCGTTGGTGGTGAGGCGCCATGGTACCGAGCGGCACTGACATGCCGTCTGCGCTGAGGTTGCGTCACGGCATCAACAGCACCTGCATGGGGGTGGTCGTGCGAGACGTGGTGCCCAGTGCCACACGCAACCAGCCCCTCGACCTCGCGGCGGCAGGGGTCATGGTCGGCCGCGGGCTCACGGGGCACACGCGCTTCGTGCACAGCGCCCTCGATGGGGCGGGCGCGGAGTTGGTGCGAGCTATGGACGAATGTCGGTCGGGCTGCGGTGGGCTGAACCTGACCGACATTTGTCCATAGGTCGCGTCACCTGCGCGTCGGAGAGCCCCGTTGACTCCGCTCACGAGGACGGTCGCTGCAACGCACGCGTCACCACCGAAATCGAGACGCGTCGAATCGCGAGGCACGCTCGCTTCGGCATCAACAGCGCAGGCGCCACCAGCCCTCGACCTCGCGGCGGCAGGGGTCATGGTCGGCCGCGGTCTCGCGAGACACGCACCGCGCCCGACGAAGGGACCGGGCGCGAAGCTGTGCGAGCTATGGACGAATGTCGGTCGGTTCGGGCAGGTCCGAAAAGCTGGCGCCCCGCGCGCATGGAACGCAGGCTCCCAGCCCATGTCGCTCCTCTCCCTGAAGTTGACCGCGAAGGCCGCGCCCGTCGGCGACTTCCAGGTGCTGCGCGCCCTGCCCCAACGCGAACGTCGCCTCGTCGGCCCCTTCTGCTTCCTCGATCACATGGGCCCGCACACCGCCATCGGCACCGCCGGCGGAGGCGTCGGCCCTCACCCGCACATCGGCCTCTCCACCGTCACCTATCTCTTCGAAGGCGAGACGCTCCACCGCGACAGCCTCGGCACCGAGCAGCTCATCACCCCCGGCGACGTGAACTGGATGACCTCCGGCCGCGGCATCGTGCACAGCGAGCGCACGCCCGCGCACCTGCTCGGCAAGCCCTCGACCATGCACGGCCTGCAGGTCTGGGTCGCGCTGCCGCTGGACGCCGAAGAGGCCGCGCCCTCGTTTCAGCACGCGCCGAAGACCGCGCTCCCGCTGATGGAAGAGAACGGCGCGTCGCTGCGCGTGGTGCTCGGCGAGTGGCTCGGCGCACGCTCACCCGTGAAGCTCGCCTCACCCACCTTCTACGTCGTCGCTGAGCTCGAGGCCGGCGCCGAGCTCGAGCTGCCCTCGCAACACCCCGAGCGCGCGGTGTACGTCGTCGACGGCGACGTGGGCCTCGACGGTGCGTCCTTCACGCGCGGCGAGCTCGCGGTGTTGACCCCTGGCGAGTCAGGCACGCTGACCGCGCTGACGAAGAGCCGCGTCGCCGTGCTCGGAGGCGCCCCGCTCGAAGGCCCCCGCTTCATGTGGTGGAACTTCGTGTCGAGCCGCAAGGAACGCCTCGAGCAGGCGAAGGACGACTGGAAGCACCGCCGGTTCCCCTTGATCCCCGGCGACAGCGAAGACCGCATCCCCATGCCTGGAGAGACCCCGTGAGCCTCACCCTGAAGTCCGAGACCGAGACCGTCGGCGCCTTCCGCCAGGTGCTGCACTTCGACAAGAACGGCCACACGCTCTTCGCCGACTCCGCGAAAGACGGAGGTGGCGGCGAGACCGCGCCCGGCCCCCACGAGCTGTTCGACGCCTCGCTCGCCGCGTGCAAGGCGCTGACGGCCCACTGGTACGCGCGGCAACGCAACTTCCCCCTCGAGCGCGTCACCACCGTGCTCGAGCGCGACGACTCGAAGGAACGCGAAGGCCACTACGGGCTGACCATCACCGTGCAGTTCCACGGCCCGCTCACCGACGAGCAGCGCGCGCGGTTGCTCGACGTCATCGGCCGCTGCCCGGTGCACAAGCTGATGACTACCACCGAGGTCACCATCACCACCAAAGCCGGCTGACTACTTCTTCGCCGTCAGCGCGTTGACCTGCGCGCGCGACGACATGGTGTTCGCCAGCTCGAGCAGCGCGCGCGTCAACGCCGCCGAGATGTCCTTCGGCTCCTGCAACGCCTCGTGGCTGCGCTCGAGCCGCCGCGACGACGCCAGCGCACCGACACACAGCCGCATCGCCGACAACACCTCCGCCAGCTCGGGCAGCTCCTTCGCCACCGCGCTGAACGAATCGACGAGCCGCTCGAGCTCCTCGGTGGTCGCGGTGTGCTCGGCGCGCGCGTGCTCGGTGCCCTCCAGCTCATCGGTGATGCGCTGCAGCTCGTCGGTGGCCGCGGCGAGGCGGGCCTCCGCTTCGGCGTGACGCGTCTGCGCGCCGATGTCGCGCTTCGGGCTCGCGAGCTGCTTCTCGAACAACGCCACCTGCGAGTCGAGCCGCTTCACCTCCACGGTCAGCGCAGCCGCGCGCTTCCGGAGTTCAGCGAGTCGCGAGGTCGAGAGTTCGTCGCTCATGGGCACCGCGAACTGTATGCGAAGCTCCGCGCCCATGGACGTCATCGAGTTCGAGCGGGCGGCGGCGGCGGCAGTTCCCACGGGGCTCGGCTTTCGCGCCGGCGTCGCCCGCACCGAGCTCACGCCCCCGCTGGGCACCTTCACCGCCGGCTGGGGCCCCGGGCTGCTCCCCCGCAAGGCGGTGCGATTCTTGAGCCGCCTCTTCGGCCGCGTGCTGGTGCTCGACGACGGGCACGGCGAGCGCGTGGCGTTCATCACCGTCGATCTCCACGCCGGCACCCGCTACCTCGCCGAGCGCGTCGCGCAGCTCTCCGCGTCGCACGGCTTCGACGTCGGCCGCATCGTGCTCGTCGGCGCGCACAACCACGCCGGCCCCGGCAACCTCTACGCCACGCCGTACTACGACGCCTTCACCACCAGCTTCCCGTGGGTCAGCGGCTTTCACCACGAGCTCGCCGACGCGCTGGCCGAGCGCCTCGCCGCCGCGGTGAAGCACGCCACCGACACGCTGACGCCCGCGCGCGTCGGCTGGGGCGCGTCGGCCGTGTGGAACTGGACCACCAACCGCAGCCTGCCCGCCGCGCTCCACAACTTCCCCGGCGAGAGCGAGGGTGAGATTCGCGCGCGGCTCAAGAAGGCCTTCGACCCGCCCGACGACGTCACCGAGCTCGAGCGTCTGTTCGTCGACCCGCGAGTGCAGGTGCTGGCGGCGAGCACCACCGACGGCCGGCCGCTGGGCGCCTTCGCCACCTTCGCCGGCCACGACGCCTTGCTCGCGCGCGAACACGGAGCCCTGAGCGCCGACTGGTTCGGCGTCGCCCAGGACACCGCCGACGCGCTGCTCGCTGCCCGCCACGGCGCGCGCCCCATCATCGGCCTCGGCGCCGGCGCCATCGGTGACGTCGACCCGCGCCCGCCCGGCATGAGCCTCGCGGACCTCATCGTGCAGCGCCAACGCTCGGTGCCCGAGAACCTGCGGCTGGTGCGCGAGCACGGCGCCCGCCTCGGCGCGGCGCTGGCCGACGCCTTCGAGCGCGCGACGCAGGCCCCGGCGCTCACCCGGCTCACCGTGCGCTTCGCCGAGCCCCTCATCGCCGGCGAAGCAGTGCCGACCTCTCACGGCCCGAAGCAGCTGCCGACCGAGGCCCGCATCGGCGCCTCCACGCTCGCCGGCTCGGAGCTCGGCCCGGGCTTCCTCTCGGAGGGCCTCGTCGACGACGACCCCGCGAACGCCGACGATCCCCACTGGCCGAAGATCGACGACGACCTCGGCATGCGCGTCATCCAGCCCGCGCTCGCGGTGTTGAAGTACCAGCCCACGCGGCTGCCGCTGCGCCTGGTGAGCGTGGGCGACGTGGCGGTGCTCGGGCTGCCCGGTGAGCCGACGACCTGGCTCGCGCACCGGCTCTCCCAGCTGCTCAAGTACGAGAGCCCGCACACCCAGGTGCTCGTCGCCGGCACCTGCGGCGACTACGCGGGCTACCTCACCACCGAGCGCGAGTACGAGCTCCAGCACTACGAAGGCGCGAGCACGCTGTGGGGCCGCTACACCGAGCGCTGGCTGCAGCAGGCCCTCGGCAGGTTGAGCTCGAGCCCGCCCACTCCGCCCGGCGGCAAGGCCCACTTCTTCGTGGAGCGCTTCACCGGCACGAAGCGGCGCACGCTCGCCGCCCACCGCGCGCTGCACCCCACCCCACCACCGCCGAAGGAGGCGCCTCGCGTGCAGCGCCTCGGCGGCAAGCTGCGCTTCTCGGGCGCCTTCCACTGGTCGCCGAACGCGTCGATCGCGCTCTACGAGTGGGGCGACTGGGTGCGCCTGGAGTGTGGCGGTCAGCAGCTCCCCATCGAGCCGCACGCGCTGCTCGACGAGGCGGGCGAAGCGGTGTGGTGGTCGATCGAGCTCAGCGACTGGCAGGCGCTCGCCGGGCGCACGGTGACGGTGGTGCTCGACCACCCCGACGGCGTGGGGCGCGCGGACCTGCTGGTGCCCGCGCGCTGAGGCCGGCCTTCAGCGGAGCGCGTCGGGGAACGACGTCGGCTCCGGCGCCGCCTTGCGGTTCTGCGTGCTCACCCGGTACGCCGGGCTGCGCGCGCGCATCATCGCCCCGAGCGGTCGCAGCTCTTCCTGCGCGTGCCACGGGTCGAACGAGAGCCCCTCGGCCCAGCGCGACAGCTCCTGCCCCTTCGGCGACGACACCGACTGCTGCGGCAGCGTGAGCGTGGCCAGCGTGGTCCACGGCGTGTCCCAGTCCACCGTCGGGTCCTCGATGGGCGTGCGCGTCTCGTCGGCGAACAGCTGCACCTGGAAGTGCCACTTCACCGGCCGCGCCTCGAGCACCTTCACCAACGCCGCGCCGAGGTCGGCCTCGCCGGGCACCGGGGGCGTCTCCACCGGAGTGAACGAGAACTTCGCGGCGTACGGCCCGAAGCGGATGGGCAGCGCGCTGAAGTAGCGGTTGGTGTGCAGCGCGGTGAGCGGCGCGCCGAGGCCCTTCTGCAGTTGGCCGAGCAACGACAGCGCACGCTTGAGGCCCAGGCCGAAGATGGCCTTCGGCACCAGCGTCAGCGGGCTGCGCGCGGCCTTCACGAAGAAGATGAACTCCGCCGGATCCCGGAAGGGCACCGCCGACGCGAGGATGGCGAGGAAGTCCTGCGTCACGCAGCCCTCCATGCCGGGGATCAGCTTCTTCCCGCCCACGCCGATCAGCTTCACGCCGAGACCGCGCACGTCGGGCTTCTTGTCGGCCTCCATCACCGGACCGCCGTTCGAGAAGCGCACCACCGCGTCGAAGGTCTTCGGCTCGGCGAACAGGCCCACCTTCAGGTGCGCGGGCACGTCGGCGTGCACCTCGAACTGCGCGCGCGCGGCGACGTTCACTTTGGCGTGCAAACCGCGGCGCATCGTGCCGCTCTTCTGCCCGAGCCCCTGCTGCTGCGCGCCGAGCTGCGCGGCGAGGTCTTCGAACTGCGCGGCCTCCTCGGGGGGAACCACTTCTTTCCAGTCGGTCGCGGGGGTCGTCATGGGCCGATGACTCTGCCCCGATTCACCCGCCGCGACGAAGCACGAACGGGCTTACCGAGGCACGTGCTGCAGCGTCGTCGACACCAGCCGCCCGTCGGCCGCGTACGAGAACAGCTCGCGGCGCCCTTCGCCGGTGACGGCCACCACGCGCACCACCGCCACGGGCTGACCATCGAGCTCGCCCCACGCGATGCGCTCGGGCACCTGCGCGACGGGCAGCGTCTTCTCGCTCTTCGCCTGCTCGTCGACGAAGACCACCGCGCCGGGGTGTGCAGGGCGCGTCATGACCGGCCCCCCAGCTCCCGATCGAGGATGGCGAAGCGCGCAGGGTACAGCGCGCGGTACTCGTCGAAGTGTGGCGTGCCCTTCGCCCAGAGGTAGAGCGCCGTCGTCTCCGCCGCGTCTTCGAGCAGGCTCGAGTTGCCGTAGGTCGACACGCGCACCACGTCGGTCTCGATCGCCTTGCTCCACGCGTCCCAGCCGGGGCCGGTGCCGCCATCGCCCCAGGCCTTCATGCTCCACGCGTGTCCCGTCTCGTGAATCATCGACACCGCCATCGTCTCGGCCGGCTGCGCCGCGGTCGCCGGGTAGATGGTGACGCCGCCCGCCGCGCCACACGTCATGTACGAGACCGCTTCGGGGATGCCGTAGGTCTGCGCCCAGAACGCGTCGTCGGGGTTGGCCACCGGGTTGAGGTGCACCGAGGTGATCTGCTTGCGGCTCGCCTCGGGCAACGCCGCCAGCGTACGCACCACGTCGTCGAAGCTGTGCTGCACCGGCGGGGTGAAGTGGCCGTCAGCCGGGGCCGCGACGGTGATGGTCTGGCCTTCCACCACCACGTCGAACACCTCGGCGCGCGCGGTGGCGCCGTGAAACTCGAAGGCGTCGACCACGCGGGTCGCGCCGCGGGTGACGGCCGGAGGCGTCGGCACGTGCGTGCGCGGCTCTGGCTGCACCGTGCCGGGGAGCGCGGCGTCGAGCGCACCGAGCACGTACTGGCCCTGCAGCTCGGGCGTGGCGGCGAGGTAGTCGGCCTGTGACTTGAGCTGCGCCTCCATCATGCGGAAGCGCGTGGCGAGCAACGACTTGCCCTCGTGCAGCGCCTTCACCTTCGCCTGCAGCGCCGCGGGCAGCGTTGAGAGGCCCGGCAGGTCGAACGTGGGCGCGGGCGGCTTCGCCGGCGTGAAGCCCGACGCGCGGCGCTTCTTCGCGGGGCCGGAAGACGACTTCGGAGACTCGGCTCGGGTGGCCGTCAGCAGCGGCGATCGCCTGGGAGAAATCCGCATCGGACGACACCCTACTCGGGTCTGGCGCCGCGCGCGCCTCAGCCGCGGCGAAGCACGAAGACGTACGTCGCGCCGTCGGCCTGCAGGTAGCGCTTCGAGCCGAGCGTGAAGGCGGCTTCAGACAGCGTGTGCGCCACGCCCGGATCAGAGGACGGCAAGGGGCACAGCGTGGCGCGCAGGAAGCTCGCCGCCGGCGTCTGACACCCGCCCAGCTCGTTCAACACCCAGCGCCCGGTGCGATCGATGCGGCTGTTCGAGCACGAGTAGGTGAGCGACACCGGGTCGCTGCCGTCGAGCGCGACGAGGTCGAGGTTCGCCTCCGCGCATGGGACGGACGACGGCAGGCTCGGCGGCGCGACCCAGCGCACGAGCAGCTCGCGCGTCGACCCGTCTTCCGCCGCGAAGGGGATGAACACCGCCGCGCCCGGCGCCACCACCGCCGCGGGGCAGACGGGCTGCCCACCGCTCGGGCTGCAACACGCCACCGAGAGCCCGGGCAGCGACGCGCCGTCGCAGGCGATCACCACCCGGCCTTCGCCCGCGCTCCCGAGCGTCGCCACCGCATTGCCCTTCACCGCCACGCCGTCGTGCCGCCAGGTCGCCTCGAACAACACGCGGCCCACGCACGACACCAGCGTCTTGCACTCGAACCAGGTGCTCGCCCGGCCCTCGGCGTCGAGCTCCAGCGTCGTCGCGCCCAGGGTGCCCACCGGCACCATCAGCTCGACCACGCCGGTGCCCGGCTGGCGATCGGCCGTCTGCGCCGTCACCGTCACCGTCGCGCGCTGCTTGAAGAGCACCTCGACGGGATCGATCTCGACGCGCACCATGTCGCCCGGCGCGCTCGCGCAGCCCGTCACCACCAGCAGCCCCAGCACCCACGTCGTCATCGCCCTCATCGCCGGAGGCACCCTACCCGGCCCGCCGTCAGTGAGCGGGGTCGATGAGCGCCAGCGCCTCGTCGGCGGGGTCCGGCTCGGGCAACGCGCGCGGCGCGGCGCGGAAGTTCACCAGCGCGTGCGAGCCGTCGCAGAAGGGTTTGTGGCCCGAGCACCCGCAACGACACAGCGCGAAGCGGGCCCCTGCAGGGAGCGGGTAGACCCGGCCGTTCTGGTCGACGAGTACGACTTGCCCCTCGATCAACAGCGGGCCGTTCGTCGTGACGGTGATCTTCATGTTCGCGGGGATGGCATCGATCGCGCCACCAGCGCGCGTCAGTGATTGCGCGTGGCTGCTTCAGCGCGGCACGGCGCGCATTTCAGATTGAAGGCTCACGTCGATGGGCGAGAGCTTCGTCCAGCAATGACCACAGCGGGTCGCGGCGCGCATGCCGACCCGGCCGCAGACGGGACACACGCGCGTCTCCGGCTCGGGGCCGAGGTCGAGCGTGCCCACCAGGTCGGCGAAGGAGGCGATCAGCGCCGCGCCACCGTGGCCGGGGAGCTGCGCGAGCTCGTGGTCGATCTTCGCCAGCGTGCTGCGCAGGTGCGTGCGGGACTCATCGGACGTCATCATGACGGACTCCTTTTGACGCGAGCACCTACGCGCTCGGCCAGACAGCGGGGCTGGATGCGGGCTTGCGTACAGCCCCCACGCGACTGAGCGCGCACCAACCGAGCCACGACGGTCTCCGAGGAGTTGGGCGGGGTTGCGTGCGAGCAGCACATCGTTCCGTCGCAGCTCCCCGTCATTGTGGATGGTCAGTTCGATGTGAGCCGAACATCGTGCGCCCGATTGATCGCCTCGACGTCGATCGGGATCATTCGGGCAGGCCTGCATCAATCTGAAGTGCCGAAGCGTAGGGTGACTTCACAAGGGGGGACGACTCATGGGCGATGGAGAACAGCTGTCGAGTCCGCTCCCAGAGGTCGAGACCGCGTTCGGTCTCGTCGCTCGGAGCACTGAGATGCAATCACTGGTGGAGCTGGCGCGCCGGGTCGCGAAGGTCGACTCGACGGTGCTGATCACCGGCGAGAGCGGTACGGGGAAGGAACGCATCGCGCGCATGGTGCACGACGCGTCGCCGCGAGGGGGTGGGCCCTTCGTGGCCATCAACTGCGGCGCCATCACCGAGACGCTGCTCGAGAGCGAGCTGTTCGGGCACACGCGCGGCTCGTTCACTGGCGCGGTGCACGATCGACCCGGGCTCTTCGAGGCCGCGGCCGGCGGCACGCTGCTGCTCGACGAGGTCGGAGAGGTCTCGCCGGCGATGCAGGTGAAGCTCTTGCGCGCGCTGCAGGAACGCGAGATCCGCCGGGTGGGCGAGAACAAGAGCCGCGCGGTCGACGTGCGCGTCATCGCCGCCACCAACCGCGAGCTCGCGCACAGCGTCACCGGCGGGTTGTTCCGGCAAGACCTCTACTACCGCCTCAAGGTGGTCGAGCTGCACCTGCCCCCGCTGCGGGAACGGCGCGACGACGTGCTGCCGCTCGCTCGCGAGCTGCTGGCACGGGCGTCGATGCGCATGAAGCGTGAGCTGCTGTTGCTGTCGCCGGAGGTGAGCGATCAGCTCCTGCGCCACGACTGGCCGGGCAACGTGCGCGAGCTCGAGAACGCGATGGAGCGCGCGGCGGCGCTGGCGCGGGGCACCCGCATCGAGCTCGAAGACCTGCCGCCCGAGCTGCGCCAGGTGACGCACACCGCGCCCACCACGCACCCGCAGACCGTGCAGCCGCTCGAGGAGATCGAGCGCGCGTACATTCTCGCGGCGCTCGAGCTCAATGGTGGGAACCAGACGCGCACCGCGGCGCAGCTGCACATCGGGTCGGCGACGCTGTACCGGAAGCTGAAGCGGTACGGGTCGCTCGGTCGGCAGCACTGAGGGAGAGGGACGGCCCCTCACCCGCCGCTTCGCGTCGACCTCTCCCCGCTCGCAGGGAGAGGTAGGAAGGGGCGATGCGGATCTTGCCCTTCTCTCTCCTGCTGTCGCTGGCCTTCTCGGGCTGTAACTGCGGACCCGAGGTGATCAACACCTGCGACCCCGCGCGCTGCGCTGGCTGCTGCCGCAACAACGTCTGCACGTCCTGCGGCAATACGGGCGGTGGCAGCGCGCTCACGGGCGGCGGTACCGGCGGCGGTGAGATGACTGGCGGAGGTGGCGGCGGTGGCGGCGAGGTGACTGGCGGCGGCGGCGGTGCGCTCACCGGTGGCGGCTCGGGCACGGGCGGCGGTGGCAGCATCACCACCGGCGGCGGCACCGGCACGGGAGGCGGCGCCCCCGCCGGCGGCGGCACCGGCGGCGGCATGATGATGGTGGGCGGCGGCGGCGGCACCGCGGGCCCCATCGACTTCGACGGCGGCTGGAAGATTCCCCCCGCGGGCACGCAGCCGGCGCTCATCGGTGACGGCGGCACCACCATCGTCGTCGCGAGCGGCGCCGACGCGATGTCGGCGGGCAAGTTCACCGGCGCCAGCACCGGTCCCGGCCCTACCGTGGTGTACCCGACGAGCGGCGTGATGCTCCCGCCCAACACCAACACCATGGAGTTCCACTTCCTGCCGGGCGCGGGTCAGACGCTCTTCCGCTTCACCTTCGTCGCGCCCACCACCACGCTCGTCGTCTACACGGGCTGCACCCCGCTCGGCGGCGGCTGCGTGTACACGCCCGACCCGACGTTCTGGTCGAGCCTCGTCGCCTACGCGCGCGGCACCACGCCCATCTCGTGGACGGTGAGCGGCGTGAACGGCGCGAGCCCCGGCGCGGTGGGCACGTCGGCGGTGCAGTCGCTGGGCTTCACCGAGCAGGACCTCCGCGGCGGCCTCTACTACTGGAACAGCGCGGGCTCGGTGGTGCGCTACGACTACGGCTACCCGAACGCGCCGCGGCAGACGTTCCTCACCGCGGGCAACGTCGGCGCGCTCACCTGCGTGGGCTGTCACGTCATCTCGCGCCAGGGCAACCAGATCGTCGTCGGCAAGGACATCCCCGCGCCGGCCGCGTACTCGGTCATCAACGTGCCGACCAAGATGCCGGTGTCGTCGATGTCGGGGCCGCTCACCGGCAGCGCGAACTTCTTCAGCTTCTCGCCCGACGAGCGCCACCTGCTCACCTCGAACGGCGCCTCGATTCAGTGGCGCAACCTCTTCACCGGCACCATCGCGAACGTCACCAACTCCGGCACCATGCCCGACTGGTCGCCTGACGGGCTGCACATGGTCTACGCGAAGCCCGCGTCGAACCCGCCCTTCGGCTTCGCGGTGCCCGGCGTGTCGAGCGCGTCGCTGCAGACGATGCACTTCAACGGCCTGGGGTGGGATCCGCCGCAGCCGCTGGTGCCGTTCACCGGGCAGAACAACTACTACCCGACCTACTCGCCCGACGGAGACTGGGTGCTCTTCAACCGCTCGCCTTCCAACCGCGAGTCGTTCTCCAACGCGACGGCCGACGACGCGGGCGTGCCCGACGGCGAGCTGTGGGCGGTGGCCTCGAGCGGCGGCGCCCCGCTCAAGCTGACGCAGGCGAGCAGCCCCGGCGCGACGCAGTGGCCGAAGTGGGCGCCGGTGAAGCACTCGTACGCATCGGGCCAGGTGATGTGGCTCACCTTCTCGAGCCAGCGCGCGTACGGGCTGCGGCTGGCCTCAGGTCAGCAGACGCAGCTGTGGATGGTGGCGTTCGACCCGGCGCGCGCCGCCGCGGGCATGGACCCGAGCTTCCCTGCCTTCTGGCTGCCGTTTCAGGACATCAACAGCGGCAACCACATCGGCCAGTGGAGCACCGAGGTGCCGCGCGCGAGCTGCTCGGGCTCGGGGCAGAGCACGTGCGCCGCGGGTGAGGTGTGCAGCAACGGGAAGTGCCGCCCGGGCTAACGCTCAGCTCGTGGCGACGGCGGCGCGCGTCTGGGCACACCACGCGCGCGCCAGCTCGAGATCGGCCGGCAAGAACGAGCGCACCGCGGTCTTCACGCGCCGCACCCGGTTGGTGACCGAGAAGGCGCTGGCCGAGGCGCGCACCGCCAGGCTCTCGGAGACGATGGCCATCGCGCACAGCCGCGGCGCGTACTGCCTCGTCACGCCGAACCAGAACTCGGGCACCGAGCGCGGCACGTCGAGGGTGTTCACCACGAAGAGCACTGAGACGGGGCTGCGCTCGAGCTCGCGCACGATGGCGTCGAGCAACTGCGGCTGCGCCGCGGGATCCATATCCTCCGCGGACAGGTACTCGACCTCGACGTGACCAGCCGTCCGACGAAACCCCATGGCCTTTCCCCCCAGCGCGAGTCCTCGCCGGCGTACCACCGTCGGCGGCTGGCGAAAACGGTTCGCCATTTCGTTGCCGTGCGGGCGGACGTGGTGTGGGCTCCGTCGGCTTGCTCACCCGACTGACTCTGCTGGCCGCGCTGCTGCTCGGCGCGACGACCTCCGCCGCCCCCACCGAGGTCGCGATCGGCATGCACGTGGTCGAGCTCCGCAGCGTCGACGTGCGCGCGCAGAGCTTCTACGCCGACCTCTACCTCTGGCTCCGCTTCAAGACGACCGGGCTCGACGACGAGCGCGTCAAAGACATCATCGAGCGCCTCGAGCCGGTGAACGGCAAGTTCGACTCGAAGGATCCCACCGACGACAAGGTGGTGGGCGACGAGCGCTACGTGTGCTTCCGCGTGACGGGCACCTTCTTCTTCGTGCCGGACCTGAAGAACTACCCGTTCGACATGCAGACGCTGCCCATCACCGTCGAGAACTCGACGCTCGATCGCGACGACCTGGTCTTCGTCGACGACACGAAGAGCTACGAGAAGAGCGTGGCGCCGAAGAGCCGCTGGGGCCTGAGCCCGACGCTGGCGATCCCCGACTACGTGTTCAAGCAGGTCGAGCGCACGGTCTTCGACGGCAACTACCCCACCAACTTCGGAGACCCCACGAAGGACCCGGCCGGCACCCACTACTCACGCTTCTCGCTCAAGGCGTCGTTCGAGCGCGAGTACTGGAGCTACGCCTTCAAGATCCTCATCCCCCTGCTGATCATCCTGGCGATGGCGTACCTGGTGTTCTTCCTGCCGGCGGCGCAGCTCGACACCTCGGCCTCGGTGGCGATGACCGCGCTGTTGTCGTGCATGGCGTACAACGTGGCCGTCAGCCAGAACATGCCGGAGATCGGCTACCTCGTGCTGAGCGACAAGTTCTTCATCGCGACGTACGTGCTGCTGTTGATGACGCTGGGGCAGACCTTCGCCACCTTCGTGCTCGACGCCAACGGCCGCGCGGAGCTCGCGCTGCGCATCGACAAGCAGTGGCGCGTCGCGTTTCCCCTGATGGTCGCCGCCATCTTCGCCTTCTTCATCGCGAGCGTCTGATGACCGCCCTCCCCTTGTTGTTGTTGCTGGCCGCGCAGGCCCCTGACACCGCTGCGCCCGACGAAGCGCCTCCCGACTGGGTGCACGGAGATCACCTCACCGGCGAGTGGGGCGGCGCGCGCACCTGGCTGGCCGAGCACGGCGTCACGTTCGATCTCGTCTACGCGGCGGAAGGCTTCGCCAACGCGGCCCAGCAGGCGGCCGGAGAGAACGGCGGCTTCAACGGCCACCTCGACGTCGCGGTGACGCTCGACTTCGAGGTGATGGGGTTGTGGAAGGGCGGGAAGTTCTACGTGCTCGGGCAGAACAACCACGGCGTGGGCATCAACGAGTTCGTCGGCTCGGCCACGGAGATCTCCAACATCGAGGCCGCCCCGTACACCCAGCTCGGTGAGTTCTTCTACGAGCAGAGCTTCGGCTCGCTGGTGCGCATCCGCCTCGGCAAACAGGACGCCAACCGCGAGTTCGGCACGCCCCGCTTCGGCGGCAACTTCATCAACAACAACTTCGGCATGCTGCCCTCGTCGCCGCTGCCGTCGTACCCCACCAACGGGCTCGGCGCGGTGGCGGTGGTGCAGCCGGTGTGGTGGCTGATCCTCAAGGGGTCGTTCTTCGAGGGGCAGCCGAAGGTCGGCAGCTACGGCTTCGACTCCGCCTTCGCCAAGGACGCGGGCAACTTCGTCATCGCCAGCGCGAACGTGGTGCACCGCTACGGAGAAGAAGATCGCCACACCGGCACCTCGACCGCCGGCTTCTTCCGCCAGCAGGGCCAGTTCACCGAGTTCACCGACGCGCCCACGCCGCGCACGTTCTCCGAGAGCTGGGGCCTGTTCTTCCAGAACGACGAGCGCATCTACCTGAACCCCGGCGACGAGAACGACCCCCGCTGCTTCACCTTCATCTCGCGGCTCGGCTGGTCGCAGCCCGACCGCAACAACATCGGGCTCTTCGTCGGCGCGTCGCTCGCGTACCACGGCATCGGCACGCGGCAGGACGACACCGTCGGCGTCGGCTTCGGCTGGTTCACCGTGGCGCAGCAGGTCAACGGCACGCCCGGCCCCGGCACCGAGTTCTTCGTCGAGATCTTCTACAAGTGGCGCATGACGAAGTTCATGAGCCTGCAGCCGGACGTGCAGTACTACCGCACCCCCGGCGGCGACGGGCAGGACGCGCTGCTCGTGGGCGCGCGCCTCAAGTTCAAGCTCTGATCAGCGTGCATAAGTTGCGCGCCGAGGAGCACGAATCATCTCACTGAGAAGCGCTCGCGCTGAGCCGAGATGAGCGCACGACCGCACTTGTTACGATTCCCGCATGCGTCTTCGCGGCGAGTGGATGGCGGTCGTGGTGATGAGCTTGAGCGCGTGCACATGCGGCGGGGTCGCTGGCGTTGATGGTGGGCTCACCGACGACGCGGGTGTCATCGACGCGGGTGTCATCGACGCGGGTGTCATCGACGCGGGTGACATCGACGCAGGCGTCATCGACGCAGGCATCATCGACGCAGGCATCATCGACGCAGGCATCATCGACGCAGGCATCATCGACGCAGGCATCATCGACGCAGGCATCATCGACGCAGG
>Ga0208755_100020_pt1 | contig 179436 bp, 144 predicted proteins | sample LakWasMet57_HOW8_2_FD_183891 | JGI IMG/M metagenome (GOLD analysis project Ga0208755, IMG submission 183891) | Freshwater sediment methanotrophic microbial communities from Lake Washington under simulated oxygen tension - Sediment Metagenome... | ecosystem: Environmental > Aquatic > Freshwater... | reverse complement strand
GTCGCCGCGCGCGACGGCGCCGAAGTCGATGCTCGAGGGCAAGTCGCACTCGCCCGAGACGCCGATGCCCTTGAGGGTGATGGTGGCGTTCTCCTTGCCGACCTCGGTGTCGCCGGACGTCATCACCAGCACCGTCTCGTGCGGGTCCTGCGGCACGCCGTCCTTCACCGGGGGCGTGAAGTCGATGTTGAACTCCACCGTTTCGCCCGAGGCGACGGCCGTGTCGGACTCGAAGCCGATGGTGAACACCGGCGAGGGATCGTCGACGAACGTGCCGACCTTCGCCGCGCTGCCGCTCTCCTTGGTGAACTTCTGGATGGTGAGCGTGCCGAGGCCGACGTTCTGCACCGTCAGCTTGCGGGTGACGGTCTTGCCCATCGAGACCGAGCCGAAGTTGTACTCGCCGTTCTCGCCCGACACCTGCACGTCATTCGAGTCCGTGTAGATGATGCGAACTTCACCGACGCTGCGCGGGCCGACTCCGCGATCGCACTTGCACCCCTGCACCACCATCGCCGCGAAGCTCGCGACCACCACCCACTGCATCGATCTCATCATGTGTTTCGCTCCTGAAGGGCGCGCACGCTTTCACGCTCAGAAAGGTCCAGCAAGTGGGCTCCCGGCGCCGGAGGACGGCACCGAAGGGGATCACCTGCGATCTGCTTTCAATACCTTGAAGAAATTGCAGGGCGGCAAAGAGTAGGGCCCCTGGCTCGATCCGCTGAGGCAATAATTCAAATGATATCAAGTCCTTGAGTCGCCGTACCGAACGGTACACAGGCTGCACACGAGGGTCCGCCCGCAGAAAGGTGGCCCCATGTTCCGTCGCGCACTCTCCCTCGTCGGTCTCTTCGCGCTGATCAGCTCGACCGCGCTGGCCGCGTCCACGAGCAAGCTGTTCAAGCCGGGGTCGATCATCATTCCCCAGTCGGCGGTGTACCAGACGGGCTGCGGCTCGGTGTCGGCGTACGGCCTGGTCTACCGGCTGCTGCTCGAGAACAAGTCGGGCGGCGTGTTCGGGCCCACCGAGCCGGTCACCATCTACTGGTCGATCGACCCGGCGAAGAAGTCGCTCAACCGGTGCGTGCCGTCGAACAAGCACACCACGCCGTCGACGAGCCCCGGCCTGTACACCACCGATTGGAACGACGGCTGCGACTTCATCGTCGGCCCGAGCGCCACGCTGCAGCCGGTGGTGAAGGTCAACCTCACGGTCGCGGTGCCGACCGGTTCCCCCGCGATGTACGCCACCGGGGCGGTCACCAACTACAACACCACCTACACGGGCGTGAAGGCGGTGCCGGGCTTCACCTCGGTCACCCTCGACAACAGCAACAGCACGCCCCGCTTCACCACCGCACGCTACGAAGGTGGCCCGTTCATCATCGACGTGTCCGATGCGCAGCGGGTGCTCAACTTCCTCAAGACCGACCCCAAGATGGCCGACTTCCGCACGGTGTGCGGCTCGGGCGGCATTCCGGCGTGCGACGGGCAGAGCAACGACTCGAGCCGCTCGTTCAGCGCCGCCACCGCCGACCAGTGCCACGAAGTGAACATGCACATGAACACCGTGGAGTTCACCGCGCCCATCTACCGCCGCATCACCAACATCCCGCCGCACATCGGCGTGCTCACCAACGGCGCCGGCGTGAAGGGCGACATGTTGCCCAAGTACATGGCGTCGGCCGGCCTCGACTTCTCGGGCGCCATCGGCTGCCCGGTCGGCCACCCCGGCTGCCCCACCGGCACCAGCACCTCGGGCGTCATCTACGACCGGCTCTCGTCGCTCGAAGACTTGCGCTCGTTGACCGCCGCCGAGGCGACCGCGCTCAACGGCGGCACCGCCACCACCGCGCTGCCCGACGGGTTGATCAACGGCGTCGACCCCACCAACAACCCCTACTTCCAGGTGCTGTGGACGCCGCACTGGGAGCTGAGCCTCTCGCTCAACGCCTCGGGCAACGGCAGCACCTGCGACGACGTGCGCGACGCGGTCTACGACGCCTGCCGCAACGGCAAGAAGACCAACGGCTCGCAGATGAGCAAGGACGACTGCAAGTCGATTCGCGAGTCGGCGAAGACGGCGTGTGACGCGGCGAGCTCGACCGTCGCCACCACCCAGGCGGCCGTCGCGGCCAACGGGTTGTTCTCACAGCTCAACGGCGGCACGCGCACCGCGGTCAACAACGCCATCGCGGCGAACTTCCCCGCGGCGAACACCGACACCCTGGCGCGCATGAACTCGGCGTTGGCGAACATCAACACCTTCACCAACCGCTCGGGGACCGGCCTCTTCGCCGAGTGCGCGTCGGTCTCGACCTTCGAGACCGCCTTCCAGACCAACTGGAACGGCCGCTTCGAGTGGGTGGAGCCGAACTCGGCGTCGGTCGACACCGGCCGCGGCTACAGCGCGACCCCGCGCTTCATGTACAGCAACGGCATTCTGATCAACGGCCTCGCTGCAGGCACCAACGCCAACTGCACCGACCCCAACTACTCAGGCAACGGCGACTGCATCATCTACCCGATGCCGGGCAACGCCTTCTCGCAGATCGGCGATTTCCAGTTCACCTCGGCGGTCGCGCACACCATCGACTGGGTCCCCATGCAGCCGTCGCTCAAGAGCTGGGAGAGCGGCCACACCGCCATCACCGGCGGCGACTCGGCGTTCAAGAACGGCGCGCTGGTGCTCGCCCGCTCGTGGACCTCGTTCGCCGGCACCACGCAGGCGCGGGCCGTCACCGGCACCCCGTCGTGGGAATACCTGACCCCCAGCGCGAAGAACGGGTGGACCTTCTTCAGCCTGATGCAGAAGGACAACGACCCCAACAAGGCGATGATCCTCTACCTCGGTGGTCACGAGTTCTCGAACTCGCCCGCCGGTACGCGCATCGCGCTCAACACGCTGCTCAACCTCGGCGCCGACCCGATCCGCGCGGACCGCAGCATCACCGCGCCGGTGGCCTTCGACGACGTCAACGGCACCTTCGGCACCGGCACCCGCGCCCTCGTGGTGTCGTCCACCTACCAGGCGGTGTCGGGCGTGTTGCCGTCGGGCGCCGAGGTGTTCAACCCCGCAACCGGCTCGCAGTGGCAGTTCCCGTTGATCCGCGGCGACCTCCGCGCGCACAAGCTCGACGGCACGGGCGCGCTCGGCGCCGGTGAGCAGGCGCTCAACGACGGCATGTTGTGGAGCGCGACCGCCGCGCTCCCCGCCCCCGACGCGCGCAACATCTTCACCTACGTCGGCGGCCAGCTCGCCTCGGCCCCGGCGGCCACGGTGTGCACCAACACCGGCAGCTGCAGCCCCGACCCGACCGTGTACGTCGCCCCCAACGGGGTGGTGCAGGCCAACTGGAAGCCGGTCAACGTGGCGCCGGCGTCGATCGTCGCGCCGAGCGGCACCTCGAACGCGGGCTGCGTGGACGTGGTGCGCCAGGCGAACAAGAACGACAACCTCGACAACACCTCGAAGTTCGGCTTCGCCAACGGCTCCGACGGCATCTGCGACCTGCAGCAGTTGATGCAGTACACCAACCTCAACCCCGACAGCTCGGGCGTGCTGCAGACCCCCGACATCACCAACCTCACCAACGACGTGCCGTACGTGAAGCAGATCCTCTCAATCGTGCGCGGCCACTGCTACGCGACGGCGGGGAAGATCGACGGCGCGGGCACGCCGAACTACGCGCCCGCCAACACCGACTGCAACAGCAACAAGCAGAGCAACACCTCGCGCCTCGGCGGCCTGGTGCGGTCGACGGCGGCGGTGGTGCCGGCGAGCCCGAACATTCCGGCCAACTGCAGCTCGGGTGCCTGTACGCGGCCGACGGTGGCCTACGTGGGCGGCTACGACGGCATGCTGCACGCCTTCTACGTCTCGGGCGGCACGAACTACATCGCGCCCGCGGCGGCCATGCACTACCCCAACACCCCGGCGCACACCGTCTTCAGCACCGGCGTCTCGGGGTGGACGCCCCCGGCGCGCGGCACCGAGCTGTGGGCGTTCATGCCCTCGTCGCAGCTGCCCTTCCTCGCGCACAACGACGCCAACGTCGACTCGTCGGTGCTGGTGCAGGACGTGTTCGCCGACTTCGTGGGCTCGGGCAAGCGCGAGTGGCACACCGTGCTGGTGACGTCTGCCGGTGCCGACAGCCGGGAGATCTTCGCCATCGACGTCACCGACCCGCTGCGCCCGGTGATGTTGTGGGACGTGGTGGGCAGCACCCGCCGCACCGGCGCCTCGACGCCGCGCATGGCCTCGGTCGCCGAGCTCAACGACAGCAACCTGGGCAGCCACTTCACGGTGAACAAGTGGGACGGTGACTCTTCGAGCACCATCTACAAGCTGGCGCCGGCCACCGACCCGGGCCGCGGCGCGTCGAAGGCCTACGACTACACCGACCTCGGCGGCGCCTCGTCGCTCTCGATGGGCCTGCTGCGCGTCGGCCTCAACCCGGTCTACGCGGCCTTCGTGGCCACCAGCGCCTCGGCGCTGGCCAGCACGCCGACCAAGGGCCTGGCGGTGTTCGCCATCGACGTCTCGACCGGTCAGAAGCTGTGGGAATGGGAGCGCGAGTTCGACTCGGCCGACACCTCGCGGCCGCACGACAACTACACCCCGCGCGGCGTGACGCTCTACTACGGCACCGAAGGCGCGACGACGGTGCTGGTGGGTGACTACGACGGCCGGCTGTGGGAGCTCGACGCGGCCACCGGCACCAACCGCAACTTCCAGCGCGTGAGCTGCTCGTCGGACTGCAACCTCCCCGCGTTCGACACCGGCTCGACGGTCGCCAACCCGCAGCCCATCACCTCGAACATCGCCCTGGCCAAGCTGCCGGCCACCGGCGTGTCGGGTGACTTCGGCACCTACTCGGGCCAGACGATGGTGCTCTTCGGCACGGCCGGCGCGACCGCGGTGCCGTCGACGGTGAGCGGCGCGGTGCACGCGCTGCTGCTGGGCAACAACTACCGCAAGCCGCTCACGGCCTGCACCTCGTGCACCAGCAACGTCACCGGCACCACCTGGTCCGACCTCAACGCGGTGGTGGCCGACGCGCGCGCCACCGGCGTGCTGCAGGAGCCCACCACCTGGCCCAAGACGTTGCCGACTGGCGATCGCGTCTACGGCTTCCTCACCGTGGCCGGCACCACCGCCTTCGTGCCCGCCGTCACCGGCCAGGTCGCCATCGAAGACCTGATGAACATCGACCCCAACACCGTCGGCAAGACCTACGCCCTCGACCTCGGCAGCTTCTCGGGCTCGGTCACCTCGAGCAACAGCCTCACCGGCTTCGAGAAGGCGAACTTCGGCGGCGTGGCGGTCTACAACTGGGACCTCGGCGCGGGGAACAGCAAGCAGACCGTGGTGGGCACCGAGATCAGCAAGATCGCCCGCTACGACAACGCGAGCCACCCGACGGGCAGCGGCGCGATGGACCCCGACAAGAAGCTGAAGACCAACGCGGGCGAGACGGGCGCGGGCTACCGGCTGCTCAACTGGTTCCGGAAGCTCGCCAAGTGAGGGCCTCCATGCGGCGCAGTCAGCGGGGCTTCAGCCTGATGGAGGTGATGGTGGCGCTCGGCGTGCTCGCCTTCGCCTCGTCGGGCGCGCTCGCCGGGCTGATCTTCGCCTCGAAGCAGTTCAAGCTCGGGCAGAACAGCTCGCACGGCACGGTGCTCGCCGAGCGGTTGATGCAGCGGGTGCGGCTGGCGAACAAGCAGAAGATCATCAACGCGGCCACCACGTGGACCGGGAGCCGCCCGCAGTCGACCGCCGCCAGCGTCGCGCCGTGGGTCACCGCTTCGGGCAACACCACCGTGCTGGGCAACCTCAGCGACGACGGCAGCGCCGACTTCAGCCGCGGCGCCTTCTTCACCGTCGACGGCATGGGCGTCGAGCAGCGCAAGACCATCGCCGGCATCAACACCTGCGCCGACATGCTCACCACCGCGGCGGTGCCCGGCGGCATCTTCTGCCGCGAGATGGCCATCGTCACCACCACCACCTCGTGCACGCCGGGGCCGACCTGCCCGACGCTGGGCGCGGCGCTGTACACGCAGGGGCTGCAGAGCGGCACGGCGGCGGCCGAGGTGCTGGTGCGCGTGTGGCGCAAGGGCGAGCCGGGCACCAGCAACCAGAGCTGGACCCTCTCGGAGGTCGTCGTTCAATGAAGCCCCTCAGTCCTCGCGGCATGACCCTGGTCGAGCTCACGGTGGCCCTCGCCATCCTCACCGTGGTGGTGGCGATGACGATGCAGGTCATCGTGGTGGGCGTGAACCTCGCCCGCAACGGCAACGAGACCGCCGACAGCAACGAGTCGGCCCGCATCGTCGGCGACACGCTGGCGCTGCAGGCGCGGCTGGCGGGCATGGGCGCGGCGACGGGCTTCAACGTCGCGGTGGCTGGCACCACCCGCACCATCAGCCCCATCATCGGCGTCAACTCCACCACCGGCCCCGACGAGCTGTGGGTGGTGACGCCCAGCCGCACCACCTTCAACGCGGGCTGCGACGGCACCAACGCCGGCGACCCCAACGCCGCGGCGGTGGTGCAGGAGTCGCGCACCGACGGCGTGCTCAAGCTGCGCTGCAGCAACACGCTGCCCGCCAACGGCGTCTTCATGGTGACCAACCTCACCTCGGCGGCGTTGATCAAGGTGACGGGCTACACCAGCGGCGGCACCCAGGTGACCTACGCGGAGTCGTCGGTCCCCGGCTTCACCAACAACTACAAGCGCGGCGGCTTCTCGGCGGGCGACCTGGTGGTGCCGGTCAACATCCTCCACTACTACATCAACCCCACCTTCGGCCCGAACGCTGAGCCCACGCTGATGGTGGCGCGGGGCACCATCAACACCGCCGCCGGCGGTCTGCCCTTCGTCGAGGTGGCCAACAGCGCGCAGGCGGTGCTGGGCCCCATCGAAGACATGCAGTTCCAGTTCGGCGTCGACCCCACCGACAGCGACGACCCCGGGCAGATCGTCTGGCAGAACGGCTTCGGCGGCGCCCAGGGCACGTGGACGCCCGGGCTGCGCTCGGTGACGGTGTCGCTGGTCTCGCGCAGCCGCCTGACGATGCGTGACACCACCGGCTCGCGGAACCTGGGCAACATGAAGCCCCTGTCGGTCGCCGACCACGTGCTGGCGGCGCCGGTCTCCGACGGCTTCCGCCGCGTGCGCTACGAGCGCCGCATCGAGCTCCCCAACGCCGCCCCCTGGAACCTATGACCACGCCCAAGAGCCACCCGCGGGGCGCCGCGATGATCACCGTGCTGGTGCTGATGACCATTCTCGCGGCCATCGTCGCCAGCGTCATCGCCATCGCCGGCAGCCAGCGTACGCGCGCGGCGATGTCGGCGCGCTCCATCGAGCGCCAGACGTGCGCCGAAGACGGCCTGCAGTTCGCGCGCTCGTTCTTCGCCGCCCGCCAGAACCAGTGGGACGCGATGCTCGCCCGCCCGGCCAGCGGCATTCACCCCTACAACCCCGTCGCCTCGTACTGGAACACCAACCCCGCGGTGCCCACCACGGCAGCGGGCGTCACCGACATCAAGGCCGTCAACACCCCGGTGCCCGGCTCGCGCCTCTTCCTGGAGCTCGACGGCAAGCCCGGCGACGACGTGTACATCTACATCCGCGACAACGACGACGAGCTGTTGCCCGCCACCAGCGACTGGGGCCGCGACAACGACCAGAACGTCATCATCGGCTCGATGTGCATCTCGAACACCATGGTGCCCCGCCGCTCCGACGGCACCATCGACCCCGACCGCGTGGTGGTGGAGTCGGTGTTGAGCTTCAACGCGCTCGTCAACACCATCAGCAGCCAGTCGGGCCAGGGGCCGTCGGGCTCGGGCAACATCAACTGACTTGAACCAGCGCACGCTGACCCTCGCGATGATCGCCGGGCTGCTCGCGCTCGCCGCGGGGGTGGGCGCGTACGCGTGGTCCATCAACCGCCACGAGCAGCGGGTCGTCGAGCAGCGGCCCTTCGACGAGCGGCTGATCTCCCCCTTCCGGCTCGACGAGCAGTACCCCGACGGCGGCTACCCGCACGCGCGCTACACGCGCCTCGAGCTGAGCGTCGACGGCGGCACCACCCGGCTCGAGCTCGACGTCGACGGCTGGTGGCTGCGCGCGCCGGTGGTGCAGCCGGCGTCCAAGGTGATGGTCGATTCCATCGTGATGGAGCTCGAGGAGACCGACGTCGTGGCGCTGGTCGACGCGCAGCCCGACGCCGTCGCGCTGGCGAAGTACGGGCTCGCCCCACCCCGCCTCGTCTTGAACGGCACCGCCGAGCTGCGCGGCGAGACGCGCACCGTGAAGCTGCAGGCCGGCGTCACCAACGAGTTCGACGGCTCGCTCTTCGTGCGCCGCAACGACGACCCCGCGGTGTACGCCGCGCCGGGCGCCGTCGCCGCCGCGCTCTTTCACAGCGCCGATGAGCTGCGCGAGCGCCGGGTGTTCCAGGTGCGCGAGGTGGACATCGCGCGGGTGGCGGCGCGCACGCCGCGCGGGGAGCTCGAGCTCGAACGCCACGGCGTCTTCGCGTGGGACCTGGTGAAGCCCTCCCCTGCGCCCGCCGACCACGAGCTGGTGACCGCGATGCTCACCGCGTTCCTCGGCGAGAAGGCGAAGGGCTTCCCCGACGACACGCCCGAGGCGCGGCGCGCGCTGGGCTTCGACGCCCCGCTGATCGACGCCACGCTCACCATGGCCGACGAGATGCGGGTGCGGCTGCGGGTGACGCGCGTCGAGGGTGACGGCGGCACCACCTGGTACGGCCTGCGCGAAGACCCGGAGCAGACGGTGCTCGCCGAGTTCCCCGGCGCCGACCTGCTGAAGCTCGACGTGGACCCGCAGACGCTGCTCGACCGCAAGCCGCTGCGCTTCGACGCGCGCGAGGTGATGAAGCTGGTGCTGCGCGACGGCCACGGCGGCGAGGTGGTGCTCGAGCGCGAGAGCGAGCACCTCGACGACTGGCGGGTCATCAAGCCCATCGGTGGCAAGGCGAACGGCCAGAAGCTGGTGCAGGCCCTGGGCGCGCTGGCGGCCCTGCGCGCGAGCTCGACGGGCGAGCCGACGAAGGACTGGGCGGCCCGCGGCCTCGACGCCCGCGCGCGGTCCATCACCCTCTACGGCGAAGGCGACCGCGTGCTCAGCGCGCTGACGGTGGGCGCGCCGGTGCCCGGCACTTCGCGCTTCTACGTGCGCGGCCGCACCGAGCGGCTGATGGAGTGCGAGGGCCGAGACCTCGACCGCCTGCCCTTCTCGCTGTGAGCTTCAGCGCGCGCGGCGGGTGAACCAGATGCCGAGCCCCACGCCCATCAGCAGCGTGGGCAGCAGGTCGAGGGCCAGCAGCCGAATGGTGCCCAGGCGCTCGGGGTTCAGGTCGATGGTCGAGAGATCGCGATCCGGCGGGCGAATGGAGATCTTCTGCAGCTGCTGCGTGGTCCACGCGAAGCCGTTGAGCAGCAGGTTGCGGTTGGGCTCGACGGCGAAGGTGCCGTTCAAGATGTCGCTGTCGCCGAACACCAGCAGCCGCGCCTGCGCCGCGCGGGCGCTCTGCGAGGCGTTGGACGGCCGGGTGATGGCCGCCACCAGCGTGAGCTGACCCGAGCGCTCGCTGGCGTCGAGCTTCGGTTCCTTCGACAAGTCGCTCTCCACCCACGCGTAGGGCGTGGTGAGCACCAGCGCGACGCTGGTCAGGTCGGGCAGCGTGCCTTCCTTCAGCAGCGTCAGCGCGCGGGTGGTGGCGAAGAGCACGTTGGCCTTCTGCTTGAACAGCAGCGAGGTCAGCTCGTGCTCGGTGAGGAAGGGCGTGTAGACGACGAAGGGCTGCTCGGGGTTGACCTTCGAGTCGGCGACGGTGCCCGGCTCGACCTGCACGCCGTACTTCGCCAGCAGCGCGTCGAGCTTCGGCTCGGCCCCCGACTCGGCGAAGTACAGCAGCCGGCCTCCCTCATCGAGGTAGTCCTCGAGGAGCTGCACCTCGCGCGGGGTGAAGGCGCTGTGGGCGCCGGCGATGACCAGCGCTGAGGCGTCACGCGGCACCTCGCCGCGCTCGGTGAGGCTCAACGCTTCGGGCGCGTAGCCTTCGTCCTGCAGCACGCGCTTCAGGTTGACCAGCGACGCCAGCATCGCCTCTTCGCCCGCGCCCAGCGGCTCGAGCGGAATCTCGCCGTGGCCGACGAGGAAGTAGAGCTTCTGCGTGCCGATGGTCGTCAGCTTGATGAGGCCGTTGGTCAGCTCCTGCTCGCCGAGCTGCGGGTCGGCGAGGCGCGCGAGGTTGACGATGGTGTGGCTCTCGTCGGCGGTCTGCAGCACCAGCACCGCGGCCGGCTGGCCCTGGCGAATCGAGTAGCGCTGCGTGAGGTCGGGCGCCTTGCGCGGGTCGACGAATTCCCAGCTCAGCTTGTCGGACACCTGGGCGTAGCGGCGGAAGAGCGACTCGACCATCGGGGGCACCGCGCCCTCGTTGAAGGCGATGATGCGCACCGGCGCCTTGAGCTCGGCCAGGACGCCGGTGGTCTGCGGCGAGAGCGAGAAGACGCGCTTGTTGGTGAGGTCCCAGGTGGGCGAGCGCTTGGCGACGATGAAGTTGGCGGCGACGAGGAAGGCGACGAACGCGACGCTCAGGCCCACCGACGACGAATAGAAGAACGCCGAGCGGAGCCAGGTGGCGGTGCGGCCCGCGGTGACGAACCACACCACCACCAGCGCGAGCCCGAGGCTGGCCTTCACCACGAAGGGCACCGAGGTGTTGCTGATGGCGTACGTGAAGGGCGAGGTGAGCAGCAGCAACAGCCCGATGCCGCCGGCGACGCTTGCGAGAGTCTTCTTCATGGTGAGGTCCTCACGTCCACCGCTGGGCTTCGATCGACCGGTGCGTCAGCAGCAGGAACAACGCGATGACCGAGCCGAAGAAGACGATGGGGCGCAGGTCGAGCACGCCCTTGAGCAGGTTCTCGAGCTGCTGCCCGACCGACAGGTAGTTGAGCGCCGAGCGGAACGGCTCGTCGAGGTTGGGCGCGAACGAGCCGATGAGCATCCACGCGAGCGCGATGGCGAACGACACGAAGGCCGCCACCATCTGTGACTCGGTGAGCGAGCTGATGAACATGCCCAGCGCCATGTTGGTCGCGCCCCACAACAACATGCCGAAGTAACCCAGCAGCACCGTGCGCCACTCGAGCGCCGAGCCCGACTCCGACGAGCCGAGCACGGTGAGGATCAACGGGAAGACGATGGTGACGCCCAGCGTGCACAGCACGATGCCCACCGCGCCGAGGTACTTGCCGATGACGATCTCCACCGGACGAATGGGGGTGGTCATCAGCAGCTCGAAGGTCTTGTTGCGGCGCTCCTCGGCGAACAGGCGCATCGAGAGGAACGGCGCGACGAAGAGCGTGACGATCAACACCAGGCCCCACATCTCGACCACCACGCCATCGGTGAGGTTGCGGTACATGTGCAGCTCGGGGTCGACCTGACTCCAGCCGCCGGGCGCCTTGCGCACCACGTCCTGCACCGACTTGAAGCGGCCCACCGAGAGCACGAAGTTGAAGGCGGTCACGAAGCTCATCGCGGTGAACACGACCCACGCCCACGGGGTCGTCAGGTACGAGGTGAGCTCCTTCCGGGTGATGGCGAGGATGGTGCGCATGGTCACTCCGAGGTCAACGAGATGAACTTGTCTTCGAGGCCCGTCTCACGCCCGCCGGTGAGCGCGGCCATGGTGTCGTCGGCCACGATCTTCCCGCGGTGGATGATCAGCACCTGCTCGCAGATGGCCTTCACCTCCGCGAGGATGTGCGTCGACAGCACCACGGTGTGCTGGCCGCGCAGCGACTTGATCAGCTCAAGCACCTCGCGGCGCTGGCGCGGGTCGAGGCCCTCGGTCGGCTCGTCGAGGATCAGCAGCGCCGGATCACCGAGCATGGCCTGCGCGATGCCCACCCGCTGGCGGTAGCCCTTCGACAACGTGCCGGTCAGCCGCGGGAGCTCGGGCACGATGCCGGTGCCCTGGGCCACGCGGTCGATCTCCGACTTCACCTTCGCGCGCGGCACGCCCTTCAGCTCGGCGACGAACTTGAGGTACCCGGCGACGGTGAGCTCCGGGTACAGCGGCGGCGTCTCCGGGAGGTAGCCGATGCGGCGCTTGGCCTCGAGCGGCTGCTCGAACACGTCGTAGCCGGCGACCTTCGCCTTGCCGCTGGTGGCCGGCATGAAGCCCGTGAGGATCTTCATGGTGGTGGACTTGCCGGCGCCGTTGGGGCCGAGGAAGCCGACGATCGCGCCGTCGGGCACGCGGAAGGTCAGGCCGTCGATGGCCACTCGTTCGCGGTACGTCTTGGTGAGGTTCTCGACCTCGATCATCGCCATGTGCATCTCCGCGCAGAGGAGTCGGGGTGCGCGGGATAACACTTCACGATCGCTGAAGCATTCCTCGTGCGGCGGTCAGACCACGTGGCCCTCGACGAGGGTGGAGATCTCGTCGACCGCCTGGGCCAGCGCCGCGGCCTGGTCTTCCAGCCCGTGCACCGCCTCGGCGACCTCGCTCGCGGCCGAGCCGTTCTGCTGCGTCGCCCCGTCGATCTGCGTCACCGCGCCGCCGACGTCGTCGATGCCCTTCGCCTGCTCGGCCGACGCGGTGCTGATCTGCCCCATGAGGTGGGTGACCTCCTGCACCGAGCGCGCGACGTCCTGGAACGCGGCGTGGGTCTGGCGCACCAACGCGGTGCCGCTGGCGATCTGCTGGGTCGAGCCGTCGATGAGCGCGCTGATTTCCCGCGAGGCGCCGCCGGTGCGCTGGGCGAGCGACTGCACCTCGCTGGCGACGACCGCGAAGCCCTTGCCTGCCTCGCCCGCGCGGGCCGCCTCGACCGCCGCGTTGAGCGCGAGCAGGTTGGTCTGAAAGGCGATCTCATTGATGGTCTTGGTGATGTGGGCGATCGACGCGCCGGCGCGGGAGATCTCCTCCATCGAGGTGACCAGCGAGCGCATCGACTCGTTGGCGCCCGACACCTGAACCGCCGCTTGATCAGCGAGCGTGCGCGCGCGGCGGGCGTTGCCGGCGTTCTGATGCGTCATCGCGGTGAGCTGCTCCATCGCCGACGAGGTGCGCTCGATGGCGGCGGCCTGCGAGGTGAAGCTGGTGGCCAGCGCCTGCGAGTCGCCCGAGAGCACCGCGGTGGTGGACTCGACGACGTGCGCGCCCTGCGACAACACCAGCACCGCGTTCTCCAGCGAGCGGGAGATGCGCCGCGCGACGTAGGCCCCGAGCGACACCACCAGCACGATGCCCAGCGCGCCCGAGCCGATGACGAACACCCGCATCGCCGACACCTCGTCGCGGAAGGCGACGTGCGAGCGCTCGGCCCGCGCCTGCCGTGCCTGCACCAGCACCGTGAGCTGCGCGACGGCTTCGTCCGACGCATCGTGCCGGTGCTCGTCGCGCCAGTTGATCAACGCGCGGCTCAACGCGTCCCACGCGCGCTGCTCGGCACCCTCGCGGCTGAACTTCTCGGCCCGGCCCCGCGCGACGTCGAGCGCCACCCACGCGGCGCGGAGGCGTTCCTGTGCGTGCTCACGGGCCGCACCCTCGGCGGTGAGCTGCAGCTCGTGTTCGGCGTTCTGCACCGAGGCGATGGCGTCACCGAGCTGCCACGAGGCGCTCAGCGCAGGCAGCGTCTCTTCGAAGACCCGGCGCTCGGCCTCCACGCCGAACGACGTGCCGATCTGCCCGACGAGCGTGCCGACGGCGATCATCCCCGCGACCACCACCGCCGCGCCCGTCAACTTCGCCTGCAGAGTCAGTTTCAAGGACATCTCCCGCCACCCGGATCAAGAGGTGGTGGGCGAGCGGGCGAGCGTCAACGAAAGGATTGCGCCACGTCCGTGACGGCGTCGCTGCGTCAGCTGCCTTCGCCGAGCACTCGGTAGAAGAAGGCGGCCCCGCTGAACTGCTCGGCGAGCGAGTTGCCGGGTTCACCCACCAGGAATCGCGATCCGTCGCTCGCGACAGAGACGGCTCCGAAGTTGAATCCGGTCGAAGCCTCTGGAGCCAATCGAAGGTTCCGCACCCACGAAGTTCCGTGGCGCGTGAAGACGTACACCGCGCCGAGGGCCCGCTCGCTCCCGTCGAGCTGCTCCCCGGTCGCCCCGATGATCAGCCGGTTTCCGTCGGAGGAGAGCGCCCCACTCATACCGAACTGGTTCAGCACGTGGCCCGGGTCGGCACGAAGCACGGCCTGCTCGAGCCACTGCCCGTTCGTTCGCTGGAAGACGCGCGCCACACCGGTGGACCGCGCCTCCAGGGGATTCATCAGGACGAACGTGTTGCCGTCCGCCGAGAAGGAGAAATGAGCCGAGCTCGAGGGCACCGTGACCTCCGGGACCCACGCGTCGCCCTGGCGACGGTAGATGATGGAGCCCGCCTGAGTTTGAGCCGCCAGCACCAGCCCCTGATCAGAGATCCACAGCCCGCGCGCAGAGGAGTCGACGAACGACGGGTACCACCCGCCCGCGTCGTGCGCGAACACGGTCGTGAAGCTCGTGAGCCACGTGCCATCCGCCGAGACCGACATCGGGTAGGTGAGCCCCGGAATGGCCGCCTCCACCGCCCAGCCCCCGTCCGTGCAACTGAAGACCCGCGACCCACCATCGCGGTTGGAGACGACGATGCGGTTCCCGTCACGGGAGATGGGACTGGGGCCGAGACCGCGGTCCTCGAAGGCGGCCTCCTGGGCCCAGCCCCCGTCGTCCCTCCAGATTGACCAGCGCTTGAAGCCTGCTGCCGGGTCCGTACCGTGGGAGCGAGTGCTGAAGACGGCGACCGTGCCTTTGGCGGCGAGCTGAGTCGAGGCGCCGAAGTAGCCGAGGGCGCGCGGCACGTCGTCCAGAAACACCGTCAACAACTCGAGGCTCATCTTCGGGTCATCGGCCATCACGACCTCCAGCGAGGCCACCTCGAGGTCGACCTGCCACGTGGTCTGCACGGAGGTCTCGAGGCTCGTGGTGACGGTCACCTCACAGCCGGTGGCGTCGCAATCGCCGAGCGTGGCCTGGGGCGGCGTGACAGCCGACGGGCCGCTGACCCGCACCGAGAGGTCGCGAGGAATCGGTCCCGAGAGGTTCAGTCGAGCGCGACCGGTGGCGCCCGGCGGCAACACCAGCCGGGGTGGATCGAATGAGCCCATCGACACGGGCCCGCACTCGCAACCCGACCACACGAGCGTGAACGCCAGAATCCCCCACGCCGCGACGCCACCCCGTTCAGTCATCACGCAACTTTTACACTGATCTCTCCGCGAGCGGATTGCGCGTCGTCGCCGTGCGGGCGGGACTACACTGCGCGCCCGGTGCTCCCACTCCTTCTCTCTGCGCTGTTGACCGCAGCTCCCGCCGCGAAACAGGAGGCCGCCACGCACTACCAGCGCGGCATCAGCCTCTACAAAGACGCGAACTATCCGGCGGCGCTCACCGAGTTCAAAGCCGCCTACGACGCGGTGCCGAGCTGGGAAGTGTTGTTCAACCTCGGCCTCTGCCAGCGCCGGCTCTTCCAGTACGGCGCGGCGATCCGCTCGTTCGATCGCTACCTCGCGGAGGGCGGCGCGAAGGTGCCCAAAGACCGCCGCACCGCGGTCGCCGACGAGCTGCGGCAGATCCGCGAGCTGACCTCCACCGTGGCGATCATCGTCAAGGGCGGCCCGGCGAAGGTGCTGGTCGACGGTGAGCTCGCGGGCACCACGCCGTTGTCCGAGCTGCTGCTGCTGGGCCCCGGCAAGCACGTGGTGCGCGCCGAGCGTGACGGCTGTTCGCCCGACGAGAAGATCATCGAGGTGGTGTCGGGCGTGGCGCAGGCGCTCGAGCTCGACCCGCGCTCGCTCACCGCGCCCGGTCGCGTGAGCATCGACTGCACGCCGGCCGGAGCGCTGGTGGCCATCGACGGCGCCGCGGGCGTGGCGTGCCCCACCGAGCTCGACCTCGCGCCGGGCTCGCACGAGCTGGTGGTGGAGGCCGCTGGCCACGCCACGCAGCGCACCGAGGTGTTGGTGCAGCCCGCGCAGCCGCGCTCGGTGCGCATCGCGCTGGCGCCGGTGGTGACGAGCAAGCCCTTCCCCGTGCTCGGCGTGACGTTGCTGGGTGGCGGCGCGGTGGTGGGCGGCGTGGGCGCGCTCTTCGCGGGGCTGGCGGGCGGCGCGGCGAATGACGTGACGGCGCTCTCGCGCACCGGCGGCACGTGGGACGCGAAGGCCGCGGCCACGCAGGCGGCGGGGCAACGCAACAACGTACTGGGGTGGACCCTCATCGGCGTGGGCTCGGCGGCGGCGGCGGCGGGGCTGGTCGCGCTGCTGGTGGACGTCTCGAAGCCGGTGCAGGTCACGGTGGTACCCAGCACCTCGGGGGTCTTCGTATGCGGTTCGTTCTGACGCTCGCGCTGCTGGCGACGGGCTGTTCCTTCTACGCGCCGAGCGTCACCGACTGCACCATCGCGTGCGGTGAAGGCGGCGCGTGCCCCGACGGCTTCGCGTGCCGCGGCGGGTGGTGCCGGGCCGCGAGCGCGCAGACCGACTGCCAGTGCGCGGTGGGCCAGAAGAGCGCGTGCGGCAGCTCGGTCGGCGCCTGCGTGCAGGGCGAGAAGACCTGCGTGGCGGGCGGTACGTGGAGCGAGTGCGTCGGCGAGGTGAAGCCGAGCGAAGAGGTGTGCGACGGCAAGGACAACGACTGCGACGGCCTGGTGGACCTCGGGCCGGTGAAGTTGATCCTCGACGACAACACCGGGCCCTTCGAGGCGCACTGGCGCATGCACGCCAGCGACGCGGGCTACTCGGTGGTGACGCTGCTGGCGCTGCCCGACGGGGGCTCCGAGGCGCGCGCGCTGCGCTACGACCGCGAGTTCAACCCCGCCGGCCGCTCGGACATCATGGTCGACGGCGAGTGGCGGCGCGTCGAGAGCACCATGCTCGGCGACACGGTGTACTCGAGCTACTACGTGGGCGACGACGTGCGCTTCTCGCGCATTCTGGCCGACGGCACGGTGCAGCACCTCTCGACGCTCGTCGATGCGGGCTACGACGGCCGCATGCAGGTGGGCAGCGGGCCGCGCGGCGTCATCTCGAGCTGGCTCACGCTCGAGGGCACGGTGCGGGTGGCGAAGTGGTCGCTCGATGGCGGCGCGCCGCAGGTCTACGACTTGCCCACCATTCCCAACGGCACCATCTCGTACCTCGGGTCGACCACCGACGGCCGCTTCAGCATCATCGAGGCCGACGACCTGCGCGACGGCGGCTACATCGAAGCGGTGCAGGACAACGAGCAGCCGCTGCCCTTCACCATCGAGGCGCCGTACTGGTCGGCGCAGCGCTTCATCACGCGCAGCAACAGCACCATCGCCCACGTGGACATCGTGCCGCAGGACATCAACAGCACGAGCACCGACCGCCAGGTGGTGTTCTGGCGGAACTTCGGCGTGCAGGCGGTCGACGGCTTCTTCCGCGTCGAGACGCCGGGGCGCTGGCACGACAGCGACTTCGTGCTCGACACCAACGAAGACGTCATCGCGGTGTACGTGGACGAAGACACGCAGAAGTTCGTCTTCGCGCGCATCGAGGGCACCAGCAGCACCGATCAGCAGGTGACGCGGCGCATTCCCGCGGACAACGTGGTGGTGCCGGTGACGGCGACCAACGGCAACGTGCGCGTGGCGCGGGTGCCGGGCGATCCGATGTTCGGGTTGGCGTGGTCGACGCGCAAGCAGGTGCTCGCGCGTCGGTTCTGCGCGCCCTGATCAGTTGCAGCCGGCGGCGGTCTTCGTGCCGGTCTTGCACGTCAGGTTGAGCGTGCCGCCGGTGGCCGCCGCCGCGCAGTCGCTCTCGCAGGTGATGGCGCAGGTGCCGCCGAGGCACGAAATGTTTGCGCCCGAACCCACGGTGTGGGTGCAGTCCTTGCCGGAGCAGGTGACGTTGCACCCGGTGCCACACGCGCCGGTACAGCTCGAGTCGGCAGCGCAGGTGAAGTTGCAGCCGGCGGTCGAGGCCGAGCACGTGTCGAAGGCGCAGGTGGTGCCCGTGGGACAGGCGCAGTTGTTCCCCGAGCAGACCGTGCCGCAGCCGGTGAAGGCGACGAGCGTGAGCGACAAGGTGAGCGCGAGGGTCGAGAGCAGCTTCATGGGTTCGAGACTCCAGGGATGAGGGGGATACGGCGCGCGCGCGAGTATCAAGAAGCAGGCCATGCGGTGTGGTAGCAGCGCGGGCGTGAAGACGAACTTCGTGGAAGAGCTGAAGTGGCGCCGCATGCTGCATGACTCGATGCCCGGCACCGAGGAGCTCCTGAACAAGGAGCGCGTGACCGGCTACATCGGCTTCGACCCCACCGCCGACTCGCTGGGCGTGGGCAACCTCGTGCAGGTGATGACGCTGCTGCACTTCCAGCAGGCCGGCCACAAGCCGATCGCCCTCGTGGGCGGCGCGACGGGCATGGTGGGCGACCCGTCGGGCAAGAGTGAAGAGCGCAACCTCCTCGACGGCGACGCGCTGGCGCACAACCTCGCGGGCCAGAAGAAGCAGCTCGAGAAGTTCCTCGACTTCAGCGCCGAGGGCGGCGCGGAGATCGTGAACAACTACGACTGGTTCAAGGGCATCTCGTTCCTCGACTTCATCCGCGACGCCGGCAAACACATCACCGTCAACTACATGATGGCGAAGGACTCGGTGAAGAAGCGCATCAGCGGCGAAGACCGCGAGGGCATGAGCTTCACCGAGTTCACGTACCAGCTCATCCAGGGCTACGACTTCTATTGGCTGTGGAAGAACAAGGGCGTGAAGCTGCAGATGGGCGGCTCTGATCAGTGGGGCAACATCACCACCGGCACCGAGTTCATCCGCCGCAAGGCGCAGGGCGAGGCGTTCGCGCTGACCACGCCGCTGATCAAGAAGGCCGACGGCACGAAGTTCGGCAAGACCGAGAAGGGCAACCTCTGGCTCGACCCGAAGCGCACGTCGCCGTACGAGTTCTACCAGTTCTGGCTCAACGCCTCCGATGAGGACGTGAAGAACTACATCCGCATCTTCACGCTGCTCGACCAGAAGACCGTCGAGGGCCTCGAGACCGAGCACGACACCGCGCCGCAGAACCGGCTGCTGCAGAAGACCCTCGCGAAGGACATCACCACCCGCGTGCACGGGGCGGATCAGGTCACCGTGGCGCTCGCGGCGACCGACCTGCTGTTCGGCAAGGGCACGGTGGACCAGCTCAAGTCGCTCAGCGACGAGCAGTTCCTGCAGGTGTTCGTGGGCGCCGGCGTGCCGGTGGCCGAGGTGCCGCGCGACGCGTTCGGCGGTGAGGGTGTGAACGTGGTCGACCTCTTCACCGAGAAGTCGCAGCTCGTCTCGAGCAAGGGCGAGGCGCGCAAGCTGATGCAGGGCAACGGGCTGTCGGTGAACAAGGAAAAGACGACCGACCCGAAGGTGGGCATCAAGGCTGATCAGCTGATCAACGGGCGATACCTGCTGCTGCAGAAGGGCAAGAAGGACTACTGCGTCATCAAGGCGGTCTGACCTGACGATGACCGTCTGGCGCGCGCTGGCGTTGGTGGCGGTGCTGCTGCTCGGGCTCGGCGCCACTGGCGTGGGCTATGTGAGGTGGCGCCTCGCGCACGTCGAGGTCACCGAGCGGCTCACCATCACCACGCGCTCGCCCGGCCTGACGGCGCTCGAGGTCGAGCGGCAGTTGACCGAGCCGATGGAAGACGCGCTGAGCACGATCCCCGGGCTGCGCTCGATGCGCAGCAAGAGCCTCATGTCGGTGAGCTCCGTGACCGTGGAGGTGACGGCGGTCGGGGCCGACGCGACCTCGCCCGAGATGCTGGTGCACCGCGCGACGGTGGAGCTCACCAGGCGCCTGCCTCCTCACGCTGACGCCCCGGGCGTGACGCGCGAGCGCGACGACGACGCGCTGCAGGAGCTGCTGGTGGTGCGCTCGGACAGGTTGAGCCCCGTGGAGCTGACGCGCTGGGTGAGCGAGCCGCTCCGTGAAGCCCTCGAGGCGCAGCTCGGCGTGCGCGCGCTCTCGCGGTGCGGTGAACGCCACGAGCAGGTGACGGTCACGTTCGACGCGCGGCGGATGGCGGCGTACGGGCTCACCGAGGCCGACGCGGCGGAGTCGTTGATCGGCAGGTGGGGAGGGGATGGCGCCGCCCCGTCGGTCGAGGCGATACGGACCGTCTCGTTCGGGCGGGCGTCGGTGCAGGACGTGGCGACGGTTCAGCGCGAGGCCAGCCCCCCGAGCTGCGAGGCGTTCCTCGACGGCCAGCCAGTGCTGGCGGTGAAGGTGCTGCGCAGCCAGCCCGGCGCGGTGGAGCTGCCGGTGGTGCCGCCCGAGGTGACCGTCACCCGCTTCACGGCGAAGACCAGGTCGCTGGTGGCGGGCGATGCCATGGCGGCGGCGACGCTGGGAGGCCTCGTGCTCGCGCGCGACGGAGTGATCGAGCGCTACGCCGCGGAGGCCGCGACCTCGCCGCAGCTGATCTCCGTGAACGGCGGCGCGGTGGTGGTGCTCAGCGGGGCCGATCGTGAACAACTGGTGGACGTGGCGGAAGACGTGCGCGCGGCGCTCCGACGGGCGGGTGCGACGTGGGTGGGGATCGCCTGGCCCACGAGGCAGCAGCCGGTGCGCACCGTGGAGCGGGAAGAGATCAGGCGGGTCGAGCTGGAGCTGGGCTTCCAGGTGGGTCGCTTGAAGGACTCGACGCCGCTGGTGGTGAAGCTCGACGGGGCGGCAGACGGGGCGCGGCGCGTCTCCGAGCGACTCGAGCCGGGCGAGCTGCTGCGGGTGGATCGCCAGCGCGCGGTGGAGGTGCAGGCCGGGTTGACGGCGGCGGTAGCGCGCGAGGCGCTCGGGTCCATCAAGTGGCCCAGCGGAGTCGTCGCGCGGGTGCGCTGAGCTGCCTCTCAGCCCCGAGCCACGAGCAGCCCGCCCTCGAGCACCAACCCCTCGGCCCCGAGCACCCACGCGGTCACGTCGGCCTCGCTCGCGCCGGACCGCTGCACCAGGCTCGCGAGCAGCGGCTTCCATTCCGCGCGCCCGCTGCCGATGAGCGCGCGCAGCGCCCCCTGCACCACCTGGCTCTGCTGCCGCTGCTGCACGAGCTGGCGATCGAGATCGAGGAAGGTCGACGCCACCGTCCGAATCGCCAGCGACATGAACGAGGTACGGTCCATCTCCTCGCGCAAGGCGGCTTGATCCACGATGCCCACCACCGTCTCGCTCACCGCCGTCACGGTCGCCGAGCGCGGCTGCCCGGTGAACACCGCCGCCTCACCGAACAGCTCGCCGGTCGTGAGCTTCCGCAGCTCCTGCTTCTGGCCGCCGACGGTGCGCGTCGCGACGCACGAGCCAGAGATGATGACGTACGCGGCGTCGCCCGGCTCGCCCTCGGAGATGATCGCCTCGCCCGGCGCGAACGTGCGCCGCGGCAGCTGCGACAGCCCATGCGCATAGCGCTCGAGGTCCTTCTGGAACGCCTCGACCGACTGGTACCGATGCGCCGGATCCGCGACGAGCGCCTTCATGCAGATCGACACCAGCCGCCGCGGCAACGTGCGCTTGCCATTGACCACCACGTCGGGCGGCGTCACCGCGCCGAGCAGCGCCTTCTCGTGCGCCTTCTCGACGGTGGACGACGCGTGCGGCGCGCGCCCACAGAGGACGCGGTACAGGATTCCGCCGAGCGCGAACACGTCAGTGCGCTCATCGAACTTCCACAGCTCACCGGCGGCCTGCTCGGGCGACATGTAGTTCGGCGTGCCCTGCGATGAGCTGGCAGCGACGGGCTCCTTCGGCAGCTCGGCCTTGCGACGCGCGATGCCCCAGTCCACCAGGTAGATCTGCCCGAACCCGCCGACGATGACGTTCGACGGCTTGAGGTCGAGGTGCAGCACGCCCTTCGAGTGCGCGAAGGCCAGCGCGTCACAGATGTGCAGCAGCACGTCGAGCGCCGCCGAGAGCCCGTCGACGCCCTCTGCCTCGTTCTCCTCGAGCATCTGCTGCAGCGTCTGCCCCTCGAGCACCTTCATGGTGAACACGCTCGAGCGCTTGCGGTCGCTGGCCAGCGCGTACACGGCCGGGATGTTCGGGTGATCGAGCTGCGCGGTGATGCGGGCCTCGTTGACGAAGCCGGCGATGGCGGCCTCTTCCTTCACCAGCTCGGGGCGCAGCACCTTGAGCGCCACTTCGCGGCCGAGCACCTCGTCGCGCACCCGGTACACGCGCGCCATGCCGCCCGAGCCGAGGAGCCCGAGGTCGACCACGTTCCAGCCTTCGGGGAGCGGCTGCGTGAGGCTCTTCCCATCGTCGACGCGCTTCTTTCCGAAACCGAACATGGCGCGCGACCCTACTCGCGACGCGGCTGTCATGGTGCGCCGCGAACCCGCCCGAAGTCGCTCCACTTTGCCCCGCGAAAGTCGAGGGTCGTGCGCTTGCGCGAGTGGCGGTGAGCGCCTACAGCCCTGCCTCCATGTTGCTGCCCCTGCTCGTCATCCTCGCTGCTGCGCCCGTCACCTTTCAGACCGGAGTGCAGACGCCCCCGCTCATCGGCGACCCCGGTGAAGCCGCGCTGCGCTTCGCCAACTCCCGCAAGGTCGAGCTGGGTGTCGACCCGCGGAGCACCCTGGCCATCGGCCGTCAGTTCTCGACGCGCTTCGGCGGCACGGTGCAGCTCGAGCAGCGCGTGGCCGGCGTCGAGGTGCACGGCGCGAAGGTGATCGTCACCTTCGACGAGCAGCAGCGCGTGGTGCGCGTGTCGTCGAGCCTCAAGCCCTTCTCGAACGTGGTGAGCGACTTCCGCCTCACGCCGCAGCAGGCGCTGGCGCTCGCGGCGCCCGAGGTGATGGGCGCGTGGCTGCAGGCCGACGGCGTGCCCTACGGCGGCGCGACGAAGCGGATCTTCCGCGTCAACGGCGAGCTCCACGCCGGCTACCTCACCTTCGTGCCCACGCTGAAGAACAGCGAGAGCTGGCACGTGGCCATCGACGCCACCGACGGCACGGTGCTGTGGGCGCAAGACCGCGCGCGCGCGTCGAACGCGGCGAAGGTCTACCCCTCGAGCCCCAAGGCGCAGGGCGTGGGCGTGGCGACGACCGCCGACGTGACGCTGGCCGACCTGCCTGACGCCGGCTACCTGCGCGGCACCCGCATTCGCGCGCTCAACTGCTGCCCCACCGCGAACTGCAGCCCCGACGCGGGCCCGGCGCGCGCGACCGGCCAGACGCAGACCTTCCAGGGCGTGGTGAACTTCGATGTCGCCATCTGCGACCAGCGCCCGCGCGCCAGCAACGACCCCGCGGTGCACGCCAGCGGCGACTTCGTCTACCCGCCCATCGACCCGCCCAACACCGCCAACCCGAGCATCAACAACCCGGCCGACTACGACGAGTTCGCCGAGGTGCACGCGTACTTCCACGTGAGCAAGGCGTACGACGCGGTGCGCGCGCTCTCGATGGGCCCGCTGAGCATGGCGCCCTTCACCATGCGCAACACCGGCCCGGGCGGCGACCTGCCCGCGGTGTGGGTCAACGTCAGCGACGCCGACTTCAACAACGCCATGCCCAACGCGCAGGGCGTGTACGTGAGCAACACGCTCAGCCGCACCGAGAACGCGATGTTCCTCGCGCGCGAGAACATGGAGTTCCTGCTCATGCCGCCGCAGGTGCTCGCCAGCGACGCGCTCGTCATCTACCAGGGCGCCACCGCCGACTTCGCCTACGACGGGCCGGTGCTGTGGCACGAGTTCGGGCACGGCGTCATCCACTCCACCGCCGACTGGCAGGTGGGCGTCACCCTCGACGCGCGCTCGGCCAACAACGAGTCGTCGGCGCTCGACGAAGGCATGGCCGACCTCATCGCGGTGATGACCGGCCACGACCCCATCGTGGGCGCCTACGTCGGCCCGCGCATCGACCCCAACATGAGCGCCATTCGCGTGGTGGAGAACACCGAGCAGTGCCCCGACGTGTTGTGGGGCGAGTCGCACCAGGACTCGCTGCACTTCACCGGCGCGGTGTGGGAAGCGCGCAAGCAGTTCCTCGGCACCGACGACGGCGCGACCTTCGACGCGGCGCTCTACGCGGCCATCGTCTCGTTCCCGCCCGACGTGAACTTCGAGAAGGCGGCCGGCATCATCACCGCCAGCGTGGTGCAGGCCTTCCCCGCCGTCACCGACGCGCGCACGAAGATGGAGACGGCCTTCAACGGCCGCGGCGTCACCAACTGCTCGAAGGTGCTCGACCTCACCGGCCGGCTCACCACCCCGCGCACGTTCTTCGGCATTCCCGGCACCACCTTCGCCGAGGTGGCCGACGGCGCCGCGGTGCCCGGTCCGTACCAGTTCAAGATTCACGCGCCGCGCGGCGTGAAGAGCGTCACCATCAGCGGCATGATGCAGAGCTTCGGCGGCAACACCGTGTCGCGCCTCGACCTGCTCGCCGCCGCCGATCGCCCCATCACCTTCGTGAAGAGCGGCTCGTCGCTGGTGAACGACGCGCAGGCGCACGTGCTGCCCACGGTGACCAACAACGAGCTCGACGGCACGGTGAACATCGACGTGGCCTGCGGCGGCGACGTGTACCTCGCGGTGACCAACACCAGCCGGCGCGATCGCCAACTGTACGATCTCACCTTCAGCTTCACCGAGGCCGACGCGTGCCCGGTGGTCGAGCCCGACGCGGGCATGACCGCCACCCCGGTCAACCTCGCGCTCGCGCCCGAGAGCCTCGGCGGCCCGGCGCAGGGCTGCGGCTGCACGGCCGTCGAGCCGCTGTCGCTGGTGGCCGCCGCGCTGTGGTTCGCGCGGCGCCGCGCCCGTCGCTGAAGGTCGCCACCCGGCGCGCACGCGGTACAGTGCGCGCCCATGCGAAAGCCCCTCACTGCCGTCGTCGCGTCGTTCGCGCTCACCGCGTCTGCGCAGGGACCTGCGCCGAAGCCCGCCCCGGCCGCGCCGACCGCCCTGGTGGTGGGCGTGGTCGCGGCCACCAATGACGAGGCGGCGAAGAAGCAGGCCGACGCGCTCGCCAGCTTCGTGGGCGCCGCGGTGAAGGAGACCGCCCTGCCCCGCGTGTTCCCCGACCAGGAAGCGCTCGCGCTCGCCGTCGGCACCGGCAAGGTCGACGTGGCGCTGATGGGGCCGCTGGCGTACCTGCGCGTGGATCGCCAGGCGAAGACGCAGCTCCTCTTCCGCACCGTGCGTCAGGGCAAGAGCACGTACCGCTCGGTGCTGTTCGCGGGCCCCTCGAGCAAGCTCACCTCGCTCGACGCGCTGAAGAAGGAGAAGCGCCCGTTGAAGGTGGCGTGGGTCGAGACCTCGAGCGCGACCGGCTACGTCATCCCCAAGGCGCAGCTGCTGGGCGCGGGCATCAACCCGGCGCAGAGCTTCGAGGTGCAGGACTTTCTCGGCTCGCACGACGCGGTCTGCAAGGCGGTGCTCGAGGGCAAGTACGACCTCGGCGCGACCTTCAACGACCCGGCGCCCAACGCCACGAAGGTCACCGGCTGCCTCACCGCGCTCGGCAAGAAGGCCGACAGCCTGAAGGTGGTGTCGATGTCGGCCGAGGTTCCCAACGACGTGGTGGTGGCGGCGCCCGGTCTCTCGCAGGGCAAGGTGGACGCGCTCGTCGCGGCGGCGAAGGCGGCGGCGGGCTCGGCGGAAGGCAAGCAGTCGCTCCAGGCCGCGCTGCTGGCCGAAGGTGTCGCCGACGTGAAGGACGAAGACTTCGCCCCCGTGCGGAAGGCGCTCGACGCCTTCGTGCCGTGAAGAAGCTCGCGGTGGGGTTGGCGGCGCTGTTGATCATCGGCGCGCCGGCGTACTGGTGGCTGCTGGTCGAGAGCGCGCAGCCCAGCGGCACCTTCGCGCTCGACCTCGCCGAGCTGCGCACGCTCGCCGACGCGCTGCCGGGCGAGAAACCGAAGGCGATTCGCGTCGAGCACGTGGCGGGCTTCGAGTTCCCCGGCATCGCGGTGTTCGCGGGCGACTCGTGGGCCACGACGAAGATGCCGGTGTTCAGCTACCAACTGGTGTTCGACGACCGCACCGCCCTCATCGACACCGCGATGGACGGGGCGACCGCGAAGGGCGAGAGCGCTCCGTACTTCGACGACGCGGCCTTCACGCGGCTCACCGCGGCGATGGAGCGCGCCGACTTCATCGTCGTCACCCACGAGCACTTCGACCACCTCGGCGGCGCGTCGACCTTCGCAAAGGTCAGCGAGCTCAAGCTGAAGCTCACCAGGGCGCAGCTCAGCGACCCGACGAAGCAGAAGCCGCTGCGGCTGCCCGAGCAGATCTCCGCGTCGCTCGACTACGAGCGGGCGGTGGCCCTCGCGCCGGGCGTGGTGGCGTGGAAGGCGCCGGGCCACACGCCGGGCAGCCAGCTGGTGTTCGTCAAGCGCGCCGACGGCGAGGAGTTCCTCTTTCTCGGTGACGTCGCGTGGCACCAGCAGAACTGGCAGCAGGTGCACGAGCGCGCGCGGCTGGTGACGCAGTTCTTCCTCGGGGAAGACCGCGACGCGGTGCTGCGGCAGCTGGCGGCCATCAAGGCGCTCGCGACGGCCGAACCGAAGCTGCACGTGGTGCCGGGGCACGACGGGCCCGCGGTCGACGCGCTGATCAGCGCCGGGCTGCTGGTGCCGAAGTTCGAGTGATCCCCGAAACGAAGGACCCTTGCACTCTGATGCAACCCCTGCGGGCGCGAGGTGCGACGAGGTGTGCAATTCCACCGCGTTGTGACGGGCACGGGCATTGAAACGGCTCCGGCGTGGAGGCACCCCATGTCCACCCGTGCACAAGACTTCAAAGCGGCAGCGCAGCGCACGCACCACCTTGCGCCGACGGTGAAGAAACCGCGGCGCGTCATCGACCCGAAGCACACCGACACCCGCAACGTGACGGCGCGCGCCGACAAGGCCGTCGGCATGGCACTGGAGGACTCCATGTCGGGTCGACCCTCTCGCAAGTCGTCTCGGAAGTCGGCGCACCACGGCCGATCCGACACGCAGATCATGAAAGCGAAGAGAGATCAGAGCCAGACGTCGGGCGCCCGCGCCGCCCGCGCCCAGGTTTCACGTCGTAAGTAGCGCCGAAAAGAGGAGGCAGTCATGAGCGAGCCCATCAAAGAGACCAGACAGGACCTCAAGTCGCTGCAGCAGGACGTGCGCGCGTTGAGAGACGAGGTGAAGCTCAAACTCCACCTCGCCGGCATGGACATCAAGAGCGAGTGGGAGAAGCTCGAACCTCAGCTCGACCGCGCCGCCAGCAGCGCGTCGATCGTCACCAGTGAAGTGATGGCCGACCTCAAGAAGCGCCTGGTCGAGCTGCGCAAGCGCATCGAGCTGCACTGATCAGACGTCGCCGATGAACACGAGGTGGCTCGCGTCACCGGTCTTCTCGACTGACGCCGTGAAGCCCACCTCGCGCAGGCGCTTGTTGAAGCCGGGGTGCGTCGAGGCCGACCACACCGCCAGCCGCCCCCCGCTGCGCAGCGACGCGCGCACCGACGAGAGCCCGCCGATGCTGAACATCGTCTGATCGTCTTCGATCGACACGGGGAAGGGCCCGTTGTCGAGGTCGAGCAGCACGATGTCGTAGGCGCCGCGGTTCTTCGAGAGCACGCGCTGCACGTCGCCCACCTCGACCAGCACCCGCGGGTCTTCGACGGCGTGATCGTTCATCGCCGCGAGCGGCCCGCGGTTCCATTCCACCACCGCCTGCGTCGGCTCGTTGACCGTTACCCGCGCCGAGTCGGGCAGCGCGTCGAGCACCGCGCGCAGGGTGAAGCCGAAGCCCAGGCCCCCGAGGAAGACCTTCGGGGCGTCGCTCATCACCCGCGCGCAGGCGATCTGCGCGAGCTGCTCTTCACCGCCGTGACGCCGGCTGGTGGCGATGATCTTCCCGTCGGCCTGCACCATGAACTCGGTGTCCCGCTGACGGAGCGTCCACTTTCCTTCGGTAGCCAGCACCTTCCACGGCTTCATGGCGCCTCGATGCCACAGTTCGAGCCGCGGCGCTGATCACTTCTTCGCGTCGCCACTCTTCGACCTGCGCTCGCTGAGCTCGAGCATCCGGCGGAACGCGAGCCACGTGACGAGCACGATGACGGCGACCACCACCATGCCGAGGTTGTCCTTCACGGCGTCGAAGGCGTACGGCGAAGAAGCGTCGGCGGCGGCGAGAACCATGGCGGTTGATTAAGGCCGTCTCGTAGGGCTTGCAAGCCGGGGCCAGAAGTTCCATGTGCCTCGGCCATGAGCCGCATCTACCGCCAGCTTCCCCCGAAGAACACCCGCATTGGCCTCGCCTTCTCGGGTGGCCTCGACACGCGCGCCGCCGTGGCGTGGATGACGAAGAAGGGCATGGAGGTCTACGCGTACACCGCCGACCTCGCGCAGCCCGACGAGAAGGACGTCAACGACATTCCCCCCATCGCGCTCAAGCACGGCGCGAAGGTGGCCCGGCTCATCGACACCCGCGACTCGCTGGCGCGCGAGGGGCTGACGGCGATTCAGTGCGGCGCGTTCCACCTCCACGTGGGCGGCAAGAAGTACTTCAACACCACGCCGCTGGGCCGCGCGGTCACCGGCACCGCCATCGTGCGCGCGATGAAGCACGACGACGTGCACGTGTTCGGCGACGGCAGCACGCACCGCGGCAACGACATTCAGCGCTTCTACCGCTACGGCATCCTCGTCGACCCCGAGCTGCGCATCTACAAGCCGTGGCTCGACCAGCAGTTCGTCACCGAGCTCGGCGGCCGCAAGGAGATGTCGGAGTTCCTCGTCAGCGTCGGCCTGCCGCACACCATGTCGACCGAGAAGGCGTACAGCACCGACTCGAACATGCTCGGCGCCACCCACGAGGCGAAGGACCTCGAGCACCTCGACAAGTCGATGATGGTGGTCAACCCCATCATGGGCGTCGCGCACTGGAAGCCCGAGGTGAAGATCGACACCGAGACGCTGACCGTCACCTGGGAACACGGCGTGCCGGTGGCCCTCAACGGCAAGCGCTACGACTCGCTGGTCGCGCTGTTCCTCGAGGCGAACAAGATCGGCGGCCGCCACGGCTTCGGCATGTCGGATCAGATCGAGAACCGGGTCATCGACGCCAAGAGCCGCGGCATCTACGAGGCGCCGGCGATGGCGCTGCTGCACCTCACCTACGAGCGCATTCTCTCGGCGGTGCACAACGAGAACACCACCGACCTGTACTGCACGCTCGGCCGCCGCCTGGGCCGGCTGCTGTACGAAGGCCGCTGGTACGACCCCGAGGCGATGCTGCTCAAGGAATCGCTGGTGCGCTGGGTGTCGACCGCCATCACCGGTGAAGTGACGCTCGAGCTGCGCCGCGGCGACGACATCACCATCATGAAGACCGAGGCCGCCCAGTCGGCCTACGCGCCCGAGAAGCTGTCGATGGAGAAGACGGTGGGCGCGTTCTCGCCGGAAGACCGCATCGGCGCGCTCGAGCTGCAGAACCTCAACGTCGCCGACAACCGCGCGCTGCTGCTGCACTACGCGCAGGCGCTGTCGCTGCCGCAGGGCAGCAACGCGCTCAAGGGGTTGTTGGAGGAGTGAAGCGGGGCGGGGGTGGCTTGACTGCCCCTCACCCCGACCCTCTCCCCGCTCGCGGGGAGAGGGAGACTTAGAGCGGCTTCGCCTGGTCGAGCGCGACGGGAATGGGGCCCATGCCCACGTCCTTCTGCAGCGCGACGGTGCCTTCCATCGTCACCGCGTCGCCCTTCTTCACTTCCACCGTGCTGATGCACAGCAGGTCGTCGCTCTTGTCGGCGGCCTCGCCCGTGCCGTCCTTGAGGTGCACGTAGTAGAGGTTCTGCACGAAGTTGACGCGGTCCACGGTGCCCGCGACCTTCACCGTGCGCCCGCCGAGCATCGCGCGCTCGTTGTAGACGTCGACCACGCGGAGCTTCAGCGCCCCGCTCGCCCCCACCGCCTGCAGCGCCGCCTTCACCTCGGGCGCCGAAGGGGCCGCCGCCACCGGCGCGCTGGGCGCCGACGGAGCCGCCGCGACCGGCGCCCCGTCCAGCGTGCCGAACCAGATGCGCGCGAAGGTGCGGTTGAGCGAGCTGCTGGTGAAGTTCTGCATCTCGTTCTGCAGGCCGACCGTGACCTCCTGGCCCACCGTCATCGCCGGCGCCGACGGCACCGCCGCCCACTCGCCCGACTCGAGGCGCAGGTAGGTGTACTGCGAGACCTGCAGCACCTCGGCGACCTTGCCGGTCAACGTGCCGCCGCGGGCCGGCGCTTCACCCATCGGCATCGACGGCGGCGGCGCGACCACCGGCATCGCGGTCGGCGTCGGCGCGGGCGTGGTGTTCGACTGGGTGGCGAGCACGCTGGCGCGGCCGACCACGATTCCAAGGGCAAACAGGATGACACCGAGAGCGATGGGCTTCGACATGCCCGGGGCTCTACCACTCGTCAGCGGCAGGTGCGATCGACCTGGCAGGTGAGGCCCGTGAGGCAGCCCGTCACCGCGCAGCCTTCCTGACCGGGCGAGCCATCGGGCGGGCTCAACTCGACGCGACGCTCGAAGAAGCCGCTGTCACCGATGCAGCCCGAGGTGGTGGCCTCGGCCAGCCCCGGCACCTGCACCAGCGCGGTGTAGCAACCGCCGGGCACGTAGAACTCGGCCTCGTTCTCGGAGCCACGAATGTTGACCCGCAGTGGCGTGCCCACCAACGACACCGTGCCGCCAGTCAGCCGCAGCCCGCCGGCCGCGCTGACGTAGATCTCGAACTTCGCCGAGGGCTTCGCTTCCACCGCGCCGAGCTCGACCACCGTCGCGCCCGCCACCGTCACCGCGAGGCGCCGCGACTGCCGCGCGTTGATGATGGCCAGCAGCTCGACGTTGCCCAGCGGCACACCGGCCAGCTCGAAGCGCCCTTCGGCGTCGGGGCGGGTGACGAGCTCTTCGTGGTCCACCACCGAGATGAGCGCCGTGGCGTCGACCCCGCTCAGCTGCCCGCGCACGATGCCCGTCTTGAAGGGCTCGTTCTCGAACCCTCCGCAAGCCGGCAGCGCACAGAGCGCGATGAGAAGAAGTCGCTTCATCTAGAATCGATACCCCACGCCGGCCCATGCGCCGGCAAACCCGAGCGTCTGCGAAACCCCGTCGACGGCCACCACCACCACCGAGCCCTGCAACCCGACCGACAGCTCCCAGCGCGGCGTCAGGTGTAACGCCCCGCCCAGCAACACGCCGGGGGTGAAGCTGAACGCCGACTGCGTGCCCTGGTACGCGTCCAGAGAGAAAGACCGCTGCACCCAGAGTCCGGCCACACGCGGGCCGAACCACACCGAGACCCAGCGCCAGTCCCACTGGTAGGCCAGTGAGACACCTGCGAGCACGCTCGACCACGCGAAGGGCACCGCCGGGCTGGTGGGGTTGAAGGTGAGGCCGCCCTGGCCTCCGAAGCCGCTGAGGTCGAGCTCGACGCTCAGGCGCTTGAGCAACACGCGCTCGAAGCGCACCGACACGCCGACCGCGGGAGAGATGGGCAACACCTGTTGCCGGCTGGTCGCGTCGAGGAAGCCGAAGGCGCCGCCGGTGGCCGTCATCGCGAAGAACGGCTCCTTCTTCCGGGCCAGCCCGTCGAGGTCGACGCGCGCGCCGACGTCGAGGTCGACGTCTTCCGAGAACAGCACCTCGTCGCCCTTGGTGAGCTCGACGCGGTGCGCGCCCGCCCCCACCGCCGCGCCGCCGGGGAGCTCGGCGCGCTCGATGCCGTCGACCCGCAGCGTGAAGCCGTCGAGCCGCGGCACGTACGAGTACAGCTCGGGCTGGCCACCGCGGCGCACGTCGCCGGTGAGCACCACCGGGTCGGCGCCCACTTCGAACAGCTCGGCCGAGGGGCGCTGGCGGCCCTGCGAGAAGACCCACGTGCGGCGCCGCGCGTAGTCGTGCGCCTCGGTGGCGGTCACCGCGCCGTCGCCGTTGCGATCGCCCCCGCCGGTGAGCGCCTCGATGAGCCAGTGCGTGTAGACGTCGTTCTGCAGCGTCTCGTCTTCGCGCGCGGTCTCGAGGAAGTCGCTCGCCGAGAGCACGATGGACGCGCGCGACGCCTCCTCGAGCGGGCGCAGGCCCACCCCGCCCTTGCGGCTGGCGAGCTCGGCGGCGACGTCTTCGGGCAACAACGACTTGCCGCTGCCGGAGTGACAGGTGGCGAGCACCACCACGCGGCGGCGCGAGCGCGAGGCCTCGAGGCCCTTCGACAGCGCGTCGATGGGCAGGCCGGTCTGGCTGACGTGGTGGAAGTCGGCGTCGGACGTGACGAGGTAGCGCTCGAGCTCGCCCCGCGCGTCGCGGGCCAGCGTGCCGTGCGCCGACACGTAGAGCACCACCACGTCTTCGGGCTGCGTGGCCAGCGCCGCCAGCCGGGCCACCGCCGCGCGCACCGCGTCGCGCGTGGTGTCTTCGGGGGTGATCAACGACTCGACGTGGGCGAAGCGGCCGCGCAGCGGGTCCTGCAGCACGGCGCCGAGATCCTCGACGTCTTTCGTCGCGTAGCGCAGCGGCTGCCAGTGCTCGTCACGGCTCTTCGGGATGCCGATCAACAACGCGAAGCGGCGCCCCGAGAAGGCCTTCTGCACCTCGTCGGCCGAGGCCCGCACCGTCACCAGGCCGCCCTTCTCGCCAGTGGGGTGCGCGCAGCCAACAGCCGCGGCGACACCGACGACGAGGAGCGTTGCGAGTCTCACGGTGTGACGTCCACCCGAACCTTTGCCACGACTACTCCGTCGTCGCCACCTGCCCTGATGGCCTCCAGCGCCGTCTCGACGGACATCGGCGCCTCCGCGGCGACCAGCCACACCGAGAGCGGGCCGCGTTCACCGGCGAGCGAGAAGCCCAGCAGGCCGTCGTCGCCGTTCTCGAGCTCCTGCGCGCCCTGCACCAGGCCGAGCTGCGTGAGCTCGACGGGCTGCGCGTCGCCGCGCTGGAGGAAGAGGCGCGCCGGACCCGCCACCGACGAGCGCACCTGGAACACCAGCGCCGCGCCCGAGGGCACCGCCGCGCCATCGACGACCGGGGTGAGGCCGCGGGTGCTCTTGAGCGCCGCGCGCAGCTCGAGCGTGCCGTGCGAGCCACCCTTGAGGCCGGAGTACGGCGCCTCCACGGCCGGGCGGCTCAACGCCACCGCCGCGATGCCCAGCACGGCCACGGCGGCGAGGCCCAGCAGCCCGCGCATCAGCGGACGGCGCTGGTACCGACGCAGGCGGGCCCACGCGAGCTCGTCGGTCGACGCGGCGCGCGGCGCGAGCGAGAGCAGGAGCCGATCGACCTCCCCGTCAGGCCCCGGCATCGCCGCGAGGAACGCGTCACACACGTCGCAGCCCTCAGCGAGGTGCGCCAGCAGCGCGGGGTCGGGCTTCGTCTGCAGCGCGGCCCAGCGCGCGGCGTCGAGATGGGCGGTCATGGCTCCCACCTCCGCTTCAAGACCTCGACCATCAGGTGGCGCTTCACGCGCGCGCGGAAGCGCTCGAGGCGCATCGTCACCGCGCTCTTGCCCACGCCCATGCGCTCGCCGATCTCTCGCGCCGAGAGCTCACCTTCGACGTAGAACAACTTCACCGTTTCCTTCTCGGGGCCTTCGGGGAGCTCGTCGATGAGCCGCCGCACGATGCTGATGTCGAGCTCGGCGCGCACCGAGTCGGGGATCAGCTCGGCCGAGTCGTCCTGCTCGTGCACGTAGCGCTCGCGCACCTCGTTGCGCGTCTGCCGGCGCGCGAGGGCCGAGAGGCCGCGGTTGCGCGCGATGGAATAGAGCCAGCCCTCGAAGGCATCGGGGCTCTTCAAGTTGCCGACGGCGCGAAAGGCCCTGGTGAAAATTTCCTGCACGAGGTCTTCCCTTTCGTCGGCGTCGAGCTGCGCGAACCCTTCGAGCAGCCGAACCACCCCCGGACGCCAGGACAGGTACATCTGTCGACACGCGGCGTCGTCCCCGCGCTTGACCCCGTCCAACATGCGAACGAGCGCTTCCCTGTCCGTCACGAAAGAAGACTCCCGAGCCTGAGAGACGGCCACGACCTCAGAAGGTCCCGCCGAGTTGAAAACCCACACTCCCCAATGGAGGAGCTCCGGCCGCCAGCGGCGCGCGCCCCATGAATTGCACCCGTCCCTTCACATAGCGCCACGGCGTCACCTCGAGCGCCACGGTGGTGCCCAGCTCGTGGCCCGCGAGACCCACGTTGCCCGTCACCAACTGCTGCTGGAACCAGTTCGCGCGCGTGATGACGCGGAAGTAGCTGGAAGCACTGACGGAGATCTGCGCGTACGCGTGACGGCCACGCACCCAGCCCGCTTCTTCGAGGTAGCCGACCGAGAGCGAGAGCGGCAGCCCCGCCACGCGCGGCAGCGAGAGCTCGGGGCCGATGCGCGCCTGCAGCAGGCCCGAGTCGAAGTCGCTCGCGATTCCAGCCTGAGCGCCCAAATACAGCGCGGGCGTCAGCTCCCACGCGAAGCCGAGGTCGGAGTGCAGCGCGCGTTGCCCCGGGGAGAGCGTCCCCACCTCGGTGAGCGCGGTCAGCGGCAACCCGCGGTAGCGCACGGCGCCGTTGAGGCGCAGCCGCTCGGTGGGCCGCCAGCCGACGTCGAGGCGCGCGGCGTCGATGCCGGCGACCGCCTGCGTCTGACCGAAACCCAGCTCGACCGCGAGCTGGGCGTCGAGCGTGTTGCCCTTCCACACGCTGCCGTTGAGGGCGATCTCCGCGCGGCCGCCGAGCGTGTCGCGCAACGACCAGCCACCGCGCAGGCCGAGCTGCACCAGCGTCGCGTCGGCGCCACTGCCCAGCGAGAAGCGCGCGCGCGCGAAGGCGCCGGCGGCCCACTGCGACGGGGTGATGGTGAGCCGCGCCGCTTCGGGGAGCAGGCCTCCGTAGGCGCCGAGCTCGAAGCCCTCGCCGAAGCGCCACGCGGCTTGAGCGCCGTCGATGACCATCAGGCCCGAGGTCGCGCGCAGCCACGTGCGCCCGAGGTACGCCGAGAAGGGCACGTCGGCGCGGCGGAAGCCGATCTCGAGCTGCCGCACGAGGAGCACCGGGGACTGTTGGTAGATGGTGCGCGTCGAGCTCGGCTTGGCGCCGAAGTTGAGCACCGTGAGGTCCGCGCCCACGCGCAGGCCCTTCCAGACGTCGACGTCGTAGGCGAGGAGATCGATGCGCTGCACGCCGAAGGTGCCGCCCGGCGCACCCGCGTAGGTGGTGTGCGAAAAGAGCGCCTCGACCCGCGTGCCGGCTCCTGAGGAAGCACTCGCGCCGTCGAAGTCGCGCAGCCGCCAGGTGTTGCTCTCGACCACCATCGCCCGGCGCGCGAGCTCGGCGTCGGACGGCAGCGGCGCCGGGCCGAGTGGGCTGGGCTCGCTGACGCGGCCGACGGCGAAGCGGTCTCCGGCTTTGAGGCCCACGCCTTCGCAGCGGGAGAAGTGTTCCGACACCGCGCCGACGGTGCACTTGCCGCCCGGCTTGCCCGCGCGCGTGAAGGTCAGCGTCTGGCCGGGCTGCAGGCCGTCGGCGGTGCCGCGGTTGAGGTACGCCGCGTCGGCGGTGACGGAGTTCACTTCGCCGAAGGTGCTCACCACGACCGGCCTGGGTTGGCGCGTGGACTTGGTAGCGACTGGGGGTTTGGGCTTCTTGGGCGGTGGGGTCTTGCGGGCTTGGGCCGGGGTGGCGAGGGTCAGCGTCAGGGCCAGGAGGAGGCGGCGGGTACGGCCCCTCACCCCGACCCTCTCACCGCGAACGCAGGGAGAGGGAGATGAAGTGGTCATGGGAGCACCCCCGCGTGGCACTGCGCGCACTTCGCGCCGACATACGCGTAGCCGGGCACCATCTTCTCGGCGTGCACCGCGTTCGTCTCGGTGACCACCCCGCCGCCGCCGGTGTTGACGTGGCACGACAGACAGAGCGTCGCGGTGCCCGTGCGGCAGCGGCCCAGGGGGCGCGTGTTGCCGGTGTGACAGCTCTCGCACGCCACGCCGCGGTGCGGGCCGACGGTGATGGGCAAACACTCGTCGTGCGACGGGAAGAGCGCCGGCTTGAAGGCCGACGCGCTGTGGCACTCGCGGCACGAGCGCGTGTCGAAGCCCAGCGCCTGGTGGTCGACCGACTGGCCCATGGTGCGCACCACCGCCGTCTCGGCGTGACAGGCCTGGCAGTCGACCGCGCTGCGCGAGAAGCGGCGCTCGCGAGCCTCGAGGTGACACTCGGTGCACGGCAACGCGGCGTGCGCGCCGAAGAGCGGGAAGTTGGTGCGCCGGTGCGCGTCGGCGTCGAAGCGCGAGCGCCAGTCGCCGGTGTCGTGACAGCTCTCGCAGCGCGCGCCGAGCTCACCCGCATGCACGTCGCGATGGCACCCGCCGCAGGTGCGCGGCAGCGGCGTGGTGAAGTCGAGCACGTGACACGCCTTGCACGAGGTGCGCGCGTGTTTGCCGGTGAGAGGGAAGCCAGTGCGCTCGTGGTTGAAGCGCACGTCAGCCCACGACGACGTCGCGTGACACGCCGCGCAGGGCGTCGAGCCGGGGTCGTGCTTTCCCTTGCCCAGCGCGCCCAGCACGTTGGGCACACCGCGCGGAACGTCGAGGGAGCCCGCATCGGGCGCGCCCGCCAACACCATCAACATCACGACGAGGCTCATGGCTCGAACCCCTTGAAGGCGCCCTTGTGGAAGTCGGAGTGGCAGCCCTCACACGTGCGCGGCAACGGCCGGTACTGGGTGACGTTCACCTTCGGCCCCACCGGCACCACCTTGTGGCACGCGTCGCACTTCGCCTTCGCGTGCTGCCCGTCGAGCACGAAGTCGGTGAAGGGTGGCTGGTGAACGAAGTCGAGCTTCTTCCACCCGTCGTCGGCGTGGCAGCTCTCGCAGGCCTTCTTGCCGAACTGCCCGGCGTGCACGTCGAGGTGGCAGCTCTTGCACTCCTGCGCGAGCGGCTTGTAGCGAACGGGGTCCTTCGCGCTCGCCGCGAAGTGACACTTCTCGCAGGCCACCTTCACGTGCGCGCCGACCAGCGGGAACTTCGAGTCCTTCTGGTGATCGAAGCGCAGCGTGGCGAACGACGAGACCTGGTGACAGGTGGTGCACGCCTGGCCCTTGAACTGCGCGTCGTGCACGTCGTCGTGGCAGCTCTCGCAGCCGTCGAGCGGCTTGTTGAAGTCGAACAGCGCGAAGCTGAACAGCTCGTCGCGCTTGCGCTTCTTCAGGTCGGCGAGCACCGGCCTGGGGATCTTCGCCTTCAGGCTCGGCGTCGCGGGGTGGCAGTTGGCGCACGGCACCACCTGGTGCGCGCCCTCGAGCGGGTAGCGGGTCTTCGCGTGCTCGGGCAGGCCGAACTTCGCCGGAACGAAGCCCTGCTCGGTGTGGCAGCTCGCGCAGTCGGGCGTCTTCCCGTCGGGCCGGCTCAGCTGACCTTCGTGCGCGTCAGGGTGACACGTGCCGCAGGTGTCGTGCGCGAGGCCCTTGAACTTCGGAGGCACGCCGGGGAACGGCCCGTGGCAGCTCTTGCAGTCCACATCGAGGTGCGCGCCCTTGAGCGGGAACTTCGTCTTCTCGTGGAACTCGCGTTCCTTCGTGGCGTTGCGGAGGATCTTCCAGCCCTCGACGGTGTGGCAGCTCTGGCAGCGCAGCCCGAAGCGGCCCTCGTGGGGATCCTTGTGGCAGTCGAGGCAGGTGCGGAACTCGAGCGGCGCGAAGCGCAGGAACGTCTCCGACTTCGGCGGCGGGAAGCCGTGCGGCTCGGTGTCCTTCTCGGTGCTGTGACAGCCGGTGCACTTCACGACCTTGTGCTTGCCGCGCAGCGCGTACTTCGTGTCGTCGTGGTTGAAGCCGGGCGTCGGCTTCCACGCCTTCTCGGTGTGGCAGTACTCGCAGTCTTCCTGCTGCTGGCCGCGGTGCTCGTCGAAGTGGCAGTCGGTGCAGTTGGTGCCGAGCCCCAGCCGCGTCTCGGGCCGCTTCTCGAGGAGCTTGAGCGCGGTGGGCCACAGAATGCGGCGCTTCTCATGGCAGGTGAGGCACTTCGTGTCGGCGTGCGCGCCCTTGAGGGCCCACCCGGTGCGCAGGTGGTTGAAGCCCTTCTCGCCGCCCTGCCCCCAGTCGATGAGGTCGAAGCTCGCGCCCTGGTGCTCGCGGTGGCAGTTCTCGCAGTTGCGCTTCTCACCGGGAATGTGGCCGTGCAGGCCGAGCCCTTTGCCGAAGCGCGGCTGGAGCTCCTGGTGGCACGACAGACAGTTGTCCTGGCTGAGCTGACCGCCGGCGGGGTGACACTTCGTGCAGTTCGACAACCCCTCGAGCGTGGCGTGGGCCTTCGACAGCTCGCCGGGCGAGAAGAGGTCCGCGCGCGCCACGACGCCGGTGCAGAGCACCGTGAGGACGAGCCAGCCGCGCCTCACGTGAAGATCCACCGATAGCCGAGGAACAACGACACGCCGATGTGCGCGGCGATCAACACCACCAGCAGCACCGCGAGCACCACGTGGAACACGCGCCAGCTCGCCAGCAGCGTCTTGAGCGAGCGGTAGAACGAGACCTGCGCCTGCAGCTTGCGCAGCTTCTTGAACGAGTCGACGAAGTCGTGCGCGTGCTCGCGAGAGGGGAACTGGTTGCGCACGTGCAGCAGGTGCCGCGCGTCCGACAGCCGCTGCCCCGGGAGGTGGAGCAGGAAGCGGAACAGCGACGCCTCCTTCGGACGGGTGACGGCAGAGGCGATGAGCGTCTCGACCTCCGCGGGCGCCGACAGCGAGGCCGCCGCGCCGCCCAGCCGCTCACTCAGGCGCTGCCAGCGTCGCGACAGCTCGTCGAGCTCGCCGGCCTTGCCTTCGCTGCTGGGCACCAGCCCGTAGATGAAGCGACCGACGACGCCGGTGAGCACCACCACGCCCAGCGAGCCGGCGGTCAGCGTGGCGAGGTGGTTCTTCGACTGGAACGCGGCGTGGAAGACGATGACCAGCGGGCTCAAGAAACCGACGAACTGGTGGAAGGTGAGCCAGGTGCGAATGGTGCTGAAGCCCTTGAGCCGGCCCCAGCGCTTGCGCACGGCGTAGATGAAGTTCGAGAGCATCACCACGGTGCTCACGATGCCCACGCCGTGCCCCCACGGCCCAGCAGGCTTGAGCACGCGGTGCGCGACGTGGCCCAGCCGCTCGGACTGCGGCAGCCGGTAGTAGTCCCACCCCACGACGAACAGCGCGGCGACGGTGAGCGCGCCGAGCACGAAGAGCCCGAACGCGAGGCGGCGGTGGGCCTTCTCCTTCGCGTCTTGAATCGCGCTGCCCCGCTTCGCCCTGGCCTTGCCCCCCAGCGACTCGCCGTGGAGCCTGGTCATGCCCACGCCCATCTTCTTCAGGAACTCGGTGGGCACCTCGCCACCCAGGCACGCGATGATGAAGTCGTTGGGGAGCTCGAAGAGCCGGCCGCCCTTCTCGAGCGTCACCGACTCCTTCGTGACCTGCTTGATGTTCGACGCCATGAAGGCGAACACGCGGCCCTGGTCGACAAGCTCCTTGAAGCGGCGCTTGTTGGCCTCGCGCGCCTTGCCGAACTCGGGCTGGCGGTAGCTGAGCGCGACCTCGGCGTCGCTCTCTTCGGCGATCTGGATCGCGGCCTCGAGCGCCGCGTCGCCGCCGCCCACCACCAGCACGCGCGCGCCGTCGTATTGCTGAGCGTCGATGAGCCGGTAGGTGACCTTGTCGAGGTCTTCGCCGGGCACGCCCATCTTGCGTGGGCTGCCGCGGCGGCCGGTGGCGAGCACCACCTTCTTCGCGCGCAGCGTGCCCTTGGTGGTGAAGACGGTGAAGTTGCCGTCTTCGCCCTTGATGTCTTCCACCTTCACGCCGGTGTTCACGCGGATGTCGGCCTTGTTGCAGGCCTCCAGCCAGCTCTCGAGGAGCTGCTCCTTCGAGATGAGCGGGGCGCCGAACTTGCCGTAGAAGGGCAGCTCGACCCGCTCGCTCATCACCACCTTCTGGCGCGGGTACTGCGAGATGGTGCCGCCGAAGGTCTCCTGCTCGACGACGCGGAACTTGAGGCCCTGTTCCTTGAGACCGAGCGCGGTGGCGAGCCCCGAGGGGCCGGAGCCGACGATGACCACGTCGTCGATCTCGCTCTGCACGCTCTTCAACTTCGGGCCGAGGTGCCGCGCCACCTGCAGGCCCTGGGTGATGGCGTTCTTGATGAGGCCCATGCCGCCGAGCTCACCGACGATGTGGATGCCGGGCCGGCTGGTCTCGAAGAACTCGTTGCACTCGGGGAGATCGACGCCCTTCTTCGCCGAGCCGAACACCAGCTGAATGGCGTCGACCGGGCACTCCACCGAGCACTTGCCGTGACCGATGCACGCCGAGGGGTTGATCAGCGCGGCCTTGCCGTCGACCACCCCGAGGATGTCGCCTTCCGGGCAGACCGCGGTGCACGACAGGCTGCCGATGCACTTGTCGGGGTCGATGACCGGGTGGAGCGTCTGCGCCTCGGCGCGACCTTCCTTGTGGACCTGCTCGAGCGCGGCGGCGTCTGCCTCTTCACGACGCGCGCGGCCCCGCGTCATGCCCCAGGCCAGACCGGCGCCCAGCAGAGACAGACCCAGTAGCAGAAGGAGATCGATGCTCATGGGACTGGACCCCGCGCGGACCCGCCGAGCCTGAAAACGGCCACAACTCGCCGGTCATTTTCCGTTTCGAGCGGACGACCGACGGCACGTGCACGACGGGAGGCACTCTACGTTCCTCGCGGACGGCCCACTCACGCAAAGTCTGCGGTCGCGCTCGCACCTCCTCTCACTCCGGGACTGGAAATTTCTGCGCGGAAGGTGGCCAATCCGGTCCACGCAAGGTCGGGTTGCGAGGCCGCCCATGACATCGACTCCCATGCACCGCAGCCTGTGGATCTCTCTGTGTCTCGTGGCGGGCTGTTCGTCCCCGACGCCTGAGCCGCGGTTCCCCACCCCGGTCAACGCGACGAACCACACCTGGTTCCCCATCACCGCGGGCACGCGCCACGAGTTCGGCAAGACGCTGGCGGTCGATGGGCCGGTCACCTGCGATTCGTGCCACCGCCCGACGGCCGACAGCTTCACCAAGGTGAGGTGTGACCAATGTCACAAGCACACCGAGGCGCTGACCCAGCGGCTGCACCTCGGCGTCACCGACTTCCTCATCGACCCCGGCACCGAGACCAACCCTGACGTGCTGGCCGAGCTGCGTGGCGCGGGCTGCTACCGCTGCCATCCCGCGGGCGAGCCGGTGGCCTTCTCGCACACCGGCATCACCGGCGAGTGCTCGCAGTGCCACGCCGAGAACAACGCCTTTGCCGCGCTGCCGAAGCCGGGCTTCACGCACCGGGACATCGGCGCCAGCGACTGCGGCAACTGCCACCACGACGTCACCAACTGGGCCGTCGCCGACGCCGTGGCCACCGCGTCAGACCCCGCGCAGAACGTCGACCTCACCGCGCTGATGCCCACCTTCACCGCGACCACCATCACCCGCGTCACGCCGCTCGCGCAGAGCCTGCCGATGCCGATGAACCACGGCGCGCTCGCGCTCGACGCGGGCGTGCTGACCGACTGCGCGGCGTGCCACAGCGAAGCGAACGCCGGCGTCTACTACCCGGGCCTGATGCACTCGTCGCTGGCCGGCATCGGCGAGGCCCAGCCGCAGCGCTGCAACGAGTGCCACACCCCCTCGCAGCCGCAGGGCTTCGTGGGGGTCGTCGCCACCGCGCCCGCGCGCACGCCGCCCACCGGGGAGATGCGGCACGACGCCGTGGGGTGGACCAACGGTGCGCCCGGCACCACGCGACTGGTGACACAAGACTGCGCGACCTGTCACCGCACGCCCGACGCGGTGTTCGCCACCACCTGGGGCGTCGTCTCGGAAGACGGAGGCCGCCCCCGCTTCCACGCGCCGCTCACCGCCGCCGGCCAGGCGCAGCCGACCTCGTGCCTCGACTGCCACGCCAACACGCGGCCGACCGTTCCGCTGACCTCGATGAACGCGGCGGTGGTGGCGGGCATGACCTTCGACCACGGCGCGGGCAACGCGCTCGACGACTGCGCTGGCTGCCACGCGTCGACCAGCACCTGGGTGGGCGGCACCTTCCACCACGCGGGCGCGCCGGCGCCGACGAGCTGCCTGCCGTGTCACCAGCAGGAACGGCCGACCTCCACCACCGGCTGGCAGAGCACCACGTACACCCGCTCGCCCTTCGACTACGGCACCAACGCGCAGGGCGTCACCCACGGCGGCGGCGAAGACTGCGCGGTCTGTCACGCGGGCTCGACGTCGACCTGGGTGGGCGGCCACTTCCCGCACGGCGCGGGCACGCTGGCGACGACGACGTGCATCGCCTGTCACACCACGCAGCGCCCGGCGACGGTGGTGTCGGGCTTCGACCACTCGCTCAACGGCACCGGTGACTGCCGCGCCTGCCACCAGGCCACGGTGCGCGCCGGCCGCTACGTCGACTACTTCAACCCGGCGACGAACATGTTGCCCGGCGGTGACTGGAAGGACGGCGCCTCGTACCCCGGCGACGTGGTGGTGACCTCGCCCACGCAGTTCGTCGCGCTCACCTCGTACCTGCTGCAGCGCAACGGCACCGGCTTCGTGACGGGCATGACCTCGCAGAACACGCAGCTCTTCAACGCGATGCTGCACACGTCGGCGGCGATCCCCGCGCAGCTCAACCCCGGCTCGGCGACGATGCCCGACAACACCACCTGCTGGCACTGCCACACCAACGCCGGCACCACCACGGTGACCTCGTTCGCCGACGGCAAGTACCACGACGCGCTCACCACCTTCGCCGCGACGCCGGGCGGCGCCGTCACCCCGCTGCCGCAGCCCACGTCGCGCTGCCGCGACTGCCACGAGCAGATGCGGCCGAACATGATCGTCCAGAAGGGCACCGCGGCGCTCCAGCCGATGGACCACTCGGCGACCTTCACCGCGGCCGTCACCATCGGGGGCCAGAGCGTCACCGGCGTCGCGGCCATCGACTGCTCGACCTGTCACAAGGCGCCCGGCGTCTCGTGGAACGACGGCAAGTTCCACGCGAACATCGGCGCGGCGGTGCCGAGTGACTGCGTGAGCTGCCACTACCCGCTGATGATCACCGCGTCGGCCGACGTGACGAGCACCACCACCTTCGCGATGAAGCACCGCTCGACGCAGCTCACCGTGCAGAAGTGCGACACCTGCCACACCACCGCGCTGATGAGCGGCAGCACGCTCCCGGTGGCCGCGACGCTGTGGCGCACCGGCACGCTGCACCCGCACGTCACCAACACCGCGCTCACCAGCTGCGTGGACTGCCACGCGCTCTCCGAGCCGACCGCCGCGACCCAGGGCACCACCGTGTACACGCTGAGCCAGGGCGGCACGGCCACCAACGGCGCGCAGTGGATGAACCACACCAACGCCAACGCCGTCGGCCGCGACTGCGTGGTCTGCCACACCAACGACGCGAAGACCTCGGGCAGCGCGTGGCAGAAGAGCACCTCGTTCCACGCGAAGGTGACGGCGCCGACGAGCTGCACCGGCTGTCACGGCACGGGCAACGGCAAGGGCACGGTCATCGGCACCAACAACAACCTGCCCACCGGCAACACCAACTCGCGCACCACCACCACCGCCAGCACGTCACCGGGCGTGAAGGATCAGATCAACCACGGCGACGTCAACGTCACCGGCCACGACTGCAACTTCTGTCACACCCAGAAGGGCACCTCGACGATGAGCGGCGTGATGGGCCAGGAATGGAAGCAGGCCCAGTTCCACCGGAACTTCACGGCCGCCAGCCCGCTGGTGATGAACACCACCACCGGCCGCTGCAGCACGTGCCACTTCGCGCTCAAGCCCGGGCCGAGCTTCACCACCTTCGACCATTCGACGTACACCAACACCTCCGGCACGCCCGACTGCAGCTCGTGTCACTCGTGGCCGGGCACCAGCACCACCACGCCCAACTGGCTCGGCGCGGCGGCGATGCCGGCGTTCATCGCGGTCGGCGGCTTCACGGTGCCGGTGCCTCCGGCGACGGCGGCGAACACCCTGCAGAGCGGCATCGCCAACCTGCCCCACCCGCCGGTGGCGACGGGCGTGGCGTGCACCACCTGTCACGCGCAGGCGGCCGGTGGTCGGCGCGCCTTCGGGTTCCCGCACACCAACGCGCTGGTGAAGACCAACTGCAACTCGTGTCACGAGGCGGGCAGCGACCTCATCGGCACGCTGTGGAATGGCTCGACGACGGTCTCCGGAGGCGCCGGCGATTCACGGCCCTTCACGCTCACCTCGGTGACGCCGACCTTCAAGGGCAACAACCGCGCGTGCGCGTACCCGAAGCACTTCTACCCGGTCGACTGTAAGGAATGTCACACCGTGCCCGCAGGCAACGGCTTCGTGACCACCGGCACCGCGTACACCACGGTGTGGAAGTTCAAGCACTCCGAGGGCGCGCCGATGACGCGGCCGTCGACGTGCAACATGTGCCACGCGGGCACCTGCAACATTCCGGATTGATCAACGCGCCGGCGGGTAGCGGGCCTCGAGCTCGTTCACCACGTTCGCCGACTCGTTGATCACCCGCGCGGAGATCATCGGCACCTCGTTGAAGAAGCCCAGCGCGCGCAGGGTGCGACCGCGGAAGGCCGCCGGCGGCACGGTGAGGTCGAAGGTGCTCGAGGTGTAGCGCTCGCTGAGCGTGGTGACGTCGATGCCGGCGTCGGTGGCGCGCGGCTCGAGCAGCGTGGTGCTGACGTGGCAGCTCGTGCACTGCGCGGTACTCGAGGTGTGGAGCGTCGGGTTGTCCACCGCCAGCAGGCTCTTCACCGAGTCGAGCTGCTGGGGCGCGGTGGCGTTGCGGAAGCTGGTCTCCATCACCACGCGCGCGAAGCCGGTCGGCTCGTCGGCGAGCGGGGTCACCAGGTACGAGTCGCCGGCGAAGAGCAGCACCTCCTGCGCGCCCGCGTCGACGTGGGCGACGGTGATGGGCTGCATCGCGCCGCCCTGCAGCTCTTCACCGCGGAAGACCCACACGATGGCCGCGTGGTCGGACTCCTGGCCGAAGAGCGTGAGGCGGTGCAGCGTGGTGCGCCGGGCGTAGCGGCTCACCAGCGCACCGAGCTTCGTGCGGTAGGCGGGGCTCGTGGTGAACGCGGTGTTGAGCTGCAGCGGCGCGGCGGTGGGGAGCGCGAGCAGCTCGGCCAGCGCGCGCAGCTCGTCGACGACCTGCGGCAGCTCGGCGTGGGGAATGGGGAAGAAGGCGTGCAGCGCGATGTCTTCAGTGCGGGTCGGCGGGCCGAGCACAGGCTGCAGCACGAGGCGAAGGCTCCCGTCGGCGTCGGTGGGGCACGGGCCGGGCAGCGCGCGATCGCAGGCGTCGAAGCGCACGCCCACCACGCGCAGCCGCGAGAGCTCGGTGCGCACCACGGGCTCGGTGGTGGTCAGCCGCGTGAAGCTCGGCAACGGAAGCAGCGTGTCGGCCGCGGGGAACGGGCTGCCCGCGTCGAGCGGCTCGAGGGGCAAGAGCCAGGTCACATCGTTGAGGCCGAGCGCGTGGGTCTGCGTGGGCACGTAGACGCTCGCGTCGGGGGTCACGCCCGAGTCGGCGGTGGTGGACGGCGTTCCACAGGCGGCGAGGACGACGAGCGAGACGAGCAGAGCGCGCATGCAGGGCCGAAGAGAGCACTCGTTCAGGTTCGAAGCGATCCTCGACCGCTGAAGAATCACACGCGCGTAGTAGGGAAGAGCGAATGACCCAACCGACCTACGACCAGGCATTTTGGGAGCAGCTCTGGACGAAGACGCTCCTCGAGCACGCAGACAAGGTTGCGGCACGCGCGCCAAACGCCCAGCTCGTCCATGCACTTGCAGGCATGCCCGCAGGCCGTGCCCTCGACGCTGGCTGCGGGCATGCCGCTGAGACGCTCTGGCTCGCCACTCAGGGCTGGGAGGTGACAGCGGTCGATTTCTCGGCGAGCGCGCTCGCTCACGGTCGGGCGATGTCCGAAGCGCTTGGGACTTCCATTGCGGAGCGCATCACCTGGATCGAAGGCGACCTCGCGACGTGGGCTGCGTCATCGGGCCCCTTCGACCTCGTGGTCTCGCTCTACGTCCACGTCGCAGGCTCCCTGAAGGAAGCGATTCGAAAGCTGGGGGACGAGGTCGCGGTCGGCGGCACGCTGCTGATGATCGGCCACCGCCCGATCGATCCGGCCACCGGCGCGCTGACGTCTGCTGCGGGCCAGGTGCAGGTCTCCGTCGACGACGCGATCGCTGTGCTCGACCGCGAGCACTGGGAGGTGCTTGTTGCGGACGAACGCCGTCGAGCCGTCGCTGGCTCCGGTGTTGATGCGTTCATCCGCGCCCGACGCCTGGCCTGATTCTCTGGGCGTTCCACAGGCGGCGAGGACGCCGGCCGCAGGCCTTCGCGCTCGTACTCAAAGGTGACACGAATGGGGGGGCGGCCCCCCCGCGCGGTAAGGCGAACCTCAGGCCGACTTCCGCTTCCGCAGCACGAGTGGGATCGCCAGCGCCAACACGAACGGCATCGACCCATCAGCCGTGCAGCCACAGCCGCTGCGGCCGCCGATCGAGCCGTTGCCGCCGCCGGTGCCCGCATCAGTCACGACGCCCGCGTCACTGGTTCCCGCGTCGGCCGCGCTCGAGCCACCGCCACCGCCGGTCGCGCCACCACCACCACCACCACCCGAGCCGCCGCCCGTCGAGCCGCTGCCACCGCCGGTCGCGCTCCCACCACCGCCGCCACCACCCGTGCCCGCGCCCCACGACGCATCGACCGTCTGCCCCGTGAGCACCACGCACTCGCCCCCGGGGATCGGCTGATCATTCTGCATGTCCCACTCGACGAACCGCACGTTGGTCAGCGAGCCCACGATGGAGCCCGCCATCACGTTCTTCGTCGCCGTGGTCACCGTCGCCGAGCCGCCCTGCGGGAAGAAGTCCTTCGTGCACGCACCCGTCGAGTCGCAGCCGCGCGAGAGCACCGCGCACACGTCGCACGTCGAATAGAAGCTCGTGTCGCTGTACGTCTCGGTGAACGGCACGGTCAGCCCCGCGCCGAAGTAGGCCTCGAGGGTCAGCACGTCGGTGCCTCCGTCGGTGACGAGCTCCGCGAAGGTGGTGGTGTTCGCCGAGTCGTAGCCCGCGTTCGTCGAGGCGGTCGGCCACGCGGTGATCATCGTGCAGCCCGCATCACTCGGCGTCACCGAGCCGCACGGCTGATTCGCGGCGCCCGCATTGCGCGGCGTCGGAGCGGCGATGGCGAAGTCTTGCGAGTTCACGTCGGTCTCGGTGCAGCCGTCGAGCTTGCGCTGCGCGGAGGTGGTGGTCGACGTGGCGGCCGTCGGCGCGTTGCCCTCGGCGCAGTTGGCGTTGGTGCCGTAGCCGACGAGGTCGACCCAGGTGCCGGCCGCAGGGCAGGTGCCGGTCAACGCCGTCGTGGAGCTGACGAGCGCCACCTTGCCACCCGCCGTGCCCATCGACGTTCCACCGCTCACGTCGTGCGTGGGCAGCGCCGCGCCCGAGCTCGCGCCCGTGCCCATGCGCACCAGCAGGCTCTGCCCGGGCTGCAACAGGCCGAAGCTGCCGAGCGAGGTGACGATCCACGAGCCGCCCGTCTCGCTCGCGTACTGCACCGACCAGTTGCTGACGTCGACCGCGCTCGTGCCGCGGTTGAAGAGCTCGATGAAGTCGTAGCGGTACGCCGGGTTGCTGATGCCCTGACCGCCGCCGCCGTACACTTCGCTGATCACCACGCCGGTCGACAGCGCGTCACGCCGGGCGAAGCGCGCGGTCGACTTCTCCGACGGGGGCGCACAAGAAGAGAGGACGGCGACGAGGAGCAGCACAACGAGCGACGGCTTCATGGCCGCCTGTCATAGCGCCCTGCCTCGCTCAGCGCAGCGCGGAGCTGAGCACCAGGAACGTCTGCTCGGGCTTGGCGGGCACGGTGATGCGCCAGCTCGCGCGCAGCGCCACCGCCGCCGCGGAATCGGCCGCGAGCGACGGATCCGTCACCAGCACCACCTGGAAGCTGCGCCGCTTCGCCTGGTAGCCCCAGATGATCTTGCGCACCTCGAAGCTGGCGAGGTCAGCGCTGAGCACCAGCACGTCAGGCGCGTCGCCTGGAAGCTCGGGGCCCGTCGTCAGGTGCAGGCCGAGCTCGGTGCTCACGCGCATCACGAGGTCCGACACCAGCTCGTCCGAGCACAGTAGGTGCGCCGACTTCTTCCCCTGCGGCCGCGCCGGCACGGGCGAGGGCTGGCCGAGGCGCCGGCGATCTCGGCCCGCGACGAGCGAGGTCACCGTCTCGCGCAGCGTCTCGAGATCGAACGGCTTGGTGAGGTACTCGTCGGCGACGCCCACCAGCTCTTCGGCCGACGCGGTGGTGGGCTGACCGGTGATGAAGACGATGACCGCGTCGGGCGTGTGCTGCCGAATCGCGCGCGCCACCGCCACGCCGCCTACGCCGGGGAGCTGTTGATCGACCAGGCACACGTCGTACGCGCGGCTCGTCACCAGCCCCAGCGCGTGCTCCCCGTCGTTCGAGACCTCGACCGCGTAGCCCATCTTTCCCAGCAGGCGGCTGAACACCGCGCACACGGAATGGTCGTCGTCGACGATGAAGGCTGCGGGCTGCACGGGGGACTGCAGTTTACGTGAGCGTGAAGCGCTTCGCGAAGAGCTCCGTGCCGTCGGCGTCGACGAAGATCACCTCGACCGAGGTGCTCGACGGGTCGAAGTGAAGGCGCAGGTAGTTGTTGGTACCCGTCGCGAAGTCCCATCGCGGAGGTCGCAGCCCGACCCACACCGGGTTCGCCGTCTGCGCGCCCGGGCCCGCGAGCACCTCGAGCGCCTGCCGGCCTTTGCCCAGCAGCGACACCTTGCCCACGCTCGCGAAGTGGTGATCGCCCGACACCCACAACACGCCGTCGATGGACTCGTCTTCGATGAAGCCGAGGATCTCCGTGCGCTGCTGCGGGTACGAGAGCCAGCCGTCACCGGTGAACGCCGAGAAGCCGAAGTCGGTGATGGGCACGGAGTTCAAGATGACCTTGAACACCGCGGTGCTCGCCCGCAGGCCCGCCTTCAACCAGTCGAGCTGCTCGCGCGAGAGGTAGATCTGCGGCTGCCCGTTGAGGCGCGTCGACGGCTTGCGCTCTCCGCGTGAGTCGAGGACGAAGAACTCCACGGTGTCGCCCCAGCGCATCGACTTCCACAGCCGGTCGGGCCGCGTCGCGTGCCTTCGCAGCGGCAGCGCCTCGAAGTACGTCTGGCGCGCGGTGGCCAGCTTCGTCGCGTCGATGGTCTCGGGGTTGAAGTCGTTGGTCACCTCGTGGTCGTCCCACGTGGCGAGCATGCTGGTGGCCGCGCGCAGCCGGCGGTACTCGGGGCTCGCGAGGTTCGCCGCCCAGCGCGTGCGGTACTCGCTCAGCGTGTCGGCGCCGTCGTTGTACGAGGTGTCCCCGAGGAGCAGGAACACGTCGAGGTCGTCACGCTCTCCCGCGCGCAGCAACGGGGTCGGCGTCTTGCCCTGCGCGGTGCAGCTCACCGCGCCCACCACCAGCGGCGCCTTCGTGCCGGCCGCGAAGGCCGCGCGGAACCGGGCGAGCCCACTGCGCGCGCTGGGGGCCCCCTGCGCGTCGAGCTCGAAGAAGGCGAAGCGGTAGCGCTCCCCGGGCAACAGGCCGTCGACGTCGAGGTGCACGAAGCCACCATCGCCCGGCACCACCGTCACCTCGGCCACGCGCTCGGCGTAGACGTCGCCTTCCATGCGCCACACGCGCAGCTGCAGCGGGGCCGTGCCGTCGTAGCGGGTCCACAACACCGCGCGCGTCGGCTCGACGTCACCGCTGGCGAGCCCGAGGGGAAAGTTGAAGGCCTCGGGCAGCAGCTCCGGCGCGTCGGGCGGTTTCGGTTGACCGGCGTCGACAGCCTCGACGCCCGCGTCCATCGGGTCCCTCACCTCGGTGCCCGCGTCGGCGAGCTCGACCCCGCCGTCTTCCCCAGCCGCGCCCACCAGCGGTGGCTGACCGCAGCCCAGGAGCAGCCCTGCCGAACCCAGCGCCGTGACGCGGAGAAAGTGCCTGCGGGTGGTCGCCATGAATCGCGCAGCGTAGCGCCGAGAAGTTGTCCAACGGACCCTTCGCGTTCGTACTTTTCTGGTTTTTCGCGGGCCTTTTTCGGGGAGTTCGTGTGACGAGGGCAATCTCATGATTCGGGTGCTGGCCGTCGACGACGACGCGGGCGTGCTGCGGTTGGTGGAGAAGGTGCTCCGCCACGCCGGCTACGACGTGCTCACCGCCGAAGACGGGCTCGACGCGCTGCGGAAGCTCGACGGCAACGTCGACGTGCTGGTGTGCGACAAGAACCTGCCGCACCTCCCGGGCACGCAGGTGGTGCTCGAGGCGCGCGCGCTGTACCCGAAGCTCACCACGGTGCTGATGACCGCGGCGCCCGAGGCGCTGGCGCTCGCGCAGCTCGGGCTCGACGGGTACCTCGCCAAGCCGTTCCGCAGCAACGCGCTGCTGGTGCACACCATCGAGGCCGCGCGCGAGCGCCGGCAGCAGGCGCAGGAACGCGAGAAGCTCGAGGGCCAGCTCGCCGCGACGAAGAAGCAGCTCGAGCGCCGCTAGGCGAGGTCGAGCACCACCAGCGCGCCGCTCCCCTCGTCGGGCGTGAGCGCCGCCGCCGAGCCGCCGTGCTGCCGCATCACCTCGCTCACGATGGCGAGGCCGAGCCCCGAGCCGCCGCGCGAGTCGCCGCGATGGAACGGCGCGAACACCGCCTCGCGCTGGTTCTCGGGGATGCCGGGGCCGCGATCTCTCACCGCGATGCGCCAGCCCGCGCCGCGCCGCCGCAGCGTCACCTGGATCGCCGTGCCCTTCGGAGCGAAGCGCAGCGCGTTGGCGACGAGGTTGTCCACCGCCTGCCGCAGCGCCGTCTCGTTGAAGCGCGCCAGCGCGGGGCGCTCACAGTCCACCTCGAGCCACAGGCCGCGCTCTTCCGCTGCCGCGCGCGCGCCTTCCGCCGCGTCTTCGAGGAACTGCGCGAGGTCGCCTTCCGTGAGATCCCACCCGCGCCCGGCCGCCGCGACGTCGAGCAGCGCCGACGCGAGCCGGGCGAGGCGATCCACCTCCGCGCGCGCGTCTGACAGCGCCTCCCGCAGCTCGACCGCCGAGCGCTCCTTGCGCAGCGCGAGATCGAGCGTGGTGCGCATCAACGTCAGCGGCGTGCGCAGCTCGTGCGCCGCGTCGGCGAGCAGCCGGTCTTGCACCTCGCGCGCGCGCTTGAGCTGCTTCGTGGTGTCGGCGAGCACTTCGCGCAGCGCCGCGACCTCGTCACGCTCGGGGTCGGCCTCGGGCGCGGTGTCGAGCTCACCGCGACGCACGCGCGCGAGGTGCTCCGACAGGGCGGCGAGGCGGCGCGACAACCTCCGGCCCCAGAGCAGCTGCACGCCGAGCAGGAACAGGCCGGCGATGAGCACCACCGACAGCGCGGTGACGTGGAAGGTGCGCACGCTCTCGTCGACCTGCGCCAGCGACGCCGAGAGCCGCAACACGTAGCGCCGGCCGTTGGCGTTCTTCACCCGCGCCACCAGCTCGCGTTGCCGCAGCCCACCGACGTCGCGCGTGGCGAGCTCGCTGGCCGGGCCCTCGGTGGGAGGAGACGCCACCCGCTCGACCGGATGCGGCAGCGGAGGGAAGTGCGCCACCAGCGCGCCGGTGTCGTCGAACAGCTCCCCCACCGGCGCGAAGGGCTTCACGTCTTCGAGCAGCGGCGACTCGGCCATGTGCAGGTGGGGGCCGTCTTCGCGATCGAACAGCGACACCGACTCGGCCGCGGCCTGCGCGAGGAGCCCGCGATCGAGCGACGTCTCGAGCGCCACGCGGAACGCCTGCCCCGCGAGCAGAAAGGCGACCAGCATCACCACGCTGGGCAGCAATGCGCCCGACAGCCACAGGCGCGTGCCGAGCTTCACGCCGACACCACCAACCGGTAGCCCACGCCGCGCACCGCTTCGACCTTCACCTTCGTGGTGCCCAGACGCTCGAGCTTCGCGCGCAGGTAGCCGACGTACACGTCGACCACGTTGCCGGTGCCCTCGAAGTCGCCGCCCCACACCTTGAGCAGCAGGCGCGAGCGGGTGGCGGTGTCACCGCCCAACGACTGCAGCTCGGTGAGCAGCGCGAACTCGCGGCTGGTGAGCGTCACCTCGACGTCGCCGCGCTTGAGGGTGCGCCGGCGCAGCTCGAGGGAGAGATCGCCGAGCTGTTGCACGCCCTGCTCCGCCGGGCCGGAGCGCCGCCGCAGCACCTCGAGGCGCACCAGCAGCTCGTCGAAGTCGAAGGGCTTCACCAGGTAGTCGTCGGCGCCTGCCCGCAGGCCGGTCACCTTCTCGCCCGTCGAGCCGCGCGCGGTGAGCAGCAGCACCGGCGTGGTCAGCCCGCGGGCCCGCCACTGACGGAGCACCGAGACGCCGTCCATGTCGGGCAGGCCCCAGTCGAGCACCACCACGTCGTAGGGCACGTCGAGCGCCTGCTGCAGCGCCGCCTCGCCCGTCGCGCACACGTCGACCTGGTGGCCCTCTTCGGCGAGGCCGCGCTGGAGCATCCGAGCCATCTTCGGCTCGTCTTCGACCACCATCAGTCGCATTGGGGTGAAGGGCATCTCACGATTCCCCACGGCGCGTCACGCGGTGACCTCCGGGGCCGGCGCGCGGCGACGCACGAAGAAGCGGTACAGGCTGGGCAACACGATGAGGGTCAGCAGCGTCGAGCTGAAGAGCCCGCCCACCACCACCGTCGCCAGCGGCCGCTGCACCTCGGCCCCCGGTCCCTGCGCGAGCATCATCGGTACGAAGCCCAGCGCGGCGACCAGCGCGGTCATCAACACCGGCCGAACGCGCGCGTGCGCGGCCTGCTTCGCCGCTTCACCGGGCGAGATGTCGTCACCCTGCTCGAGCTCGACGATGCGCGAGAGCAGCACCACGCCGTTGAGCACCGCGATGCCGGCCAGCGCGATGAAGCCGATGGCCGCCGAGAGCGAGATGGGCATCTGCCGCGCCGCCAGCGCGATGAGGCCACCGACCGCCGCGAAGGGCACGTGGCTGAAGATGATGACTACCGCGTTGAGCTTGCGGAACGCGAAGAGCAACACCGCCACGATGAGCACCAACACCGCGGGGATGACCACCGCCAGCCGGCGCTTCGCCGCTTGCAGCGACTCGTACTGACCGCCCCACTCGAGGTGCGTGCCGGTCGGCAGCTTCACCTGCGCGCCCACCGCGGCCTCCGCGCGCGCGACCACCGTGCCGAGATCGGCCCCGCGCACGTTGAAGCCCACCATCAGCCGGCGCGCGCCGTTGCGGCGGTTGACCTGGCCCGGCGCGGCTTCGTTCACCACGTCGGCCACGCGGTCGAGCGGCACCACGCCGCCTCCGGGCAGCGGCACCGGGGTGTGAGCGAAGGTCCACGCCGAGTCGATGCCGCCCTGCTTGAGCATCACCGGAATGCGCACCACGCCGCGGTAGGTGAAGCCGACCTCGCGCCCCTGCCGAGCGGCGCGCACCGACTCCAGCACGTCGGCCGAGTCGAGCCCCACGTTCGCTGCGTCGAGCGAGCGGGGGCGCACCGTCAACAACGGCACCGCCGGCGGCGCCAGCACGCGCACGTCTTCCGCGCCCGGTTCCTTCGAGATGACGTCGCGGATCTGCGCCGACAACGCCGAGAGCTGCGCGAGGTCTTCGCCGTACACGCTGACCACCACGTCGGTGACCGAGCCGCCGAGCAGCTCGTTGAAGCGCATCTGGATCGGCTGGGTGAACGAGGGCTCGCCGCGTTCCCCGCTCTGCACCAGCGCCGCGTCGAGCTCGGCGATGAGCTGCTCGAGCGTGAGCCCCTTGCGCCACTCGTCGCGCGGCTTGAGCCCCACGAAGACGTCGGCCTGCTCGAGGCCCATGATGTCGGTCGCCACCGCCGGGCTGCCGACGCGCGAGACGACCTGGGTGACTTCAGGGGCGGCCTTCAGCACCACGCGCTCCATCGCCTGCGCATCGGCCACGCTCTGCGCGAGCGAGATGTCGGGCTTGCGGGTGGTCTGGATGACGAGGTCGCCTTCGTTGAGCTGCGGCGTGAACTCGGTGCCCGCGAAGTGCAGCAGCACGCCGCCCACCACCAGGCCGATGGCCGCCAGCACCGCCACCAACGCGGGCCGCGAGGTAAAGCGCGAGAGCACCGGCGGGTAGAGGTGCTCCACCACGCGCATCAGGAAGGGCTCACGCTTCGGCACGTCCTTCGCGCGGAGGAACAGCGCGGTGGCCGCGGGCACGAAGGTCAACGACAGCACCATCGCCGCCGCGAGCGCGAACACCACCGTCAGCGCCATGGGGCGGAACAGCTTGCCGTCGGTGCCCGAGAGCGCGAGCACCGGCACGTAGACCAGCATGATGATCAACACCGAGAAGAACACCGGCCGCGAGAGCCGGCCGCACGCGTGGCGGATCAACTCGCGGTGCGAGCGGGCGTCGACCTCGGTGCGCTCGGAAGTGGCGAGCAGTGCCATCGCGCCTTCCACCATCACCACCGCGCCGTCCACCAGCAGGCCGAAGTCGACCGCGCCCAGCGACATCAGGTTGCCGGGAATGCCGAGCACCGACATCGCCGCGGTGGCGAAGAGCATCGAGAGGGGAATCGCGGCGGCGACGAGCAACCCGGCGCGCCAGCTCCCCAACATGAGGAAGAGCACCACCATCACCAGCAGGCCGCCCTCGAGCAGGTTCTTCCCCACCGTGCGCAGCGTGCCCTTCACCAGCACCGAGCGGTCGTAGACCACGTCGAGCTTCACGTCGTCGGGCAGCGCCGCCCGCACCCGCGGCATCGTGGCGTGGATCTGCTCGACCACCGCCAGCGCGTTCGCGCCGCGGAGCATCTGCACCATCACGTACACCGCTTCACCACGACCGTTGCGCGTCGAGGCGCCGAGCCGCACGCGCTCGCCCGGCACCACGTCGGCCACGTCGCCCACGCGCACCAACCGCGGCGTGCCGTCGGCCTGCCGCTCGCGCGACACCACGCCCAGCGCCAGGGTCGCTTCGTCGAGCGGCAGCGCCTGGCCGCGCAGCAGCACCTGCCCATCACCCGACGGCAACGCGGCGCCCGCGGCCGTGCCGGTGGTCGTCTCCAGCGCCGCGCCCAGCTCGCGCAGCGACAGCCCGCGCTGAGAGAGCCGCGTCGCGTCGGCCACCACGTCGAAGGTGCGCTGGCTGCCGCCCCACGGGTTGACCTCCACCACGCCCGACACCGACTTCAGCAGCGGCGCCACCTGCAGCTGCACGAGCTCCTGCAGCTCGCTGAGCGACCGCGCATCGGAGGTGAGGGTGAAGTGGAAGATCTCCCCCAGGCCGCCGGTGACCGGGCCGAGGTCCACCGACTGCACCGACGGTGGCAAGGTGACGGAGAGCAGCCGCTCGTTGACCAACTGCCGCGCGAGGTACACCGGCACGTCGTCTTCGAACACCAGCGTGACCGCGGCGATGCCGTAGCGCGCGATGCTGCGCTGCTCGACGAGCCCGGGCGCGCCGCCGGTGGCGACCTCGATGGGGCGCGCGACCAGGCGCTCCATCTCTTCGGGGGTGAGGCCGGGCGCGCTGGCCAGCACCATCACCTGGTTGTTGGTGAGGTCGGGCAGCGCGTCGAGCTCGAGGCGCACCGCGAAGAGGCTCGCGCCCAGCGCCAGCGCGAGCACCAGACCGACCACCGCCCACGCGTGGTCCACCGACGCTTCGACGAGCCGGCGAATCATGATCCCTCTCCCTGTGAAACGGGGAGAGGGTCGGGGTGAGGGGCCGCGTCTACTCCAGGCCTCATCATGGCGAGCTCACCTCGTCGCCGACCGCCAACGCCCCGCGCACCACACAATCGACTTCACACCGCATCACCTCGACGCCCACGCGCCCCTTCCTGGTCTCGACGAACGCCGCGCCCTCGGCGCGGGAGATGGCCCGCGCCGGCACCCGGAACACCGCGTCGACCGCGCCGCCTCGCAGCACCACCCGGCCCAGAGAGCCGGCGGCGAGCTCCTTCGCCGGCTCGAACCACGCGAGGAAGGTGCCGTCGCGCGCGTCGGCGCTCGGTGCGCGCGACACGAGCTTCAACGAGGTCGCGCCGTCGTGGCCGACGAAGTCGTAGGTGCCGTCGGCCACTGCGTGCGTGAAGCGCGCCTCGACGCGCGTCGGCCCGGCGCTCGAGAGGGAGAGCAGGGGGCCTGCGCTCGGCTCGCGGCTCTCGCCGACCGACGCAGAGACTTGCGTCACCACACCGGCGACCGGGGCCTTGAGAGAGAGGGCTCCGCTGCCCGCGAGCAGCGCCGCGGCGTCGCCTTCTCGCACCCCCGCCGACAGCAGAATCGCGCGCGCGGCCTGGAGATCCGCCTTCGACTCCGCGACGCGCGCCGCCGCCTCGGAGACGTCGAGGCTCTTCGCGAGGCCCTCGGTGCGGAGCTGCGTGAGCTGCGCGTGCCGCTCGGTCCACGCCTGCAGCCGCACGCGCGCGCCCTCGAGGCGACCGGCGGCGTCGAGGAGTTCAGGCATGACGACATCGACCAGCGGCGCGCCCGCGTCGACGGTGTCACCCGCGCGGGCGCGGATTCGGAGCACGGTCGCGCGCAGCGGCGGCGTGACCACGGTGTTGGCGCCGGGGCCGGCGAGCACCCGCGCGGGGACCTCGAGCGTCGCGGCGTCGTCGGCGGCGCGCACGGCGGTCCAGGTGCTCGTGGGGCTCGGGGCGACGGCGGGGACCTCGGACGTCGGCGCGGTGCACGCAGCGAAGAGAAAGACAGAGAGGGAGAGGAGGCGAGTCCGAGAACGAAGAGTGCCGACAGTGTGGGCGCGTGTTCGCCCCCTCTCCCGGACCCTCTCCCCCGCTGGGGGCGAGGGGCACTTGTCGTTCCCGATGCTGTCGCTGGTCCTGTCGCTGAATCCGTTGCAGGTCCCGGCGCCAGTCCCGCCGCCATCCACTCGCTTCTTCATCGAGACTCCTCCAGCTCGCGGGCGTGCGCGCGCGCTGCCATGAAGCGCGCCTCCGCCACGACCGCGGCAATCCGTGCCGCCAGCGCCTGCCGGCGCAGCAGCGTCAACTCGAGCAGCGTGGCCTCACCCTGCGCGTACCGCTTCGATTCCAGCGCCGCCGCCTCTTCCGCGGCCGGCAGCTGCTGCCCCTTCACCACCTCGAGCGTCTCCGCGGTGTGCTCGAGCTCGTGCGCGACCAACTGCAGCGCGATGCGCGCGCGACGCTCGGCCAGCGAAAGCTCACCCGACAACTTCGCGGCGTTGGCCTCGTGCAGCGCGCGCTCGCGTCGGCCCTGCTCGAGCAGCGGCAGCGTCACCCCGAAGCCCACGTTGCCGAACCACTGACTGGGCGCCTCGCGACCGCCCTGCAGCGACACCTGCAGCTGCGTCGCCCACTGCGCCTTCACCTCGTCACCACGGTTCTGCTCGGTGCGCAGCTCGCCCTGGGCCACCTTCACCGGCAGCAACGCCGACGGCTCGACCGCCACGCGCGCGGCCTCGAAGCTGGGCGCCGGACCGTCGGCCAGCGCGATGGCGTCGAGGCCCAGCAGGCTCGCCAGCGTCGCGCCCGCCTCCACGCGCCGGCCTTCCCACTCGAGGTGCAGCGCCGAGGCCTCCGCCGCGAAGGCGCGCGCGGTGGCGAGCTCGACCCGGGTCACCGCGCCGCTGGCCACGTTGCGCTCGAGGCGCGCGAGCAGTTCCTTCGCGGAGTCTTCTTCTTCGTGCGCCGTGTCGCTCGCCGCCTGCGCGGCCCACGTCTCGAGCCACGCACGCGCCACCGCGATGCGCCGTTCCTGCCGCAGCAGCCGGTGCTGGAGCGCCGCCACTTCCGCCTCGTCGCTGGCCACCACGCGCCGCGCGCCGGCGAGGCCGCCGAGGTTGAAGCTCTGCGTGAGCGTGAGCTGCCCTTCGGCCCCCAGCGCCCCGCCCTCGGTGCGCATGCCGGGCTGCGCGACGAGCTGGGGGTTGCTGGTGAACGCGCCGAGCTTCGACAGCCCGTCGCGGCGCACGCGGACCCCGGCTTCAGCGCCAGCCACGTCGCCGGCCGCGTCGACGCGAGAGAGCGCCTCGTCGAAGCGCACCGCCGCGTGTCCGGGGCTGACGGGCGACGCGCTGATCAGGAGTGAGGCAAGCCACCACATGCGCGGCAAAGTAGAGAGTGCGCCCCGACCCCGCTTGAGAGGTGAATGAGAGTTCTCTCATCCTCACGACCCGTGGCCGAAGCGCCCCGCCGATGGTCTGCACCCTGCATGGCACCTCGTCTCGCGCTCACCTCGTCGGTCGTCCTCTTCCTCGCGTGCGGAGGGGCCAGCCCGCTGGGCGGCGGCTTCACCAGCGGCGCGGTCAGCACCACCTGCACCAGCGGGCAGCGGTGGACCGCGGGCACCTCGGAGAGCGAGCTGATGAACCCCGGCTACGCGTGCCGGAGCTGTCACCTCGGGCAGAACTTCCAGAACCAGAACCCGGGCGGCCAGGCCGAGCCAGGCAAGGCGTACTTCTTCATGGGCACCGTGTTCCCCGGCGCGCACGAAGAGGACCTCTGCGCCGCCGCCGACGTGCCGGCCGACGCGGTGGTGGAGATCCTCGACACCAACGACGTGGTGCAGCTCACGCTCACCGTCAACGCGGCCGGCAACTTCCACTCGAAGAGCACCAGCGCCACCGTGCCGGTGCCGTACAAGGCGCGCGTGAAGGCGGGCGGCAAGGTCAACGCCATGGCCGGTGCGCAGAGCAGCGGCGACTGCAACTCGTGCCACACCGCCACCGGCACGGGCGGCGCGCCGGGTCGCATCTTCTTCCCTCAGTAGATGAGGCCCGGTTTCGCGGTTGCGAGCCGGGGACTTTCCGGCTGAGTTTCGACCCTCGATGCCTCCTCCTCCCAAGAAGCCCGGGCCGCCGATCCGCACCCCTGTCGCCGCGCCGAAGCTGGTCGCGAAGCCCGCTCCGAAGAAGCCCCCCGAGGCGTTCATCGGCAACGACTCGGCCACCATGATGGCCGACGAGACCTTCGAGGAGTTCGAGGCCCGCATGCGCGCCGAAGAAGAGGGCGCCGCCGCAGAAGAGGAAGAAGACGACGACTTCACGTCCGAGGAGCAGGAAGAGGACCTCGAGCAGGACGAAGAAGAACCCGACGCGCCGCCGCAGAAGAAGGGCCCGCACGGCAAGCCGCTCGACCGCTTCGGCGTCGAGTGGGACTACGTCAGCCACGAGGGCATGGGCTTCAACGACGACGATGACGAAGACGCCATGACGTTCGAGAAGAACGGCAAGACGTACTTCAAGCCCGACTGGGGCCCGCTGCGGCCGAAGCAGTGGGTCGAGTACTGGAAGGTGAACTTCGCCCTCGAAGCCGCGATGGCGAACGACGACGACGACGAGTACGCGGCGGCGCTGAAGAAGCACGGCTTCCGCAACCGCAACCACTGGAAGCGGGTGCAGTCGTGCTTCCTGCGGCACTACGCCGACGACCCGGAGTTCACCAACGCCGCGATGGTCGCCCGCCAGGAAGGCACCCGCGACGCGATGCGCAGCGCGGTGAAGCCGGGAATGCTCGACCCCATCGAGGGCGTGTCGCTGCAGCTCTACGCCAGCATCGCCGCGCAGCAGATGTCGGTGCAGGGTGCCGCGTTCGTGAAGCTGCTGGCGAAGCACAAGCTCGACGAGGCGAAGTTCGCGCGCGTGTCGGAGCAGTGGCTGGCGCGCATGTCTGATCAATCAGACCCGATGGCCGCCGCGGCGATCGCCACCGAGTACGGCAAGGCCTTCGCGGGCGCGGGCGTCGGTCAGTACGGCGCGAGCGCGGCCGAGGCGTCCGAGTCGCTGGGCATCAACGACAGGGTCGCCGGCAAGAACGCGAAGGGCGGCGCCGGCTCGATGACCTTCGAGAAGTACGTCGAGGTGATGACCGCGCAGACCTGCTGGTCGCAGCAGGGCAAAGACGTGAACCAGATGTTGAAGAAGGTGTTCAACCTCAACGCCGTCGACTGGTCGAACGCGTCGGCCTACTGGTCGCAGAAGATGTCGACCGACGTCACGCTCATTCGCGAGAAGTTCCCCGCGCTGCAGGAGAAGTACACCCGGAAGTACTCGGTGGGCGTCGAGGACCCCGACGCCGATCTCGACGTCTGAGACCCGAGGGCCAAAGCGCGCACCGGAACTTCCACCTTCGATAAGGTGCGCCCCGATGGTCGGCCGCCTCGACAGCCCCTTCAGCCGCGCCGATCTCGAAGCCGCGCTCGACGCCTCGCGCGTGGGCATCTGGGCGTGGGACGTGGCCAGCAACCAGGTGAGCTGGACCCCGCAGCTCGAGCGCCTGTTCGGCTTCGAGGTCGGCTCCTTCGACGGCTCGCTCGACACCTACAGCGACTGCGTCTTCCCGGAAGATCGCGAGCGGGTGTTCGCCACCATCCAGACCGCGCTCCACACCCGCGAGGGGTACCAGTTCGAGCACCGGGTGGTGCGCAAGAGCGACGGCCGTCTGCTGTGGGTCGAGTGCCGCGGGCGCGGTGAGTACGACGCCGCCGGCAACCCGGTGCGCATGACCGGCTCGGTGCTCGACGTCTCGGCGCGCCGCGAGGCCGAGCTGCGCCTGGCCGAGCGCGACGAGGCGACGATGCTGCTCAACGACTTCGCGAGCGACTACGTGTACTCCTCGGAGCTCGCCTCGTTGGCGCCGTCGATCGTCGCCGGCAGCTTTCAGCGCGTCACCAGCTTCACCCCTGAAGAGGTCGCCGCGCGCGGTGGGTGGCTGAACGTGGTGCACCCCGACGATCGCGAGTCGATCTCCGCGCTGCTGGCCGAGGGCATTCACCGCCCGTTCATCACCGAGTACCGCATCGTCACCCGCGACGGAGAGGTGCGCTGGCTGCGCGACCACGGCCGCCCGCAGTCCGACGCCGCCGGCAACGTGCTGCGCATCGTGGGCGGCGTGCAGGACATCACCGAGCGCCGCCACCTCGAGGAGCAGGTGCGGCAGAGCCAGAAGATGGAAGCGCTCGCGCGGCTGGCGGGCGGCGTGGCGCACGACTTCAACAACCTGCTCACCGTCATCTTCAGCGGCGTCACGCTGCTCAAGATGTCGCGCAGCTCCGAGCGCGACATCGACGCGCTGGAAGCCATCACCGTCTCGGCCGAGCGCGCCGCCGAGCTGACGCGCTCGCTGCTCGCGCTGGGCCGCCGCCAGTTGACGGTGGCGCGCGCCATGAGCCTCGCTGACGCCGTCGCCGCCGCGCGCCCGCTGCTCCTGAAGTCGGTGGGCCAGGTGCCGCTGGAGATCGACCCCGCCGCGGCGTGCACCGTGCGCGTCGACGTGGGGCAGCTGCAGCTGGTGCTGCTCAACCTGGTGGTCAACGCGCGCGACGCCTCGCAGCCCGGCGACGCCATCCGCGTGGTGGCGCGAGAGGTCGAGTTCGCCAGCACCAGCCGCGACCGCCCCGCCGAGCTCCCCCCGGGCCGCTACGGGGCCATCGACGTCATCGACTCCGGCTCGGGCATCGCGTCCGACGTGCTGCCGCGCATCTTCGAGCCCTTCTTCACCACCAAGGCGCCGGGCCAGGGCACCGGCCTCGGGCTGGCGATCAGCCACGGCATCGTCGCGCAGCTCGGCGGCGCGCTCGCGGTGCGCAGCCGCGTCGGCCAGGGCACCACCTTCACCGTGTTCCTCCCCGTCACCACCGACGCGGTGACGCCGCGTGAGGTCGACCCCGCGCGGCTGGTGCGCCCCGGCGGCCACGAGCGCATCTTGCTGGTCGAAGACGAGCCGCGGCTGCGCAGCCTGTGCGCCCGCACGCTGCGCGACTACGGCTACTCGGTGCTCGAGGCCGGCTCGGCCGAAGAGGCGCTCGCGCTCGACCTCGACGGCGTCGCCCTGCTGGTGAGCGACGTGCGCATGCCCGGCATGGACGGGCTGACCCTCGCGAAGACGCTCGGCGCGCGGCACCCGGCGCTGCGCGTGCTGCTCATCTCGGGCTACGCCGCGTCCGACGACGTCACCACCGACGTCGCCGCGGGGAGCGTGCCCTTCCTCGCCAAGCCCTTCACGCCCGAGGGCCTCGCCCGCCGCGTGCGCGAGCTGCTCGATCGCGCGCGCACCTCGCCACAGGAGTAGAAGTGAAGGCATGTCCGCCGACGCCTTCCTCCAGCAGTGGGCCCGGGTGACGCACGAGCTGACGCAGCTGCTCGACGCCGCCCTCGACGTGGAACCGCCCGGCGCGTGCCCCGAGGCCTGGACGACGTGGCTCGCCCGCTTCGACGTCGCGCCGATGGAAGAGAACGCCCGCCTCAACGAGGTGATGCGCGAGAAGCAGACGAAGGGCGCGCCCATTCACGAGGTCGAGGCCTGCCTCGAGGCGCTCGCGGAGCACGCCGCCGCCTCCCTCGCGCCCTTCCGCGCGCAGCTCACCCCGCAGCAGGCCGCGCTCGTCGAAGAGTCGCTCCACGAGCTCGCGTCGAACGCGCTCTCGCACTACCGGGTGAAGGCCACCGAGAAGAAGAAGGGCATGTTCGGCGCGGCGAAGGCGCTGGCCCACCAGCACCAGTACGGCGGCGCGGCGGCGTCTACCGGCTACGTGTTGACCTGCGCGGTGTGTCGCGCGCCGCGGCTCGGTGAGTCGCTCACCTGCGCCTTCTGCGGGGGAGACCTCGAGGGCGTGTCGTGAACGAAGCGGCCCAGCGCTGGGACACGTTCCTCGGCAAGGTGCGCGCACGGCTGCAGGAGATCCTCACCGAGGCGCACGCCGGGCTCGACGAGCTGATCTCCATCGAGGTCATCGACCCCGGGCCCGTCGCGGCGGCCGAGAACGAGGTGAAGGCGCGGCTGTTCGCGCTGCGCGACAAGATCGACCCGGCGTGGCGAAAGCTCGAAGGCGAGCTCGGCGACGCGCACGCCCACCTCGAAGACCACGGCCGACGGCTGGAGTCCGACATCCTGCAGGCCATCGAGGCCTTCGAGCTGCGCACCCGCGAGAAGGTGCGCGCGCGCCTGGGTGAGCTCTCGGCGCAGGAGCTGAAGCAGCGGAAGCTGGCGTGCTCGAAGTGTGGCGCGCCGCTTCCCGAGCCCGCCGTGCAGCACCGCGTGGAGAACGTCACCTGCCCGCACTGCGCGGCGCTCAACACGGTGAGGCCCGGCCTCGCCACCGCGATGTTCCACGCGCTCAAGCCGCGGCGTTGATCAGCCCCGCAGCGTCAGGCCCAGCAGCGCGCGAAGCCCGGGGGAGATCTGCTCGAAGCGCACGCCCAGCCGGTGCGCCGTGCACGCGCGGGGATCTCCCGGCGTCGCCCACACCACGCGGCCGGTGAAGGCCAGCATCAGCGGCCCGTGCAGCACCACGCCGCGCACCGTCGAGCCCGCCTTCACCAGCATCGAGGTCTCGAGGCAGAAGCCGTCCTTCGAGAGGTCGGCGCTCGAGGCGTAGGCGTGGCCATCGAGGGAGATCGGCAGCCGGGCGACGACGCGCTTTCCGCGGGGCGAAGACATGCGCGACACGCTCGCACGGGCAGGTCGGCCCGCAACTTTGCGGCCGGGCGCGGTGGCCGTTGCTACGACTGCGGACCATGGCGCTCCCTCCTTGTGGCCTCTACCGCACCACCCAGAACGTCGCCGGCGTGCCCGCGGGCCGCCTCGTCTACTTCCACAACCACGGCGACCCGGGCGCCGGCGTGTACCTCCCGCAGAGCTGGACCCTGAACCGCGCCTCGTGGGAACCGCGCGGCCACACGCTGCCCGACGAGGCGGCTGCGCAGCACCTGGCGCCGCTGCCGCCCGAGGGCCTGTACATGGTCAACGAGACCTTCTTCTGCTGCGAGAAGCGGTGCGTGAAGTACGAGGCGCAGCAGCTCGTGCAGCTCGGCTACGACGGCGCCGCGACGCCGCTCCTCTTCATCCCCGAGTTCAGCGCCAAAGGCCTCGGCTTCCCCGAGCGCGGCAACCGGCTCGACGACGCGCTCTTGCGGCGGCTCACCCCGCTGCGCGTGGCGCAGGGCACCGAGGCGCCGGTCGATCGTTTCGTCCACTGAGCGCGTGTGCTGTGGTGCGGCCCCATGCCCACCCCGCTTCGCACCAACGGCCCGTCGCTCAACGTCGTCACCCCCGCCGCGCCCACGCAGCCCACCGCGCCCGTCGCGCCGGCGCAGCCGACCGCGCCGAGCCAGCCGTCGCGCTTCGACGCCGCGGTGACGAAGCTGAAGGGCAAGGCGCTGACGCTGGTGATGGACAAGGCCGCCGACGAGCACGAGCTGGGCAAGGGCGTGTCGTTCGGGCTGGTGCAGGGCAACGTGAAGGTCGCCGAGCGCGTCGCGCTGGCCGGCACCGACACCTTCAAGAACCTCGTCGGCAACGACGCCCGCCGCGCCAGCTACGCGCAGGCCCACCCCGACGCGGTGTGGGTCGCCACGCGCGCGATGGCCGGCGCCTCGGCGGGGGTGCCCCTCGGCGCGGGCGCCGCCGTCGGCCTCTCGGGCAGCGTCGAGGTGACGAGCATCATGGCGCACGACGTGAAGGGCGCGCGTGACGTGGGCGCGGCCGTCGCGGCACAGGCGAAGAGCCTGGTGCTGCCGCTCGACGCCGAGGCGCTGCAGTCGATGAACCCCGCGTCGGGGTCCGAGTGGTTGTTCCGCGGGCAGCTCGGCGCGTCGGCCAGCGTCGGCGTGGGGCGCAGCGTCGGCTACGGAGCTGATCCACTCACCGCGACGGCGACCGTCGGCGCCAGCGTCAGCGGCAGCACCACCGACACCTTCACCAAGCGCGTGAAGGTGCTCGAGGGCAACAAGGTCTTCGTGCAGATCGGCAAGCAGGACACCGACAGCCTCGGCGCGTCGATCGGCCTCAACGTCGCCGTCGACGTCAACGCGCCCAACGCGGTCGCCAACCTCGCCGCGAAGGAGGTCGAGAAGCGCACCCGCATCGCCGCGTCGCTCAACGGCAGCGTCACCAACACCGAGAAGGTGCTCGGGGCCGCGGTGCTCGACCTGTCCACCGCCGCCGGCCGCGAGGCCTACGACTACCTGGTGCGCAGCGCGCCGCAAGACGGCGTGGCGTTCATCAAGCAGCAGAACCTCGGCGTGCGGTACGCCGAGGCCAACCGCACCACCGCCACCGGCCTCAACCTGCAGCTCGGCTCGGCGTCGGTGCTCTCGACCAGCACCGTGCGCGGCACCACCAACGGCGTGCTCGAGGAACCGGGCAGCACCACGCTGCTCTCGCAGGCCGACTACGGGCGCAGCGTCGGCGGCTTCCTCGCCCGGCTCACCGTGGGCGAAGAGCGCTCGGTGTCGGTGCGTGCCGGTGAAGTGACGAAGGGCGGCATCACCCAGCAGGCCGTCGCCGTGTCGCTCGCCGTGAAGGACCCGAAGCTGTCGGGGGAAGAGCTGGCCCAGCTCCAGCGCTTCGCCACCGCGATGGGCGCGCCGCTCGACGGGCTGCCCACCGCGCAGGCCAGCGCCGCGCTCGGCAAGGCGGAGTACCAGGTCAGCGTGGCCCTCACCGGCGACGACGTGGGGCAGCTCCGCGCGCGCTCGGAAGACGACGTGAAGCTCGCCTTCGCCAACGCGCACCGGGAGATCTCCGGGCGCGCCGCGCTGCCCCCGTGGTTCGACCAGAAGGCGACGTTCGATTGGTACAAGGGCCGGCTGCAGGACGCGAACCTCGGCTCCGACCCCAACCAGAAGCAGGTGACGGAGCGCGAGTATCAAGCGCAGTTCGGCCGCGATCTCCAGAAGGACATCGACTCCGAGCAGGCCATCAACGCCATCAGCAAGCAGGTCACCGCGGCGCGCGGCAAGCCGGTCGGCGAGTGGGGCAAGGTGCTGGAGGCCGTCGGCAAGCAGCCCAGCGCCGACGTTCGCGCGGCGACGCTGGCGCTCAAGCGACTGGCCACCGCCGACGTGGTGAGCCTCTCGGTCACCACGGGCGGCAAGACGGTCAGCGCGCAGCCGCAGGTGGCTGCACCCCAGAGCGTCGCGGAGCTGACCGGCCCGCTCCTCGACGCCCCGGTCTGATCAGATGCAGTACCAGTTGGCGCCGTCGCTCACGCAGTCGACGGGCCACCACGGGCCGTTGTAGGTCGCGGTGGCGACGGTGGTGTTGAAGCCCGCGCCGTTGCCATCGCGAATGTTGCCCCCCGCGAGGATGAAGCCGATCTGGCTCATGATGGTCACCACCCGCGCGTTGTTGGCCGCGGGCGACGGGAGCGTGATGGTCGGCTGGTTGGTGAGCACCAGCAGGTAGCGATCGGCCGCCCCCACCGTGTACGCGCCGCTGACCTTCACCACGCCCGTCGGCCCGCCGCCCGTCGGAGGCACCGCCCACGTGCCGTTCGCCTTGAGGAACTTGCCCGCCGCGTTGTCGCCCGCCGCCGGGGCCGGAGCCGCGCCCGCGGTGCCGCCCGCGCCGGTGTCGCCCACCATCACCGGCAGTCGCGCCGCCGGCACGGTGCCGCTGGCGAGGTTGCTGGCGTTGAGGTTGGTGAGCGAGGCGCCGCCACCGCTGAAGTTGGTCGCGGTGATGGTGCCCGCGGCGAAGTTGCCGCTCGGGTCGCGCAGCACGAGCGTATCGGCGGTGTTGGTGGTGACGCCCGTCGTCGCGCTGTTGGCCACCCGGCCCGCGGCGCTGAGCGTACCGGTGACCTCCGTGCCGAGGTTGATCGCCGCCCCGTTGCTCGCCGCGGTGAGGCGCCCCTGCGCATCGACCGTGACGTTGGCGCGCGTGTACGAGCCGGCGGTGACCGCGGTGTTCGCGAGGCCGATGGTGCCGCTGGTGATGATGGTGCCGCCGGTCAACCCGGTGCCCGCCGTCACGCCCGTCACCGAGCCCGGACCCGCAGGCCCCTGAGGACCCGTCGGGCCGGCAGGGCCGGTCGCTCCCGCGGGGCCCGTGGCGCCCGTGAGCCCGGTCGGACCCGCAGGCCCGGTCGGCCCAGCAGGACCCGTCGCGCCGATGGCGCCGGTCGCCCCCGTCGGCCCGGCAGGACCCGCAGGCCCCGTCGCGCCGGCAGGGCCGGTCATGCCCGCAGGACCCGTGGCGCCCGTCGGGCCGGTGGGACCCGCCGCGCCGTTGCACACGAAGCTGACCACCGAGCCCACCTGAAAGCGCGCGCCGCCCGTGGCGCAGTTGGTGCCCGGGCCTTCCGACGAGGCCACCACCGAGTCACCCGAAGGCCCCGCGGCGCCCGCCGGCCCGGCAGGACCAGTCGGGCCCGTCGGCCCCGCGACGCCGGTCGGCCCGGCAGGACCCATCGGCCCCGCAGGCCCGGTCTGGCCCGCCGGCCCCTGCAGCGGCGTCGGCGCGTTGGCCACGTTCGACCAGTCGACGCGATCCGCCACCAGCGCGCGCAACGCGAAGGGCACCGCGCCCACCGCCACGCGCGGCAGCACGTCGAAGTCAGCGTCGGTCGACGCGCGCACCGCGACCTCGAGAAACAGGTCGGGCGACGGTCTCCCGGTGAAGAGCGTCGAGAGGTCCACCGAGAACGAGCCCGCGTTCACCACCACCTCCGCCACGTCTTGCGTGGCGATCGCGGTGCCGCCGGTGCGCGCCGAGAAGAGCTGGAAGCGCATCACGTAGGTGCCGGCCGACGGCTGCTCTCCGTCGAACAACGAGCCCTGGTACAGCACCGGGGTCTGCGCGAAGGCCGCGCCGGAGAGGATCATCAACGCCGCGACACATGCCTTATTGAGCTGCATGGAAGGAACCCCCGGTGAGGGTGTAGCGAGCACCGCGGAGCGCGCCCTGCTTCGACGCGACCACGCCCGACTCGACGGCGCCCGACCGCAGCGTGCCTCCGGTCTGGCTCGAGACGGACTGCAGACACAGGGCGTAGCGCGCGCCCTGCACTCGGGGTCCACACGCGGTGGCCGACGCCTGGCCACCTCCGTCAGGACCACCCATCGGGCCGCAGTTGCAGCCCGCCCCCAGCAGCGCCGTCAGCGCCACCGCCATTCGTGTTTTGTGCATGGTGAACCATGGCACGGCCCCTGCGTTTCGAGACGGCGCATCTCACGCGCCCGTGGTAGCCCCCCCCCCCCGGGAGGGTTCACACATGGCATCACGTGCTTTTCAGTTTTTCCGCGCTGGTGGTTTTGATCAGGTCCGCTTCGAGAGCGGCCAGGACTTCATCAACCTCGACCAGCTCGACTGGAAGCTGTGGGTCGCGCTGGCGTGCCCCACCAAGGGCCTCGCGTTCGACGCGCGCACGCTGGAGCTGATCGACACCGACAAGGACGGCCGCATTCGCGCCCCTGAGCTGATCAGCGCGGTGAAGTGGGCCGGCGCTCTGCTGAAGAGCCCCGACGACTTCCTCAAGGCCCCGAAGGAGCTGCCGCTCGCGTCGATCAACGTCGACGTCGAAGAGGGCAAGCGCATCTTCGAGGCCGCCAGGACGGTGCTCAAGGGGCTGGGCAAGGCCGACGCCACCACCATCTCGGTCGAAGACTCGGCCAACGCGGTGAAGGCGTTCCACGACATGGCCTTCAACGGCGACGGCGTCATCCCGCCCGAGTCGGCGAAGACGCCCGAGCAGAAGCAGCTCATCGCCGACGTCATCGCCACCATCGGCAGCACCGACGACAAGTCGGGCAAGAAGGGCGTCAACGCCGACCAGGTGAAGGCCTTCTTCACCGCCGTCGGCGAGTACGTGGGCTGGCTGGCCAAGGGTGAGGCCGACGCGGGCCTGATGCCGCTCAAGGGCGACACCGTGGCCGCCTTCGAGGCGATGAAGGTGGTGCGCAGCAAGGTCGACGACTTCTTCGCCCGCTGCCGCCTCGCCGCGTTCGACTCGCGCGCCGCCGCCGCGCTCAACCGTGAAGAGAAGGAATACCTCGCGGTCAGCGCGAAGGACCTGTCGATCACCTCCGAGGAGATCAAGGGCTTCCCGCTCTCGCGCATCGAGGCGAACAAGGCGCTGCCGCTCACCGAGGCCGTCAACCCCGCGTGGGCCGACGCGCTGGCCGCCTTCGCCGAGAAGACGGTCAAGCCGGTGCTGGGCGAGCAGAAGACGCTCACCGAGGCGCAGTGGACGCAGGTGAAGGGCAAGCTGGCCGCCTTCGAGGCGTGGCAGTCGAGCAAGGTCGGCGCGACCGTCGAGAAGCTGGGCGTCGACCGCTTGAAGGCGCTGAACACCGACGCGCAGAAGAGCTCGCTCGACGCGCTGTTCGCCGAAGAGAAGGCGCAGGAACCGACGGCCAACTCCATCGCCAGCGTCGAGAAGCTGGTGCGCTACACGCGCGACCTCTTCCAGCTCGCCAACAACTTCGTCAGCTTCAAGGACTTCTACGAGCGGAAGAAGCGGGCCATCTTCCAGGTGGGCACGCTGTTCCTCGACCAGCGCGAGTGCGAGCTGTGCATTCGGGTCGACGACGCCGGCCGTCACGCCACCATGGCGCCGCTCTCGCGTGGCTTCCTCGCGTACTGCGACGTCAGCCGCCCCGCGTCGGGCGAGAAGATGAGCGTGGTGGCCGCCTTCACCGCCGGTGACTCGGACAACCTGATGGTCGGCCGCAACGGCCTCTTCAAGGACAACGAGGGCCGCGACTGGGACGCGACCATCACCAAGATCATCGACAGCCCCATCTCCATTCGCCAGGCGTTCTGGAGCCCGTACAAGAAGGTCATCCGCTTCGTCGAAGAGCAGGTCGCCAAGCGCGCCGCCGAAGAAGAGAAGGACAGCAACGCGCTGCTCACCGAGGGCGTGAGCACGGTGGGCAAGTCGGGCGAAGAGGGCAAGGTCGTCAAGGAACCCAAGAAGCTCGACATCGGCGTGGTGGCGGCCCTCGGCGTCGCGGTCGGCGGCATCACCGCGGCCATCGGCGCGCTGCTCCAGAGCTTCTTCGGCCTGGGCATGTGGATGCCGCTGGGCGTGGTCGGCCTGCTGCTGTTGATCAGCGGCCCGTCGATGCTCATCGCGTGGCTCAAGCTGCGCCAGCGCAACATCGGCCCGCTGCTCGACGCCAACGGCTGGGCGGTCAACGCCAACGCGATGCTCAACGTGCCCTTCGGCGCGTCGCTCACCAAGACGGCGAAGCTGCCTGAGGGCAGCAAGCTCGACACGCAGGACCCGTTCGCCGAGGCGCGCCGCCCGTGGAAGCTCTACCTCGCGTTGATCACCATCTTCTCGCTCGCCATCTCGTACTACCTCGGCAAGCTTGACCACTTCCTGCCGGCGGCCGCGCGCAGCGTCGCGGTGCTCGGTGACGCGGCGCCCGCGAAGGAAGCCAAGCCGGCAGAAGCGCCCAAAGCCGAAGAGAAGAAGCCCGAGGCGCCCGCGGCGAAGTGACGGCTACTGCGATTCGCCGTCGGCCTTCTTCAGCGCGTCGTCGGCGCGCTGTTGATCGTTCGCCTCGATGCGGTTGGCGGCCTTCTTGACGTTGTCGAGGCGCTCCTTCGGGGTCGCGTCGCCCACCGCGCGGCCCTTGCCGTACATCTGCGAGTACCCGAGGTACCCCAACATCGCCGCCGCCATGATTGCGAGAATGACCCGAGCCATGGCGTGAAGGCTAACCGCAACCTCACGGAGCTGTCGAAGCCGCTTCGATCAACGCGAGGTTCAGGTACTGCCGCGCGGCGTTGAGGTCGCCCTGCCCCAGCGCGCCGCGGGCGAGGGCCACCAGCTTGCCGGCGTTGCCGCCGTACTGCTGCTCCACCCCGCGCAGCCACGCGTCGACGTTGGCGGTGTTGCCGGTGGAGAGCTGGGTCAGCACGCCGTTCACCGTGGCGTTGGCCTGCGTCACCTGCGCCTTGCGCTGGGCGGCGTCTTGCTCGGCGCGCTCGCGGCGCTCTTCGACGGCGTCGAGCTGGGCCTTCACCTCGTCGAGCCGCTTCTCGAGCTTCTTCACGTCGGCGGCCAGCGCGTCGGCCTTCGCCGCCTTCGCCTCGAGCTCGGTGGTGCGGGCGCGCAGCTCGGCGACTTCTTTCTTCAGCTTCTCGACCTCCGCGCCGCTGACCGGCGCCGGGCCGCGCATCGGCTCGGGCACGCCTGCGTCCACGCTCGGCGCGGGCTTCACAGAGACGACCCCGGCGTCGCGGGCCGGGGCGACCGGCTTGCTCTGCGCGAGGACCCACGACGACACGACGACGGCGGCGATGGCAAGGCGAGTCATGGCGCGGTGACTCTGGCCCCGCCGCGGAGACATTGCACGCGGGTCGTCGAACCGAAGGCGCCCTCTCTCCGTGAAACGGGGAGAGGGTTGGGGTGAGGGGGCGATTCGAGTGCTGAGCCCGCTCATTCTGGGAGCGCGGTGAGCTTGCCCCCGTGCAACCGCCACGGCCCGACGATGCCCTCGCGCGCCGCGTCGAGCCCATCGAGCTTGGCCACCGACGCCGCGTCGTCTTCACGGCACAGCAGCACCAGCTCGCGCAGCCCGAGGTACACGCGCAGCGGACCGGCGCCGGCCACCTTCTCCAACGCCGCCTGGTGCGAGACCGTCAGCAAGCGCGCCGCGTCGTGGCCGTCGCCGTGCGCCAGGGCCCACAGTCCGGTCGGGCTGTTCGACAGCCGCAGCGCGCCCTGCTCGAGCTCGAGCGCACGCACCTCGGTGGGCCGGGCCTCGAGGTTCTTCCACGCCGCCTCATCGAGCTCCTCGAGCGTCACCCGGTAGGCCGCCAGCACCCCCTCGGGGATGTAGAGCACCACCTCCGGATCATCGACCGCGTAGAAGTACCAGAGCCCCGCGGGCCCCTCGCGGTGCGCGCCGCCTTCGCCGCGCTCGAGAAAGCTCGAGTCGCGCAGCACGGGGAGCACCTTCGCCAGGAGCTGCAACCGGCCCGGAGGCAACGCCAGGCTGCGCTCCGCGAGGTCCTTCGCCACCAGCTCGACCGTCTCGGCCAGCGGCCGGCTCGAAGGCACCGCTTCCTTGAACAGGCTCGCGAGGTCGAAGCGCGCCACCCCGCCCCGCCCCATGCGAATGCTGAGCTGCCCACGAGCGACGACGTGCTGGGTCGACTGGGCCTTGAGGCGCTCGACCAGCGCGCGGGTGAAGGCCTCGAGGGTGGGCGGCCCGGCGGTGGCGGGCTCGGGCACCAGCGCCTCGAGCTCGGCCATCAGGAGCTGCGCCTCGTCGTCGAGCGGGTCGAGCCGCAGCACCTCGTTCAGCAGCGCCCGCGCGCGGCCGTACTCGTTGCGGCGCATGGCGATGGTGCCCAGGGCCTTCAGCGGCTCGGGGTCTTGTGGGTTGAGCTCGAGGGCCAGCTTCAGCGGCGCCTCGGCCTCGTTCCACTTCTCGAGGCTGATCAACGCGCGGCCGAAGGCGAGGTGGGCCTGCACGTCACGCGGGAAGTCGCGGCGCACCGCCTCGAGAATGGGGATGGCCTGGGTCACCGCGTCGGCGTTGATCAGCGCCTGGGCCACCGTCGTGCGCCACACCGGGCCACCCTCGCGCTGCGCCACGCGCTCGAGCTCCGCCAGCTCGGCGTCGTCGAGCACCTCACCGGCCCACACCTTTTCCCTGATGCGATCGAGCTGCACGGCGCGGACGGTAGCGCAGCTGCACGGTTCGAAAACGAGGGTCGCTCGAAACCTGAGTCCTACATGCACCTCCACCACGTCACCTCTCGACTCGGAACACGCTCGCCATTAGGTGGGGACGCACCATGACGACCACGCGAAAAGTGACCCTCATCAATGGCGACGGCATCGGACCCGAGGTGGTCGACGCCACGCGGAAGATCCTCGAAGCGTCGAAGGCCCCGCTGGAGTTCGAGTACCGCGACGCCGGCGCCGAGGTGGCGAACAAGTACGGCACCAACCTCCCCAACGAGACCGTCGAAGCGGTGATGCGCAACGGCTGCGGCCTCAAGGGCCCGACGGCCACCGGCATCGGCGTGGGCCAGCAGTCGGCGAACGTCGGCCTGCGCAAGCGCCTCGACCTGTACGCCTCGCTGCGGCCGGTGAAGTCGGTGCCTGGCGTGAAGACGCGCTACGAGAACGTCGACCTGGTGGTGGTGCGCGAGAACACCGAAGACCTCTACGCGGGCATCGAGCACATCGTGGTGCCGGGCGTGGTCGAGTCGCTGAAGATCATCACCGAGAAGGCCAGCACCCGCATCTGCCAGTTCGCCTTCGAGTACGCGGTCAAGCACGGGCGCAAGAAGGTCAGCGCGGTGCACAAGGCCAACATCATGAAGCTGAGCGACGGCCTGTTCCTCGACTGCTTCCGCAAGGTGGCGCGCGCCTTCCCGCAGATTCAGTCGGAAGAGGTCATCGTCGACAACCTGTGCATGCAGCTGGTGCGCAACCCCGAGCGCTACGACGTGATGGTGATGGAGAACCTGTACGGCGACATCGTGTCGGACCTCTGCTCCGGCCTGGTGGGCGGCCTCGGCGTGGTGCCCGGCGCGAACATCGGCGCGACCTCGGCGGTCTTCGAGGCGGTGCACGGCACGGCGCCCGACATCGCGGGCCAGGGCCTGGCGAACCCCACCGCGCTGCTGATGTCGTCGGTGATGATGCTCGACTGGCTCGACATGCCGGAGCACGCGCGCCGCGTCGAGAACGCGGTGTGGAAGGTCTACACCGAGGGCAAGGTGAAGACGAAGGAGCTGGGCGGCACGGCCAACACCGACGAGTTCACGCGGGCCATCATCGGCGCGATGCAGTGACGCGCTGAGGGGTGGATTCAGGCCGTGGGCGCGCTATGAGGGCGCGCCCATGAGCACCATCAGCGCAGTGAAGGTCTTCAGCACCACCATGGCCCGCGATCGTCTCGAGCTGGGCAACCGCGTCACCGAGTGGCTGGCGCGGCACCCGGAGCTGACCGTCGTCGACCGCATCGTCACCCAGACCAGCGATCGCGAGTTCCACTGCCTGTCGATCACCCTGATGCTGTCGGGCGACCCCACCGCGTACCTGGCGGAAGTGCCGCCGCAGCGCCCGCCGTCGTCGGGCGGTGGGGGGGGCGGCGTGCGGCCGACGCGCACCGCCTACCCCGTGCGCGGCAGCTGATCAGTCGAGCTTCTCGTCGTACATGCTGTCGAGCACCGCCATGTACCTGGTGGTGATGACCTTGCGCTTGACCTTCAGCGACGGCGTCAGCTCACCGCTCTCGATGGTGAAGTCCTTCGGGAGCACCTCGAACTTCTTGATCGTCTCGTAGCTGGGCAGCGTCTTGTTCAGCTCGTCGATGACCTTCTGCAGCGCCGCGCGCACCTCGGGGTGCTTCGCCAGCTCTTCCGCCGAGCCGGCCGAGAGGCCCTTGTCCGACAGCAGCTTGCGCGCCGACTCTTCGTTGAGCGTGAAGAGCACCGAGACGTACTTGCGGCGATCTCCGTGGATCATCACCTGCGAGAGCAGCGTGGTGGACGCCTTGAGCGCGTTCTCGAGGTTCTGCGGCGCGATGTACTTGCCGCCCGAGGTCTTGATCAGGTCCTTCTTGCGGTCGGTGATGCGCACGTAGCCATCGGAGTCGATCTCCCCGATGTCGCCGGTCTTGAACCAGCCGTCGTCGCCGAGCACTTCCTTCGTGGCCGCCTCGTTCTGCCAGTAGCCCTTCATCAGGTGCGGGCCGCGCAGGAGGATCTCTCCGTCTTCCGCCAGCCGCAGCTCGGTGCCGGGGAAGGCGGGGCCGACGGTGCCGATCTTGTTCTTGCCGGGCCGGTTGGCGGTGGCGCCCGCGCAGTTCTCGGTCAGGCCGTACGCCTCGAGGATCAGCAGGTCGTTGAACTCGAAGAAGTAGGCGATCTTCCGCGCCAGCGGCGCCGAGCCAGAGATGCACAGCTGAATGTTGCCGCCCAGCCGTTCCTTCAGCGTCGCGGAGATCTTGCTGAACACCAGCTTCTTCGCGAGCGACAGCCCCAGCGAGCTGTACTGCCGGCCTTCCATGCGCGCGGCGGCGTACTTGTCGAACTCCCCGAGCGCCCACGCGGCGAGCTTGCCCTTCACACCGGGCGCGCTGACCGCCTTCTGAATGACGCCCGAGTACACCTTCTCGAAGATGCGCGGGACCGCCGGCAGCGCCGTGGGCTTCGCCTCGGCCGCGTACTCGAGGATCTTGTCGACGTTGTCGCAGAAGGCCATGTCGAAGCCGAGGCCCACCCACGCCGCCGCCGCCGTCTTGCCGAACACGTGCGCCATCGGCAGGAACAGCAGCATCGAGTCGGCGCTCTTCATGAGGCTCATCTCATTGAGCGCCCACGACTCGAACACGAAGGTGTGATGCGCCAGCACCACGCCCTTGGGGTTGCCGGTGGTGCCCGACGTGTAGATGAAGCACGCCGGGTCGAAGGCGCCGATGGCGTCGCCGCGCGCGTCGAGCTCGCCGGCGTGCCCTTCACCGTACGTCTTGCCCGCCGTCTCGACCGCGCCCATGCCCTTCGCGCGGGTGCTGCCCACCGCCTCGTCGTCGAAGGCGATGATGGTCTTGCAGGCCGGGACCTTGTCGCTGGCCGCGAGGATGCGGGTCAACCGGCCGGCCGCGCCCTTCTCGCCTTCGTCGTTGTCACAGAAGGCCGCGACCGCGCCCGAGTTCTCGAGAATGAAGACGCACTCGTCGACGGTGTTCGACGCGTAGATGGGCACCGTCACCCCGCCGGCCATCACGATGGCGAGGTCGGCCAGCGCCCACTCCAGCCGCGTGGGCCCGAAGACGGCGACGCGATCGCCCGGCTTCACCCCGAGCTCGATGAGGCCGTGGGCGAGGTTGCGCACCCGCGCGTCGAGCTGCGACCAGGTCAGCTCGCTCCACACGCCCTTCTTGCGACCCCGGCAGGCGCGCTTGCTGCCGCTCTCCTGCACGCGCGCGCGGAACATGTGAACCAGGGTCTTGTGCTTCAACTTCGCGACCTGCTCGGACAGCTGCTGCTGGTAGCTCATGAAGGTCCTCGGGGGTGATGGCGAAAAAGAGTGGGCAAGGATGCGGCATCCCGCCCCATCTGGCTATGAACAACGACGGCCCCGCGCTAACCAGCGGCCATGTTTTCGAAGACGGCGATCCTCTTGCGCATCGCGGTGGCGAACATCTTCTCGAGCATGTTGAACGTGTTCGTCGGGGTGGTGCTCCTGTTCGGAGCGGCACTGCTCGTCATCGGCGGCTCGTTGTTCTCGACGCTCGACGAGGCGCTCAGCAAGAGCATCGTCGGCTCCATCACCGGGCACATGCAGGTGTACGGCGCGCGCTCGAAGGACGCGCTGGAGATCTACGGCAAGGTGGACGGCAGCGACTCGCAGCTCACCCCGCTCGACGACTTCAAGACGCTCAAGCAGCAGCTCCTCGCGGTGCCCAACGTGGCGCGGGTGGTGCCGATGGGCGCGGCGACCGCCATCCTCGGGGCGGGCAACACCGTCGACATCGTGCTCGAGCGGCTGCGCACGTTGATCCGCCAGCAGGCCGACGACGCGACGCGCCTGCCGCCCGAAGAGTACGAGCGGCAGAAGCAGAGCCTGCAGGGCCACATTCGCAACATGGTCTCGGTGCTCAGCAAGGACCTCGAGCGCGAGAAGGAGCTGACCGCCGAGAAGGACCTCGATCAGAACGTGCGGGAGATCCTCGCGCAGGCGGGCTCCGACGCGTTCTGGGCCGACTTCGACGCCGACCCGCTCGGCCACCTCGAGGTGCTCGAGAACCGGCTGGCCCCGGTGGTCAGCGACGCCGACCTGCTCTTCCTGCGCTACCTCGGCACCGACCTCGACGCCTACCAGGAGACCTTCGACCGCATGACCATCGTCGAGGGCGCGAAGGTGCCCCAGGGTCACCGCGGCATCTTGATTCCCCGGTTCTTCATGGAAGAGCTGCTCAAGCTCAAGAATGCGCGGCGGCTCGACAAGATCCGCGACGCGCGCGCGGCGGGGCGCACGCTGGCTGATCAGTCCGACAAGGAGCTCCAGCGCTTCGTGAAGGAGAACCAGGCACAGACGCGGGAGATCGTGCTGCAGCTCGACGGGCTGCGCACCGCCGAGGCGGTGAAGAAGCTGCAGACCTTCCTCGGGGCGCCCGACACCGACCTCGCCGCGCTGCTCACCCAGTTCTTCACCGTCACCGACGAGAACTTCGACGCGCGCTACGACTTCTTCTACGGCCAGCTCGCGCCGATGCTGACGCTGTACCGGGTGAAGGTCGGCGACACGATGACCCTGCGCTCGTTCGGCCGCTCGGGCTCGCTGCAGACCGCGGTGGTGAAGGTGTACGGCGTGTTCGAGCTCAAGGGCCTCGAGAAGTCGCCGCTCGCCGGCGCCAACGCGCTGATCGACCTCATCACCTTCCGCGAGCTGTACGGCTACCTCACTGCCGAGAAGAAGGCCGAGCTCGATGCGCTCAAGGCGCAGACCGGCGCGAAAGAAGTCAGCCGTGAGAACGCCGAGGCCGACCTCTTCGGCGGCGACGCGGAGCTGGTGCAGGAGGTCGAGGCGAAGCCCTTCGAAGACGCCTTCACCGCGAAGAAGGGTGAAGGGGTGAAGGTGAAGAAGCTCGGCGACACCTTCTCGCCCGAGGAGATCGACGACGGCGTGGTGCTGCACGCGGCGATCATCTTGAAAGACGGCTCGACGCTCGCGCAGCTGCGCACGCAGGAAGAGATCGAGAAGCTGCTCTCGGACACCGCGCCGAAGCCCGACGCCGCGCGCACCGCCGCCGCGAAGGCGCTGGTCGACGCGGGCACCCTGCCCTTCGCGCTGTCGTCGGCGCTCTCGGCGGTGGTGTCCCTCGAGGAGGCGCGGCTCAAGGGCGAGTTCAAGCCGTCGGTGGCCGCGCTGCTCGCCCTGAAGGACGCGCTGAAGAACGAGCGGCCGACGCTCGACGACGCGCAGATCGCCACCATCGAGGCGCTGCTCGAGGGCGCGAAGCCGAAGACGTTGGTGGTGAGCTGGAACTCGGCGGCCGGCTTCCTCGGCAAGTTCATCGACTTCTTCCGGCTGCTGCTGGTGGCGGTGGTGGGCGCGTTCGCCTTCTTCGCGCTCATCGTGGTCACCATCGGCATGACCATCGCCACACTGCAGCGCACCGTCACCATCGGCACCATGCGCGCCATCGGGGCGCAGCGCAGCTTCGTGGTGTCGATGGTGCTCAGCGAGACGGTGATGCTCGCGCTCACCTTCGGCACCGCGGGCGCGGCAGTGGGGGCGGCGGTGGTGAAGTGGCTCCACGCGCGCGGCATTCCCGCCTTCCGTGACGAGCTGTACTTCTTCTTCTCGGGCCCCGTCTTGCGCCCCGAGCTCACCTCGTCGGGCCTGGTGCTCGCCATCGTCGTCACGCTGGTGGTCAGCGTGGTGGCCGTGCTCTTCCCCCTGGTGCTGGCGACGCGCATCGCGCCCATCACCGCGATGCAGGCTTCGGAGGCCTGACCGATGCTGCTGCGAATCGCCTTTCTCTCTCTGTGGCAGCACCGGCGCCGCACCGGCGTGTTGATGACCGCCATCGGCCTCGTCACCGCGCTGATGGTGCTGATGCTCGGCATCGGTGAGGGCATGAACCGCTCGCTGGTCGAGTCGTCGACCACGCTGATGAGCGGCCACGTCAACGTCGCTGGCTTCTTCAAGGTCACCGCCGGCCAGGCGTCGCCGGTCGTCACCCACGCGCCCGAGGTGACCGCCGTCATCCGCAAGGAAGTGCCGGAGCTGGTCTACATCGCCTCGCGCGGCCGCGGCTTCGCCAAGGTGATCAGCGAAGCGGGCTCGACGCTCATCGGGCTGGGCGGCATCGACATCACGAAGGAACAGGGGCTCCAGAAGGCGCTCAAGGTGAAGGAAGGCAAGCTCGAGGACCTCGCGAAGCCGGGCAGCATCATGCTGTTCGAAGATCAGGCCGCGACGCTCAACGTGCGGGTCGGCGACGCGCTCACCATCTCGGCCCCCACGCCGCGCGGCACCAACAACACCGTCGACGTGACCGTGGTCGCCATCGTGCGGAGCATGGGCATGATGAGCCAGTTCTCGTGCTTCATGAACGAGGGCACGCTGCGCCAGCTGTACCAGTTGAAGGACGACACCACCGGCGCGCTGCAGATCTACCTCCCCAGCGCCGACCTCGACGAGGTGAAGAAGGTGCAGGCCCGGCTGCGCGACGCGCTGGGCAAGGCCGGCTACGCGTTGATGGATGATGATCCGCGCGCGTTCTTCTTCAAGTTCGAGAACGTCAGCCGCGAGCCGTGGGTCGGCCAGCGCCTCGACCTCACCAACTGGCACGACGAGGTGAACTTCGTGGCGTGGACCGTGGACCTGATGAGCGCGCTCTCGTTCTTCCTCGGGGCGGTGCTGCTGCAGGTCATCGGCGTGGGCATCATGATCGTGATGTGGATCAGCATTCGCGAGCGCACGCGCGAGATCGGCACCCTGCGCGCCATCGGCATGCAGCGCACCAGCGTGTTGTTGATGTTCCTCACCGAAGGCTTCCTGCTCGGGCTGCTGGCCACGCTGGGCGGTGCGGTGCTGGGGGTCAGCCTGTCGCTGGGGCTCAACGCGGCGCACGTACCGTTGCCGGTGGGCGTGCAGTTCGTGCTGCTCAGCGACAAGCTGGTGGTGATCCCCACGGCGCAGTGGGTGGTGGCGACGGTGGTGTTCATCACCACGGTGGTGACGCTCATCTCGGTCATCCCCTCGTTCATCGCCGCGCGGCTCAAGCCGGTCAGCGCCATGCAGCACGCGGGTTGACCTGCGGGGCGCGCGCGCTTCAACTCCGCGCCATGCGCTCGCTCTTCGTCGCGGCTCTCGTGCTGGCTGGCTTCGCTTCCGCCGCTCCGCTGCTGGGCCCGGAGACGCCTCTCGAAGCCCCGCTGATCATCGAGTCGCCGGTCTCGGGCTACCCGATGGAAGGCGCGAGCAACGGCACCATCAGCCTGCTCGCGTGGTTCGACACCCGAGGCGGCGCGCTGTACCGGGTGCACGCCACGCGTATCGACGCTCAAGGCCAGCCGCTCGACTTCCCCTTCCTCGACCTCGGCGCGACCTACGCCAGCACCGCGCAGCTCGACGTCGAGTACGACGGCACGAACTTCGTCGTCACCTGGGTCAACCAGACCAGCCGCAACCTCGTCTTCCGCCGCATCGACGCGCAGGGCGCCTTCGTCGACGCCACCGAGCGGGTGGTGCGCACCGTGACGTCGGGCTCGCTCGCGGGACCGGTCATCTCGACTGACCATGCGGGCCACTCGCTGCTGGCGTGGCTCAACCTCACCACCACCGGGCCGCTCGTCGAAGCCGCGCGCGTCGACGGTGCGGGCGCGGTGCTCGACGCGACGCCGTTGCTGCTCGGCACCCCCGCGGGCACCACCACCGTCCCGGTCGCGGCCTTCGACGGCACCCAGCACCTGGTGGTGTTCCATACCGGCTCAGGCTCGAACTACTCGCTCAGCCAGCGCCGCGTCTCGACGGCGGGCGTGGTGGGAGGCACGGCGCCGACGCTGGTGATGGCGCTCGGCAACTCCGTCGCCAGCCAGGGCGTGGCCTGCGACGGCACCAACTGCCTCGTCGTCTTCTCCAACACCGCGAACCCGGCCCAGCTCGTCGCCACGAGGGTCGCCAACAACGGCACGGTGCTCGACACGACGCCGCTGGTGCTCGCCACCTCCACCACCCAGAGCCACACGTACCCTTCGGTGAGCTTCGACGGCACGCGCTACTGGGTCGCCGCGACGCGCGCCACGCCCAGCAGCCCCTTCTCGGACAGCGGCATCGTGCTGCGGGTCACCACCGCCGGCGCCACGCTGAGCACCACCGGGTTCGGCAGCACCTTCCGCTGCACCGGCTTCGTCGGCCCCGGCGGCACGTACTTCGGCGTCGACTGGCGGCAGCAGAACGTGCAGCGCATCGACTCCAGCGGCAGCCTCGTCGGCACGCCCATCGTCTTCGCGTGGGCCGCCAACACGCAGCGCTTCGGCCAGCTCGCGTACGGGGCGGATCAGCTGCTGGTCGCCTGGGTCGACGACACCGAAGGCCACGACCGCGTGCTCGCGCGCCGCTTCAGCCGCACCCTCACCGCGCTCGAGACCGACGCGCTGGTGCTGGCCGACGCCGCGATGACCGGCACGCGGTACACGCTCAGCGACGCCGCCTTCGACGGGCAGAACTTCGTCGTCGGCTGGAGCGTGGCGGGCTCGGCCAGCGTGGCGCGCGTCTCTCCGATGGGGGCGCGCGTCGATCCACTCGGGGGACTGGTGATCAGCACGCGCCCGCGCTCGGCGCCACGCTTCGCCGTCGACGGAACCCAGACGTGGATGGAGTGGGAGCAACTCCCCAGCGGCGGTACCGGCTCGGAGATCGTCGCCGCCCGCCTCTCGCGCACCGGCATGGTGCTCGACACGCCGCCCGTCACCGTCGTCACCACCACCGGCCTCGGCTCGTTCCAGAATCCCTCGCCCTGCTTCGACGGCACGCAGGTGTGGGCGGGCTGGTCGTCGGGCTACGTGTTCGCCAGCCGGCTCTCGGGCACGACGGTGCTCGACCCCGGCGGCATTCGCATCAACGGCAGCAACGCCACGGGCAGCGGTCTCGGCTCCGGCACGCCGTGCGTCGCCGCGTGGGTCGACGGCTCGAACCAGGTGCGGCTCAACCGGCTCTCGCTCGACGGCGGCGTCGACGGCAACGGCGCGGTGTTGACCGGCTCCTCGCGCACCCAGGTCGGGCCCTCCGTGGTGTTCAACGGCGGGAGCTGGGTCGTCACCCGCGTGCGCGACCAGCCCATCGAGCTGCAGGTCGCGAGATGGAATCAGGGCACCACGCTCGACACCACGCCCGTCGCCGCGGCGCTGCCGGTGGTGCCGCTCTCCGTACGCTCGGCGACCGACGGCCAGGGCACGAGCTGGGTGTTGACCGAGCGCTTCGATCTCTCGCCGGGCACCCAGTCGGTGCGCCTCTTCCTCCGCGTGGTGAGCGACCTGCCCAACGGGAAGCCGTGCACGGCGGCGACGGTGTGTCGCTCGGGTCTGTGCGTCGACGGGGTGTGCTGCGCGACGGCGTGCGCGGGCGGCACGAGTGACTGTCAGGCGTGCAGCGTCAGCGCGGGCGCGGCGGTCGACGGCGTGTGCGGCGCGGCGACAGGCAACGCCTGCAACGACAGCAACGCATGCACGATGAACGACACATGCACCGCCGGCACCTGCGGAGGCGCGATGGTGTCGTGCCCCGCGCCCGGCGAGTGCGAGATGAACAACGCGTGCGTCGCGGCAACCGGCGCGTGCGCTGCGCAGCCGAAGCCTGACGGGACGACGTGCAGTCTCGGAGCGTGCCGCGCGGGGGTGTGCATGGCGGTGCCGGATGCAGGCGCAGGTGGTGGCGGCGGCGCGACCGGCGGTGGCGGCGGCGCGACTGGCGGCGGCGGCGGCACGACGGGCGGCGGCAGCGGTACGACGGGTGGTGGCAACGGCGCGACCGGCGGCGGCAGCGGCTCGACGGGCGGTGGCAGCGGCGCGACCGGTGGTGGTGATGGCGCGACGGGCGGGGGCGGTGGAACGACGCCCGGCGGCTGCGGCTGCCAGAGCTCGACGGAGCTCGGCCTGTGGGCGCTCGGCCTGCTCGGGTTGATCAGCCGCCGACGTACCAGAGGGTGATCAGCCGGCGGGGGCGGTCGGAGCGGTTCGGGCCGCTCCCGTGCGCGAGGTGGGGGTGAAAGAGCACGGCGTCGCCTGGCTGCATCGCGCACACCACGCGGTGGGACTCGTCGAACAGCCCCTCGTTCATGCTGACCATGTCGTAGGGGAAGTCGGTGAGCGGCCCGCGGTGGGTGCGACCGAGCACCTCGAAGGTGCCGTTCTCGGCGTCGGCCGGATCGAGCGCGATGACGAGGTTCATGCCGCCCTGGCGCTCGATGCGGCCCTGCGTCTTGCCGACGAGGAACTTCGCGTCTTGATGAAACGGGAAGCCGGTGCCCACGCGCGCCGGCTTGAAGTTGAGCTGATCGACGTGGCACTTCGGCGCGTGCAGGCCCGCGTCTTCGAGCGCCGCGAGGACCTTCGGGTTCGTGCGCAGCAGCTTGAAGGTCTGGTTCACCTTCGAGGGGAAGGTGATCTTCCGCAGCACTCCGGGCGCCACGGCGGCCTCACGCTTGCGCCCGCTCTGGCTCTGCACCTCGTACACCACGCCGCCGCGCACCTCGTCGTGGGTGATGTCGCGGCCGGTGAGCTCCATCGCGTCGGTCGCGCGGAGCAACGCCTCGACCGTCGGGCGATCGAGCAACGAGGGAACGAACAGCCAGCCTTCTCGCTCGAACGTGTCGCGGGCAGTGCTCATGGCGGCGCGACAGCTACCACGCGCTCACCCCTCTGAGAGCGACGCCATGCCGCGCAGCACCCGGTAGCCACCGACGAAGATGGCGCCGATGAAGATCTTGGTGCCCATCATCGACCCGAGAATGCCGCCGATGAGCAGCAGCGCACCGAGCGCAAAGTCGACGCCGCCGCTGAGCCCGCTGCCGCCGCCGTCCGGCGCCTCACCGGCCTCGTTGCCGCGCATCATCCACTCCGGGAGTCCGGCCACGGTGGCGCGCACCAACGCGGGCGCGTGCCCCTCTGAGACGAGGTGCGCTTCGATCTCCTGCTCGGTGAGTCCGTCTTCGGCGAGTCGCTGGGCCTGCGCGGCGAGGATCGACATCGGGGGCTCCTGGTGAAGGTTCACCGCCTCGATACGAGGGGCCGGCACCAGGTCTCACGAAAAGTCACCCGCCCGTCGGTTCCTCGAGCCACAGCGCCGTCTCGGGCACCGGGTAGTCGTCGAAGAAGCGCACCTCGAGCTGCGCGTCGGCGGTGAGCACGATCCACTTCGAGAAGGGAGAGGCCTTGATCGCCACCTCGCCATCACCGAGGCGTCGCACCTGCGGCCAGCGCTGCAGCGGTGACTCGACCTCCAGGGGAATGCGGGGCGCGCTCGCCTTCGGAGCCGGCACCTCGTCTTGCACGTCGGGCACGGTCGCCGCGATGCGCGAGTCGGTCGACGCGAACATCGGCAGCGCCAGCAGCGCGGGCGTCTCGGTGTCGGGCAGGGGCGCGGTCAGCTGCTGCTCGACGATGGGCGGCGGGGGACGGGCGCTCCGCTCCATCTGCCGCTGCCGGAGCTCGTAGCGGATGATGTCGGTGACGAGGTCGACGTCGTCGGGCTGCAGCGCGAGCGCGAGCTTGAGGCACGCCACGGCGCGGTGGGTGTGGCCGGCCTCCATCAACAACTGCGCGGCCATGCGGTAGCTGGTGACGGACGGCGCGGTGCGCTCGAGGCGCTTGAGCAGCTCGGCGTGCCGCAGCCACAGGTTCGAGTCGCGCGGCTGCAGCGTGAGCATCTGCCGGTACAGCACCTCCGCGCGCTCGAAGCGCCCCTCGGAGATGAGCCGGGTCGCCAGCTCTTTCAGACGGCGGATGTCCACGCGCGAGGTCTAGACCGGGTCGCCGGGCAGGTCCTTCTCGTTCTTCGGGAAGCGAAGTGCGGCGTCCGTGCACCATGCGCCGCGACGGACGATCAGCCGACTCGCCCGGGGGGGGAGCGCACGGGGCACGCGAGTTGCGAGGGCGGCCGACGTGGGCGCTCACGACAAGGCATTTCGAGGGTTGATGAAGGAACCAGGCGCCGCACAGGCGTTGCTGCGTGAACGCCTGCCGCGTGCACTCGTGCGGCGCTTCGCCGGTCCGCCAGAGCAGCTCTCGGAGTCGTTCGTCGACGAGAAGCTCGAGGGGCAGGTCGCCGACGTCGTGTTCCGCGTGCCGCTCCGAGGAGGAACTCACGCGTTCGTCTACTGCCTCGTCGAGCACAAGCGCACCGAGGAGCGGTTCGTGCTGGTCCAGGTGCTCCGGTACCTGACCGCGCTCTACACGCAGCTGTCGAAGCCCAGGGGCGCGACCACCCTGCCGGCGGTGGTGCCACTGATCGTCTTCAACGGAGAGCGCCGGTGGCGCGGCCCACGCAGATTCTCGGAGTTGATCGACGCACCGCCCGCGACGAAGCACCTGACCATCGACTTCGAGGTGGTGGTCGTCGATCTCGGCGCGGAGCCGATCGACCACGTCGCGCGGCACCCGACGCTCCGGGGTGGGCTGCTGGGCTTGAAGGCGGCCGCGACCCCGCGCGCTGAACTCCCGTCGGTGCTGAACCCGATGGTCCGGAGCCTCGCGCGTGAGCCATCGACGCTGGCATTCTTCCTTCGCTACCTTTCGGATGTCGCCGGGCGCAACACCCTGCCCTTGATTCAAGCAGCCGCGGCGCAGCAAGAAGTCGGGAAGGAGAAGGTGATGCAGACGATCAGCGAATTTCTCGAAGCGAAGGGCTACCGGAAGGGCACGCGGCACCTGCACGCGAAGACCAGGGCGGCGCGTGAGCAGGGCCTCGAGCGCGGCGTCGAGCAGGGCCTGCGCGTCTCGCTCGCCCGCGTGCTCACCAAGCGCTTCAAGCGCATCCCCGCCTCGGTGCAACAGCGCCTCGACACTGCAGACACCGCGACATTGACCCGCTGGCTCGAGGCCGCGCTCGACGCGAAGTCACTCAAGGCGGTCTTCTCCGAGGGTTGAGCATGCGAACGAAGGCGACCAGCGTCGCGGAGTACCTCGCCGCGTTCCCACCTTCGACGCGCAAGAAGCTCAAGGAGCTGCGCGCGTTGATCCGCGCCGCGGCGCCGCAGGCCACCGAGCAGATCAGCTACGGCATGCCCGCCTACAAGCTCAACGGGCCGCTGGTGTACTTCGCCGGGTACGCGAAGCACGTCGGGCTCTACGCTGCGAACGGCACCACCGTGAAGCAGCTCGGCGCGGCGCTCGATGGCTACAAGACCTCGAAGGGGACGATTCAGTTCCCGCTCGACGCGCCGCTGCCGACGACGTTGATCAAGAAGATCCTGAAGCTGCGCGTCACCGAGAACCTCGCTCGGTGACGCAGGCCGCGTGGCTCACCAGGCCACGTTGAGCCCGGCCTTGAACGTGTTGCCCCAGCTCGTGGGCGCGAGCGCCATGTTGATGCCGCACGCCCCGGCCGAGTTGTCCTGAATCAGGTTCGGCGGGCACCGCTGGTGGAAGGTCCACGCGAGGTGCGGCACCTCGAGCGCACGCGCGCGCGTCATCAACTGCGTGCAGTCGGCCTCGGTCATGTAGCCACTCGCGGGACCGAACTCGCCGATGATGACCGGCAGCGTCTGCGCCGGCTGCTCGAACAGCGCGCCGAAGTTGGCGATGGGGTCGTAGACGTGCGTCTCGTAGATGACGTTCTCGCCGAGCCCGGCCGAGATGGGGTGCGTGACGTAGTAGTCGAGGCGGCGCGCCCACGAGCGCGTGCCCTGCACCGACACCAGGTGGTGCGGCGTGCCTTCCTGGCTCTCGACGTCACGAATCGCCTGCACCGCCGCGTTCATCGCGGTCCACACCTGCGAGTCGAGCGCGCCGTCGTAGTTGGCCTGCGGCTCGTTCACGATGCCGAAGATGACGCGGGGCTCGTTCTTCAGCTCTCGCGCCAGCAACTGCCACGTCGCGTTGGTCTGCGCGGTCGGCCAGCCCATCGAGGTGAAGCTCGGGTCGATCCACAAGCTGATCAGCACGTACAGGCCGGGCTTGGTGCGGGCGTGCGCGACGATGGCCTTGATGTCGGCGAGGAACGCGGGGTCGCTCGGCACCGGCGCGTAGTTGGTCATGCCGTTGGCCGCGCCGTAGCTCTCGAGCGTGAGGCGAATGAAGTTCGCGCCCCAGTCATCGACGAGCATGTCCATGCGGCGCAGCACTTCGTTCACGTTCGGAGCGCCGAAGGTGCACGCACCACAGCCGCGCGTGTCCTGCAGGTTCGCGCCGCGACCGTGCCACCGCGAGCCGTCAGCGCGCAGAATGTGGTTGGCGCTGGTGTGGAGCCACTCGCTCCCCGGCGCGATGACCCCGGGAGGCGTCGTGGTGCCGCTCCCGCCGCCGGTCGTGCCGAGACCGCCGCCCGTCGCGGTGTTGCCGCTGCCGCCGCCGGTCGTCGTGTTGCCGCTGCCGCCGCCCGTCGTGGTGTTGCCGGTGCCGCCGCCCGTCGTCACCGAGCCAGAACCGCCACCCGTCGTCACCGAGCCAGAACCGCCACCCGTCGCGCTCACCCCTGCATCGACTTCAGGCGGCTGCGCCGCGCTCTGCATCTCCGAGTCCGTGAGTGACACTTCCCCGACGCCGCACCCCATCAACGAAACCGCGATCAGCACCGCGAACTGAGTTTTGTTCATGCGCGAAAAGTACATTCGCGATGGACAGCCTCGCTGAGTGCCTACACGCAGTTCGGTTGGTGGGACCCCAAACTAAATTCAGGTTGTGGGTCTGGGTGTCAGCGCCGCTTCAAAAGTGGGAGCGGCTCGATCGTCACCACCGTCGCCGCGCCCTGACTGAGCGCTTCCTTCACCGCGTTCGCGTCGAACGGCGCCTCGGAACTGGCGAGGAAGAGGGTCTCGTCACCCACCGTCTCGTCGAGCAGCGCCGCGGTCTGCAGCACCGATTGTCCGCTCTCGATCCGCACGGCCGGCGCGTACACGAACCAGCCGTCGGGCGCGTGCGAGAGCACGGCGACGTAGCGCGGCTCGGCGCTGGTGACCTGGAAGCTGAGCGTCTCGCCCGGCGCGATCGCGTCTTTCGGAGCCAGCGTCCGAACGGCTCCCTTTCCCGACGCCAGCACCTTCCAACCCACACTGCCCTTCACGCGCAGGTCGTCCTCGACGGGGCTCGATCGCCAGAACACCACCGCCACCACCACCGCCGCGAAGGTCGCCAGCGCCGCCCACCACGCGCCGAACGCACGCGAGCCCGGCTTGGTGGGCATCACCTTCTCCACGAACGCGGCCGGCGGCAGTTGCACCATCAGCGCCTCGGTGTCGGCCTTCATCAACCGCAGCGCCTCGGCGTCTTCCGGAGAGCTGCCCAGCGCCGCGTCGACCTGCGCGCGCTCGGCCGGAGACATCGCGTCGGCGAGGAACCGCTCGAGCTGAAGGTCAGTCAATTTCCGGCTCATCCGACCTCCCTTTTCTGAGCGACGCGCTCCATGAATCGAGACAGTCGTGCGGACACGGTTTTTCGGGTCACTCCCAGTGTTTGAGCGATTTCTTCGAGGGTGTGACCTTCGACCCAGTGCATCGTGGCGGCGGTCATCGTGAAGTCGTCTTCACCCTTCGTGAGAATGGCGAGATCGTGGGCCCACTCGACGCGCTCGCTCTCGGCGATGGTCTGCTTCGCGGCCGCCTGCTCTTCGAGGGAGGTGTCGGGCTCGTCTTCGCGGACCTTCAGGTCGGTCGCGCGCCCATGCCAGCGGCCGCGTTTCCGGAGCCGATCGATCGCCTGGTACGTCGCCACCCGGTACAGCACGGTGAAGGGCTGCGCTTCTCCGCGCCAGTTGCCCTTCAAGAACCCGATGAAGGTGTCCTGCAGGCAGTCTTGCGCTTCGGCGTCGTTGCCCAGCAGCGCGCGACAACGGCGATGGATCATCGGCCCGTAGCGACGGTAGAGCGCCTCGACCTCGTTGCGTTGCGCGTCCGACGCCACGGGGGCCGACATACCACTCAATGCTGCAACGTCACCTTCGTGGTTCCGGTCGAAGTGCGCGCCCAGACGAACACGCCATCGCGCCACCACACGTCTTCCGCCGCGTCGAGCTCGGCGCGGCTGTTCACCTGGCGCAGCCCCTCGACCGACGTCACGCCCCGCCCCTCGAGGAACACGCGCCACACCGTGGGCCGCGTGGACCGGCTGAGCGACACCGTGCTGCTCGTCGCGTCGCGCGCCGTCGTCAGCTCGGTCTTCGCGTCGTCGGTGTCGTGCAGCACGAACTTCGTCGCCGTCGTCGAGGGCCACGCGAGCACCGTGAGCCGCCCCGCCGACGCCGTGGTGCCGAGCGAGGTCGAGTCGTCGTCGACCTCCAGCGGGAGCACCGCGCCTTCCTTCACGAACAGCGGAATGCGGGAGCGATCGGTCGAGTCGTACGCGGTGAGCGTGGTGCCTCCTTCGTGCACGGCGTTCGACCACCAGTCGACCCAGCGTGCGCCGGCGGGCAGCGCGACGTCACGCACGCCGGTGTCGTCGAGGATCGGCGCGACCAGGAACGCGTCGCCCAGCACGTAGCGGTAGTCGTGGGTCCAGTCGGCGAGCTCCCCGACGGGCTGCATCGGCACCGGCGCGCCAGCCCAGGCCTCCTCGGCGGTGCTGTAGAAGAAGGGTACGAGCTGGTGGTGGAGCTTCGCCCAGTAGCGATAGATGGCGACCGTCTCGTCGGCCCGCTCGCTCACCGTCCAGGGCGTGAGGTTGCCGCGCCCGTGCAGCTGCATGAAGGGCGTCATCGCCCCCAGCGCCACCCAGCGCACGAAGTTGGTCTGGGAGAAGGGCACGCGGATCGACATGTTCACGTCGTCGATGTCGAGGTAGCCGCCGATGTCGGAGCCGAGCATCACGTAGCCGGCGCGCGCGCTGCGGAACATGTGGTCGAGCGCGTCTTCGAGGCCGACCCAGTCGCGGCGATTGTCACCGACCCACGCCACCGGCGCGTCTTCGGGGCGGGCGAAGAAGCGGCCTTCGAAGAGGTACGACTTGTCGTACGGGCGCACCATGGTGAGGAACTCCTCGCGGCCCCGGCGCTCGCGGCCGTGCTCGAGGAAGTCGCGGTAGTACGCCTCGGAATATTCCTGCAGCGTCTTCTCGCCCGCCGCGGTCTTCATCGGCAGCCGCGTGATGTACGACTCACCGAAGTCGAGCTTCCAGCCGGCGATGCCGAGGTCGAGCAGCTCGTTCTGCTGCGCGCGCCACCAGGCCACGGCGGTGGGGTTGAAGAAGTCGATCGCCGCGCCCTGCCCCTTCCACCACGTCTCGAGTGCGCCCTCGTTGACGAAGTAGCCCTCGCGCTTCGCGAAGCCGTAGTTGGGCGAAGGGCCGGCGTAGCGATCGCCTCCGACCTCGGCGTCGAAGGACGACTCGTTGAGCATCTGCGTCATCCACAACACCACGCGCACGTCGCGGGCCTTCATGTCGGCGACGAGCCTGGGGAACTCGGGGTAGCGCGACGGGTTGGGGACGAACGTGTGGTAGTTCGTTTCCCACGGGCTATCGAGCACCACCACGTGCACCGGGATGTCGCGCGCGCGGAAGCCGTCGACGAAGTCGTAGGTGTCGGGTCCGGTCGAGATGTCCTTGCTGATCCACGGCTCGAAGGCCCAGCGCGGAGTGTGCGGGCCGGTCGGCGGTGCGGGCGGCGACGGGACGGGCGTGCAGGCGGCGAGGAGGAGCGCGAGGGCGTAGCGACGCATGGGGTGGTCCGTATGGCGACGTGCCGCGCGGCGAACAAGACCCGGTGAACAGACCCGAGGCCCCGTGCGTTGAAGCGCGGCTTTCCCCCTCGCCCGGAATCCGACGGGCGCTGGAGCCTCACCCCGCAGACACAGTAGAGAAGAGGTCCCCCATGTCGCTGCGCTCGAGCATCCTCGTCCTGACCCTGCTCGCCAGCACTGCGTTCGCCGAGCGGCGCTTCGCGTTGATCATCGGCGCCAACGACGGCTGGGCCACCGACCGGCCGCTCCGCTACGCGCACGACGACGCGCAGCGCATGCAGGACGTGTTGATCCAGCTGGGCCAGGTCAACGAGGGCGACGCGACGCTGCTGTTCGACCCCACCACGCGGCAGATCGACGAGGCGCTCCAGAACATCGAGGCGCAGCTCGCGGCGACCACCGAGCCGACGGTGTTCTTCTTCTATTACTCGGGCCACTCCGACGCGGAATCGTTGCACCTGCGCGGCCCGCGGCTCGCGCTGACCGCGCTGGCGGATCGCCTCTCGAACGCGAAGTCGGGGCTCACGCTGGCGGTCATCGACTCGTGCCGCTCGGGGGCGATCCTCACCGCGAAGGGCGCGGCGCCGGTGGCGGCGGTGCGGTTGATCGCCGACGAGCCGGTGCAGGGCTTCGCGTTGCTGAGCTCCTCGGGCGCCGACGAGCTGGCGCAGGAATCACGCGCGCTCGCCGGGTCGATCTTCACGCACCATTGGATCTCTGCGCTGCGCGGCGCCGGTGACGTCGACAACGACGGCGTGGTGCGGCTGTCGGAGGCGTATGGCTACGCCTACGAGCGCACGCGCGCCGACACCGAGAGCACCGCGCTGCCGCAGCGGCCGGGCTTCCGCTTCAACTTGAAGGGCCGCGGCGACGTCGCGCTCACGCGGCTGATGGCGGCCGCCGGAACGGTGGAGTTCGAGATCGAGCCCAGCCAGCGCTACGTCATCGTCGACAGCAACGAGCAGCGGTTGATCGCCGAGACGCGCAGCAATCCGAGTGAGCGGCGGAGGCTCCAGCTCGCGGCGGGCACGTACCGCATCAAGCGGCCGGTCAACGACGGCGTCGACGTGGCCGACGTGCAGCTCGCGCCGGGCGCGGTGCTGTGGGCGGCGCGGCTGCCGTACCGCAAGGAGCCGCTCGAGCGCGGCCTGGTGAAGGGCTCGGTGTCGGAGTGGGCCAACGGTGACGTCGACTCGGCGCTGACGATGTTCCAGCGCATCCTCGACGAAGATCCACACGAGGCGCGGGCGCGGCGGGGCAAGGCGCGGGCGCTGCTGGTGCGCTCGGCCGACCTGCAGGCGCAGAACAAGCCGGAAGAAGAGCTCAAGGCGATCGACGAGGCGATGTCACTCGACCCGACGCTCGGCGACGACCCGTCCGTCGCGCGCTTCGCCGAGCGGGCCACGGTGCTGCGCTTTCAGCTCGGACAGGAGCAGGCGGTGAAGAAGGTGGCGGAAGAGGAGATCCGCAACAACCCGCGGCTCACCAAGCGCTGGGGGGTCGGGTTCCAGCTCCTGAGCACCAAGGGCATCATCGTGCTCGAGGGCCACTACATGCCGCTGCCGTGGTTGACGCTCACGCTCGCGGCCGACGCCATCGGCCCGGGCCTCGACTTCTCGGTGAAGGTGGTGCCGCTCGCGTCGAACTGGAGCCCCACCATCGGCCTGGGCGCGCACTACGGCTTCGACGCGTGGCAGCGGAAGGCGAGCTCGAGCATCTCGGTCAACGGCATGCCCACCGGGCTGGCCTACGACGACATCTGGGGGAAGATGTTCCACTTCGACCTCGGCATGCAGTGGATGGCCAACGGCGGCTTCACCGGCGAGTTCGGCGCGGGGCCGATGTTGTACTTCAACGAGCGCACCGGGGTGTTCGAGTGGTTCGGGTTCGTGACCCTCGGCATGGGCTGGTACTTCCACTGAGTGGCGCGACGACGCACCATGAGCGCCATGACCACTGCTCCGAAGCTCGCCTACGTCATCGTCTATGTGCCCCGCGTCGAGGCTGCGCTCGCGTTCTACGAGCGCGCGTTTGGCCTCACGCGGCGCTTTCTTCATGAGTCGGGCACGTACGGGGAGCTCGAGACGGGCGCGACGGCGCTCGCGTTCGCTGATGAGACGTTCACGCCGTCGAAGGGGTCGTTCGCGTTGAACCGCGCGAGCAGTCCGGCGGCGGGGGCGGAGGTCGGGCTCGTCGTCGAGGACGTCGCACAGGCGTTTCAGCGAGCGGTCGCGGCGGGGGCGACGGCGGTGGTCGAGCCGGTGATCAAGCCGTGGGGGCAGACGGTGGCGTACGTGCGTGACCTCGACGGGTTCCTGGTCGAGCTCTGCACCGCCATTCCCTGACCTCTCCTTTGCGAAGCGGGGAGAGGTCGGACGAAGTCCGGGTGAGGGGCGGTTCCTGGCGTTTGCGCCCAGAGGCAGCCCCTCACCCCGCCCCTCTCCCCGCTTCCGCAGGGAGAGGGAGAACGCGACGGTGCACCGTCAGCCCGTGCTTCTGCATCAACCGGTACATGGTCACGCGATTCACGCCCGCCACCTTCGCCGCCGCCTCGACCTTCCCGCCGTGCGCATCGAGCAACTCCGCCAGGTACCGCTTCTCCTGCGGAGCGACCCACGACTCCCGCAGCTCCGCCAGGGTCCTGGGAGCAGCCACCGCCGTCTTCTCCGCGGTCACCGCCGTCCCCGTCCGCATCAGCTTCGGTAGATCTTCCACCTGCACCGTATCGCCGCGCGCCATCACCACCGCGTGCTCGAGGGCGTTCTTCAGCTCGCGCACGTTGCCGGGAAAGTCCCACGCGGTGAGCACGGCCATCGCGTCCTTGCTGATCAACGACACCTTGCGCCCGTGCCGCTGCGCCGCCTGCTGCAGGAAGACCTGCGCGAGAATCGGCAGGTTGTCCTTGTACGTGCGCAGGGCCGGCAGTTCGACGGTGATGACACCGACCCGAAAGAACAAGTCGTCGCGAAACTTCCCCTCCTTCACCATCTGCGGGAGGTCACGGTTCGTCGCGCAGATGAACCGCACGTCCACACGCCCTGGCGCGGCGTTGCTGCCCAGCGGGCTCACTTCCCCCTGCTCGATGGCACGGAGCACCTTGGCCTGCAGCATCAGCGGCAGCTCGCCCAGCTCATCGAGGAACAACGTCCCGCCGTCGGCCTTCTGAAACTCACCGACCTTGTCGAACGAGGCGCCGGTGAACGCGCCCTTCACGTGACCGAACAGCACGCTCTCGAGCATCGACTCGGGGATCGCCGCGCAGTTGACGGTGACGAACGGCTTCCCCGCGCGCTTGCTGTTGAAGTGAATCGCGCGGGACACGAGGTCCTTACCGGTGCCGCTCTCGCCGGTGACCAGCACCGCGACGTCGGCAGAGCTGACCTGCTCGATCTTCCGCTCGACCTCATGCCACGCGGGTGAGAGCCCCTTGATGACGAAGGGCCGGCCGTCAGCCTTCGTCTGCCGCGCCAGCGACGCGCGACGCAGGTACTTCGCCGAGGCGTGCGCGACCTCCTCGAGGGCCTCGACGTGGGAATAGTCGAACGCCTGCTTCTTCTGGCTCGCGACGGTGAGCACCCCCATCGCCTTGCCCTGGTAGGGAATGGGCACCGCGAGCACGGCGTCGACGTCCTGAAAGTACCGCGCGTAGTTGGGGTCGGCCGAGGTGTCGTTGCAGAGGTACGGGTTGCCGTTCTCGAAGCAGGTCAGCGCGATGCCGTTGCTGCGCCCGTCGCGCCGGGGCTTGAGCACCGAGCCGGTCCCCGGGAGCGTGACGATCACCCCCTCGACCATGTGGAAGTCGACCGTCAGGCCCTTCGCCCTGGCGTCCCACAGAAACACGGCGCCGTTGCGCGTCTGGGTGCGAGCGCAGGCCAGCTCGACGAGGCGGCGCGCGACGGACTCCATGTCGGCCGAGTGAAGCTGCAGGTCGGTGTCGAGGTTCGCGTCCACGCGCCGACGATACATTGACGCAACAAGAGTTGCTCTCCAGTGACTCGCTGTTGCATCAGAGCAACAACCTCCGGTTTCAACTCATCGAATTCAAGGCACTTGCGCGACGGGGCTCCACGGCATGCGGGCTGCAAATCCAGTCCGCATCCTCGCTGCACCCGAAAGCTCTCCATGAACGCGCTCCGCACCTCGCTCCTGATGCTGGCCCTGACCTTCACCGCCTGTGGTCCTGCCGATGCGTTCGTCGAGGGTGAGAACGACGGCACGATGGACACCGAGTCGGAGCTCGCGGCGACGACGGGCCGCTTCGAGACGTTCACCGGCAAGGACGGGCAGACGTACTTCCACCTCCTCGCGGGCAACGGCGAGAAGGTGCTCGCGAGCCAGGGCTACGCGACGGTGCAGGGCGCGCAGGCCGGCATCGAGTCGGTGAAGACCAACGGCGCGAACGCGATGCGCTACCTGCAGCGTGAGGCCAGCGACGGCAGCCGCTACTTCGTCCTCGCGGCGGCCAACGGCGCGATCATCGGCATGAGCGAGATGTACGCGTCGGCGTCGAACGCCGAGCGCGGCGCGGCGACGGTGCAGCGCGTGGTGGCCAACATCGTCTCGTCGGGCGCGGCGGCGCAGACCAGCACCAGGTTCGAGACCTTCAAGGGCCTCGACTCGAAGTACTACTTCCACCTCAAGGCGAACAACGGGCAGATCGTGCTCCAGTCGCAGGCCTACACCACCAAGGCGAGCGCGACGAACGGCGTGGCCTCGGTGAAGCTCAACGGCCAGGTCCTCTCGCGCTTCGAGGTCCGCGCGGCGGCCGACGGCCAGTACTACTTCGTGCTCAAGGCGGCGAACGGCGCGGTCATCGGCCGCAGCGAGCTGTACGTCTCGAAGGCGAACGCCGAGCGCGGCGTGAACACGGTGTTCGGCCTCGTCGCCGAGTCGAAGTAACCGCCACCGCAGCCGTGGGGGACCAGCGCGCTCGAGGTGCCAAAAAGGGGGCACTTCGAGCGCGTTGGCTTTTGCGGGACAGGTCCACTGGCGCCGGCAGCAAGTAAGTGATTACTTACAAGCCATGGCCGAGCTTCGCCGCACCTCCGAGCTGAGACAGGTCGAGCTGACCGACGCCGCGCTGCGCATCGTCGCCACGAAGGGCATCGCGGCGCTGACCACCCGGAGCCTCGCCGCCGAGGTGGGGCTCTCGACCGGCGCGATCTTCCGTCACTTCGCGTCGATCGACGCGCTGCTCGACGCCGTGGTTGAGCGCGTGGAGGCGGTGCTCGAGGCGACCTTCCCCTCGGCCGAACTCCCGCCCGTCGAGCGGCTGGCTCACTTCATCGAGGCACGCAGCAGCGCGGTGGGAAACCAGCTCGGCATTCTGCGGCTGGTGCTCTCGGAGCAGTTCCTCCTCGCGCTGCCCAGACGCGGCTCGGCGCGGCTGGCGGCCTGCGTCGAGAAGACGCGCATGTTCGTCATCGAGTGCCTGCGAGAGGGCCAGGCCGAGGGTTCGCTGCGGGCCGATCTCCCCGCCGAGACGCTCGCCCCCATCGTCATGGGCACGGTGCAGATGTTGGCGCTCTCGCCTTCCAGAGCTCGGCAGCGAGAGGCCGACGCGCGCGCGGTGATGGGCAGCCTGCTCGCGATCCTCCGTTCGCCCGCTGCAGTTTCCCGGTCGAAGAGAAAGGGCACCTCATGAAGCGGCTCATCCTCCCCACCCTCACGGTCGCTGCGCTCGCGCTCGGCGGTTGCGCGACCTCGTCTGTTGCACACCACCCCGCCGCGGCTGGGCCCGCGAGCTTGAGCTTCGCGCTGCCCGAGACGGCGACCACCGGCGAGCCGCGCGAGACGCGGGTGCTGGTGGACGAGCCCGCGCTGAAGCTGGCGAGCATCGTGCTGCGGAACGGCACGGTGTTGCCGACGCACCACGCCGCGGTGCCGGTGACCATCGTCGCGCTTCACGGCAGTGGCACCGTGGTGGCCGGCGCCGAGCGGCTGCGCCTCGATGCCACGCACGCGGTCTTCCTGGCGGCGGGGGTCCCGCACGCCGTCGAGCCGGCGCCCGGCACCGAGCTGGTGCTGCTGGTGCATCACCTCGGGCAGGGCGAGGAGGGCCACCCATGAAGACCGGTCGCTACAACGTCGGCGGCGGCCTGCTGGTCATGGCGGGCTTCATGCTCTACGGCTTCCTGCTCATCTACCTGCGCGACTTCGCGCCCGACAAAGAGGCCTGGGTCGCCGGCTATTCGGTGGGCAAACACTTCGAGGCGCGCCTCGCGCACGTGCACGGCAACCTGTTCGCGCTGCTCAACCTCGCGCTGGGGTTCGTGCTGGTGCGCCTCGCGTCGGCCAGTGACCGGGCGCGCACCGCCGCCGCGGCGCTGGGTCTGGCCGGGCTCCTCATGCCAGCGGGGATCCTCGGTGAGGTGTACCTCGGCCTCTCGCCCATCTTCGTGCTGCTCGGGGCCCTGTCGATGACCGCCTCGGTGGTGCTCACCGGCGTGCTGACCCTTCAGCACTGGGGCGACGCCCGCGCGGCGACGTGACGCGGGCTCATTCGCTCAACGCGCGCCGAGCCGCGTGGCCGAGGCGTAGGTGACGAACAGCTCGCCGGTCAGCAGCGCGGGGGACTTCTTCTTCCTGGGGCGCAGGGAGTCGTTGAGGCGCCGGTCGAGCGGCGAGCCGACGTTGAGCCGCGCGCGCGTCACGCCCTTGCCCGAGCGATGTACGAAGGTGACGGTGCCTTCGTCGTCGACCGCCTCGACCACGCCGACGTGCGTGAGGCCGTCGTTCTCGAGCCCGTCGCGGTTGCGATCGTACGTCTCGCGAAAGAACACCAGGTCACCCGGCGCCGGCCGTGAGGTGTGCAGCGCGCTGCGCTCGAAGGCGAAGCGGTACATCGCGGTGACGCCGTTGTCGCCCCGCTGACCGAACTCGAGCAACGAGATGCCGGCGTCGTCGTAGACCGCGCGCACCAGCCCCGTGCAGTCGTCAGGCAGGCCGGGCGCGACGACCTTCAACGTGCTGAGCCCGACCAGCGACCGGGCTTTCGCGGCGAGGCGCGACTCCGACGCGACGGGAGGCGGCGGTGCTTCGGTGGGCAGCGGCCACTCGGACCACTCGCTGTCGGCAGCGGCGGGCGCGAAGGAAGAGGTGGTCGCACAGCCTGCACACATCGCGATGACGACCAGCCCGCTGCGGACCATGTGCAGCCAACGCCCCGGGGTGGGGGCGCATTCACCGGCTGATCACTCGAGGTCGAACATCGTGCGCACCTGCTCGAAGTACTTGTCTTTCGTCGGCGCGACCTCGAGGAACTTCTTGTACGCCGCCTGCGACTTCTCGCGCAGCTTCACGTCGCCCTTCGAGTTGGACATCGCCGCGTACACCGAGCCGAGCGTTCGCCAGCACGGGTGAAAGGCCGGTGCGCGCGCCACGCACTCGGTGAGCACCTTCGCCGCGCCCTCGAAGTCCTTCGCATGGCGCAGCTCGTTCGCCTTCTGCAACTGCCCTTCGGACACCGACGGGTCCACGTCGAGCGCCGCCACGCGTGAGGCGACCTCGTCGTGCGCCACGTGCCGCCACGGCGCGACGTGGAGGAACTCCAACCACGACGCGCGGGCGAGCTCGAACTCCGCGGGGTTCTTCTTGCCGCGCTCGTACGCCACGTCGCCGCGCAGCTTCAGGCACACCAGCGACTTCGGGTACCGCTTCACGCAGTCGGCGAGCGTGGTGGCCGCCTCCTCGTATTCCCCGCGCGTCATGCGCAGCGAGGCCTCCATCGAGAAGTCGTTCTCCGACTTCCCCGCGGCGAGCAACACGAGGAGCGCGACCGTCACCATCACGCCCCCGTGACGGTGACCTTGATGACCTTCACCGGCGTGCGCGGGCGATCGTCACCGTCGGTCGGTGTGGTCTCGATCTTCTTCACCACGTCCTGGCCCGACGTCACCTTCCCGAACACCGGGTGCCGCGACTGGCCCGGCGTGAACCAGTCGAGGAAGTCGTTGTGCACGGTGTTGATGAAGAACTGGCTGCCGCCCGAGTTGGGCCGGCCGGTGTTCGCCATCGACAGCGTCAGCGGCTCGTTCGAGAGCTTCGCGGTGAACTCGTCCTTGATGTCGCCGCTCGGAGGACCACCGGTGCCAGCGCGCGGGCTGCTCGGGTCCTTGGAGTACGGGCAGCCGAACTGCACCATGAAGTTCTTGATGACGCGGTGAAAGTGGAGCCCGTCGTAGAACCCGCTCTTCGCCAGGTTCAGGAAGTTGCCGGCGGTGAGCGGCATCTGGTCGAGGAAGAGCTCCACGGTGAAGTTGCCGAGCGACGTCTCGAAGGTAGCGGTGGGGTTGGTCATGGCGGCGAAAGCTACCACCGCACGCGCATCACGGTCGCGCGACCCTTGCGCTCGACGATCTCGACCTGCGGCCGGCCACCCGCGCGCGTCACCATCTCGGTCACGATGCCGCACAAGAAGTCGGGCGACGTCGAGTAGTCGTTCATCACCAGCTTCACCTCGCGCTCGCCCACCGGGTCAACGTGCGCCTCGATGAAGTTCGCGCCCGACATCAGGCTCTGCGGCACGCGGGCCAGGGCCTTCTCGACCGACAACATCTTGAGCATCACCTTCACCAGCCCGCCCATCGCGGTGTCGAAGTAGCCGGCGAGGAAGCGCGCGCCCATCTGCCGCTCGGCCGCCGCAGGGTCGACGCCGGGCAACACCGCGTCGCGCAACAACTGAAAGCACTGACCGAACACCTCGGCGTCGACGCTCGGCGCGAAGAGGCCCAGCTCGCGGAACTTCGCCTGCAGCGCCGCGGGCACCTGCGCGCCGTACGCGCGAACGAAGAGCCCTTCGACGGTGTGCTTGAAGACGAGTCGGCGCGCCATGATGCGAGTCACCGTGGACGGACCGGCGAGGTTCTTCAAGGACAAACCCGCTGACGTTCGACATGGTGACGGCACGACGTGCGCGCCCTGCCGCAGCGCTGAGCATTGGCGGTAGTGTCCGGCCATGCGCAGCTTCCTGGGGATGGTGGTGGTCTTGCTGGCGGCGTGCTCGCCGTCGGGTGTGGTGCTGGTCGGAGTCGAACGCTTCGACACCACCGCCACGGTGTCCTTCGGCGCCGTCGAGCTGGGCGCGGTGAGGCAGACCCGCGTCTCGCTGCGCAACGAGAACCCGCGGGCGGTGACGCTGGTGCGCGTGTCACGCCTCGCAGGCGACCCGGCGCGCGTGCCGCCCTTCCTCGACGAGCCGGGCGCGGTCTTCGGCCTCGACGACTTTGGCGCCCTCGACGTGGGCCCCCACGAGGCCCGGCTCGTCGCGCTCACCTACGACCCACCCCCGACGTCGGTCGATCTCCAGCATCGCGCCGAGCTGGAGCTCGTCTTCGCCACCGCCACCGGCGAGCAGCGCGTCACGGTGACGCTCGAGGGCGCGGCCCTGCCGTTCGCCTGCGAAGTGCCGCAGGCGATCGACTTCGGCGGGCTGCGCCTCGGCGAGAGCGCCACGGTCGACTACGTGTTCGACAACGAGCGCGACACGCCAGACCAGAGCGTCTTCGAGTTCTCGGACCGCGGCCCCTTCTCGACGCTCTCGACCACCGGCACGCTCACCAGCCAGGGTCGTCAGCGCCGCACCGTGAGCATCACCTTCAAGCCGACCGCTGAGGGTCCCTTCACCACCACCGCCGAGGTGGCGAGGTCGCGAGACTGTCCCCGCGCGGAGCTGCGCATCAGCGGCGACGGGGTGCTCGAGACCTTCGGGGTGACGCTGCCGGAGATTCCGTGGACGCCGGTGGGCTCGACCTTCCGAGGGGAGGTCCTCGTGACGAGCACGCGCGCGCAGCCGACCACCTTCACCACCCGGGCGCCGGCGCTGCTCGAGCTCCCCGGAACCTTCATCGTGCCCGCGGCGACGCGGGACGGCGCCACGCTCCGTCCGGCGAGGCTGGCGTTCCCGCTCGTCTTCTCTCCGACCGCCGAGCACGAGGCCGTGGAGACGGTGGTCTTCACGTCGGACGACGCGCGCTCGCCCGCGCTGACGCTCACCGTGCCTGTGCGCGCAGGCAGCCCGCGCGCGGCGTGGGAGCTCACCTCGAGGTCGCTGCAGTTGCCGTGGGCCGGCGCCGAAGCGCCACGCGAGCACGCGCTGGTGCGCTTCCCCGTTCGCAGCGTCGGCACCGCGTCGGCCGACCCGGCGGTGGCGCTGCGCGTGCTGGGCGCGAACGTCACCTCGCCCACGCAGTCGGCGCGGCAGGCGCTCTGCTTCGGCACCTTTCAGTCACGGACGACGACCTGCGAGGCCCAGCTCCCGGTGGGCATCCCCAGCGGCGCAGGGCTCGACCTGATCGTCGACGTGATGCCCCTCTCCCCGGGGCACCACGAGTACGACCTCGAGATCCTCACCAACGAGCCCGCGTCGCAGGTCCTGCACCTCACCGTCGACTCAGTGCCCTGACGCGTCACGACCGGAGTTTGTCGGACGCGCCGGGAGGTGCTGCCCGAGGAACGCCAGCGTGTGACGCATCACCGGCTCGAAGCCGCGACCGTCGTTGTAGACCTCGTGGTGCTTGAGCCCCTCGAGCAGGACGAGCTGCTTCGGCTCGGGTGCCTTGGCGTGGAGGCTGGCCAGCTCGCTGCGGCTGATCAGCGCATCCTCCGAAGGAGCGAGGAACAGCGAGGCCGCGCGGGTGTGGCGCACGTCGTCCTCGGGCTTGAAGGTGAAGAGGTCTTCCAGCGACTCGAAGGAGATCTCCAGCCGCCAGCCCGGGTACTTCGGCTGATCCGCCACCAGCAGCGCGCAGGTCTCGGGGTCGGAGCTCAAGATGCGCGGCACCGCGACGTACGTCACCTCACCGGTCGTCACGTACTTCTGCCTTGCGGCGTGCACCTTGGCGCGGAACTTCGGGAAGTCGGGGAAGTGGCTCCACACGCGCTCGAGGTCGGCCGGCCCGGCGATGGCCACCAGCGCCTTCACCCGCGCGTCGAGCCCCGCGACGCTCGCCGCCACGCTGCAGCCCAGCGAGATGCCGAACACGCCGAGCTTCGAGGCGTCGACCTCCGGCACCGTCTCGAGGAAGGTGAGCGCGTGGCGCACGTCGGTCACCTGCGCCTGCGGCACGAGGCGGCACCGCGGCTGCCCCCCGCTCTCACCGAAGAAGCGGTAGTCGATGTTGAGCGTGACGTAGCCCGCGGCGTTGAGGGCCTTCGCGTTCTGCGGCAGCCACACCTCGCGGGTCAGGCTGAAGCCCTGGCAGCAGACGATCGCCGGCCGCTTCTCACCGGGCGCGAGGCCGTCGGGGACCCGCAGCGTGCCGACCAGCTTCTCGCCTTCGCTCCACAGCTCGACGCGACGTTCCATTGCCGCGCACTGTACGCCACGCGAGCGCTGGCAAGGTCTCACGCAGCCACGCCACGTCGAAGGGCGCGCCGGCCAGCACGCGGCGGCAGGCCTCGTGGGTCGCGCCGAGGAGCACCACGTCGAGCAGCTCCGGTTCCCACGCAGGGAGCGCGCCGGCCTCGAGCCACGGGGCGAAGTGCGCGAGCAGCGGCCGCATCGCCACCCTCTTCTCCCGCTCCAACTGCCGTTGCACCCGAGGGGGAAAGTGCAGCCCGACGGCCTGGTACATCACCCGCGCTTCGGCGCGATGCGCGAGCACCCAGTCGAGGTGGGCTCCAACCAGCGCCTCGACCACCCCCTTCGCCGACCGCTGGCCGCGCACCTGCTGCTCGAGCGAGGAGAACAGCCGCTGAAAGGTACGCACCAGCAGCGCCGCGGTGAGCTCCGGCAGCCCATCGGGGAACAGGTGGTACACGCTCGACGGGCTGGCCTTCGCCTCGGCGCGGATCTCCTCGATGCCGGTGGTGAAGACGCCATGTCGCGCGAAGCACCGCTGCGCCGCGTCGAGCAACGCGTCGCGGCGCGCAGAGCCATCTGGTCGCAGAGCCGCCATCGCGCCGACCGTAGCAGCACGCGCACCGGCCAACTTGGAATATTCCTCCAACTCCAGCAGAGTCGGCCGTCATGAACGACCTGATCATCACCGGCGCGTCGCGGGGCATCGGGCGCGCCCTGGCGCTCGCGCTCGGCCAGCGGAAGACCGGCCGGCTGGTGCTGGTGGCGCGCGACGAGGCGAAGCTGCGCGAGGTGGCGGCGCAGGTGGGCGACGCGGTGTGCGTAGGGGGCGACCTGGGGACCGTGGCCGGGGCGCGCAAGCTGGGCCGGGCGCTGCTCGAGGTGGTGCGCCCCGGGGCGACGCTGGTGCACAACGCCGGGCTGTGGCCCTCCACGCGGGTGCTGACGGGAGAAGGGCTCGAGTCAGCGTGGGTGGTCAACCACGTGGGGCCGCTGGAGCTGCAGGCGCCCCTGCTCGAGGCGAAGCGCCTGTCGCGCGTGCTGGTGGTGAGCGCGGGGTTGATCGCCGCCGGCCGCTTCGACCCGGCGCGCACCCCGACCGGCGCCGACTTCTCGGCCTTCCGCACCTACGCCACGACCAAGCGCTGCTTCGCCGAGGCGATTCGTGCGCTCGCGCCGGCACACCCGGAGGTCGACTTCATCGCGCTGCACCCGGGCGTGGTGCGCACCGACCTCGGCGCGCGCGGGGGACTGCTGGGCGCGGTGCTGTCGCTGGTGAAGCGGCGGTGGGAATCGCCGGAGACCTGCGCCGCGCGACTGGTGCACGTGCTCGATCGGCCGCGCTGGTCTCCGCCGGGTGAGGTGCGCTGGCTCAACGAAGGACAGGAAGCACCCTGGCCGGTGTGAGCCTCAATACGTGCGCAGCCACGCCTCGAGCGCCGCGATGACGGCCTTGATGCGCGGCACGGTGCGCAGCTCGCGGTGGTACACGAGGTAGAGCGGCTGCGTCGGCCCGGCAGACCCGACGTCGATGCGCACCAGCCCCGCGCGCCGCCCCGTCTGCTCGACCAACGCCGCGAGCCCGGCGCCCTGCTTCACCGCTTCGACGATGGCGACCACCGAGCTCGATCGAAACGGGAAGCGGGTCGCGCCGAGCGACACCATCCACTGCTCGTGCGGCAGCGAGCGCCAGCGGCTGTCGAGCCCGATGAAGGGGTGTCGCGCGGCCTCCTTCTTTCGCAAGCGGCGCGAAGGCAGGTGCCGCTGCACGTACTCGGGCGAAGCGAACAGGGCCATGCGCAGGGTGACGAGCTGTCGTTCGATCAACACGCTCGAGGTCGAGCGACCGACGCGCAACCCGAGGTCTGCTTCTCGTCGCGCGAGGTCGCTGACCCGGTTCTCTCCGATGAGCTCGAGGTCGATCTCCGGGTGTTGGCGGCGGAAGGCGAGCAGCGCCTCGGCGACTTCCTGCACCGAGCCTTCCGGTACCGAGAGCTTCACCGTCCCGGCCAGCGAGTGCGGCTCGCGGCGATCGGCGTCGAGCCCGTGCTCGAGGTCTTCAGCGAGGCGCACGAGGTTCAGCGCGTCGGGCTCGACCTCGGTGCCGGCGCGGCTGCGGTTCACCAGCCTCCGGCCCACGCTCGCCTCGAGGGCGTCGATGCGGCGGCTGGTGGTCGAGGTCGACAGGCCGAGCGACTTCCCGGCCGACAGGAAGCTCCGGTGGCGGTGCACGGCGAGCAACACGCGGAGGTCGTCCCACGACGGAGTTTCCATGAATGGAAACCAGCTTAGCGGCGATGCCTGTTTCTGGAACATTGCGCCGGCCGCATGGTGACGGCATGCACATCGCCATCGTCGGAGCAGGCCGCATCGGCAGCGCCTTCGCCTTCCACCTCTCTCGCGCGGGGCACGAGGTCACGCTGGTGGCACGGGGCGCACGACTCGCGGAGCTGCGCGCGAGCGGGAAGATCATCTCGGTCGATGGCCGGGAAGCCTCGGTGCGCGCGACCGACGCGCTGGATCCGTCGTTCTCCTTCGACCTGGTGCTGGTCACTGTGCTCGCCCATCAGGCCGACGCGCTGCTGCCCGAGCTGCGCGCGAGCACCGCGAAGTCGGTGATGTTCATGTTCAACACCTTCGGGCCGGTCGAACCACTCCGCGACGCGGTGGGCGCCCCGCGGTTCGTCTCGGCCTTCCCCAACATGACTGCCTTCTTCGTCGACGGCCGCTTGAAGAGCGTGGTCGACGGGCCCGGCATGGTGACCACGCTGTCGAGCGCGCCCTGGGCCGAGGTGTTCCGGATGGCCGGGCTGCCCGCGGAGGTGGAGCCCGACATGACGGCCTTCCTGCGAAGTCACGTCGCCTTCGTCGTGCCGTTGTTCCTCGCGGCGCTGCGCACGTGGAAGCGCGGCACCGAGCTGACGTGGGTCGAGGCGAAGGCGCTGGTCGAGGCGATGCGCGAGGGCTTCGCGGTGGTGCGCGCGCTGGGCCACCCGCTCAGGCCAGCGATGCTGGGAGCCGTGGCGAAGGCGCCGCGCTGGCTGCTGACGCTGGTGGTGTGGGCCTTCAGCCGGACCTCCGCGGTCAAAGACCTCGGCGCCTTCGGGCCGGGGGAGACGCGCGCGCTGATCGACGCGATGGCCGCCGCCGCACCGGGTCAGACCACGCGGCTGCTCGCCCTGCGACCGTGATGAGCCGAGTGATCTCGCGGGCCTGAAGACCTCGCGCGATCGTGCCGAAGAGGCGCTTCGGACATGGGACGAATCCGCCTCGAGCTCGGCGTGGTCGTGCTCGCGCTAAACGCGGCGTGTGGGCCCCTGTCGTCGGACGAAGCGGCGCGCACCGATGTCGATCGTCAGCGGCTGAGCCCGCTCCAATCGCCGTGCGTCTTCTCGGCGGCCGCGGGCACCGTCACCATCACCCTCGCCTCGAGCGAGTTCGCCTACGTCGAGCGGCGTGCGTCTGACTCGGCGCTGTTGATCAACGGTGACGTGTGCAACTCCGCAGGTGGGCTCGCGCCATTCGCGAAGAGCACCACCGCGCCGCGCGCCACCATCACCGGCGACGCGAGCGGCGGTGAGACGCTGGTGCTCGACTTCGGCGCCGGCGCCTACTTCCGCGGCACCACCACCGCGCCCGGGCTGATCATCGATCTCGCGGGCGGCGGCACCGACGCGGTGCAGGTCCGCATGAGCGCGCTCAAAGACACGGTGCGCGTCGGCAGCAACGGCTGGGACATCACGGGCGACGGCATCCGCGACTTCACGCTCGCCAACGTCAGCGCGGTGGTGATGACCCTCGGTGACGGAGACGACAGCTTCTCTGCGCTCGGAGGCGGCACCCTCGGCACCCCGAGCGCGGTGCCGGTCACGGTCTACGGCGGCAACGGCAACGACATGCTGACGGGCGGCGACGGCGACGACACGCTCGAAGGCGACAGCGGCAACGACACGCTCAGCGGCGGCAGCTCGCTGACCGACGGCGACGTCTTTCACGGCGGCATCGGCACCGACACCGTCACCTACGCCACGCGCAGCACCTCGGTGACCATCACCGTCGGCGCCGGCGCAGACGACGGCGCAGCGACCGAGACCGACGACGTCACCGCCGACGTGGAGATCGTCACCGGTGGCTCGGCCGCCGACACCTTCACCGGCACCACCGGGGCGCAGACCTTCTACGGCGGCGCGGGCGACGACACCTTCCGCATGGGGCTGCTCGCGTCGACCGGCGCAGGCGGCGACACCGTGTACGGCGAGGCAGGCATCGACACCGTCGACTACGCGGCGCGCCTCGAGGCGGTGACGGTGACGATGGACCTCAACATCGCCAACGACGGCGCGACCGGCGAGAGCGACAACGTGCGCGCCGACGTCGAGCGGTTGATCTGCCCCGCCAGCGCGGGCTGCACCGTCACCGGCAACGCGCTCGACAACCGCTTCACCGGCGGCTCGGGGGTCGACGTCTTCGATGGCGCCGGCGGCGACGACACCTTCGTGCTCGGCGCAGGCAGCGGCCTGGGTGGGGGCGCCGATCGCTTCATCGGAGGCCCGGGGGTCGATCTCATCGACTTCAGCGCATTCGGCGCGAGCGTCGATCTGCGCATGGACGACGTCGGCTCCACCACGCAGGGCAAGCGCATCGGGCTCGACGTCGAGAACCTCGTCTGCCCGAGCGCGTCGGCGTGCACGGTGGAAGGCAACGCGGCGAACAACCACCTGTGGGGCAGCACGCAGAACGACACGCTCCACGGCAACGGCGGTGATGACCTCATCGAGACCGGGGGCGGTTCCGACACCATCGACTGTGGTGATGGGAGCGACATCTTGCTCGGCACCGGCGCCTCACCGGTGGGCACGACGTGCGAGCTCTGACCGCGTAAACACGCGCCCATGGTTCAGCCCGCCCGTCACATCGCGAACGTGAAGTACGCCATCCGCAACATCGCCGCGGAGGCCGCGCGCCTCGAGGCGCAGGGCATGAAGATCCTCCCCTGCAACATCGGCGATCCGCTCCGCTTCGACTTCGCCACGCCGCCGCACCTGGTGGAGGCGGTCGCGAAGGCGATGCGCGACGGGCACAACCAGTACGTGCCGTCAGCGGGCCTGAAGGAAGCACGCGAGGCCGTCGCCGCGTCGATGCGCCCGGCCGTGCGCCCGCAGGACGTGTTCATCACCGCGGGCGTCAGCGAGGCGCTCGATCTCGTGCTCACGTCGCTGCTCGAGCCCGGCGACGAGGTGCTGCTCCCGAGCCCCGGCTACCCGCTCTACAACGCCATCGCCGCGCGCCTGCAGGCCAAGGTCATTCCCTATTATCTGGATGAAGCGAAGGGCTGGGCCATCGACGCCGAGGCCATCGCGCCGCTGATCACCCCGCGCACCAAGGCCATCGTGGTGTGCAACCCGAACAACCCCACCGGCGCGGTGTGCTCGAAGGAGCAGCTCGAGGGCGTGCTCGCGGTCGCGCGGAAGCATGGGTTGGTGGTCATCTCCGATGAGATCTACGACCGGCTGCTCTTCACGGGCACGCACGTGCCGACCGCCACGCTCGCCGACGACGTGCCGTTGATCACCCTCAACGGGCTCTCGAAGGCCTACCTCGCGCCGGGCTGGCGCGTGGGCTGGTTGGCAATCAACACGCCGAAGCTGCTCACCGACGTGGCGGCCGCGGTGCAGCGCCTGGCCGACGCGCGCCTGTGTGGCCCGGGCCCCTTTCAGTACGCGGTGAAGCCGGCGCTCGAAGGCCCGCAGACCCACGTCACCGAGACGATGACCCGGCTGCGCGCGCGGCGAGACCTGATGGTGAAGCGCCTCAACGCGATGCCCGGCGTGTCGGTGGTCGAGCCGCAGGGCGCGTTCTACGCGATGCCCTCGCTGACGCGGGACTGGGCGGGCGGCGACGAGGCCTTCGTGCTCGAGCTGGTGCGCGAGACCGGCGTGCTGTTCGTGCACGGCGAGGGCTTCGGGCAGAAGCCCGGCACCCGTCACTTCCGCGTGGTGTTCCTCCCGCCGGAAGACGTGCTCACGGCGGCGTTCGATCGCCTCGAGACGTTCCTGCGCCAGCGCGCCTGATCAGTCCGAGCAGCACGCGAGCTGCCGCGGCACTCCGCACACGTCGTACGCGCTGCTCGAGAACAGCCCGGTGGGCAGCAGGTAGCGGTACGACGCGTACTCGTTGCTCGGGTTGGCCGAGCGGGTCCAGTTGGCGCAGGCGGAGCTCGAGCGATCTCGCGGGAAGAGGTTCGGGTTGTACTGCGACGACACCGCGTCCTCGTTGATCCACGCGCCAGCCGATCCAGGGCCGACCGGCGAGCCCGACCACGTGTATTCGCGGAAGGTGCAGAGGTGGCTGCCCGCATATTGCGTGTGGCACTTCGCGTTCGCGCCGAACGGGCCTCCGAGGTCTCCGGTGTAGGTCGCCGTCGTGAAGCCGCGGAACCACGCGTTGGGTGACCGGCAGCAGGCGAGCTGGCGCGGCACGTTGCACACGTCGTACGCGCTCGGCGCGATGAGCCCGTTGCTGAGCAGGTAGCGATACGAGGCGTACTCGTTGCTGGGGTTCGACGCGCGAGACCAGTTCTGACAGGCGGAGCTGCCGCGGTCGCGCGGGTAGAGGTTCGGGTTGTACTGCGACGAGACCTCGTCTTCGTCGGCCCACGCCCCGGCGGTGCCCGGCCCGATGGGAGGCGAGCTCCACTCGAGCTCGCGGTAGGTGCACAGGTGGCTGCCGGAGAACTGGGAGTGGCACTTCGCATTCGCTCCGACGGGCCCGCCGAGGTCGCCGTTGAAGAGCAATGACGTGTAGCCGGCGAACGTGATGCCGCGCGCCGCGCGCTCGGGCAACACACCACCGTCGAGCGTCACCGCAGGACCCGGCGCACCCGGAGGACCCATCGGACCGGCCGGACCCGTCGCCCCCACCGAGCCTGCGGGACCCACCGGACCGCTCGGCCCCTGCGCACCGGTCGCGCCGGTCGCACCTTGCGGACCCGTCGCCCCGGCAGGACCGGTGGCGCCCGTCATGCCGATCGGCCCCTGCGGACCGATCGCGCCCGCTGCGCCGGTGGGACCTGCCGGCCCCTGTGGCCCCGTCGCGCCCTGCGGCCCCACCAGCCCCTGCGGGCCCGCGGCGCCGTTGCACGCGTACGACACCGACGCGCCGACCGTGAAGCGCGTGCCGCCCGTGGGACAGTTCGCGTCGCCGGCGGTGAGCGCGGTGCTGGTCACCGACACGCCCGCGGCGCCGTGACAGACGATCGCCACGCCACCGTCGCCCTTGATCAACCGCACGCCACCCGTGGGGCAGCTCGTACCGGCGTCGAGCGCCACCACGTCGACGCTCGTGCCGTCACGACCCGCGCGGCCATCTTGCCCGGCGAGCCCCTGCGGGCCCGTCGCGCCGTTGCACACCACCTGCGGTGAGCCTCCGTCTTCGAGCGTGAGGAGCACACCGCCGGTGGTGCACATCGTGCCGCTCGGCAGCGGCGTAACGACGATGGAAGCCCCGCGCGGCCCCGCCGGCCCGGTCACCACGCCACCGTCGGCGATCAACACCTCCCCCGGAGGCCCCTGCGGACCGACCGCGCCTTGCGGACCCACCGGCCCCTGAGCGCCCGGCTCACCCTGCGGACCCGGCGTGGAAGGGGAAGGACACGCCGCGAAGAGCAGCACCACCGCAGCCGACAAGAGGACGCGAGTCATGGCGGCAGGACACGCGAGCGCCCGTGGCGGTGCAATAAATGATCAGCCTCGCCGACGTCGCTGGACCGATGCTAGGTGCGTCGGTCCATGAAGAACCTGGTGATGGTCTCGGCGGTGGCGTTCGGAGTGTTGGTGGTCGCGGCGTCGTGTGGACCGACCAGCCGCTGCTCGCCGACGACGTGCCTGGGGTGCTGCGACGCGCGCGGCGAATGTCACCCCGGCTCGAGCGCGATGGCCTGTGGACTCAGCGGCGGGAGCTGCCAGCAGTGCGTGCTCGGCAGCGGCTGCATCAACGGCCAGTGCGGCGCCTTCGGAGGCGGCAACGGCGCGACCGGCGGTGGTGGTGGCGGCGCGACGAGCTCCGACGGTGGCGCGGACGGTGGCTCCGATGCGGGTCTCGCCGATGCGGGCCGCCCGACCTTCCGCGCGTACACCGTGGTGACGACCGCGACCGCGATGCTGCCCTCGTGCTTCCGCAACGGCGTCGGGCCGGCGAACCCCACCTTCCCTGCGACGACCTTCGAGGTGCTGGTGTGGGAGACCTCGGGCGTGCAGTACATCTCGCTCGCCGAGCTGCCGGCGGTGACGCTCGGAGACTCGCCGACGATTCGGCTGCCCAACGCGATCGAAGGCGCTGACGGAGACCTGGCGTGGGTGCGCAATGAGCAGCGGCCCATCTCGAACCTCTACACCGAGCTCCGGCAGACGCAGGCGTCGTTCAAGTTCACCGACCTCACCGCCGCGTCCACCACCGGCACGCTCCAGCTCGCGGGTCAGTACGTGTGCAACAGCGGCTCGCAAGCGTGCCCCTCGGGCGCGTCGCTGCCGGCCGACGGCGTCTCGTGTCTGGTCGACGTACCCTTCGTCGCCCAGGTGGTGCCGGTGACGGCGAAGTGGACGACGCCGAGCGCGACCGTGGTGCAGGGCGCCCGCAAGTACCTCGTCGCGATGGACGAGACGCCGCTGCGCAACGTCGCGGCGCCGAGCTGCTTCCGCAACCAGACGGTGCCCACCGGCCGCAGCCAGCTCTTCGAGCGGAACGCGCGCGCTCTCGACGTGTGGCAGGTGTTCAACGTCGGCGCGACCTCGTACCTGCGCACCTCGCAGAACACCTACGTGCTGGGCGACGCGCCGACCATCTCGGTGAGCGCGGATCTCCCGGCCGACGGCGGCGTGTACCAGCAGCTCAGCACGCAGCAGACCGGCACCAGCACCGTCGAGACCCGCACCACGCGGGTGGCGATCTCGGTGCTCGACGTGCCGAGCGCCCAGGGCACGATCGAGCTCCAGGCGAGCTACGCGTGCAGCGGCGCCAACTGTCCGGTCGGCAGCCAGAGCCCCGCCGACGCGGCGTCGTGTTCGGCGAGCGCGACGATCATCGCCGCCGAGCTGCCCTGATCAGGCCGAGGTCTCGCCACGCGGCGCGGTGGGTGCGCTCACCGCGTGCGCGAAGCTGCCCACGTTCTGGCGCGAGGTGGCCCGCCGCTTCTCGAGCTGGGCGTCGAGCGCGGTGAGGCGCGCGGCCAGCGGGTGGTCGGCGGCGACCGTGGCGCGCACCAGCACCCCGTCCTTCACCGTCCACGGCCAGCCGAAGAGCAGCTCGCGGTACTCGTAGGGAGACGTCGCCGCGCCCGAGGCGAAGTGCGCGTCGATGGCGTCGAGCACAGCGGTGAGCCCCGCCACGTCGTCGCTGCCGGTGACCCACACCCGCGCGACGGTCGGCGCGAGGACCCACGGCGCGCCCTTCACCTCGCAGCGCGAGAGGAGCTTCGGTAGGAGCAGCACGCGCGCGAAGTCGTAGCCGTCGTGCCACGGCCCGAGGTAGCGGCCCTCGGCCTCACGAACGAAGGGCTGCAGGCTGGCGGCCTCGAGGTTCAGCTCCATCGAGCGCCACGCCGCCTCGGTCAGCGCGGGCGTGAGCATCGTGGCGTTGAGCGTCATCATGCGGTCGCCGCGATCCGACACCAGCTCGAGCGACAGGCCCTCGACCGAGGAGCGCGTGACCCGACCGGTGTCGATGACCGCCTCGAACTGCCCCGGCAGCGCGCCGCTGACCATGCCCTGGGTGTTCGAGGCGGTGCCCTCGGCGTAGCCAGGCGGTCGCACCGCAGGGAACAACTGCGCCGGTTCCCAGGTGTCGAAGGCGAGCTCCATCATCTTCCGGCCCACGTCGTCGTCCGGATCCTCGGCGACCGCTTCGCGCATGGCGCGCAGCTGGTTCGACGACATCAGGCTCGGTCGGCCCTCACCGAGGCGCTCGGCGAGGCCCTCGGGCGCCATCGGCAGCCCCTCGAGATCGAACTCCACGCCCTCTTCCGACAACGACGCGTGCAGCAGCGAGGTCAGCAGGAACGACTGGTAGAACATCATCTGGTCGTGCGGGTCGCGTCGCGAGATGCGGTCGCCGAACTCCTTCACCCTCACCGCGGCGCCGCGACGGTCGGCGGCCTCGAGCAGCACGCGGCCCGGCTCGATCGGGTCGGCGTTGGCGAGGATCGCCTCCCCTGCGTCCCACGCGGCGAGCAGCTCGGCGCCCGGCACGTCGCGATCCTCGAGCCCGAGGTGCTGCGCGTCGAAGGCGGCGCGCTGGAGCAGGAAGCGGCGCTGGTCCGCGGAAGGGAACAGCGCGCTGCGCACCCGGACCAGCTTCGCCGACTCGAGCTGGGGCTCGGCCTCACCGGTCGAGAGGGGCTCGAAGGCCTGAGGGAGGACCTCGAGCAGCGTCGCGAAGGGGACCTCGAGGCGGGCGAGCGGCTGATCAGCGGTCTCGAACAGCACCACCCGGTCGACCCTCGGCATCACCACGTCGGCGTCGCGCACCCACGAGCCGATCAACCCCTGCTCCGTCGAGGCGAGGTGCGCGAGCGGGGCAGCCTCGGCCGCGTGCTGGTGATGCAGGCCCTGCGCTTCGAGCCGTCGCGTCTTCGCGGCCAGCCTGACGAACCGGCCGTGCAGCGGGTGTTCGGGCGGGGGCAACCACTCGACCGGCAGCTCGCTCAGGCTCCGCCAGGTGATGGCGCGCAGCGAGCGGAACTCGGCAGACCCGTCGTGCTTCTCTTCCGCCACGTCGAGCAGCTGGCGCAGCCCGTCGACGTTCTCGCTGTCGGCCAGCAGCGCGAAGCCTTCCATGGGCACCATCACCACCGGCGCGCCCTCGAGCGAGAGGTGCTTCACCAGCGTCGGCGCGAAGAACGCGAGCGCCTCGACGCCGAGGCCCGACCACAGGAACAGGTCGCCGGTGGTCACCGGCTGGGCCAGCAGCCGGCTGACGTTGTTGGTGGCGACCCGGAAGGCCTCTTCGAAGGACAACCCGAGCCCCTCGAGGTGCGGCTTCCGAACGGGGATCGGCCCCTCGCTGGTGCTCAGCGCGAGCAGGCCCGCGAAGACCTCGCCGAGGGGGAACACCTTGAGCTCCGCGCCCTTGTCACCGAGCTGCTGCTGGAGCCCTTCGAGCTGCGAGCGACGGTGGACCCAGAAGGTGAGGGCTTCCTGCGGAATCGTCGGCTTCTTCTTGAAGAAATCGAAAAGACCCATGGTGGTGGGTCGATACAAGCAGAGGCCGCGCAGTCTCGACGAACTACCGCGATGACGACACCGGCTCGTCCACGCCTCCCGACACGCCGACGCCCGCGTCGTTGGGCGTCTCGCCGCGCACGGTGATGAACGAGAGGAAGGTGAAGACCAGCACCGCGAGGATCACCAGGGCGGTGAGCACGGCGAGCGTCTCTTCGATGGGCTTCTTCATGGGGCACCTCCATCGACAGTCAACGCCGATGGGGTCGCCGGGGGCAGCGCCCTCCCACGAAGACGGGAGCTCAGACCAGCGGCTTGAGCGCCTCGAACAGCGAGGTCTGCCCGCGCATCACCTGGTGCGGGTGGGCGAAGCTGACGTGCCCGCGCGCCATGCCCTGGTACAGCTCGGCGTACAGCGCGGCGACCGGCAGCGGCAGGCCCTGCTTCTCCAGCGCTTCCTTCGCCGACTCCACCGGGCGCTCGACGGCCTTGATGGGCTGGCCGAGCAGCGAGGTGATGACGCCAGCGACGTCTTCGACGGACCAGTTCTCCTTGCCGGCGAGCTCCACGAAGCGCGTGCCGTGGACGTTCTCTTCGAGCAGCTTCGCCGCGGCCACGCCGATGTCGTGCGCGCACACCTGAGGGAACTTGAGGTGCACGTGCCCGAAGAAGGGCAGCTCGCTGGTCTCGAGCGCGGGCATCAGCGACGAGGCCCAGTTCTCGACGAAGTACGCGGCGCGCAGGAAGGTGACCGACGGCGCGAGGCCCGACAGCGCCTTCTCGGCCCGGTTGAGCGCGACGATGGGGCCGGTGCCCGCGGGGTGCTGCGCGCCGATGGAAGAGAGGAACACCAGCGTCTTGAGGCCCGAGCGCTTGAGCGCCGAGACCATCTTGCCCAGCATCGCGTTCTGCGCCGCGAGCGGATCATCGGCCTGCACCGGGGGCAGCAGCAGGTACGCGCCGGTCAGGCCCTTCGTCGCGGCGAGCAGCGAGTCGCTGTCGTTGAAGTCCACCACCGCCACTTCGCAGTGCCGGCGCACCCACGGCTCACCCTGCTCGGCCTTGCGCACCAGCACGCGCACCTTCTGGCCCTGCTTGAGCAACGCTTCGGCGGTGGCGGCTCCGGTGCGACCTGAGACTCCTGCGACAGCGAACATGTGGCTCTCTCCCGTGGGTGGAACGGCCGACACCATGCGCCCATCGGCAGTCTGAAGCCCGCGAAATCAAGGCGCGCGTCAGAGGCCTGACGCGAAACGCGCGGCGGCCCCGGTTACTGGTTCGGGCGATGATCACCCTCAGGCCCATCAGCGGCACGGAGGCGTTGTCGAAGATCAAACCGATCTCCGAGCGCCACGTGACCCGACCGACCGAGGTGCTCGGCGCGGCGACGGTGCGTGAGGTGGCGACGCCCTTCGAGCAGGCGCTGCGCGAGGCGATCGCCAGCCTCAAGGAACAGCTCACCCGCGTGGAAGGCGAGGCCGACCCGCTCACCCGGCACCTCGGCTACCGCGCCTTCAACCGCGACGCGCGCGCGCGCAACCTCGACCCCAACGCGCTGAGCGACCCGGAAGATCAAGCCTACGCGCAGGAGCTGCTCCAGACCGCGCGCGGCCGCGAGGCGCAGTCGTTCGCGGCGCTCGACGACACCGCGCGGGTCGATCTGCAGGTGTTGCTGTACCTCGACGAGCGGCTCCACGCGCGCGAGGCCGCGGCCCACCAGCGCGCCGCCGCGGCCCAGGTGAAGAGCGCCGAGCGCGCGACGGTCGAGCGGCTCCAGCAGCAGGCGGCGCGGCACGAGGCCGAGGTGGCGCAGCTTCCGTCGACGCCGCGGCCCGCGTGGCTGCGCGTGCTGGGGGTGGTGCTGGCGACGCTGAGCGTGGCGGTGCTCGCGGCGTTGATCACCCACCCCACGCTGTGGGCGGCGCTGCCCGTCTTGCGGTGGACCAGCGGGCTCGTCGCGCTGTCGATGGTGGTGGTCGGCGGCTGGCTGGGCATGGACCCGCTGCAGCGCCGCAAGTGGGTGCTCGAGCAACTGCGTCAGATTTCAGAGTGGACCTCGACCGCCGCGCAGCGTGAGGCCGCGGCGAACGAGGCGCTCACCCACGCGCTGAAGCTGTTCGAAGAGGTCGACGCGGAGTGCAAACGCGAAGAGGCGGCCGCGCTGGCGGTGCTCAAGCGCCGCGTGGGCGCCGAGCGGTACGTGAGCCTGAGCGGCGGCGTGGTGGCCTTCGACCCGGGCTGATCAGTCGCCGAAGCAGATGCCCATGTCGCGGCCGGTGGCGAGGGTGTCGCTGTCCATCGGCACTTCCTTCATGCGCCCGGCGACCTGCTCCAGCGGCACGTATTGCACGTTGGGGAAGGCGAGCGAGACCATGATGTCCGACTGGCCTTCGTCGAGCGCGCGCACCGCCGCGGCGCCGAAGCGCAGGGCCGCGAGGCGATCGAACGAGGTCGGCGAACCACCGCGCACGAGGTGACCCAGCACCACGGTGCGCGTCTCCTTGCCGGTCTTCTTCGCGAGCGCGCGCGCCACCTGCTCACCGATGCCGCCCAGCCGCTCGGCCTGGCCCACCTCGGCCGGCGCCAGCACCGCGCGCTGCCCGTCGACGACCTTCGCGCCCTCGGCGACGACGACCAGCGAATAGCCGCGGCCGTACTCGTCGCGCTGGCGGATCTTCTCGGCCACCTTGTCGAGGTCGAAGGGGATCTCCGGCAGGAGGATCGCGTGCGCGCCTCCGGAGATGCCGGCGTGCAGGGCGATCCACCCCGCGTAGCGGCCCATCATCTCGACCACCATCAACCGCTGGTGGCTCTCGGCGGTGGTGTGGAGACGATCGAGGCACTCGGTGGCGAACGAGACCGCGGTGTCGAAGCCGAAGGTGGTGAAGGTCTTGTCGAGGTCGTTGTCGATGGTCTTCGGCACGCCGACCACCTTGAGGCCGCGCTTGCTGAGCGCGTGGGCGATGGTGAGCGAGCCGTCACCGCCGATGCTGACCAGCGCGTCGATCTGCTTCTTGGCGAAGTACTCGAGGATCTCGCCGGTGCGGTCGATCTCCTTCACCGAGCCGTCGGGCAGGTGAAGGGGGAACTTCATCGGGTTCCCCTTGTTGGTGGTGCCGAGGATGGTGCCGCCGAGGTGCGCGATGCCACGCACGCGATCGCGCGTCAGGCGCATCGCCCCGCCGTCTTCGTAGCGCTCGGGGAAGAAGATGCCGTTGAACCCGTCGCGAATGCCGTAGCACTCCCAACCGCGGTTGATGGCCGCGAGCGTCGCGGCGCGGATGACGGCGTTGAGACCGGGGGCGTCGCCGCCGCCGGTGTTGATCGCGATGCGTTTGATGCTCATGGGACCTCTGCTTCTACTCGGCAAGAGGCCCCAGGAAGCGAGAATTGCCGGGTCAGCTCAGCCGAGGATCTCTGCCTCGGCCAACAACGCCTTCTTGAGCTTGTCGTCGGCGGCCGTGTCGGCCAGCTCGCGCAGCGTCTTCTGCAGCGAGGCGCGGCGGTCCTTCTCTGAGTTCAGCTCGGCCTCGAGGGTGGCCACGCGGTCCTTCAGCTCGGCGGTCGCGTCTTCGATGCGCAGCTCGACGACGTTCTGGAAGAGATCGAGCTCGGTGATCTTCTGGAACGCGGTCGACTCGCTCTTGCGCAGCGACTGCTGCATCTCGCGCATCGCCACCGCCAGGGCCTCGCGCTCGAGCTGCACGGCGCGGTGCTTCATCGCCTGCTTCACGCGCTCGACCACCAGCATGATGCTCTCGAAGGGCTTGAGCAGGTAGTCGTCGGCGCCCAGGCGCATCGCCTCGAGCACGGACTCGGTGCTGACGAAGCCGGTGATCAACAACCGCGCGCAGTGCGGGTAGCGCTCGCTGATCACCTTCAGCAGGTCGAGCCCGCTCTTGCCGGGGAGGTTCTTGTCGGTCACCACCGCGCCGAACTTCTCGGTCTCCAGCAGCTCGAGCGCGGCCTCGGCGGTCAGCGCGGTCTTCGTCGGAATGCCGGCCTTCTTGAAGCCCATCGACAACACGTCGAGGATCGACTTCTCGTCATCGACCAGCAGCACCGTCTCGGGCAACGAACCGCTCATGACGGCGAACTCTATGCGCATTCCCGGCGGGGACAGTGCTCAGCGCTCGCGCGGGGCGAACTCGGTCCACACGGCGAGGTGGGCACACAGCACGAAGCCGAAGGCGTTGAGCGCGCCGTGGGTGGGCACCATGTCGGGCACGGTGAGCGCAGGTACCGACGGGAAGTACTGGTTGGCGGCCCACGCGACGGCCAGCACCATGGCGACGAAGGGAGACGCACACGACACCCGCCAGAACAGCCGCGCGCTGCCGTCCACCGCGTCGGGAACCTGCAGCAGCGCCACCAGCCACACCCCGAGCGTCATCACCACCGCGCCGCCGAGCTGCCCCACCGCGCTGCGCCACACGAAGCCCGAGGCCACCAGCGGCGGCGCCATGAAGACCAGCGTGCGCGCCAACCACGACCAGCGCCCCGGCCGCAGCAGGTGGACCCGCCGCGCGAGCGACAGGGTGCCCGCGCCGGCGTAGGTGAAGTGGAGCGCGGTGAGCTTGACGATCGGCTCCTGCACTCCGAACGGCGCCCACCCGAAGCGAGAGCACCCCAGCGCCAGCGCGGCCGTCCCTGCGAAGCCCGCCACCAGCGCCAGCCAGCCGTCGCGGTCCTTCAGCGCGACCACTCCGGCGACGACGGTGAGCCCCACCCACGGCGCGACGAAGACCGCCGCCAGCGGCCCCGGCTCGAACAGCAACGAGAGCCCCACCGAGGCCGCCGCCAGCAGCCACCGGCGAAAGCGCAGGTCTTCGAGCGAGAGCGGCATCACCACCGCCACGCCCACCACGAGCGCGACGTTCATCACCGGCACCATCAGGGTCGCGAGCATCACCGGCGCGCAGTCTCGCGAACTTCCGTGCCCTGACAAATCCCTGACAGGGGGCTGTCACGCCGGGCAGGTCTGATGGCGGGCATGAACCCACTCCACTTCCAGCTCGAGGCGCCGTTCGGTTTCTCCCTCTCGCAGGCCACCGACTTCTACGCGGGCTTCGCGCCCATGGGCGGCGCGGCGCAGCAACGAGCGCGCAAGCTGCAGCTCGCCTTTCGGCTCGACGACAGCTTCGAGGCGGTGAGCGCGACGCTGCAGCAGGTCGGCACGCGGCTCGACGTCGAGCTCGAGGGCACCAAAGACGTCGCGCTCGTCAGCCGGCAGCTCTCGCGCATGCTGGGCCTGTCGGTCGACGGACGTGCGTGGGCCGCCCTCGGGCAGGCCGACCCCACGCTCGGCGCGCTCAAGCAGTTCTTCCCCGGCTTCTTCACCGCGGGCTTCCCCTCTCCGTACGAGGCGGGCGTCAGCGGTGTGCTCTCGCAGCGCTCGTCGGTGCGACAGGCCGCGGCGCTGCGTCGGCGGCTGAGCGAGGCGCACGGCACGCAGGTGGGCGGGCTCTTCGTGATGCCCTCGCCCGAACAACTGCTGCACGTGAAGGCCTTCGCCGGCATCCCCGCGCCGAAGCTCGAGGTGTTGCACGGGCTGGCGCGCGCGGCGCTGGTGGGCAAGCTCGACGCCGATCTGCTGCGCGAGCTGCCGGTGGAGGTGGCGCTCGAGCGGCTGCAGCAACTCAAAGGCATCGGCCCGTGGACCGCGACGCACATGTTGGTGCGCGGCTGCTCGGCGCAAGACGTGCTGCCCACCACCGAGCCGCGCGTGCTGCGCGCCTTCACCCTCGCCTACGGCCTGCCCGCGTCCGAGCTCCACCGCGTCGCCGAGGCGTGGAGGCCCTTCCGCACCTGGGCGTGCATCGTCCTCATGCGCAACCTCGCGCGCGCCGGTCAGTGGGAAGCGGTGCCCGACGACTTCAAGCGGCGGGGGAAGGCGGCGTGACCTGCTTCGTCTCGGGCACCGCGAAGGCGAGCGCCAGGGCCAGCACCACCACGCCATATAAGAGGTACACGCCGCGCTCGAACGTCGCCGCGTCGCCCTTCACCACCACCATGGCGACGATGACCACCACGCCGCCGCCGTTGCCGAAGAGCATCAGCAGCCCCGTCGCGCCGCCCGCCGCCGCCTCGCCCGCCACCGAGGCGCACATGTCGAGCAGCAGCGCGAAGGCCGGCAGGAAGAAGAAGCCCAGCGCGAACGACGAGGCGAGCACCACCGTCTCGTCGCGCGAGGTGCACACCGGCACCAGCGCGAACAGCGCCAGCACCACGCTCCCGATGAGGAACGGCTTGCGCCGGTGCGCCCAGTCGGACAACGCGGGGATGACCACGGCCCCGATGATGCCGCCGACGATGAGCACCCCGCCGATGACGCCCGCCTTCACCGCGTCGAAGCCGTTGGGCGCGAGGATGGGCTCGAGCCAGGTGGTGAAGCCGTTGAAGAAGCCCAGCCCGAGGAAGGCGACGACGAACAACAACTGAAGCCGCGGGTTCGCCATCAACGAGCGCAGCGTCGGCGTCTGGCTGGCCGCCACCGGGACCGCGTGCGGGTTGTTCTTCACCACCAGCACCCACGCGAGCGCGATGGCGATGGAGACGCCCGCGAACACCGCCATCGCCCCCGCGTAGCCCAGCGCCTCGATGGCCGGAGGCGTCGCCGCCATGCCCACCGCCATGCCGATGAACATGCCCATCGTGCCGAGGCCGGTGGCGATGGCGCTGTGCTCTGGCGTGAACCAGTCGCCGACCAGCTTGCTGATGCCGTTGACCGCGTAGGGCTGGCCGACCGCGATGCCCGTCTGCGCGACGAGCACCACCCAGAAGTGCCCGCCGTCGGAGATGCGCAGGCACGCGAAGACAGCCATCAACCACGCGCCGAGCCCGACGGTGAACCGGTAGCCCCTGGTGTCGGTGAGCCGGCCGGCGTGCACCGAGAGCAAGACGTAGATGAGGGGGAACACCAGCACCAGCAGCGACGCCGACGCTTCGCTCACGCCGTACTTCGCCTGCACGGTGGTGATCAGCGGCGCGTAGTTGAGCCACAGCGCCTGGCTGAGCCCGGCCACCAACATGAACAGGCCGAGCACCACCCAGCGCATCACGCCTGCGGACTGCGGGACCGGGTCGGACATGAGGGACGCCATGAGACGGGCAACGCGACCCAAAAGAAAGCGCGCGGGTTCCCACGCCGGGCTGCTGGGGCGGTCCTCCTCACATGAGCCTGATCCGCCTGTGCGCTCTCGTGGTCTTCGCTGCGTGCGGCGCCCTGCCCTCGCCTCACTCGCCCTCCGATGCGGGGGAACAGGACCACGTCTGGCTGCCCGACGCGGGGGAGCCGGTCGATGCGGGCCAGGGGGACGCGGGGGCCTTCGACGACTGGCGCACCGTGCGGGGCGCGCCGCTCAGCCCGCGGGTGCTCGGTGAGTACGCGGGCCGGCCGTACGCGCTGAGCGCCGAGGGCTTCGTGGTGCAGTCGGGCTGCGACGCGGGCCGCTGCGCGCTCACCTTCCGCGACTTCGACGGCGTCACCCGCGCCACCCTGCCCAACCTGCGCGGCATGTTCGCCGCCAACGTCTCGCCCGACGGCCGCCGCGCGCTGCTGCTCGACGCGCAAGCCGAAGGGAGCTGCCCCGGCGCCGACGGCTCCACCACGCCGTGGGTGTCGGGCGACCTGACGCTCATCGACCTCGCCACCGGCGCGCGGCTCGCGCAGACCTTCGTGCAGTCACCCGTCTTCGCCGACCACGCCTTCCTGCGCGGCGGCAGCCACTGGCGCGCCTTCAGCACCGTCGGGTGTGCCTGGTCGGCCGCGTGGCGCAGCAGCGAGCCGCCCTTCGCGCCGGTGGGCAACCTCGCTGCCGACGCGTACGTCGACGACGCGCTCCCCGACGGGCGGCTGCTGGTGTCGTGGTGGCCCGAGAACCTCGAGGTGCGCCGCGCCGACGGCAGCGCCGCGCAGCTGATCAGCACCGAGGCGACGGGGCTCTTCACGTCGGGCGACTTCGTGCACACCTTCGCGCGCTGGCCGACGCAGACGGTGACGTCGTTCCAGCTCAGCAGCGACGCGCTGCGCACCCAGCCGGTGGAAGGCGAGGCGGTCTACCCGGAGCCCGCGTCGCATCGCTTCGTGGCGCTGTGCGGTCTGCCGGATCAACAGCGCAGCCGGCCGTGCCAGACGCTCGACGGGCTCGGCCAGTACCCGCGCGCCGAGTTCCGCATCGGCACCTGGGACGGCCGCCGCCAGCTCGCCGTCGCCGGCCGCGAAGACTTCCTCGTGTACCTCGACGGCGTGAGCGGGCACGTGGTGCGCCGCGACCTGCGCACCGGTGACGAGGCGACGCTGCCCCTGCCGCCTGGCCGCCTGCGCGCGGTGGGCGACGGACGCGCGGTGGTGCTGACGACGCGCGACGCGGCGTGGGGCATCGAGCGCGAGCGGCTGATCCCCTTCGAGGGCCGGCTGGTCGACGTGCTCTCGACCGAGCTCAGCGGCGCCGACCCGAGCCTCGCGTCGAGCCAGGTGGTGTTCGTCGTCACCTCGAGCGCGTCGGGCGGTGAGGCGTGGTTGACCGCGTGGCAGGTGGCGCAGCGCCGCGTGGTGCGGCTGACCGACGCGCTCAACTACAACCCGCCCTTCGCCGCGCCCTTCACCGCCGCCGACGACTGCGCCATGCCGGGCTTCGCGCGCGCCGCCGGCACGCCGCTCGAGTCGGGCCTGCAGCAGACGAAGTGGCTGCACTTCACCGAGTTCGTCCCCGGGGAGCGCTCGACGGTGCGGGTCTTCGTGATGCCCGTCGACCTCTCGTCGCCGCCGCGCCGCTTCGCCGAGCTGACGCCCGACCTGTGCGCGCCGCCGCTCGCCTCGCCCGCGGGGGACCGGCTGTGGCTCCCGGTGCGCACGCCGACGGTGGTGCGCGCGCTGATCGCCACGCCGTGAAGGTCGACTGGCGGTGGTGATGGAGTAGCGTCCGCGAAATGTGGAGCGTCGTGTTGTCGGGCCTTCTCGCGGCGGCGCCCTCGGTGGCGTTGCCGGGCATGGCCGCGGTGGGGCTGGAGACGGGCGAGGCCGAGCTGTACGCGAACCTGCTCGCGTCGGGGCTCCGGCAGCGCGGGCTGCGCGTCATCTCGTCGGAAGACATCACCGCCGTGTTGGGCATGGAGCGGCAGCGGCAGTTGATGGGCTGTGAGCAGAGCTGCACCGCGGAGCTCGCCGCCGCGCTGGGCGCCGACGGAGTGGTCATCGCCCGCGTGGGCCTGCTGGGCACCGGCTACGCCGTCAGCGCGCGCGTGGTGTCGGCGCGCAACGCCGAGGTGCTGGCCGACGCGACCGAGCAGGTGGGCAGCGCCGCCGCGATGCCCCGCGCGCTCGACCACCTCGCGTGGGCGTTGGTGAACCAGCTCGACTGGAAGTGGACCAACCGCGGCCTCGTGCCCGGCGCGGAGCCCGGCGTCTCGCCCGCACCGTCGCTGCGACGGTGGGCGTGGCTGCCGCTCGCGGTGGGCGCGGTGAGCCTCGGCGTGGGCATCGGGCTGCGGCTCAAGGCCGAGGGCACGTGGAGCGAGCTCCGCGGGGCCGGCACGCTGACTGAGGCGGCGACGCTGCGTGACGCGGGCAAGCTCGAGCAGGGCCTGGGCTTCGGGTTGATCGGCTTCGGCGGCGCGGCGGCGCTCACCGCGCTCGTCTTCGCGCTCGTCGGTCCGGCCGACGCGCCGGCGGTGGGGCTGGTGCCCGTCGCGGGTGGCGGCGTGCTCTCGCTGGGCGGGGTGTTCCCATGAAGCGCGTGCTGCTCGCCGCGGTGCTCGCGCTCGCCGGCTGCCTCAACTTCGACGCCGCCTACGACGAGACGGCCCGGCGGCTCGACGCGGGCGTGACGAACGACGCCGGGCTGCCGGCCGACGGAGGCGCCGACGACGCGGGCCTCGACGACGCCGGAGTGACCGACGCCGGCGCGGTCGATGCGGGTGCAGACGCCGGCGTCGACGCGGGGCCCGCCGGCTGCGCGCGCTACCGGCTGGAGTTCCTCTCGGCCTCCCTCGAAGACTCGGGCGTCACCGCGTGGCTCGGCACCTCGGTCGGCGACGGCGGCGCGCTGTTGATCGCCAGCGGCACGGCGGGGTTGGTGGTGCGGCAGCTCCCGAGCGGCGCGCTGTACCTCGTCGACGCGGGCCTCGTGTACACCGGCACCGGCGTCACGCCCGACGAGCAGTTCACCGTCGACTTCGAGCCCGCCTTCGAAGGCGGTGGGCTGTTCACCCAGGGCACGTACCGCCCGTCGGGCTGCCCTACCGGCTTCAGCGCCGAGGCCGTCACCAGCCGCGTGCCCCACGTCGGGCTCTTCTGCGGCAGCGGCTTCGCGGTGTGCGAGGCGAACCTCACCACTGCGTCGCTGCGGCTCCCGGCGATGGTCAGCGGTGGCATCTGCAACGCGATCCGCGAGCGGCCCAATGGCGAGGTGTGGCGGGCGGGCTCCATCGACGGCGGCGCGGGCCTGTCGCGGCGCGCGGTGCTGATTCCGCCCGACGGAGGCCTCGCCGTCTTCCCCTCGGTGCTGTCGCGCAACGTGGCGAACTTCGACGTGCTCCCCAACGGCACCCCCATCGTGCTCGACACCGCCGGCGTGCCGCGCACCTGGGCCGGCGGGCAGTGGATCGAAGTCGGTGACGCCGGGCAGACCTTCCTCAACCTGCGCGCGCTGGCGAACGACGAGACGTGGCTGGTGGGCGCGGGCGACCTGATGGTCTTCGACGGCGAACGGCTGTGCACCCCGGAGCTGCTCAACGCCCCCGCCTGGGTGCCGCACGCGTACCTCAACGAGGTGCGCGACGACGGGCAGAACCTGGTGATGGTCGGCACCTACCGCTTCGACGGCGTCAACTCGACGCCGGTGGTGCTCACCTTCCGCCGCTCACGGTGAGGGCATCGGCGCGAAGCCGTCGGCCACCTGCTCGGCGATGAGGGCCTCGAGGTCGCGCAGCGGGCGCGTCGAGGCCCGCTCCTTGAGCACCGGTTCGTCGTCGGGCGCGCCGATGCGCAGCTGGTAACCGGGCCCGCCGACGCGAATCGACCACACGCGCCCGTCGGGGTGGCGGTACGCGCGCCACGGCGCGGGCGAGGGCACCAGCGTCTCAAAGCGGTGCTCGGCCGAGAGGTCGAAGCCCATCACCGCGGCGACGAGGTCGACCGGCACGCCGAACACGTGGTCGACGCCCGGCTGCCGCTTGGCGCGCGCGCGCTCGGTCATGCCGTGCACCTCGCGTGGAGGCGCGCCTTCCATCTGCAGGTGCGCGCGGCCCACCGAGCCGTCGTGAATGACGGACCACTCGAGCGTGGAGTTCCGGTACGCCAGCGCCTGGCTCACCATGGCGTGCTCGTCGACGGCGGTGCCGATCAGCTCGCAGTCGAGCGAGAGGTCTTCCAGGCGCGCCCGCTCGACGAAACGAAAGTCGGCGCTGGAGACGACGACGAACCACCCCGACTCGAGCGTGACGGCGCACAGCGGCGCCTCGGGCAGCTCGTGGAACTCGCCGGTGGCGGCGAGCTGGAGCTTCGCCAGCGCCTCCGCCGGTGACGTGCGAAACCCGACCCAACTGCTCGTGCGACCCATCGTGCGCTCCCGGCCCGGACGCCCGTGGTCGGGCTCCCGCGCAGGCACTCTAGTCGGGTAGACCCGCCCCATCGCCATGTTCGAGGAGCTGCTGTCAGCCGCGCGCTTCACCCGGGTCGAGACCTGGGGCCGGGCTCTGTGGGGTGAGACCGCGTCCACCGGCTCGCTCTACGACGCCGACGGCCAGGTGGTGCACTTCGACCTCGAGGGCCGCTGGCAGCGCGCGAAGCTGGGAGGCCGCAGCTTCCTGCGCGGTCTCGATGGCGTGGTGCTCGAGCGCTTCGGCGGCGCGCGTGGTGAAGACCTGCGCGTCACCGACCCGCGCGCCGTGCACCAGCAGGTGGTGGCCCTCGTCGACGCCGCGCGCGAGGGCGCGAAGGTGGCGCTGCCGGGGTGGACGGTGGACGCGCTGCTCGCCGAGAAGGCGCGCTTCCTCGAGGCGTACCGGCCGGTGGGCATCGTGCCGCCCGATCGCTACCGCTCGTTGATCATCCAGGCCACGCACGGCTGCGCGTGGAACGGCTGCCTCTTCTGCTCGCTGTACAAGGGGCAGCGCCATCGGGTGGTGCCGCCCGACGAGCTGCGCGCGCACGTGCAGCGGGTCAAACGCTTCGTCGGCTCGGGGCTCGCCGAGCGGCGCGGCGTCTTCCTCGGGGAGGCCAACGCGCTGGCGATGCCGCTGCCCGCGCTGCTCGACACCTTCGCCGTGCTGCGCGACGAGCTGCCCGCGCACGCCGCCGACGTCTCGAGCTTCATCGACGCCTTCGACGCGTACCGCACCGCCGCCGACTTCGCGGCGCTCAAGCAGCAGGGGCTGACGCGGGTCTTCGTGGGCGTCGAGTCGGGTGACGAGGCCACGCTCGGCGCGCTGGGCAAACCGGCGACGGTGGCGGGCGTGGCGCAGCTCGTCGACGCGTTGAAGCAGGGCGGCGTCTCGGCGGGCCTCATCTTCCTCGCGGGCCTGGGTCCGGCGCACGTCGAGGCCTCGGCGCGGCTGGTGGCGTCGCTGCCGCTCGAGGCGAGCGACGTGGTGTACGTGTCGCCGCTGGTGGTCGAGCCGGGCGGCGCGCTCGCGGCGCAGCTCACGCGACGTGGCCTGGGGGGCGTCGACGCCGAGGCCGAGGCGCTGGTGCTGAAGGACCGCTTGAAGGGGCGCGCGAAGGTGGGGCGCTACGACGTGCGGCGCTGGGTCTACGCCTGACTCACAGCCCGCGCGCGCGCAGGTACTTCACCACGTCGACGTAGAACGGCTTGTGGCGCCAGTCGTTGCCCAGCCCCGGCGGCAGCCCGCCGATCTGCCCAATCTCGTCGAGGTGATCCGCCGGCACGCAGCCGAGGAAGGTGCCCCACTTCGCCGACGTCACCGGCACCAGCCCGTCGTGCGGCACGGGGTTGAAGGCGTTGGGGCTGATGACCAGACCGGTGGTGCTCAACAACGAGGTGAGCGGGTCGCGCGTGCGGTCGAAGTCGCTCACGAAGGTGGGTCGATCGCTGCGCGAGGCCTCGCACTCGTCTTCGGCCAGCATCAGCGCCGAGCGGCCCGCGACCGAGAAGTACTGCACGCCCGGCGCATCGGTCCACCGTGCGTTGAAGGCGCTCATGGTGCTGGTCTCGAACTGCCCGAGCGCGGCGGTGATGGAGCTGTCGCTGGTGGTCTCGCTCCACAACGGCGAGGCGATGAGCGTGACCAACGAGTCGACGACCGCGCGCGCACCGGGGTTCGAGAGGCCGCCGGCGACGAGGTCACTGACCGGGGTGCCGTGGTGCGGCGTGCTGACGGTGAAGACCGAGGCGATGAGGTCGGGCCGCTGGTGCGCGAGGATGCGCGCGTCGAGGCCGCCCTGCGAGTGGGCGACGAGGTTCAGCTTCGCGGCGCCGGTCTGCCTTTGGATGGCTTCGAGCTGCATCAGCAACCGCGCGCTGCGGGTCAACGAGTCGTTGAAGGGGTCGACGGACGGCGTGAAGACCTCGCGCTCCCCGTGCGCGGCCAGCTCGTCCTTCACCTCGTAGAAGTAGGTGAGGAAGTCGGCGCCCGCGAAGCGCTCGAAGCCGAAGAAGCCGTGGGCGAGCACGATGGGGTACGGCGGACCACGGCCCGCATCGGGACTTCCCGCGTCAGGCGCGCCCGCATCGGGGACCCCGGCGTCGGGCATCATCACCCCCACCGCGCCCGCGTCTTCGGTGGTGCTCACCGCGGCGTCGGGCGGATCAGCCTCGAGCGTCGACACCAGCCCGGGCGTACCGCAGGCAGCGAGCACGGCGAGGGCGAGGGGGAGAAGACGCACCCGGCCCTTCTACTCCGTTCGTCACTTCGCGATCGACAGCAGCTCGTTGAGCGCCGCCTCGGTGCGCGCCGGCATGTCGGCGCTGGTGCGCCAGTTGAACCACGTGCGCTCCTTCAGGCGCTCGGCGCACTGCTGGGCCAGCGGCGTCTTCGGGTTCTCGCGAATGCAGGCCTCGAAGTAGGTCCACTCGAGCTGCCACAGCACCGGGCCCGACACCGAGGCGTGCACCACGCCGAGCAGGTAGAGCGCCTCGCCGCGGGTCGGGCCCTCGGGGTCCTGGCGGAGCGCCTCGTCGAGGTAGCTGGCCGCGCGCAGCAGCACCAGGAAGTGTTCGGCCACCGGGGCCACGTTCTGCAGCGCGCCGGTGCCGCTGATCAACGCGCGCGCCTTCGTCACCAGCGCCGCGGGCTTCTGCGCCGACATCACGAAGCCCTCCTTCTCCCAGCTCACGGCGTCGCGGTGCCACTGCTTGAGCTCTCGCTGCGCGAAGCTGGGCAGGCCGGTGCGCTTGAGCTGCGGCGCGATGAGCTGCTGGGCGAGCTTCGCGTCGTCGCGCGCACGCACCGCGACCTCCAGCGCCACCTTCAGCGCCTCGAGCTGCTCGAACACCTCGGCCTCGAGCTTCACCGGCTTCGCCAGCTCGGCCTTCCACAGCGCGAGCGCGCGATCGAACTGGCGGGTCGTCGCGCAGTACTGGGCCTCCTGCAGCGGCGCGAGGTGGAGCTGCTCCACCACCTTCGCGGCGTCGGCGAAGTCTTGCGTGGGCTCGCGCAGGTGACAGCTCAGGCACAGCTGCGTCAGGCCCTGGAGCTGCCGGCGCGCGGGCTCGGTGCGGCCAGCGGCGAAGTCGTCGCGCGCGATCGCCGCGGTCTTCGAGAACAGCTCGGCCACGCCCGTCGACGAGGCGCCCGGCTTGCGGAGGAAGGGGTGCTTCACCCGCACCAGCACGTCGAGCGCGCCGCTGACTTCTTTCTGGTGCGCCGGCTCGCGGAAGGTGGCGCCGTTGGGCAGCAGCGGCGCGAGGGTGACGAGGGCCCCGAGCGCTTCGCGCATCACCGGCTGCGGCGCGGAGGCAACGCCAGCGTCGGGCACTGCGGACGACACCACGGCCACGAGGAGAGCGGTGAACATGCCCCGACTGTCCAACCTTCAGCGCTTCAGGTCGAGCACCTCGCGCACCCGCTCGCGCAAGGCCTGCGCGGTGTACGGCTTGGCGAGGAGGTGCGCTTCGCCCGACTCGACGCCCTGCCGGAGCGCGACGTCGTCGGTGTAGCCCGAGGCGAAGACCACGCGGGTGCCGGGGCGCTCGGCGAGCACGCGGCGGGCGACCTCCGAGCCGCTGAGGCCGGGCATCACCATGTCGGTGAGCAGCAGGTCGATGGGACCCTGCGTTTCTTTCAGCACGCGCAGCGCCTCTTCGCCGGTGTGCGCCGAGAGCACCTGGTAGCCGGCGGCCGCGAGCACGCGCGACGACATCTTGAGAATCGACGGCTCGTCTTCCACGAGGAGGATGGTCTCGGTGCCGCGCGCGAGCGCGGTGGTGGGCGAGCTGGCCTGGGCCTGCATCGGCGCTTCGATCTGCGGGAGCAGCACGGTGAAGGTCGCGCCCTGCGCCGGCGCGCTCTGCACCCGCACCGCCCCGCCCGCCTGGCGCGCGATGCTGTACACCGTCGAGAGCCCCAGCCCGGTGCCGCGACCGACGGGCTTGGTAGTGAAGAAGGGCTCGAAGATGCGGCGCATGGTGGCGTCGTCCATGCCCATGCCCGAGTCCTTCACCGTCAGCGTCGCGTAGCGGCCGGGCGGGAGCAGCGGGTCGATGCGGCCGATCTCCTTCCACCCCGACTCGATGTGCAGCACGCCGCCGGTGGGCATCGCGTCTTGCGCGTTGACCACCAGGTTCATGAGGATCTGCTCGATCTGCGCGGGGTCGGCGCGCACGCGGCCCGCTTCCCCCGGCGACAGCTCGATGCGGATGTTCTCGCGCACCACCCGGCGGAACATCGAGCCCAGGCGCGTGATGAGCGGCGCGAGCTCGACCACCTGCGGCGCCACGAAGTCGCGGCGGCCGAAGGCGAGCAGCTGGCGGGTGAGCGTCGCGGCGCGGTTCCCGGCCTCGAGGATCTCCCGGAGATCCTGCGTCACCTCACTGTCGGGCGGGAGCGATGACAGGGCCACCTGCGCCGACGAGAGCACCACGGTGAGCAGGTTGTTGAAGTCGTGGGCCACGCCGCTGGCGAGCTGGCCGACCGCCTCCATCTTCTGCGACTGCCGCAGCTCGGCCTCGAGGTTGCGCCGCTCGGTGACGTCGGTCACCAGCACGAAGAAGCCCTTCACCTCGCCGTTCTGGAGGTCGGGCGTGTACGTGGCCTGCGAGTAGCGGATGAGGTTGCTGCGCGGGTCCTTGAGCTCGCGCTCGAAGCGCTGCGGTTCCCCCCGGAGCGCGCCGTCGATGTACGGCTTGTTGAGCGCGTAGAGCGTCGGGCCGAGGAGCTCGGGCAGCGTCAGCCGCATCACCTCGGCGGGCGAGCGCGCGAACCACACCTGGTACGCCTCGTTGGCGAAGTGACAGCGCAGCTCGCGGTCCCAGTAGGCGAGCATCGCGGGGATGTGGTCGGCGAAGTGCTGCAGCACGCGCACGCTCTCGGCCGCCACCCGCGCCTCGTCGGTCCGCTTGCGCTCGGTGATGTCGGGGGTGGTGAGCTGCACGGCGATGATCTGCCCGCCCTTCTCATCGCGCACCGGCTCGAACTCGAAGCGGTACCAGCGCGCCGGCGCCGCGGGGAGGCTCACCTCCCACTCGCGCGAGAACGACTTGCCGGCCAGCGCGTGCTTCATGCCCTCTTCCACGAAGGCCTTGGTGGCGGGCTGGAGCATCGGCCAGATGGAGTCACCGGCGCGCATCACCCGCCCGAGCAGCCGCTGCACCGTCTCGCGGGCGGCGCGGTTGATGGCGAGCATCACCCCGTCGGGCCGCAGCAGGTACCGCACTGCGGGGTCTGAATCGAAGGCGGCGTGCACCAGCGTCGGCCCGGCGACCTCGGGGGCGAGCGGCTCGTGGAACACCAGCGCCCCATCACCCAGCGGCGCGGCGCACGCGAGGTACGCGCCGAGCTGCGACTTCACCACGTGCTCGACGCTGGCGACCTTGCCGGCCAGCAGCAGGCGGAGCTGCGCGGTGAACTCCGCGTCGGCCACCTGCTCGAAGTACGACGCGCCGACCCCCTGGGCGTGATGGCGCGTCCACTCGGCGTTGACGGCGAGGATCTCTCCGGTGCTCGAGAGCGCGGCGGCCGGCCAGCGGTTCGAGTCGATGGCCCGCTGCTGGAGTGAAAGCGGAACGCTGGACACCGTGAATCTCCCTTTCAGCCGAAGAAGCCACCGACCGAGCGCGCCCCGAGCGCGGGCAGCGTACACGGCTGCAAGTTGTTTCCGTCAACGCGAATGATCTGCGAAGGGAGTTCTCATGAGCGACGCGTTCTTCGCGGCTGATGGCGACGGTTTCTTCCCACAGGTGCACGCCACCGGGCCGTGGAGCGCCGACTTCCTCCACGGCGGGCCCCCCTGTGCGCTGGTGACCCGGGCCCTCGAGCGGAAGCTGCCCGACGACTTTCAGCTCACCCGCATCACCTTCGAGCTCCTGCGGCCGGTCGGCTTCTCGAAGCTGTCGGTGACCGCCGACGTGGACGCGGAAGGCGCGAACGTGCGGCGCGGGGCGGCGGTGCTCTCGGCCGACGGCAAGCCGTTGATCCGCGCGTACGCCATGGCGTTCAGGAAGGTGGCGGTCGCACTCGAACCCACCACCGAGACGCCGCCGGCGCTGCCCGACACGCTGCAGCCCATCAGCTTCCCCTCGTTCCCTTCTCCGCTCGGCTACCACACGTCGATGGAAGGTCGCGTCGCGCGCGGGTCGTTCGGCACCTCGCCGGTCTCGGTGTGGCTGCGCATGAAGATTCCGCTGCTGGCGGGCGAGAAGCCGTCACCCTTCGTCCGCCTGGTGTGCGCGGCCGACTCGGGCAACGGCGCCGCCCAGGTGGTGGACTTTCAGGCCTTCACCTTCATCAGCGCCGACCTCTCGCTGTCGCTGTTGCGCCGGCCGAAGGGCGAGTGGATCTGCCTCGAGGCCCACACGCTCGCCACGAAGGACGGGGTGGGCTTCACCGACACCCGCCTGTGGGACGAGAAGGGCCCGGTGGGCCGCGGGTGCCAGGGGCTGGTGGTGCGGCCGCGCGCGGCTACTGACTCGCGCTGATCAGCTCCTCGTGGAGCGCGAGGAGATCGACGCGCCGCGAGGGCTTCTCGAGATCCACCAGCGTCACCGCGTCGGCGTACACGCGCGGCGTGCGGTACAGCCAGGCGATGGCCTTCACCTGCGGCGGGCACACGTAGCGGCGCGGCAGGTTCGCGCGCAGCCACGCCCGCACCCGCGGCGCCCGGTGGCTGGGCATCGCCGGGAAGAGGTGGTGCTCGACGTGGTGGCTGAAGCGGAAGTGCAGCCCGTCGAGCCACGCCGGCACGCGCAGGCTCATCGCGTTGTCCACCGGGTTGTTCGACACCGACATCGGCCGCAAGAAGTGGTTGGTGAGGATGTACGACTGCACCAGCGTGTTCGCGAAGAGCAGCGGCACCAGCACGGTGAAGACCGCGAGCCAGCCCGAGAAGAAGGCCAGGGTGAGCCACACCGACGCGCACGCCAGCACCTGCACCAGCGCGAGCGGCCGATTGAATCCATCGAACTCGCGGCGGTGCTTCGCCTGCAGCCACAGCACCACCTGCGCGTGGAGCATGAACGAGTAGCTGAAGAAGAACGCGCTGACCCAGGTGCCCGAGCCCGGCGCGAGCTTGAGGAACTTCGCCGCCGCGGGGTTCTTCAGGTAGCGGCGCACGGTGCCGAAGTTGTCGGGGTCGCGGTCCTGCTCGTTGGTGTGGCCGTGGTGCGCGTTGTTGTGCCAGCGATGCCAGAACGACGGCGGCACGAGGAACGGCCCGAAGCCCAGCCACGCCACCAGCGTGCGCAGCCACTGCGGTCCCCCGAGCGCGCCGTGCAGCACCTCGTGCGCGAGGAAGCCCTGGGCGCCGAAGGTGTGCCCGATGACGAGCGCCACCAGCAGGTTCGCCCACCACGGGAGCCCACCGAAGAGGATGAGCGCGAAGCCACCCCAGATGAGGCCCTGCAGCACGACGAACCACGCGTAGCGCGCGGGCGCAGGGAGAAAGGTGTCGGTGGGCACGGCCTTGCGGATCGACGCGCGCAGCTCGGCTTCGTCGTCACTGCCGAACGTCGGGGGAGCGCTGATCAGTTCGTTCACGCGCGCGCTTTGGCCACGTCACCGCGGGCCCGGCAACGCGTCGCGCGCGCGGCGTGATGAAGCGATGACGAAGCGTCTTCACTCGTGACCGTCGGCTGACAATCGGCGTCAGTTGAGCTCGACCGTCACCGACGTCGAGACGGGAGGCACCAGCTCGGCACCGGTGAGCGTGAGCAGGCGCGCCTCCATCGTCACCGCCGGGCCGCGACAGGTCAGGGGCAACACCAGCTCGAGCCGGCCGGTGCTCACCGTGTTGCGCAGCGTCGTCGGCTGCGGGCACCCGGTGCCGCCCGAGAACGAGAGCTTCACCACCGCGTCGGTGCCGATGCGCACGCCCTCGACGCCCAGCGCGAGGGTGGACCCGTGCGGCAGCGGGTCGGTGAGGTCGAGGAACCGCAGCGCCACCGGCCGCACCTCGTGGAACGAGAAGCCGTCGAGCTGCGCGAGCAGCAGGTCCGCCGCGGTGCCGGTGCGGGTGATGAAGGCGGTGAAGTCCTGGCCGGGGGCGCGCAGCACCTCGAGCGTCTCCCGGGCGCGCACGCCCTGCTGCGCGTTGCCGCGAAGGAAGAGGCGATCTCTGAGCGCGCCCGGCGGGAGCGGCAAGGTGAAGCTCGGCGCGCTCGCGTCGACCAGCACGTCCCACCGGGTGTCGAGGCCGTCGGTGAAGCGCACGCGCAGCGCGCTCACGGCCCGGAGCGGCGTGCCGGTGAAGACGCGCGTGGCGGGGTCGAAGGTGCCGGTGGCGACGAGCGGTGGCGCGGAGAACTCGAGCACCTCACCGAAGGTCCACGCCGAGCGCTGCAGCAGCGCGGTCACACCCGTGCGGCCCTGCTCCGCGTTCCCGTCGAGGCGGTGCTCGGCCAGCAGCACGTAGCGCGCGCCCTCGAGCCCGTGGTGGGCGGGCGCGAGGCGATACAGCAGCTGATCGCCGCGATTCCCGTTGAGCCCGACGCCCAGCGGCACGAACCCACGCCCCGGCACGAGCGCGCCGCCGAGCCCGAAGTTCTCGCCGTCGGAGCTCAAGAGCCCGCGTTGCGTGCCGGTGAACTCGAACGCCAGGGGCAGCTGACGGAAGGGCATGGGCCGCGCCTCGAAGGACGACTCACTCGAGAGATCGAGCACGCCGGCGTCGGTGCGCGTCGGGGGCACGAGCGGGAACTCGACGTCTCGCACCACCGAGGAGCCCATCGAGGACAGCCACGTGAGGTCCGCCGGGAAGCCGCCCACCAGCCTGTCGACCTGGTCTTCGGTCGCGAAGGCGAGCTCGAGCGAAGGCGTCGAGCCGAAGAGGCCCCACGCGGACCGCGCGCCGCAGGCTCCGTCACCGGAGCAGCCGCCGGCCTGCCCGAGGGCCGAGGCGCGGGTCTTCGAGATGGTGCCCACGTCCAGGAGCGTCTCGGTGGACGTCTGCGCCGTGACGACCCTGCCGCCAAGGTTGAGCTCGAGCGGGACCTTGCGCGGCGCGGTCGTGGGGTCGAGCGCGAGGAGATCGCCCGCCGTCGACAGCCCGACCCGCCCGAAGTGCATCTCCCCGGTGGCGGGGATGCTGGTGACCGACATGCTGACGCCGCCGTAGCGATCGAATGGGTTCCGCTCGAGCGCAACGCTCAGCTCACGCACCGTGGGCGCGACGTTCGCGGAGGTGAGGTACGTGAAGTCGGGGTGGAAGATGGACACCGTCATCGGGCCGGAGCTCGAGGTCACGCGCGCGAAGCCCGAGAGGTCGGTCTCGGTGAGCTCGCCCGCGTTGCCGCCCGAGTCCGAGAGCAGCACCTTCGCACCTGAGATGGGTCTGCCGGAGTGCGCGTCGACGACCGCCAGCGCGAGCGTGCCTTCCATCGGGCCGGGCACGACGAGCGCGCGCGCCTGACAGCGCACCGCACCGAAGCTCACCTCGACCGCGGGCTCGAGCTGGGGGCCGGTCGGCGCGCCGGCAGTCAGCTCGACCGACGTGCCGGTGCCTTCGCCGGTGAGCGCGCCGCCGAGCGAGGTCCACGTGCCGGGCACCACCACCGGTTCGCCGTCGGAGCCCCACGCGAGCACCGAGAACACCACGTGCGCGCCCGGTCGCAGCACCGCGACGTCAGGGGTGATGGAGCATCGACTCACCACTTCCGGAGCCGGCGGTGTGACACACGCGCCATTGCGACAGACCTGCGCGCCGCACTCTGCGTCGGCTGAGCACAGCGCCGTGACACACCTGCCCTGATCGCACTGGCAGCCCAACGGGCCGGCGCACTCCTCGATCGCGAGCTCGCCCGAGCGGTCGCAGTCGGCGCGCGTGGCACACCTCGGTACGCAGCGACTGACCGTGTAGTCGCAGAAGAACAGCCCGTCCGTGCCGCAGTCGGTCTCGTCGACGCACTGAGGCCCGGCATCAGGAACGACGCGCACCACGGGAGGGCACGCACCCAACGACACCACCACCACCACCATCGCAAACCTGTTCATAGGACCGCCCCCCGCAGCAAACGTCACGCCATTGGTTCATCACTGCCCGGCGTCGACGCTGATCAACTTCCCCCCGCGCGCGTACTTCCACTCGCCGACCTTCGCGCCCTTCACGTACCGCCCCACCGACATCACCCCGCCGTCGCTCTGCCAGCTCGTCCACAACCCATCGGGCTTGCCGTCGACATACGCGCCCTCGAAGCGCTTCACGCCGTTGCGGTACTCGCCTTCCCACGCGCCGGTCTCGACCCCGCCATCGAACGAGCCGCGCATCATCACCGCGCCGTTGTCGTGGAAGTACTTCCACGCGCCGGTGGGCTTGCCCTCGACCAGCTCACCCTGCTTCTCGATGCCGCCGCTCGGGTGCCAGTAGGTCCACACGCCCATCGGCACGAGCTCGATCTGATCCTCCGGCCGCGCGCGGCACACCAGACAACCGAGCGTGCGCTTCTCACCATCCGCGCTCCACACGCCGGCCATGCGCGTGCACGCCTTCGCCGCGTCGTCCTGGTCCTGACCGCTCACGTACTCGACGTCGCGCCACGCCTCGCCGGTGGACCAGAAGGTCTTCCACGGACCCTCGTTGTTGAGCCCCACCCGCAGACCCGTCTCGGCCGCCTTCCCCGTCGGGTGGTAGTCAGTCCACACGCCGTTGGGCAGGTCGTTCTCCATCGGCCCTTCGCTGCGGAGCTGCTTGCCCCACCGCCAGAACTTCCAGTCGCCGGTGCGCTCGCCGTTGTCGTACGTGCCGGACCAGTCGGGATCTCCGTTGCTGTAGAACGCCTTCCACGCACCGACCGCGCGGCCGCCGTTGTACTGGCCGATGAGCCGTCGCTGCCCGTTGGTGTGGTACCAGGTGTACGGGCCGTCGCGCCGGCAGTTGACGTAGTACTCCTCGATGGTGAGCCGGCCTTCTTCCGAGAAGGTCTTCCACGGGCCGACCGGGCAGCCGTCCTGGTAGATGCCGTCTTCCGCGATCTTCCCGTTCGGGTGGAACGAGCGCCAATCACCCGAGCCGTTGCGGATGGTCGACACGCCGTACACCGAGCCGTCGGGCGCGGACCACGCGTGCTGGCCGATGGGCAACCCGCCCTTGTAGTCCCCTTCGCGCAGCGTCTGGCCGGTGGGGTGGAACTCCTTGAAGTGGCCGCTGAGCCGACCCTTCACGTACTCGCCGCGCGACCGGAGCTTCCCGTTGCCGTCGTAGGTGAACCACGGCCCCTCTTCCTGGAGGTCGACCATGCAGCCCTCGCGGCGCTCCTTGAAGTCGACGATCCACTCGCCGGCGCGCTGCTCACACGCGTCTTGCGCTTCGCCGACGCGACGCCCGGCCTTGAACTCCACTTCGCGCCACTTCTCTCCGCGCGGGAGGTACTCGGTGAAGCGCCCCTCGGCGTAGCCGCGCACGTACGGTCCCTCGAGGTGCTTGAGGCCGGTCTCGCGGTGGTAGGTGATCCACGTGCCGGTCTCGCGGTTGCGCTCGAACGCGCCCTCTCGGTCCTTCTTTCCGTCTTCGGTCCAGAAGACCCACGGCCCTTCCTTGAGCCCGTTGAGCCACGCGCCGCGCTCGGCGATCTGACAGTTCTCGTACCAGCGCTCGTACGGGCCGCTCCGCTTGCCCTTGAGCCACGTCGACTTCTCGACGAGCTGCCCACCGCCGAGCGCGTGCGTCCACTCACCGTCGCGCACGTTGCCGAGCATGCAGCCGGTCCAGCCGTTGGCCTGCGTCCACTTACCGCCGCGCGCGGTGCACTCGGCCTTGTCGGCGGCGAGCGCGGGCACGGCGAACACCAACGTGAAGAGAAGGGTCGCTCTCATGGGCCGAGGAGGTTCTTGAGCGCCTGATCAGCTCCGACGCGCACCGGGCTGCCGTCGAGGCTCTTGAGGTCGCTCTGGGTGAGAGACACGCGAGGCGAGAACGCCGCGCCGTGGAACGCGTCGAGGGCCCTGGTGGCGCCCTCCCCGCTCGCGCACGCGAGCTGCGTACCGGAGTCATCGAGCAGACACACGTCGACCACCTTGTCGTGGCTCGCCACGTTCACCTGAAACGGAGCCTTCGCCTGCACGTCGAGCCGCGGAGAACGGGACAGACGCGACGCGGTGTCCTTCGCGAGCGCGGAGCCGTCGTTCGACATCGTCACCGGCACCGCGAGCCCCAGCACGCGGAACGCGGTCGGCCAGCGCTGCAGCACCTCGCCGAAATCGCCGCGCGCGTCGGTCTTCTTGCCCAGCCGCCACAGCGCGTCGCCGCGGTACGCCATGGTGCGCCAACGCCACAGCGCCTCCCGCTTCGGCAGGTGGTCGAGCGCGGCCGTGGCCAGCAGCACCGCCTTCTCGAGCGAGCCCTCGCGCCACGCCACCTCGCCCTCGAGCGCGTCGAAGTACGCCGTCGCCTCGGGGAACTCGCGATCGGCCTCGCGCGCCCGGCGAATCGACGCGCGCATCACGCCGGCGCCGACCACGTCGATGAGATCTCCGGTGCGCCACGCCGCCCAATCGGACACCTCGCCCAGCACCGGCCGCGTCATCAACAGCAGCCGGTCGTCGCCCGACAACAACTGCACCAGCCCGCGCCGCACCTCCCACCGCCGCGCCACCACCGCCGAGAGCTCGGCCGCCACCACCGCCGGGCCCGAGGGGAGCTCGGCGTACGCGGCTTGTTCCTGCAGCTGCCGCACGCGTCCGTCGAGCGCGTAGGCGTAGCGCAGCGTGCGGCTCAGGCGCTCGACCTCCGGTGAGCTGCTCGACGCGCCCATGCGCTGCTGCTGGCCGTAGAGCTCGGCGGCGCGCTTGACCGCTTCTTCCTGCAAGCCGACCGCGTCGAGGAGATCGACCAACACCCCGCGCCGCACGAGCGCGAAGTGTGGCCGGTAGCGCTTCTCGATGTACGCGGTGCGCGACGACTCGAGCGCCGCGACCGCCTGCTGAAACTGCCCCATGAGGATCGCGAAGCTGGCGATCTGGTTGTCCACCGGGTCGATGCAGTCCTTCAGCTTGCGCGCCTTCGCCGAGAGCTCTTCGGCTTGATCGAGCCGGAAGCGGGTGAAGGCCGCGCTCGCCGCGTTGCGCACGATGGTGCAGTTCTTCCCCTGGGTGGCGTCGACGCCCTTGATCGCCCAGTCGTACGAGCCGACGCGATCGCGCTCTTCGAAGGCGATGCTCAGCAGGCCGTTGTAGCCGTCGGCGCGATCTCCGGGGTCTTCACCCGCCACCAGCTTCTCGGCGATGACGCGCGCCTCGGCGCCGTGGCCCGACTTGAAGAGCGGCCAGATGCGCAGGTACGCGGGCGGCGGGCCGTACTTGTCTTCGTAGACATCGAGCACCGCCAGCGCCTCTTCGTTGCGGTTCATCTCGGCGAGGATGGAGTGCTCCTCGAGCAGCAGCTTGATGCCCCACTCGCGGTCGGCGTCGTCGAGGAGCTGCTCGGCCCGGCGCACCCAGCTCAACGCGCGCGCGTGGTTGCCTTCTTCGTCGTGGTGCACCCGCGCCATCGCCCAGGTCGCGGGGAAGGAGGTGGGGTTCTTGGTGAGGAGCTTCTCGGCGAGGTCGCGCGCTTTGATGAAGTGCTGCTTGTCGACTTCGTCGAGCAGCGCGCGTTCTTCAGGGGTGAAGGCGGCTTCGAAGGTGGTTGCGTGGGTGGGTGAGGCCAGGAACACGGCGAGGAGGAGGATGCAGCCCCTCACCCCGACCCTCTCCCCGCTGCGCAGGGAGAGGGAGGTCATGGGGCACCGAGGGTGGAACGGGAGAGCTTCTCGATCGGCCCGCGCAGCGCGTCTTTGATCAACAGCTCGGCCTGCACGCCGGGCATCAACTCCATGCGGTGCGCGAAGAGCGGGAACGCGAGCGCCTCGATGTCGTCGGAGCTCACGTAGTCGCGACCCTTGAGCAACGCGCGCGTCTGCAGCGCCGGAATCGCCTGCACCAGCGAGCGGGTGGACACGCCCTGCCGCGTGCGCTTCGTGTCGCGCAGCGCCGTCGCGATGTCGACCAGGCACTGCTGCACCGTCTGCGACACCGCCACCTGCTCCCGCAACAGCGCGCGGCCCTGCACCACTTCCTGGCGGTGCACCTGCGGCAGCTCCATCACCTGGCGCGGCTGGCCCCAGGTCTTGAGCACCTGCAGCTCGGACACCGGGTCGATGTGCTTCATCGTCAGCTTGAACAAGAAGCGGTCCAACTGCGCGAGCGGCAGCGGGTAGGTGCCCACCGAGTCGAGCGGGTTCTGCGTCGCCATCACGAAGAACAGCTCGCCCAGCCGGTGGCTCACGTTGTCCACGGTGACCTGCTTCTCGGCCATCGCCTCGAGCAGCGCCGACTGCACCTTGGGCGAGGTGCGGTTGATCTCGTCGACCAGCAGCACCGACGCGAAGACCGGCCCGCGGCGGAAGGTGAAGCCGTTGGTCGCGGTGTCGAAGATGGTGACGCCGGTGATGTCGCTGGGCAGCAGGTCGGGCGTGAACTGCACGCGGCGGAAGGTGGCGATGCCGTTGGCGTCGGCGCCCTCGTCGTAGAAGGCGTGGCCGAGCGCCTTGGCGAGCGTGGTCTTGCCCGAGCCGGGGTAGTCCTCGAGCAGCACGTGGCCGTCGGCGAACAACGAGATGAGGACCAGCTCAATGATGTCGTCGCGGCCGATGACGTCGTGGCGCATGCGGTCGCGGAGGCGAGCGGCGACGGCGCGAACTTCATCGAGGGTGCTCAAGGGATTCATGGGCTCTTTCGTCATCATCGGGTGAACCACCAGCCGACGGGGTTGAACGTCGCGCCCACGCGGGCGAGGAAAGGAACGTTGCGGCGCAGCTCGTCACGCGTCGCGCGCGCCAGGGCAGCCACGCGGGCCTGCGCGGCCGGGTCGTCGTGGCCGAGCGCGAGGCGCAGGTGCACCGAGGTCAGCTCGACGAAGCTGGGCGCCTTCGCGGCGAGGCGTTGCGCGTGGCGTTCGCGGCTCTCACCGCGCTCGCGCATCAGCCCGAGGTCAGACAGGCGATCGAGCACGCCGCGGTACACCACGCGATGCGACCCACCGCGCACGCGCCGGTAGAGCTTCACCACGAAGGCCGCCACCAGCGCGCCGCTGATCAACGCCACGCTGATCAGCCCCAGCAGCTCCCAGGGAATGACGAAGGGCTTGTCGTCGCCGAGCGTGTTGGGCGGTTCCTTGCGCGCCAGCTCACCGAGCGCGGCCTCGAGGTCTTGATCGACGTGCTGCGACGGCGGCTCGTCGGACTGCTCGGGCGCGATGTCGAAGGTCACCCAACCGACGCCGTCGAGGTACAGCTCGGGCCACGCGTGCGCCTCGTGGGCGAAGATGAGCACCGCCGAGCCCGCACCACGCTGCTGGGTCTGCACGCCGTAGCCGATGGCCACCCGCGCGGGGATGCCCTGACTGCGCAGCAGGAACACCGCGGCGTGCGCGAAGTGGACGCAGTAGCCGTGCAGGTCTCCGAAGAGGAACTGCGCGACCGGGTCGTCGCCCTCGAGCGTCTTCTCCTTGAGCGAATAGAAGCCCTGCTTCTCGAGGTACTGCTTGATGGCCAGCGCCTTCACCACGTCGTCGCCGACGAAGCGCGGGTCGACGTCGCGCACCAGCCGCTCCGACAGCTCGAGGTAGCGGGGATCGTTCGGGACCTCGGTGTAGTGCGCGCGCTGCGCTTCCGACCAATCGGCGGGCGTCGCGCTGCGGCCGAGCATGCGCTCCACCGGGCGGATGAGGAACAGCGAGTCGACGTCGTAGGCGGCCACGAAGCGCCGCGGGTTCGGGTTGGGGAGCGGCGTCAGCTCCTCGGGGAAGCCCACGCCGAACAGCTGCGCGTGGTCCACCAGCAGGTACATCGAGGTGTGCAGCCGGCGGTGGAAGGCCTCGACCTGCGGCGTCTTCACCTTCACCGACGAGCCCGCGGGGAAGCGCGTCGGCACGTCGGTGTCGAACTGGCCCGACGGGTCTTCCACCAGGCGGTCACCCACCAACTTCGAGCGCACCGCCTGCCGGAAGTAGAGCGCGTCGGAGTCGGGCAGGTCGTCATGCAGCACCGCCACCGCGATCGGCTCGGGCGGCTTGCTGCTGCTGCTCGAGTTCTTGTCCTTGTCCTTGTTCTTGTCGTCCTGGTCGCCGCGAACGCCGAGCTCGTCTTCCCTGGGCACCTCGAGGCGCGGCTGATTGCCCAGCAGCAGCACCAGCAGCCCGCCGGCCAGCAACAGCACCATCGCCAGCAGCTTGCGTGACCGCCGCGCGCGCAGCAGCAGCAGCGCCGAAAACGCCATCGCCGTCACGCCGAGCACCGAGAGCACCGGCTCGGGCTCGATGCCGTGCGACCACGCCCAGTCGCTGAGCCACCGCGGCTGGTGAATGCGCATGTGGCGGTGATCCGCGAAGGCGTGCGCCACGGCGCCGACGACCACCGCCAGCTCGAGCACCGAGAAGGCGTGCCAGCGCGACGAGAGCAGCCGCAGCGTGAGGAACAGCCCGAACGCGGTGAGCCCCAGCACCAGCGCGTCGGCGCTCATCAACGTGAGCCACGGCGGCAGGAAGCTCGCGAACGACGAGAGCAGCCCCGAGAAGACCTGCCCCACCACCGCGCAGCCGACGCCCACCAGCAACCAGCTCCCGATGCGCAGCTTCGCGTCTTCGAGGCGGTGCGCGAGGAGGAAGGCGGCCAGCGTGCCGAGCACCGCGGCGGTCAACCCCGGCGGCGTGGCCAGCGACCAGAGATAGAGGACGACCGCCCCCGAGAGGAGCGCCGCCTTGAGCAACACGATGGCGCGCGAGTCCTTCACAGCACCTGCCCCGAGCCACGATGCAGCACCCGCACCGGCAACCCATCGGCCTCGAGCGCCTGGCGCAGCTTGCCCAGCGCCGGCCGCGCCGAGTCGAGCGTCGCTTCGGGCTGAAAGAGGAACGACTGCAGCTTGTTGGCGGGCGGCGGCGCTTCACCGGCTTCGTCGACGCCGATGATGACCGTCGCGTCGAGCCCGTGTCTGCGCACGAAGCCGACCAGCTTCTCGCGCCACGGCCCGTCGACGGGGGGCGCGAAGACGAGACACGACGTGAGCCGCGCGGGATCCATCTGCGAGGCCAGCGCATCGAGCGACTCGGCGCCGTGGTCTCGCTGCGCGCGCGAATCGACGAGCTGCTCGAGCGCATCGCGGGGAGACCTCGCCGGAGCCGTCGCGCCGTCGGCAGAGAAGAGGAGATCCGCGCCGAGCAGGCCCGCCTCCACATACAGCCGCGCCGCGCCCGCGCTCGCTTCGTCATCAGGCCCCGCGACGAAGAAGGCCACGCTCACCGGGCCGGGCGCCAACGCACGCTCGGGCATGCGCACCAGCAGCTTCCGCGTGCGCGCGTAGACCTTCCACAACACGTGGCGCATCGAGTCACCGTGCGCGTACTGGCGCATCTCGACGAGATCTCCTTCGGCGCGGCCCGCGGGGTTCGCGAGGGTCTCGCCTTGCGCGCGGCCGGCCACCAACTGCGCGCTCTGCTTCGCGGCGACCGGCGTGATGCGCAGCGGCGCCTGCCAGGTGACGTCGAAGCTCAGGCGGGTCAGCCCGAAGACGTCTTCCACCGTGAAGCGGCGCGTGACGTGCGTGAAGCGGCCGCGCTCTTTGGCGAGCACGACCTCCGACAAGAGGTGCTCGACGTGCTCGAGCGAGACCTCGATGCCCTCGGGCTCGACCCAGGCGAGCGAGACGTCGAGCACCAGCCAGCGGTGCAGCGCGGGGAAGCGGAAGCCGGTCCCACTCGAACGGGTGGTCTCGAGCGTCTCAGGGAGCCCCGCGTCGAGCTTCGTCACCTGCCGACGCAGCGAGAGCGTGCCCAGCGTCACCAGCAGCGTGCAGGCCGCGACGAGCAACATCGCCACCAGCCCCGCAGGGTAGAGGAGGAAATCGGCTTCCTTCGAGCTGAAGACGAAGACCACCGCGAGCGCGACCGCCAGCAGCAGCACCGCGCCGACCCGGAGGGGAAATACGCGGCGCAATCGCCCGAAGAGCCGCCTCATCACGGGGCTGTCTAACATGCATCTCCCCGCACAAGTTCCCGGTGATTCGGGCGAGGCGTGAGACCTGGCGGGGCGCAGGTATCCTTCGCCGCATGGGAATGCCCGCCGCGGTGGCTGGAGGATCGGTGCGGGGGTGATGACCGTGCCGCTGATGATCCTCGCGTCGCTCTTCCCTGGCGGGCTCAGCGCCCTGCGCTGCGAATCGAAGCGGGTGTCGATCGCGGTACGCGGAGGTCCACCCGTACACGCGCACCGCAAACCCGGCGGCGTGTGCAGGTCGCGCAGCGCTGAGCGCTACTGAACGACGACCTGTCCCTGGGCCACGCTTCGGCTGACCGAGAACCGCACCTCGTACCCGTTCGCGTCGAAGGTGGCCTCGCGGCCGAGCTGAACGCTGAAGCTGGGGTTGGAGCCGCGAACTGGCCCCGACTGTGCGACGAGCAGCGACAGCACGTCGGTGCCGATGGTGGTGCTGCCGCTGGCCGCCGGCGCCACGCACTGGATGACCGCGGCCTCTTCGGTGCTGCCCGAGGAGATGATCACCAGGATGGTGTCGCCGTCCGAGCCGGTCCAGGAGACCGTCAAGGGGCGCGCGCGGTCGACGACGCCGCAGTCCGTGCCCACGCAGTGCGGGCTGATCAGCGTGGCGTACCCGGGCGCCACGACGCCGGGGCTCGAGAAGGGCGAGACCGTCGCGCCCGACACCGCGAAGTGAAGCCGCTCGCCGCCCTGGAAGAGCGGCTCGGGGAACCCCGCGCCGTAGGTGAGCGTCGGGGTTGGGCTCAGGACGACTCCACCGTCGACCGAGGTGTTGAAGAGCGTCAGGTCGCCGGCCGAGACCCAGTGCGAGCCGGCGTCAGCCGCGACGCCCGCATCAGGCTGACAGCGGGTGAGCAGGCACGCGCTCATCGTGGTGGTGGTGCAGGCCCAGTTCCCATTGCCGGGGAGCGTGCGCCCCGAGGAGAAGCCAGCGCTCACCACGCCGTAGTACCAGACGCCTGCGTCGGTGCGTGCCTCGCTCTGGAGGAGCGTGACGTAGCCGCGCCCAGCGGGGACGCCTGCGTCGGTCGCCGCACCGCCGCCGGTCGCGTCGCCACCGCCGCCGCCGCCGCCGCCACCAGTCGAGCCACCACCGCCAGTCGAGCCACCGCCGCCCGTCGAGACCGTCCCGCCGCCTCCGCCCACGCACTGCGATGACTCACAGGGTGCAGCGCTGCACGCCAGCATCCCCATCGCCAACCCCGTCACCATCACGAACTCACGCACGCCGCGACTCTACCAGCGCGTGGTCTCGTTCGCGCCCTGCCTGAGCATCACCAACCGCTGCTCCGCGTCTCTCATGCGCTTCGGCTCCATCAATCGCCGCGCGCGGAACAGCAGGTTGTGCGGCGTCACCGTCGGCGCGACGAACGGCACCACCGTCGTCTCCCAGCCCGCGGCCTCGAGGCGCAGCGTGCGCTCGGCGTCGATGATCGACTGTACGAACTTCTTCTGCACCTCCGCGTGGCGCGGCAGCCCGAGGCGCTCCACCTGAGCCTGCGCCGTCGACCACGCCGGCACCTTCGCCGAGTAGCAGCACGGCACCAGCAGCACCCACTTCGCGCCGTTTGCCACCGCCGCGTCGATGACCGCGTCCGACGCCTCGCCGCACGCGTGGAGCGCGGTCACCACGTGCGGCTCCGTCGGCCACACCGCGCGATCCGAGACGTCGCCGTGCACCAGCGAGATGTCGGCGGGCCGGGTCAGCTTCGTCATCGCGTGGCGCACGTCGGCCAGCCGCTTCTCGTTGCGCTCGATGACCACCAGCTTCTCGAAGCCCAGCAGCTCGACGGCCAACAGCCCGAGGTACGACTTGCCCGCGGCGACGTCGACCAGCGTGCCCTCGCGGCTGACACGCGACAGTTCCTCGAGGAGCGCGGCCACCTCGACCGCCTTCTTCAGGTCTTCCCGGCGCAGCCCGGTGCCCGGCGCGTCGATGAACATCGCCTGGAGCTTTCGCTCGATGTCGGCCGGGCTGATCAGAGGCGCGGGGTCTACCAGAGGGCAGTAAGGTGTCGCGCATGTTGTCGCTCGTCGTCTCGATGTGGATCGCAGCCGTGCCCCCGCTGGCGTCACTCGACTTCACGGGCGTGCAGCTCAAGCCCGAGGTCGCCTCGTTCTGCAGTGAGCACCTCGCGCAGCAGCTCGTCGCGCAGGGGCTGCAGGTGACCACCAGCCGGCAGATCGCCACGCTGCTGGGTGTCGAGCGCCAGAAGCAGCTCCTCGGGTGCGGCGGAGAAGGCGAGAGCTGCATGGCGGAGATCGCCTCGGCCCTCGGCGCGCCAGCCGTCATCGTGGGGGAGATCGCGAAGCTCGGCACCTCGATCCAGGTCAACGTGCGCGTGGTGAAGGCGAGCAACAACGCGATCATCGCCACCTTCAGCCGCATGGTCGGAGGTGAAGAGGCGTTGCCCTCCACGCTCGACACCGCGGCCCGCGACCTCGCGTCTCAGTTGAGAGACCACTTCGATCCGCCGGTGAAGCGCACGTGGCCGCTGGTGCCCACCGTCATCGCGAGTGTGCTCGCGGCGGGCGGCGGTGTCTCGCTCGGCTTCGCGTGGGATGCGCACCAGCAGTTGATCAGCGGCGCGCCAGCGTCCTTCGCCGACGGTCAGGCAGTGGCCTCGCGCGGAGAGCTGACGCGCGGCCTGGCGGTCGGCGCCTTCATCGCCGCGGGCGTCTCGCTCGCCTTCGCCACCGTCTGGTACTTCGTCTTCGGCGCCGACCACGCGAGCCCGCTCACGCCGGACAAGAGCGTCGACGTGCGCTCGTGGTTCCTGCTCGGAGGTCGCCCGTGAAGCGCGCACTGCTCGTCACGCTGGCCCTCGCCTCGGGGTGCTGGAACTTCCAGACCGACCTCTCGACCTGCGCCGACGCGGGCGGTTGTCGCAGCGACGTGGCCACCGACGGAGGAACGCGCAGCGACGCCGGCGTCACCGTCAGCCGCTTCAAGACGCGCAGCGGCTGGTCGTGGGAATACCCGCTGCCCGCCGGTGGGGCGCTGCCCGGCATTCTGCCCATCGACGAGAACGAGCTGTGGGCCTCGGGCACCGATGGCGTGCTGCTCCACTTCGTCGACGGCGGCTGGAACGTCGCGCACGTCGAGAGCGAGCGCCCGACCGACGAGGCGTTGCTCAACGCGTGCCTCTTGCCGCTGCCCGACGGCGGCGTGTTCCTGATGAACAGCGACACGTACTTCCTCGGCGCGCTGCCGCAGCCGACGCTCTTCGTGAAGCCGTCGACCTTGAACCTCTCGGCCTGCGCGGTGCGCACCGATGGGCTGATCTTCGTGGGCGGGCAACAACAGGGCGCCTCGCTGTGCCCCGACGTCTCGGCGGCGGTGTACGAGCTGCGCGACACCGCGCTCGAGCTGAAGCTCTGCGACACCCGCGGAGATCAATACGTGCGCGCCATCGACCCGGAGTACGGGCGCGCCTTCGTGTCGGGCAACGTCGACGGTCAGCCCGAAGCGCACTTCCTCTCGCGCGACCCGGCGATGTGGGCGATGGGGCCCTCGTTCGACGACGCGGGCGCCTACCCCGGCGGCGCGCTGGTCGGCGTGAGCGACTCGAAGACCTGGGTGTTCGGCGCCTACGGAGACGCGTACGAGTTCGACGTCCTCTCGTCCCAGCCGCCGACGCGCCTGACGACGACCCTCGCCACCTCGTGGGACACCGGCCTGCGGCTGTCTCCCAACGAGGTGCTGGTGGCAGGCACCGACGGCATCGTGCGGTGCACGGTGGCCACGCGGCAGTGCGTCACCGAGCTGGCGAAGCGGCTGCCCAACGCCGCCCTCGCCCGCCGAGGAGACGTGGTGCTCGCGTCTTCGGGCGTGGGCGCGCTGTACCGGCGTGACGCCATGGGCCGGTGGACGCAGCTCCTCACGGGGGCCGAAGCCCAGCACGACGTGACGCGCAGCGCTGACGGCTCGATGTGGACGCTCAGCGACGACGGCGTCATCTCGCACAGCGATGGCGCGGGGTGGACCACTACGAACGTGCCGGGGCCCGCGCGCGCGCTGCTCGGCGTCACCGCGCTCGACGACGGTCGCGTGCTGGTGGTGGGCGCCGACGCACTGCTGCGGGGGCCGACGTGGGCGAGCACCAACTTCGTGCGCCTCGATGGTGGTGGAGAAGGCCCGCTCACCTCGACTGACGGCCGCGACTTCTTCGCCGTCTCAGGTCACGCGCCCAACCAGGTCTGGGCCGTCGGCGCGCACACGCTCGCGGTGTGGACCGGCACCCGCTTCGAAGAGCGCGCGATGCCCCGCGACGCGATCCTCCGCGACGTGTGGGTCTCTTCGACCGGCACCGCGTGGGCGGTCGGCGACGGAGCGGTGTTCTTCTACGACGGCTCGCGCTGGACCGACGTGCTCGGCCCCACCATGCGCACCGTGAAGTCGATCGCCGGCGTCGGGCCGGAGGAGATCTACGCGGTCGACGGCACCGCCGACGTGCTCCACCTCACCGCCGACGGGGGACTGACGCGCGAGTCACTGGGCCAGGGCCAGGAGTTCACCGCCATCGCCGTGCGCCCGCTCGACGACGGCGGCCTCGCCCTCTACGCCGCCGACCGCGAGCGCATCGTGGGGCGCGACAGTCGAGGGCAGGATCTCCGCCTGCCGCTGTTCGGCAACGGGGCGGTGCGCCGACTGCGCGTCTTCGATGGAAAGCTGTGGGCCGCCGGCTACGACGTGAACGGGCCGGGATTCCTGCTGTCCATCGACGCGCCCTGAACAACCTCCGAGGGAGCCAGGAGCGACCTGCTACACCTCGCGCATGGACGAGGCGGTCTTTGGCTTTGGACTCTGTTGCACCGCGGTGCCGACCATCGCGGCCGTCGTCATCGCGTGGCGAGCCCTCTCGCGCGCGGAAGAGGCGGTGAAGAAGGCCGAGATGGCCACCTTCCGCCTCGAGGTGTTGCAGAAGCAGCTCGGTGCGCTGCGGGCCGCGCCGCCGCCGTCCATGGTCGCGCCGCGGACGGAAGCGCTACGGACCGAAGCAGTGTCGGCCGCAGCAGCATCGACCGCAGGAGCATCGACCGCAGGAGCATCGACCGCAGGAGCGTCAACCGCAGCAGCGTCAACCGCAGGAGCGTCAACCGCAGCAGCGTCAACCGCAGCAGCGTCAACCGCAGCAGCGTCAACCGCAGCAGCGTCAACCGCAGCAGCGTCAACCGCGGCAGCGTCAACCGCAGCAGCATCGACCACAGAAGCACCGACCGCGGAAGCCTCGACCGAAGCAGCCTCGACCGAAGCAGCCTCGACCGAAGCAGCCTCGACCGAAGCAGCGCCTCCAGCGTCGCCTCCCGTCGCGAGCCCGCCCGCGCAGCCCTTCGAGTGGGAGAAGTGGATCGGCGTGCGCGGCGCCGCGGTGTTGGGCGGCATCGTGTTCGCGATGGCCGGCCTGTACCTCTTCAAGTACTCCATCGCGCAGGGGTGGATCTCTCCGAGCATTCGCGTGATGGGCGCGGTGCTGGCGGGCCTCAGCGGGCTCATCGCGTCGCAGCGGCTGCGCTCGAAGTACGAGGTCACCGGTCAAGCGCTCGGAGGCGGTGGCGTGGTGGTGCTCTACGCCGCCACGTGGGCCGCGCGCGCTCTCTACGATCTGATCGGCATCCCGCTGGCGTTCGTGCTGATGGTGTTGATCACCGCGGTCGCCGGCGTGCTGGCGGTGAAGCAGAACAACCGGCTCGCGGCGTACCTCGGCCTGGTGGGCGGCTTCGCGACGCCGCTGATGCTCTCGACGGGCCAGAACGCACCCGGCGCGCTGTTCACCTACGTCTTCCTGCTCGACCTCGCGGTGCTCGGCGTGGCGTGGAAGCAGCGGTGGAAGAGCATGGCCGGCCTCGCCCTCGGCGCGACGCTGCTGCTCGAGTTCGGCTGGGTCTTCACCCGCATGGAGCCGCACCAGGTGTGGATCGCCTTCGTGGTGATGGCGGTCTTCGTGCTGCTCTTCACCGGCTTCTCGCTGCGCTTCGCCGACGACGGGCCTCCGACGCCCGCCACGCGCGCGCTGCAGGGCCTCGCGCTGCTGACGCCGACGGTGGTGCTGCTCTACTTCGCCAGCAGCACCACGCTCGCCGTGCCACTCGCGCCGACCGCCGGCTTCCTCGCCGTGCTGCTGCTGGGCGTGGGCTTCATCCACCGCAAGACGCCGAAGGGCGAAGAGTCGCTGCTCACCCTCGCGGTCACCGCGGTGCTGCTGGTGCTGGCGATCGCCGCCACCTCGCGCGCCGAGGCCGAGCTGCTGAGCGTCACCTTCCTGCTGGTGCACCTCGGCCTCGCGGCGGTGGCGGTCGTCAACGTCGAGTGGCCGCAGCCCGAAGCGCAGCGGAGCGCGCCGTTGACCTCGGCGCGCTGGCTGCTGGCGGGCGTGATGGGCGTGCTGCTGCTCGCGGCGGTGCGCTGCCCGACCGACACGTCACACCTCACCTTCTCCATCGGCTTCGCGGTGGTGACGCTGCTGTTCACCTTCGCCTCCCGCAAGGACCACAGCGTGCCCTGGCAGCTCGGCAGCGGCGTGGCGCCGGCGGTGGCCTTCGCCATCGATCTGATTAACGTCTCCACGCGCAGCCACGTGGTGCTCGACGCGCCGGCCTCGGAAGATCCGGTGCTGACGCTCGGGCCGTCGCTGGTGCTGGGGCTGACGCTGCTCGCCGCCACCTTCCTCGCGCGCGTCGAGCGGGTGCTGGTGTCGTTCGTCATCGCCACCCTCGCGCTGGCGCTCTTCGCCACCTCGTCGCTGCCCACGCAGCCGCTGCAGGTGCTGGTCGCGCTGTCGCTGCTGCTCACCCTGGGAGTGGTGGGCTCGATTCGCGGCGCGCTGCGTGGCCCGGCCTTCGCGGCGGTGCTGCTCTTCGGCCTGCGGCTGCTGGTGCCGCTGCGGGTGGGTGAAGACGACGCGATGCCGTGGGCGCTGCTCTTCGCCGTCTCGCTCGGCGCGGCGCTGCTGGTGCACGCCCTGTTGTTCTTCGCGGGCCCGCGCTTCCACGAGAAGCCGATGGGACCGGTGACGCTCGCGGTGACGTTGCCCGCGGTGTTCCCCGGCGCGTTGCTGTTCTGGCAACACGCGTTCGGGCGCTCGATGCAGGGGCTGCTCCCGGTGGGGCTGGCGGTGGTGGCGCTGGGCACTGCGCTGCAGGCGCGCCGGGTGCTGGGCTCGCGCGTGGTGATGTGGCTGCTGGCCGCCGCGTGCACGTTGATCGCCATCGCGGTGCCGCTGCAGCTCGAGAACCAGTGGGTCACCATCTCGTGGGCGGTGATGGCGGTCGGCTACCTCGGGCTGTGGCGCCGCTTCGACTCGCCGGGCCTCAAGTGGCTCGCGCTGACGCTGCTGAGCTTCGTGAGCATGCGCCTGCTGCTCAACCCCGCGGTGCTCGACTACCAGCGCACCAGCGGCGTGCTGTTCTTCAACTGGCTCACGTACACGTACCTCGTGCCGGCGGCGTGCCTGGTGGCGGCGGCGTGGCTGCTGGCCGAAGACGAAGTGAAGCGCGCGCGCGGGTGGGAAGCGTCGCTCTACGCAGCGAAGGTGCCGCTGGGCGCGTCGAGCTCGGCCATCGGCGCGGCGCTGGTGGTCTTCGCGTGGGTCACCTTGAGCGTGTTCGACTTCTTCGCGCCCTCGTCCGAGCTGACGGTGACGTTCGATCGCCTGCCCGCCCGCGACCTGGCGCTCTCGCTGAGCTGGATCCTCTACTCCGTCGCGCTGCTGGCCATCGGCATGTGGCGCCGCTCGCGCGCGCTGCGGTGGATGAGCCTCGTCTTCCTGCTCGCGAGCATCGGCAAGGTCTTCCTCTACGACCTCGGCGAGCTCAAAGACCTCTACCGCGTGGCCTCGCTGATGGGCCTGGCGGTGTCGTTGATCCTCATCTCGCTGGCGTACCAGCGCTTCGTCTTCCGCTCCCAGGACCCGAAATGATCTCCCTCCTCTCGTTGCTGGTGCTCTCGCAGTCACCCGAGCCGCTGCGCGCGTTGTTCTCGCAGCAGGCAGAGGTCTCGCTGGTCGGGGACGTGGGCGAGTGGGCGCGCCTGCCGCTGCCCGAAGAGGTGCTGACCCGCGTCGACCGCGATCTCGCCGACGTGCGGCTGGTCGACGCCGACGGGCGCCTGGTGCCCTTCGTGGTGCAGCGCGAGCGGCCCCTCGACCCCGAGCGGCGCGTGCAGTTGGTGCAGCTCTCGGCCACGCGCAAGGAGACGCCCGCCGGCCCCGGCACCCCCAACCTCTTCGAGGAGCGCGCGGTGTTCTCCCTGCCCGGCGACCGCGCCCGCACGCCGCGGCTGGAGTTCTCGACGTCGCAGCCACGCTTCGTGCGCCGCGTGAAGATCGACGCCCTCACCGAGCGCGGTGACGTGGCCGGCCACCTCGAGACCACCCTCTTCCGCATCGCGCAGGCCGAGCGGCTCGAGGTGTGGCTGCCCGCGCTCGCCGGCGACGTCACGCGCCTCGACGTCACGCTCACCGGGCAAGACGACGGCTTCCTCGCGCCCGTGGCGTGGGCCACCTTCGCCGAGCGCGGCCCGCCGCCCACCACCCTCGAGTGGCCGGTGACCGCCGCGCCGGTGAGCGAAGCGCGAGGCACGGTGTTCCGCTTCGAGCGGCCGCGCGGGCTGGTGCCGATGCGCCTCTCGGTGAAGACCAGCACGCCGTGGTTCGACCGCCAGGTGACGGTGCGCAGCGCGCGCGCGAAGCTGGCCGAGGGCCGGGTGTTCCGCCAGAACGGGCGCTACCCCATCGAGCGTCTCGAGCTCCCCCTGGGCACCGTCGACGACGAGCAGCTCGAGGTGCGGCTCGACGATGAAGACAGCCCGCCGCTCGAACAGCTCCAGCTCGCCTTCGTCATCGAGCAGCCGGAGCTCGTCTTCACCGTGCCCGCCGCGCAGCCCCTGACGCTGTACTTCGGCGGCCACCGCACGCACCGCGCGCGCTTCGACACCAGCGACACCGACGTGCGCCTGCCCTTCGACCTCGAGGCCTCGACGCTGCGCGCGCCGAAGCCCAACCCCGACTTCGTGCCCGCCTCGCCGCTGAGCGCCTTCCGCAAGCCGGGCGCGCCGGTGACGCCGTCCGACTTCGCGCACCAGGCGTGGGTGCGCGGGGTGGGCGCCGACGAGGTGACGAGCCTCACCTTCGACGCCACGCACGCGCAGACGATGAGCGCCGACTTCCACGACCTCCGCCTCGTCGACGCGCAGGGCCTGCAGTGGCCGTACGTGCTGCGCGAGCGCACCGCGACGCTGCCGGTGCGCACCACGCCCGCGCGGGTCGCGCCGGCCGCCACCTCGGCGTGGACCTTCACCCTCGCCGGCCGCGTCACCTCGCTGGTGCTGGTGCCGCCCACGCGCACCACCTACTTCTCGCGCAGCGCGACGGTGCGCTTCGAGCGTGAAGGGCAGAAGCCGCGGGTGGTGTGGTCGGGCTGGCTGACGTTCAACCTCGACGACCGCGGGGCCGAGACCTCGCTCATCATGCCGCTCGACGGCGTGGCGCGCGGCGAGGGCACGTACACCCTCGAGCTGTTCGACGAGGGCGACGCGCCGCTGAGCGACGTCACGCTGGAGGCGACGGTGAAGGTGCCGCAGCTCACCGCGGTGCTGGCGCCCGGCGACTACCGCGCGTTGTGGGGCGCGGCGGGGGTGAAGGGCCCGCGCTACGACCTCGAGCGCCTGGCCGACGTGCTGCTCGAGCTGCGCAGCACCCCGCGCGAGCTGAGCGCGCCCGAGGCGAACGCGGCCTTCGTGGCGCCCACCCTGCTCGAGCGCACCGGAGGCGCGACGCGCTGGCTCTTCTGGGCGGTGCTCGGGCTGGCGGTGGTGGTGCTCGGCGCGATGACGGTGCGCATCGCGCGCAGCGAGACCCCGCCCCCTGCGGGCGGGGCCTGACGACGACTCAGAACAGGAACTCGCCGCCCTGCGCGCGCACCGCGGTGACGCCCGCGAGGTTGACGATGTCCTGCACGCTGGCGTTGTTCTGCAGCACGTTCACCGCCTGGTTCATGCCCAGGAGGATGGGCCCGATGACCTCGGCCCCGCCGAAGCGCCACAGCAGCTTGTACGAGGTGTTGGCCGCGTCGAGCGAGGGGAAGATGAGTACGTTCGCGTCGCCGGTGAGGCGGGTGAAGGGGAAGCGGCTCTGCCGTTCCTCGGCGACCAGCGCGGCGTCGACCTGCATCTCGCCGTCCATCTCGAGGTCCGGGCGCCGCTTGCGCGCCAGCTCCATCGCCTCGCGCATGCGGGCCGGGCCGGGGCCCCCCGACGCCGAGCCGAAGTTCGAGTACGAGAGGAAGGCGATGCGCGGCACCACGTCGAAGCTGCGCGCCAGGTCGGCGGTGGCGAGCGCGATGTCGGCCAGGTACTCCGGCGAAGGCACGGGGTTCATCGTGCAGTCGGCGAAGAACTTGAACTCGTTGCGCTGCACCATGATGTACACGCCGCCGGCGCGCCGGCCCTCGCGGGTGCCGATGACCTCGAGCAGCGGGCGCACCGCCTCGGGGTAGCTCTGGGTGAGGCCGGTGACGAAGCCGTCGGCCCCGCCGGTCTTCACCAGCATCGAGCCGAAGTAGTTGCGACGGCCGAGGTCGGCCTCGGCGCGCTCGAGCGACACGCCGTGCCGCTGCTTCATCACGAAGTACTCGCGCACGAAGCGCTCGCGGTCGGGCGAGCGGCGCGGGTCGAGGATGGTGACGCCCTTGAGCTCGTCTTCGAGCCGCGTCTCGGCGATGGCGCGGGTGATGGCGCTCGCGTCGCCGAGGAGAATGGGCTCGCACACGCCCTCTTCACGGAGAATGCGGGCGGCCTGCAGCACGCGCGGGTGCTCGCCGTCGTTGAGCGCGATGCGCTGCGGCTTGCTCTTGGCGCGCGCGAAGACGGTCGACATCACCTGGTAGCTGCGCGACTGCATGCGGTGCAGCTTCTCGCGGTACTCGGCGAGGTCGACCGGCACGCGGGCCACGCCGGTCTCCATCGCGGCGCGGGCGACGGCGGGCGCGACCCACAGCAGCACACGCGGGTCGAACGGCTTGGGGATGATGTAGTCGGGGCCGAAGGTGAAGCGCTCACCGCCGTAGGCGTGGCTGACGGCGTCGGGCACGTCTTCGCGGGCCAGCGCGGCGAGGGCGCGGGCGGCGGCGAGCTTCATCTCTTCGTTGATGCGGCGCGCGCGCACGTCGAGCGCCCCGCGGAAGATGAAGGGGAAGCCCAGCACGTTGTTGACCTGGTTGGGGAAGTCGCTGCGGCCGGTGGCGACGATGGCGTCGGGGCGCGCCTGCTTCGCCTCCTGGTAGTCGATCTCCGGGTCGGGGTTGGCGAGCGCGAAGATGACGGGGTTCTTCGCCATGCCCATCAGCATCTTCGCGGTGAGCACGCCCTTGACCGAGGCGCCGAGGAAGACGTCGGCGCCCACCAGCGCGTCGGCCAGCGTGCGCGCGGTGGTCTCGCGCACGTACGGGCGCTTCCACTCGTTGGCGTCGGTGCGGCCCGCGTGGAGCACACCCTTGGTGTCCACCATCAGCACGTTCTCGACCTTCACCCCGAGGCTGACCCAGAAGTTGGTGCAGGCGATGGCCGAGGCGCCGGCGCCGCTGACGACGACGCGCACCTCCGAGAGCTTCTTCCCCGCGAGCTCGACGGCGTTCATCATCGCCGCGCCCGAGATGATCGCCGTGCCGTGCTGATCATCGTGGAACACGGGGATGTTCATCTGCTCCTGGAGCCGGCGCTCGATGACGAAGCACTCCGGGGCCTTGATGTCTTCGAGGTTGATGCCGCCGAAGGTGGGCTCGAGCGCCTTCACCACCGCGCAGAACGCGTCGACTTCCTTCGCGTCGACGTTGATGTCGAACACGTCGATGTCGGCGAACTTCTTGAAGAGCACGCCCTTGCCTTCCATCACCGGCTTGCCGGCGTAGGGGCCGATGTCACCGAGGCCGAGCACCGCGGTGCCGTTGCTGACCACGCCGACCAGGTTGCTGCGCGCGGTGTACGTGTACGAGAGGTCGGGGTCCTTCGCGATCTCCAGGCACGGCTCGGCGACGCCCGGCGAGTACGCGAGCGCCAGGTCGCGCGCGGTGGCGGTCGGCTTGGTGGGGATGACTTCGATTTTCCCGGGGCGTCCCTGCGAGTGGTACTCGAGCGCGTCTTCCCGGCGGAGCTTCTTCGACATCGGCGTAAAGCTGGTGGCCATGGTGGCCCTTGCGTGCTCCTGAGCCGCGCGGCTGTCGAGCGAATTCAGGCTGCGCGGCGCGTCATGAGCCCAACCTCTCCCTGCGATGAGCGGGGAGAGGTCGGACGAAGTCCGGGTGAGGGGCGGATTCAAGCGTTGCGCTCGCGACCGCCCCCTCTCCCCAACCCTCTCCCCGCTCCGCAGGGAGAGGGAGTCAGGACAACGCGCGCAGCGCACCGGCCAGCCGCAACACCGGCTCGCGCGGGGCCCCACTGGCGACGATGGCCTCGTGCCCTTCTCCCGCGAGGAGCCGACGCGCGATGCGCAGCTCCGCGGGCCCGAGCTCGAGGGCGTTGAGCAATCGCTCGGCGTCTTCGCTCGCGTGCGCCGCGCCTTCAGTCGTGCCGAGCTGATCTTCGATGGCCGCCAGCGGTACGCCGCTGCGAAAGGCGCCGACCAACGCGAGCCGCAGCGGGACTTCGGCGGTGGGGTGGAACTTTCCCGCCGGCGCGACCTGCACCACCCCGCGCATGGAGAGCGCCGCGCCCAGCCGCACCAACGCCTGACGCTCGAGCGCGCGCGCCAGCTCTTCGGAGGTGAGCAGCTTGTCGATCACCATCTGATCGCCCAGCAACACGCCTTTGCGTCGCGCCTCCGCCGCCACCGGCTCGAGCAACACCGGGTCGAGCAGCCCTTCGCTGACGAGCATGTCACCCACGCGCTCGGACTTGAGGTTGCTCTCCGCGCCCACCAGCTGTCCGTTGGCGAGGTGAATGGTGCGCTTCGCCTGCCCCGACGTGACGGTGAGCAACGCGCTCTCGTGGCGGCGATCGAGGTCCAGCAGCACGAAGAGGAGGATTCGGTTCAGCGCGAACATCGGGGCTCGGGTGAAGCTAGTACGACGGCCGACAGGGTGGGCGCCCTCCGAAAAGCGTGTCCTCGTTGATGACAAGCACGGGCTCGCGCTCACCGGGTAGGCTCCGCGCCGAAGCACGATGCGCTACGTCCTCCGCAAAGGGTTCTCGCTGATCACGACGCCGGAAGGCGTGGGCCACCTCTCCGACCTCCGCACCGGCGACGCACTCGTGATCCCCGAAGCCGACGTCGCGCCGCTCACCGCCGCGATGATGGGCGGCCTCGATCCGACCGCGTCCGTGACCGCCGGCCTGCTCGAGCGCTACCGACCCTTCCTCGTCGAGTCCCAGGAAGCGGACGCACCTCGCGGCTTCTACGAGCTCGACATCGAGGACGCCCCCACCTCCACGCCCGTCGCTCCCACCGTCGCGCCCCTCGCGCTCTCGGCCGAAGACGAGCTGCGCCGCGTCCTCGAGACCGCGCGGAGAAACACGCCCGCACCTGACCTCGACCTGAAGGCCGGCGAACAACCCGACGCGTCCGGTCGCTTCCTCTCGCAGGAGGAGAACCTCAAGCGCGCGCTCGAACACAGCGAAGCCCCCGCGCCAGAGACGCCAGCGAGCTCCGCACGCGATGAGGTGGCGGCGCTCCTCGACGCCGCCGCGAAGGAGCTCGAGCCTCCACGTGCGCCGGTGCAGCCTGCGCCTTCCGCACCTCCTCCGTCGGCGGGTCGACCGGTCGGACTGGCGATCGTCGGCGTGGCGCTGCTGATCATCAGCGTGGTGATCAGCTTCGTGCTGCGGTCGGGAACTGATCAGCCGCTCGCCGAAGTGCTCGATGCCGGCGCTCCGCTGGCCGCGGGCGGCGATGGCGTCGCACCGGCGCAACTCGACTCGGGCGCGACGCAGGTCGCGGCTGGGGAGCTCGACGGAGGCGCGAGCCAGCCTGGGCCCGCGACCCCCGACGCTGGCGCCGCGCAGATCGCGGCCGCACCGCGCGACGCAGGCGCGGCACAGGTCGCGACCGCGACACCCGACGCAGGCGCTGCGCAGGTCGCGACCGCGCAGCTCGACGCCGGCGCCCACCAACCCGTGGCCGCGAGACCTGACGCAGGCGCAGCACCGGTCGCCATCGCCGCGCTCGATGCGGGCGCCACACAGCTCGCCGGCACCAGGCCCCGCTCCGAGAGCGGCTGGGTCGAAGCCACCGTGCAGGCCCGCGGCCGCGTGAAGATGGCCGAGCTCAAGGCGGGCGCCGAAGGAACGCTGAGCTGGTCGGTCTCCGAGGCCCAGCGCGTGAAGTCGAAGCAGCAGGTCGGCGCGGTGACGAAGACCGACGGCGCGAGCGCGCCGCTCATCGCCGAGTCGGTGGGCCTGGTGATGATCAAGCAGCCGGCGGGCGCGGTGAAGCGCGGCGCGGTGCTCGCAGAGATCATCTACTTCGAGGCCTGGGCGAAGGGGCTCGTGAAGGGCGCCACGCCGACCACCGAGTGGCGGTGCGAGGTCACCAGCGTGAGCGCCAACGAGAAGGCCGACTGCAAGGTCTCCGTCGTCACGCCGAAGGGCGGCGGCGCGCAGGTCACGGTGGCGATCGAGCCGCGCTGGTTCGACGGCGCGACCGACGCGGTGCTGCGCCTCGCGCCTCCCTGATCAGCTCGCGTTCGCCGGGAAGTAGCTCTTCAAGCTCTCTCGCACGAACGTCGTCGCGTCGAGGAAGCGCACGCCGAAGCCCACCATTCCCTTCTTCTCGCCGACCCACACCACGCGCGCCTTCAGCACCCGTCCGCCCCACAACCCGAAGAGCGGATCGAGCTGAATCGTCAGCTCGGCGTTGCCCCGCATCGCCGCCACCTGCGGCGCACGAATGAACGCGCCCGTGCTCGACACATCGCGCACCGACCCGCGCACCTTCTTCCCGTGGAGATTCACCAGGCACCGCACCTCGACCTCATGGCGCGAGTCGAGCGCCGTGCCCGCATCAGGCGCGCGCCCCGCACAGGCCGCGAGCATCTCCGCCGCCTGGCGCTTCTGCGGCCCGGTGAAGACCACCCCCAGCCCGGCGTCTTGCCGCGCGCCGTAGCCCGACAGCTGCAGCCGCACCTTCCCCTCCAGCACCCAGTTCAGCTCCGTGCCGGCGATGGTGATGTCGAGCGTCACCGACGCGCCCGCGATGACCGGGTACGAGCCGGGCACGAACAGGCTCAACGTCGAGGTCTCGGTTCGTGCGTGAGACAACAGCGCGCGCCGCGTCGGGTACTGCACGTTGATTCGGAGCGGAGTGGTCATCCCGCGACGGTAACTACGGCGCCCTTCGCGAACCTCCCGGGATCAAGGGGGTCAGCGACGACGTTCCTTCAGCCAGTCCTGCACCCACTTCGCCACCGCGCGCGAGCCCGCCGGCGCGAAGTGCACGCCGTCATCGAGCCGGTACCGCAACAGGCGTCCATCGGGCGCCTGCACGAACGTCGCGTACTGACGATCCGCGTCGCCGATGAGCACGTCGAGCTCGAGCACCTCGACCCGCGGCACCTGCCGGGCGGCCTGCGTGAAGATGCGATTCAAGAACGCCGCGCGGCTCGACAACCGGCGCTCGCGCATCGGCGGCAGCAACAACCACAACACCCGCGTCTCGGTGCCCGACAGCGCCTTCATCATCGCCTGCACGCGCGCCGAATAGACCTGCCGCCACCGCGGCTCTCCGTAGTCGAGCTGCTCATCGCCCTCGCGAAGGTTGGTCGCGTCGTTCGCGCCGATCGACACCACCACGTACTTCGGCTGCTCCTTTTGAATCAGCGCCGGCACCACCTTCATCCAGTCATAGACGTCGGGCCGCGCGAGCCCCGTGCCGAGCTGCGCCGCGCGCGTGACGTGGAGCCCGGTGCTGCGGGCGAGCGCGCTCTCCAACGTGCCACCGAGGCTGCCCGCCATCATCGAGTCGCCGATCAACAACACCCCACCGGTCGGCGTGGGCGCGGCCGCCTCCGCCTCGTCGCGCGGCAACGTCAACGACAGCGTCATCTCGGGCAGCACCACCACGTGCGGCCCGGCCGGCACCCAGCCCTGCGCCAGCAGCGCCTCGCTCTCGCTCTGCGGCACCAGCTTCGCGGCCCACGCACGCGGCTTCGTCAGCCCCACCTTCGTCAACGCGGCGTGGAGCGGGCTCAGCGTCTGCAACAACCCGCGCTGCACCGGGCCGACGTCGAGCCGCTGCGCCCACGCGAGCAGCCCTTCCGAGTCGAGCACCACCGCCACCACGCACGTCACCAGCAGCACCCACGCCGCGTCGCGCACCTTCGACGAGCGCACCGAGACGTAGCTCTCGAGCGCTGCCGTGATGTCCTTCGCGGGCTCGGAGGTGGTCTCGCGCATCGGCTCAGAACTGGAAGTAGATGAAGGGCGCGAGGCCACGTGGACCCAGCGCGTCGAGCGCCACCAACACCACCGCGAACAAGGCCCCCTGCGCCGCGAGCGGCAACCGCGCGAAACGAGCGCGCAGACCGGTGAACGCCTCACCCGGAATCAGCGACACCGCGAGCGCGAGCACCACCACGCCGACGCCGAAGAGCGAAACGAGCCCGGGCACGCCGCGGCGCAGCGCCGAGAACACGTCGAGCGCCCCCGAGAAGCTCGTGGCGCGGAAGAGCACCCACCCCGCGCACACGAAGTGGAAGGTCAACACCACCGCCACCGCCCGCCACGTCGCCGTCGCGCGCAGCTTCGCCACCGCCGGCCACGCCGCCCACGCCCGGTGGAGGATCAACCCCAGCCCGTGAAAGGCGCCCCACGCGACGAAGGTCCACGACGCTCCGTGCCACAGGCCGCCGAGCACCATCGTCACCCCCAGCGCCAGCGCGGTCTTCACCGGTCCACCCCGCGAGCCACCGAGCGGAATGAAGAGGTAGTCGCGCAGCCAGGTGGACAACGAGAGGTGCCAGCGTCTCCAGAAGTCCTGCGGGCTGGTGGCGGCGTACGGCGCGCGGAAGTTCTCCGGCATCACGTAGCCCAGCAGCAGCGCCGAACCGATGGCGAGGTCGGTGTAGCCCGAGAAGTCGCAGTAGATCTGCGCCGCGTAGCCGTACACGCCGAGCCACACCTCGAGGGTCGAGTGCTCGCCGGGCGCCTCGAAGATGGGGTCGACCACCACGGTGGCCAGCAGGTGGGCGAGCACCATCTTCTTGAACAACCCCAGCGCGATGCGCTGCAGGGCGAGCGGTACGTCGAACTGGCGATCGTCACGCGGCGCGGCGAGCGCGGGCAGGAAGCTCGAGGCCCGCAGAATCGGCCCCGCCACGAGCTGCGGAAAGAACGCCACGTACAACAGCGCGTCGAGCACCCGCACCGGCACGGGGATGCGGCGCCGGTACGCGTCGACCATCAACGAGATGGCGTGGAACGAGAAGAACGAGAGCCCCACCGGCAACGCCAGCTCCGGCAGGCGCGGCGCAGGCAACGAGCGCCCGAGCAGCTCGGCGCCGGTGACGAGCGCGCTGGCGAAGAAGCCGAGGTACTTGAAGAGCCCGAGCGTGCCGAGCACCGCCGTCACGCCGAGCGCCAGCACGCCCCTGCGCACGCGCTCGCTCGCGGGGAGCTCCAGCGCCTTGCCCACCAGCGCCGCCTCCAGCGACAGGCCGATCAACACCGGCAGGAAGCGCCAGTCACCAAACGCGTAGAAGACCCAGCTCGCGACGAGCAGGAACGCCTTGTGCGCCCACGGCCGGCGCGCGAGGGCCCACGCCCCGATGAAGGCGCCGACGAAGAAGAGCGCGTACTCGACGGTGGGGAAGAGCACTCGAAACCCAACGTAGGGCGCGCGCCCCGGGGCGTCGAGATCGTGACCACTACGGCAGCCCGGGGAAGAAGAACCCGCAGCCGCTGACGCACGGCGCCATCAAGAAGGTGACGAGTCGCACGAGCGCGCAGCGTACCCTGCCGGCATGACGGAAGACGTTCAGGATGAGGTCGTCGCCGCGCTGCTCAAGAGCCGCGTGGTGGGCGGGCTGAGTCGTCAGGCGCTGCGCCGCTTCGTGCAGTTCCTCGAGCGCGTCGAGCTGCCCGCGGGCCACACCGTGGTGCGCGAAGGTGACACCGGCGGCGACATGTTCCTGATCATCGAGGGCAGCGCGCAGGCCGAGCGCGGCCGGGTGGCGATGAGCCCGATGGGTCCCGGCGCGGAGTTCGGGTCGCTCGGCCTGCTGACGGATCAACCGCGCGCGGCCACCGTCGTCGCGCGCACCGCGGTGGTGCTGGTGAAGCTGACGCCGACCGCGTGGAAGACGCTCTCCGCCGAGGCGCCCGACGTCGCGCTCGCCATCACCCAGGCCCTCTTCATCCAGGTGCGCGAAGACATGATGCACCTCACCGACAGCCTCGGCGCGCTGCTCCAGGGCCGCACGCTGCCGCGCGCGCGCGAGGTGCACGTCACGTGGGCCGGCCGCACGCACGCGGTGTCCACCGGCACCACGGTGAGCCGCCTGCTGCCCCGCGAGCTCGACGGACAGCTCGTGGTGGGCGCGCTTCTCGGCCAGAAGCCGGTCTCGCTCTCGACGCCCATCGTCTCTTCCACCAGCGTCACGCCGCTCACGCTCGGCCACTGGGAAGGCCGGCAGATCTACTCGCGCTCGGTGCAGTTGATGCTGCTCGAGGCGGCCTTCGCCATCGACCCGAAGCTCGAGGTGCGCATGGGGCCCTCGCTGGGCACCTCGCAGATCGTCGAAGTGCACGGCCCGCACGGTGACGACCTCGCCGCGCGCCTCACCACCGAGATGCAGCGCCTCGCGAAGAACGCCGCGCCCATTCGCCGCGAGCACTGGACCGTCGACGAAGCGCGCGAACACTTCCTGGCGCACGGGTGGACCGACGCGGCCCAGTTGCTGCTCAGCACCCGCCAGGCGACGGTGCCGCTGGTGTCGTGCGGTCAGGTCTACGCGCTGAGCCTCGGCCCGCTGCTGCCCGACACCCGCGAGCTGACCGGCTTCTCGCTCACCCCGCACACCGAAGGCCTGCTGCTCGACCTCGGCGACAAGGACATGCGGCAGAACGGCGACCAGCACATGGCGCTGCCGCGCAGAGACCAGGGCATGGCCGGCGAACACCGCGAGTGGCTCGGCGCGATGGGCGTCACCAGCGTCGGCAGCTTCAACCAGCTCTGCGTGTCGGGCCAGGTGGTGCAGCTGCTCCGCGTGGCGGAGGGCTTTCACGAGAAGAAGATCAGCCGCATCGCCGACAGCATCGCCGCCGCGAGAGATCGACTCCGCCTCATCGCCATCGCCGGGCCGTCGTCGTCGGGCAAGACGACCTTCATCAAGCGGCTCACGGTGCAGCTGCAGATCAACGGGCTCAACCCCATCGGCCTGTCGCTCGACGACTACTACGTCGATCGCGAGAAGACGGTGAAGGACGAGCACGGCCAGTACGACTTCGAGGCGCTCGAGGCGCTCAACCTGCCGCTGCTGCAGGACCACGTGCGCCGGCTGCTGGCGGGCGAGACGGTGAAGCTCGCGCGCTACGACTTCAAGACCGGCAAGAGCCACCCCGAAGGCGGCGCGACGCTGACACTGGGGCCGGGCGACCTGCTGTTGATGGAAGGCATTCACGGCCTCAACCCGAACCTGCTGGGCGACATCCACCGCAGTGATCAGCTCTTCCGCGTCTTCGTGCACCCCGCGACGTCGCTGCCGTTCGATCGCCTCAGCCGCGTGAGCCCGACCGACCTCCGGCTGCTGCGCCGCATCGTGCGCGATCGCCACGGGCGCGGGTACAGCGCCGCCGAGAACATCGCGCGCTGGCCCTCGGTGCTCGCCGGCGAGCGCAAGCACATCTTCCCGTTCCACTCGGAGGCCGACGTCGTCTTCGACACCGCGCTCATCTACGAGCCGTCGGTGCTCAAGGTGTACGCCGAGCGCTACCTGCTCGAGGTGCCGGCGGATCACCCGTCGTTCGCCACCGCCTTCCGGCTGCGGCACCTGGTGGATCGCTTCGTCGCCATCTACCCGGACCACGTGCCGCCGACGTCGCTGATCCGCGAGTTCATCGGCGGGAGCGGCTTCGAGTACTGACCGCCGTCACGGACAGCGCGACGCGCAGGTGCCGTTCGCGCAGCACACCTTGCCCAGGCCGCAGCCCTTGCCCAGGCACTCGTTGTCGGCGCAGTCGGTCTTCTGATCGCAGTCGTTGTCGAGGCCGTCACCGCAGGTCAGCCCCGAGCTCTCGGGCAGCGAGATGTACGGCACGCACAACGAGTACAGCTGCGCGCTGCACAGCCAGGTCTTGATGCCCGACACGCAGAGGTTGCCGCCGCAGCCCTGCTTGATCTCCAGGCACGCGGGGTCCTGACAGTCGGTCTTCCCATCGCAGTCGTTGTCGAGCCCGTCGCTGCAGGTCTGGGTGGTGGCCTCCAGCGAGCCGTCGATGGCGCACGCGCTCCAGGTGTTGGTGGCGCAGGTCCACTGTTGCACGCCGCTGCAGGTCGATTGAGTACAGGCCTGCGACAGCCCGTTGCAGCCCTCGTCGTCGCAGTCGCGCTGGCCGTCGCAGTCGTTGTCGAGGCCATCGGTGCACGCCGCCACGCTGCTCTCCAGGCCGCCGTTGGCCGTGCACGCGCCCCACGTGTCGGTCGCGCAGTCCCACGTCTGAAGCCCCGTGCACGCCATGAAGCTGCACGGGCGGGTCAGCCCCTGGCAGCCGTCGTCGGCGCAGTCCTGCTTCGAGTCGCAGTCGTCGTCGGTGCCGTCGCGGCAGCTGGTGGTGGTGTTCTCCGGCGAAGGCGCGGCGCAGGTCGTCTCGCAGCCGTCGAGCGGGTCGAGGTTCACGTCGAACCAACCGCTCTCGCACTGCAGCGGGCCACAGCTCGCGGTGGCACGCACACAGGTCCGCGTGGCGTGCGGGGCGGAGTCACAGGTGCGGCCACACGCGCCGCAGTTGGCGTCGTCGTTGGCGAGGGCGAGCGAGAGCGTCACCGTGCTCCCCGTGCCTTCGCCCTGCGCAGCGCCGCACGCCAACTGCGCGCCGTCGGCCCCGAGCACCACCCCGCCGAGATCGAGCGCCCCGTCGGTGAGCGTGCCCTTCTCGAAGACCAGCTCCACCGTCGCCTGCCCCGAGAGCGGCGCGCGCTTGACGAGCTGCTTGCCGTCGGCGTCGCGCGCGGTGACCACCAGCGTCGCGCCACCGGAAGGAATGCCCTGCACCTGAACGTGGAGCGCGGCCTCGGCGATGACCTGCCGCGGATCGAGCGTGCACGCGGCGAGCGCCAGGGAGAGCGCGACGAGCGGGGCCCGCATCAGAACCTCACCGTGAACGAGACCTGCGAGGGGCCGATGGCGAGCCGCGGCTGCGACGGCGCGTCGGACAACCACAGCAGCAGCACGCCCGTCGCCCCGGCGGTGATGGCGCCCGCGAGCAGGAGGTTGGTGGCCAGCCGGAGGTTCTCGACCTCGCCGATGGCCGCGGGCGTCCACTGCCCCTCGACCGCGAGCCGCTGCAGGAAGGCGTCGTAGCCATTGCGCGCGAAGACCGCCGCCACCGCGCTGCCCGCGCCGAGCGCCACGCCGCCGAACAAGGTGATCCACCCCGCGCGCCGCGCCGCCGTGCCGGGAGGGGACGTGTCCAGCTCCGAGCGGATCAACGTCGCGTCGGGGAAGCGCAGCGTCGCCGGCGGCAGCGTGCCCTGCTGCGGGTCGCGCGACACGAAGCCGCGCACGAAGCCGAGACCGTAGGGCACCGAGAACAGGCCGCGCCGGAAGTCGTCTTCCACCCCGCCGCGCGCGCGCTTGCGACGCGGGCTGAACGCGCCGTCAGACACCGCGAGCACGCCCTGCCCGGCCGGCACCCGCGCTTCCCGCTCGTCGCGGAAGAGGAAGTAGTCGTCGCCGCCGACGAGGCGCAGGTACACCGGCGCTTCGCCCGAGAGGTGCACGTCGGCGTAACGGGCGCCGCGCGCGTCTTCGACGGTGACGTGGCCCTTGAGCGACGGAGGCAGCTCCACGAAGCGGCGTGGACCGCGGCGCAGGTCGAGCAGCGGATGCGCGAGATCGAGCTGCGGGGGACGCGCGAAGACCTCCACCCGCGCGCGCGGGTCGGCGAGGCCGTCGTTGGCGGAGGTGACGAAGGCGGCGAGCTCGGCGTACCGGAGCACGCCGTCACCGTCGGCGTCGGCCGCGCCGAGCAGCCCCGAGCGCACCTCGTGGGAGAACACGCCCGACTCGATGGCCGACCACTCGTGCGTCTGCGCCTCGCGCGAGCCGGAGATGAGCACGCCCACCTCGGGGTGGCCCTCGAGCGCTTCTTTGTCGAGGAAGGTCTTGAGCGCAGCGGCCTCGGCGGCGGTGGTGCTGCTGCCGCGCCGGGCGACCATGAAGTACGCGTCACAGGCGTCGATGATGACGTGCTTGAAGTCGGCGGGCACCGGGTCGAGCACCGCGCGGAACAGCTCGCGCCGCAGCAGCACGCCGTCGAGCAGCGTCACCGAGCCCTCGCGCTCGGGCGTGAGCGCGCCGTGGCCGGCGTAGACGAAGAAGAACTCGGTGCGCCGCCCGGCCCTGGTCGCCGCGCGCACGGTGTCGGCGAGCATCGCCACCGCGCGCTCGAGCTCGACGCGAGAAGGAGGCCGCGAGGTGCTGGCGGCCACCGGGTGCCGGGCCTGCGTCTCGCCATCGAGCACCGCGAGCAGCACCACCTTGTCCGCCACGCCACCGAGGAGCTCGGAGTACCGGGCCGCGTCGTCGTCGGCGTACTTGAGCGGCGCGACGGCGGGGTCGCGGCTGGCGTTGAGGCCGACCACCAGCGCGACGACGAACGGCTCCTCTTCGGCGCGCGCAGGCGCGCTCAGGAGCGCGACGAGCCACGCCACGCCCAACGCGCGCCTCACGGCATGCGCTCCGCGTTCGACCCGCGAGTGAGCGCGTGCGCGAGTCGCCCCGCTCGCGGCTCATCATTCGGCGCTCGCATCACGACGTGCCGCAGCACCAGGTCGAAGCGCCGCTCGTCGCTCCGCGCGCACCTCACGGCGTGAGCTCCTGCCGCTGCACCGAGTCGGGACACTCGCCGCGCGCGCACCGCTCCGCGAGCTCCTCGGTGATGACCACCTTCGACGAGAGCGCCACCACCTTCACGCCCGGCCGCCACGACGCGGACTGGGCGAGCACCGCCTCCTCCACCCCCAGCACGCCCTCCGCGCCGCTGAGCACCACCTCCACCGCGCCCGTGCCGTCGACCAGCGCCACCGCGACGAACCGGCGCAGCCCGGGGCTCGCCACGAAGCCGAGCCGATCTCCTTCCGCGCAGCGCTCGCTGATCACCACGCCCGCGTCGGCGACGTGCGAGCACAACGCGCGCACGGTGGTCTGCGCCTCCTGCGTCGTGGTGGTCCCGCGCGCGGTGAACTCCGACGGCGTCGACCACACCACCACCGTCACCGCAGCGGCCGCCGCGAGCACCGCGCCCAGCACCGGCCAGCGCAGCCGCGTGACCGTCGCGGCGGGCAGCGGGGGCGCGAAGAAGGCGAGCTCCTCGGGGGTCATCTCGTCGGGCTTGCCCGCGAGCAGCCGGAACGCCCGCGCGGTGCGGTCGAAGTACGCGCGGCACTCGGCGCAGCCCTCGAGGTGGCGGCGCAGCGGCTCACGCGAGGCGAGCTCACCGCTGAACAGCCCGTCGATGCTGGCGCGCGCTTCGTCGTGGTTCACGACTCCACCCCCGGCGACAACAACGAGCTGACCTTCGGCTGCGCACGCTCGAGGTACCCGCTCGACTGAAAGCGCTCGAGCAGCGCGCGCCGCAGGTGAGCCTCGATGCGCCGCACCTGAATGCGCGTGAGGCCCACCACCTGCGCCGCGTCTTCCTGCGTGCGCCGCTCGACCATGCGCGCCTGGAAGACGTCGCGCTCGGGCTGCGTGCGGCCGTCGAGGAAGTCCTTCACGATGCGCGAGAGTTCCTGCTCTTCGGCCAGCTCGTCGGGGCTGCGCGGCGCAGTCGAGAGCAGCGCGCCGGCGTCGTCACCGCGGCCGAGAGTCAGCTCGACCGACGGGTCTTCGGCCAGCTCCTCGCGCACGCGCCGCTCATTGAGGAGGTAGTTGCGCGCGATGGAAGAGAGGTACGCGAGGTAGGGCGAGGTGCCGTCGTAGGCCCGCCGCGCCTTCTCCTGGAACGCGCGGGTGAAGGTCTCCTGCACCACCGCGCCCACGTCGAAGGGCGACGTCACGCGCACCCGGCCGCCCTGGATGGCGAGCCCGCGTGTCACGAGCGCCGAGAGCCGCGGGGCGTAGTGCAGGTACACGGCCTCCATCACCTTTCGCTGACCCTCGTGGAACCCGGTCAGCCGCGCCCGATCTTCCGACAGCCAACTCATCGGTGCGCTCCAGAAGCCAGACACCCGGTGGGGAATTTTTGGATCGTCGATCCAAAGCGCGCGGGCGCCGTGTCACCACCGACACGCGAGGGTTTCCGCACCGAACGACGAGCGTTCTCGCCCACGGCTGCGGAGGCCGTCAAGCGAAGTGGCCGGTGATTCTGGCTCAAAGGAGGGCAGTGCATGGTGCCAGCTGTCAGTCGATTCGTGGGCACGCGCGACGGTGCCGAGCGCACGGGAATCGACCACAGCACCGGGGACGGGGGGGCGGTGGAGGTGGGGGTGCGCCGATGGCGGCCCTCACCTCCTTCGTGTCGGTGAGCCAGCGATGACCTCGCCGTCGCCACAGCCGCAGGCCGACCCCCTGCTCGGAAGAGACGTGGGCGGCTACGTCGTCGAGACGCCGCTGGGCGAGGGCGGCATGGGGCTGGTGTACCGGGCGCGTCACCCCATCCTCAACCGGCACTTCGCGGTGAAGGTGCTGCGGCCCGAGGTGGCGGCCGACGCGACGCTGTCCACCAGCTTCATCCGCGAGGCGCAGACCCTCTCCAGCCTCAAGCACCCCAACATCATCGACATCGTCGGCTTCGGGCAGCTCGACGCGCAGCAGCAGTACATGGTGATGGAGTTCCTCGAGGGCCACACCCTCGAGGCCGAGCTGCTGCGACACGGCCGCCTCACCCCGGAGCGCGCGCTGGCGCTCGCCGACCAGGTGCTCGACGGGCTGGTGGCCGCGCACTCGGTCGAGGTGGTGCACCGCGACCTGAAGCCCTCGAACGTCTTCCTCGCGCGGGTGTCGGGCGGCGCGGAGCTGGTGAAGCTCCTCGACTTCGGGCTCGCGCGGCAGCAGCCGGAACAACTGATGTCAGACGACGCGCGCCCGGCGCTGGCCTCGGTCGCCGCCGGCACGCCGGAGTACGTCGCGCCCGAGCAGGCCAGCGGGTTGGCGGCCAACAAGCACAGCGACCTCTACTCGTTCGGGGTGATGCTCTTCGAGATGCTGACGGGCGCGCGTCCGTTCCAGCCCAGCGAAGGCGAGCAGGACCCGGTGCGCGCGCTGATTCAGATGCACGCGCGCACGCCCGCACCGAACCTGTCGAGCGTGGTGCAGCACACCTTCCCCGAGGAGCTCGAGACGCTCGTCGCGGATCTGCTCGCCAAGGATCCGAAGGACCGCCCGTCGAGCGCGCAGACGGTGCGCAGCCGGCTCCAGCAGGTGCAGCGCAGCCTCGCGCAGCAGCTCACGCAGCAGCGCCGCAACCCGCTGCTCGACGTGTCCGAGGAGCCGAGCCCGAAGGAGCCGGAGCCCGAGACGCTCGCGGTGCAGCGGCGCTCTCTGGCCACGTGGCTGGTGGTGCCGGTCGTCGCCTTCCTCGCGCTGGTGGGGTGGTGGTTGTTCGGTCCGAAGGAAGACGCGCCGCCCCCCGCGCCGGCCGTCGCCGTCGCGCCACCGCCCGTGCCCGTGCCACTGCCGGCGCCCGCGGTGAAGGAAGCGCCGCTCGAGGAGCTCACGCCGCTGCCGCCCGCTCCGAAGCCGGAGAAGCCCGCGCCCGCCCTGGTGGTGCCGAGTCCGAAGCGAGTCAGCACGAAGGTCGAGGTGACGCGCGCGAGCTGCGAGCCGACCGAGCGCTGGAAGCAGATCGCCCGCACCCACCTGCAGGAGCTGCAGGAAGCCGCGGCGAGCTCCACCGACCCGAAGGCCTGGCCCCGCTTCGAGCGCGCCGAGCCGGCGCTGAGCACCGCCATCACCAACGCCAGCACCGGCGCCGACTGCGAGTCGGTCGATCGCTGGATTCAAGACCTCGCCCGTTCCTTCTCGCACTGAGGCGCCCCCATGAGACCGCTCCCCTTTCTGCTCGTCGTCGTCGTCGCCGCGCTCGCGCACGCGCAGGGCAAACCGACGCTCATCGACGCGCCGCTCGACGTGAAGGTCGCGCTGCCGCAGGCGCAGCTCGACGCGCTGGCCGACGACTTCCGGCTGCAGCTCGCGCGTGGCGGCGGGGTGCTGCTCAGCACGCGCTCGAACTGGAAGGCCGCGGTCGCCGCGCTCAAGCGACAAGACTGCGACGTGCGCGACGAGTGCCTGCGCCAGCTCGCCACCACCGGCGGCACGCTCTACGCGCTCTACGCGTCGGTGGAGCGCAACGCCGCGGGCACCGAGGTGACGGCGACCGGCCGGGTGGTGAATCAGGACGGCGTGCAGGCGCGCGCGCCGGTGGTTTTGAAGGTGCCGCGCAAGGGCAGCTTCGAAGACACGGCGAAGAGCGCGCTCTCGCAGCTCATCGGCAAGCTCGAGCTCGGCGCGCTGCCGGCGGTGCTGACGAAGCCGGTGGAGCCGACGAAGCGCAGCGAGCCGTCGCCGGTGGTGCTCGCCGAGGCGCCTCCGCCTCCGCCGCCGTTGGTGGTGACCGCGCCGCCCAGCCCCAGCGCCCCGCCGACCTCGGGGTTGAAGGTGGCCGGCTTCATCACCGGAGGGCTCGCCGTCGGAGCGGCCGGGTTCGCGCTCGGCTTCGGCATCACGGCGCTGTCCGCGCGGAGCTCGCTGCCCGCCGACGGACGCTTCGTCAGTGACGACCAGGTGCGCACGCAGCGCACGGTGAACGACGCGGCGACGCTGGCGCTGGCGACAGGGCTGCCGGCGGGCGTGCTCGCGGCGGTGGCGGTGACGTGCTTCGCGCTCGCCCCCACGCCGCACACCACGGTGAGCCTCGCGCCCGTACCCGGCGGCGCGGCGATGGTGATGGGAGGTTCGTTTTGAAGCGCGCGATGGTGATGCTGACGCTGGTGTGGCTCGCGGGCTGTGAGTGCGGCCCGGGCGTTCCGTGTGAGGTCGACGCCGATTGTCCGGCGGAGCTGCGCTGCGCGCTGGTGGGCAGCACGCGCGGGTACTGCGTCGCGCCGAGCTCGCTGCGGCCCGACTCCGACGGCGGCGTCGACGCGGGCAACGGCACTCCGCTGGGGAGCATCGCGGCGACGCCCATCGACTTCGGCGCCGTGGCCTGCGGACGCGCGGCGGTGACGAAGCCGCTCGACGTCTCCAACCGCGGCACGGCGGCGCTCACCTTCACCGCGTCGCTGAGCGGCGCGTCGGTCTTCTCGCTCAACACGCTGAGTGGCAGCGTCGCGGCGGGCGAGACCTTCACGCTCACGCTCAGCGCGACCGTTCCCCAGAGCAGCACCGCGGGCGCCGAGCAGCGCGGCACGCTGCGCCTCACCACCAACGACCCGACGCTGCCGCAGGTCGAGGTGCCGCTGAAGCTGACCGCCTCGGGCGTGACGCTGGCGTTGACGCCGGGCATCGCCTCGTTCGGCCTCGCGCCGCTCAACGTCGCGGCCCCCGCGGCGCCGCTGAGCCTCGAGAACCTGGGCACCGTCACCGCCACCGTCACGCTCGGCGCGCCGGCCGACGCGCAGTTCTCGGTGACGCCGGCGACGGTGATGATCGCCCCCGGCGAGACGGCCAGCGGCCTCGAAGCGCACTTCACGCCGTCCCGCACCACGCCTTCCAGCAGCGCCGCCAGCATCTCGGTCGCCGAGCCGACGTGCGGCGTGAGCGTGGCGACGATTCCCATGACGGGCCAGGGCACCAACGGCTCGGTCGGCATCTCGACCAGCGATCTCTTCTTCGGCAACGGGGGCCGCGTGGCGTGTGGCGCGCAGAGCCCGAGCCGCACACTCACCTTGAGCAACGGCGGCAATCAGGCGTACGCGTGGACCGGCACGTTGATGAAGGGCGCGGCGTCGCCCTTCACGCTGACGCCGTCGAGCGGCACCGTGCCCGCGTCCGGAGGGAGTGTCACCCTCACGCTCGCTGCCGCGCCAATCCCCACGCAGGCCAGCACCGCGGAGGAGGCATTCGGCGACACGCTGTCCATCGTCACCGACGCCGCCAACGACAGCAGCCACCCGGTGCGCCTGCACATGACGGCCAGCGGCGCGGTGCTCGCGTTCGCGCCCGCGTCGATCGACTTCGGCGGTGTGCCGATCAACACCCAGGCGAGCGCGCCGCTGAGCGTGGTGAACACCGGCAACGCGCCGGCGACGGTGACGTTGAGCTCGAGCGACGCGGCCTTCACCGTCGCGCCGAGCGGCGCCACCAGCGTCACCGGAGGCAGCACCGGCACGTTCACCGCCACCTTCGCGCCGGGCAGCTCCGTCACGCCGGAGCAGGCGATGGTCGCGCTCGACGTCGATGCGGGTGACGTGTTGTGCGCGCCGCTTCCGTCGGCGGCGACGTTGAGCGGCACGGGCACCACGGGCTCGGTGAGCTACTCGCCGGTGGCGCTCGACTTCGGGGCGGTCAACTGCGGCGCCACGGCGGCGGCGCAGACCATCACCTTCAGCAACTCCGGCAATCAGGGGTACACGGTCACGCCCTCGCTGGGGAAAGGCGCGAGCTCGGCCTTCACCTTCAGCCTGAGCCCGTCGAGCGGCGTCGCGGCGCAGGACGGAGGCACGGTGGTCATCACCGTCACGCCGAAGCCGATTCCGCAGAGCTCGGCGGTGACGCCCAACCTGTACGGCGACACGCTCACCGTCACCACCGACGTCTCGGGCGACTCGGCCCATTCGATTCCGCTCCGGGAGAGCGCGCGCGGCGCCATCTTCTCCATCTCGTCGGGCTCGCTGGGCTTCGGCTCGGTGCCGGTGGGCGTGACGGCGAGCTCGCAGTTCACGGTGAGCAACAGCGGCACGCAGCAGGGCACGCTCACCTTCGCGCCGGTGCAGCCCACGCTGTTCTCGTTGCCGGCGACGCTGACGCTCACCGGAGGCACGTCGTCGAGCGAGAACGCGCGCTTCACGCCGATGGCGGTGATGGCCTACAGCGACATGGCCTCGGTGGGCGTGACGTCGAGCACGGTGCTGTGCGCGCCGCTGCCCTTCACCACCCTCTCGCTCTCGGGCACGGGGAGCGCGGGCAACGTGGTCGCCGTCTCCACCAGCGCGCTCACCTTCGGAACCAGCGGGCTCGTGCCGTGTGGGACGCAGGCGAGCGCGAAGACGTTCGACGTGACGAACAACTCGAGCCAGACGCTGACGTTCAGCTTCACGCTCGGGGCCGACGCGACGTCGCCGTACACGGTGACGGGGCCGGGCACGCTCGCCCCGGGCGCGTCGGGCACGGTGACGGTGACGCCGAAGCCGATTCCCGCGACGTCGTCGGTGGCGGCTGATGGCTTCGCGGACTCGTTGACGGTCACCGCGACGGGCGGGCCGGTGAACGAGACGCACGTGGTCGAGCTGCACCAGACGGCGCAGGGGGCGATCCTCTCGTTCAACCCCACCGGCCTGAACTTCAGCAGCAGTGGCACGAAGAACTTCACCGTGAACAACACGGGCAACCTCGCGGCGCCGTACACGCTGACGGTGGGAGGAACGAACTCCGGCGACTTCTCGGTGACGCCGACGTCAGGCACTGCGGCGGCGAACGGAAGCGTCGCGTCGTCGGTGACGTTCAGCAAGCCGCTGCTGAGCGGCGCGCGCTCGGGGAACGTGGCGATGAGCACCAACGTCGCGCGGTGTGCGCCGTTGCCTTCGCCGATGACGTTGAGCAACCCGTAGTCGCTCCGCGAGGAGGCTTCGACCGGAGCCTCGCGACTCAACGCGTCTCGTCCTGGTGAGCGAGGACGCCGAGGTCTCTCCGGCGCGCGTGTGAAGGGACCTATGGACAAATGTCGGTCAGGTTCAGGCCACCGCTGCCCGACCGACATTCGTCCATAGCTCCCACCAACTCGCGCCCTGCCCCTTCGTCGGGCGCGGTGCACGAAACGGGTCTGCCTCGCGAGACCGCGGCCAACCATGACCCCTGCCGCCGCAAGGTCGAGGGGCTGGTGGCGTGTTGCACTGGGCGCGACGCCTCGCACGACCTCCCCCATGCAGGCGCTGTTGATGCCGTGACGCAACTCTCGAAGCGAGCGTGCTTCCGCACGGCGTCGAGCACGCACTCCTGGAACTTCAGCGTGTGCGACGGGGGCGGCTCGGCCACGGTCGCGCGCTGGCCGTCGATCGCCTGGCGGATCTCATCCTTGCTGAGACTGCCCTGCGGACCACCCAGGCCGGAGGTCTACGCTCCGGCATCGGGCGCCCGGGAGCGAGAGGAGGATCGAGGTCGACTCCGGAAACCAGGTGAACGAGGCCTCAGTCGTCGCGGCGACCGAAGAACCAGATGAGCGCCCCGAAGCCGAAGAACCGCAGAAACCGATTCGCCTCAGGCCGCGGCGCCGCGCGCAACGTCGCCACCGGGTAGATCTGAAAGATGTTCCGCAGCCGCTGCTCACCGAAGTCGTCGACGCCCGACGCCGTGAGCCGCGCGCCCTGCGCTTCCTTCTTCGCCCGCACCGTCGCGCTCGCGACCTTCATCCGCGTCAGCGCGTCGGCGAGGTCGCGCTTGAGCGCCGGGGGAATGGCGCCGCGCACCAGCCGCAGCTCGCCGTTGCGCCACGACAGACAGAACAGCTCGCCGCTGCGCTCGACCACCAACCACACCACCAGCCCGATGACGGCCAGCGCCGCGAGGGTCACGAGGTCCATGCGCTACTCGACGTCCTTCACGCCCCACGCCTCGAGCTTGCGGTACAGCGTCTTCCGCTCGATGCCCAGGGTGCGCGCGGCGGCCGTCTTGTTGCCCTTGAGCGTCTCGAGCACGCGCAAGATGTACCGCTTCTCGACCTCTTCCAGCGTCACCAGCTCGCTCGCGTCGTTGGCCTGCACCACCACCCGCGTCGGCGAGTGCTGCAGCACCTTCTCGGGCAGGTCGTCCACGCCGAGCTCGTCGTAGCGGGTCAGGGCGATCGCCCGCTCGATGCAGTTCGACAGCTCGCGCACGTTGCCCGGCCAGTCGTAGGCCAGCAGCTTGGCGGCGGCCGGCGCGGAGAGCCCCTTCACCTGCTTGTTCGCCCGCGCGCTGAACTCGGTGATGAAGCGCTGCGCGAGCGGGAGGATGTCGGCGGTGCGTTCCCGCAGCGGGGGCAGCGCGACGTTCACCACGTTGATGCGGAAGTAGAGGTCTTCGCGGAACTCGCCCTTCTCGATGCGGCTCTCGAGGTCGCGGTGCGTGGCGGCGATGATGCGCACGTCGATGGGGTGCTCGCTGCGGGCGCCGATGGGCCGCACCTTTCGTTCCTGCAGCACGCGCAGCAGCTTGGGCTGCAGCCCCATCGGCATGTCGCCGAGCTCGTCGAGCAGCAGCGTGCCGCCGTTGGCTTCGGTGAAGAGCCCGACCCGCGCCTCTCGCGCATCGGTGAAGGCGCCGCGCACGTGACCGAACAGCTCACTCTCGAGCAACGACTCCGGCATCGCCGCGCAGTTGATGGCCACGAAGGGGCCGGTGCGCCCCGAGCGCTGGTGAATGGCGCGCGCGAGCACCTCTTTGCCGGTGCCCGACTCGCCGGTGATGAGCACCGAGCTCTGCGACGACGCGACGCGCGCCACCACGTCGAGCGCGCGCTTCATCGCCTCGCTGGTGACGACCATGCCCTCGAGGCGCATGCCCGTGCCGCTGGTCACCTCGACGCGCAGCCGCGCTACTTCGCGACGGAGCCGCCGGTGCTGCAGCGCGCGCTCGAGGGCGATGATGATGGTGTCGAGCTTCGCCGGCTTGCTGAGAAAGTCGTACGCCCCCGCGCGGATGGCGGCGACCGCGGTCTCGTAGGTGCCGAAGCCGGTGAGCACGATGAGCGGGGTGTCGGGGTGGCTCTCGGCGACGCGCTCGGCGAAGGCGAGGCCTCCGAGGCCGGGCATGTTGAGGTCGGTGAGCACCACGCCGACCTCTTCCGCGTCGAGCTGGGTGAGGGCTTCTTCGGCGCGGGCGGCCGTCACGACCTGGTAGCCGCGCTGCGAGAGCCCGAGCTCGAGGGTAGAGGTGAGATTCGCGTCGTCATCGACGAGGAGCACGCGACCGGACATAGAGAGATCGGTAGCACGACCCGAAAGGAAGAACATGCTCGCCAGACGAAAGCTGGGAAGTCAGGGACTCGAGGTGTCGGCGCTGGGGCTGGGCTGCATGGGCATGAGCCAGTCGTACGGCACGCGCAACGACCCGGAGTCGATCGCCACCATCCACCGCGCGCTCGAGCTGGGGCTCGACTTCTTCGACACCGCCGAGGTGTATGGCCCCTTTCACAACGAGGAGCTGCTGGGCCGCGCGCTCGAGGGCCGCCGCGACCGCGCGATCATCGCCACCAAGTTCGGCTTCCGCATCGTCGACGGGAAGATCGCCGGCCTCGACAGCCGCCCCGAGCACATGCGGGAGGTCGTCGAGGCGTCGCTGCGCCGGCTCCGCACCGACCACCTCGACCTGCTGTACCAACACCGCGTCGACAAGCAGGTGCCCATCGAGGAGGTGGTGGGCGCGATGGCCGAGCTCGTGAAGCAGGGCAAGGTTCGTTACCTCGGCCTGTCGGAGGCGGGCGAGCAGACCATTCGTCGCGCTCACGCCGTGCACCCCATCACCGCGGTGCAGAGCGAGTACTCGTTGTGGGAGCGCAACCTCGAGGCGCGGATCATTCCCGTGCTGCGGGAGCTGGGCATCGGGTTGGTGCCGTTCTCTCCGCTGGGGCGCGGCTTCCTGACGGGCACCGCCCAGCGCGCGTCGGCCTACGCCGAGACCGACTTCCGGCGGAATGATCCGCGGCTGCAGGGAGAGAACTACGACTCGAACCTCCGCATCGCGCGCGAGGTGCAGGCGATGGCGGAGAAGAAGAAGGTGACCGCGGCGCAGCTCGGGCTCGCGTGGGTGCTGGCGCAGGGGGATGACTTCGTCCCGATTCCGGGCACCAAGCGGCGCACGTACCTCGAGGAGAACCTGGCTGCCGCCGACGTGGTGCTGACCGCGGAAGAGCGCGCGCAGCTCGACGCCATCGCGCCGCCGGGCACGACTGCGGGGCCGCGGTATCAACCGGCGCAGCTGGCGCAGATCGATCGCTGAGCTGGTCACTGGCGCTGCAAGGCCTCGAGGTGGCGGTCGGTTCATCATGCGCGCGCCGAGGCCAGCAGCGACGTGCTTCGCGACGCGCGACGTCTCGACTCACGTCGTGGGTCACCTGGGCTGGTTTAGACACGTGGGGACGCCTAAACCAGCCCAAGTGACCTCTGCTCGAGCGCGCCCACCACGAAGTGCGAGCACCCGAGTCACCAGACGCTCGATACCGCGAGGCTGCTGGTCATGAGCCGTGAGCCGGACTCATGACTCACCCTGCCTCCCCTTGTGCTGTTCGCCATCGACTCCGTCACACTCCTCGCGAGACCTCGGCGCGCGGGGTACAACGCCCCGGTGCCCTGGCGCCGCACACCTGCGTGGATCTCTCTGGGTGGAGCCTGGCTCTCCCTGAGCGCCGGCTACGTCAACGCCGTCGGCTTCCTCGGCACGCATGAGCACGGCGTCACCCACGTCACCGGTCAGGTCACGCGCATCGGCATCGAGCTCGCCGAAGCCGACTTCACCGGCACCTTCGACGCCGCGATGTTGGTGGTGTGGTTCTTCCTCGGCGCGGTGCTCTCGGGCGCCATCATTCGCCGCGCGGAGCTGTCGAAGCGCGGTCGCCGTTACGGCGTGGCGATGCTGGTCGAGGCGGGGCTGCTCGTGCTGGCAACGTCGTTCCTGATCCGCCGCGCTGACTGGGGCTTCAACCTGGTGGCGATGGCCGCGGGCCTGCAGAACGCGATGGCCACCTCGTACAGCGGCGCGGTGGTGCGCACCACGCACATGACCGGCATCGCCACCGACCTCGGCATCCTCATCGGGCACACGCTGCGAGGGCACGCGCCCGAGTGGGAGAAGCTCAAGCTGCTCGGGATTCTCTTCAGCGCGTTCCTCACCGGCGGCGTGCTGGGAGGCTGGGTGTTCCCGCACCTCGGCGCGTATTCCCTGCTGCCACCGGCGACGGCGATGACCCTCGCGAGCGCGGCGTACTTCTACCTCACCCACCGCGACCCCGAGCCGCACGCGCACCCGCCGACCTGACGCACACCGGTGTCGCGACGTCGCGTCAAAGTTGTCGCGACGTCGCGACAGTCACGCCGTCGGCAGGTGAATGGTGAAGGTGCTGCCCTGCCCCGGCGCGGTGTCGACGGTGAGGAAGCCGCCGTGGTCCTCGAGGATGCTGGCGACGATGGGCAGCCCGAGCCCCGTGCCTTCGCCGGCGGCGCGGGTGGTGAAGAACGGCTCGAAGATGCTGGCGCGCACCTCGGGCGTCATGCCCTGCCCGTCGTCCTTCACCGAGAGCGTGCACCACGTGCTGGGGGTGGTGGTGCCGGGGCGCGCCGCCTGGGTGGTGCCGGTAGAGAGCGTGACGTGGCCTCCGGGGCTGCACGCGTGGAGCGCGTTGACCACCAGGTTGGTGACCGCCTGCTGCAGGAGCACCCCGTCGGCGCGCGCGGTGCACGCCTCGAGCGACCCGTTCTCCAGGCTCACCTTTCGTTGCCCCGCCAGCGGCTGCAGCATCTCGGTCACCGCGCGCGCCAGGCCGTCGAGTGACGCGGGCGCGAGCTCGACGGTGCGCGGCCGCGCGAAGACGAGCAGCTGCCGCACCAGCTTCGTCACCTGCTCGGTGCACTGCACGATGACGCGCGCCGAGTTCTGCACCGCCGGCAGCTCGCGCGTGTCATCGAGGATGAAGCCGGCGCGCGCCTCGATGACGTTGAGCGGCGTACCCAGCTCGTGCGCGAGGCCCGAGGCGAGCCGGCCCACCGTGGCGAGGCGATCCGCGTGGCGCAGCTGCTCGACCGCCGCCAACCGCGCCGCCGCCGCCTTCGCCGTCTCTTCCTGCGCCCGCGCGAGCTGCGCGCACATGGCGTTCATCTCGTCGCCGACCTCCGACAGCTCGTCGTCGCTGCCGATGTTCAGGTCGGGCTCGAGCTCGCCGCGCCCGACGGCGCGGGCCTTCTCCATCAGCGCGCGCGTGGGCCGCGCCACCAGCCACACCCCGAGGAAGAACGCCGCGACGGTCATGCCGAGGATGGTCATCAGCGCGAGCATCACCGCCTGGTTGAAGTGCGCGCGCGCCCACTGGCCCTCGTGGTCCGGCGACTCGGACACCTCGATCGCCCCCTGGAACTTCCCGTCGACGTGCACCGGCGCGAGCGTGAAGCGGCGCGTCTGCTCGGTGGTGTTGAGCGGCCCGGGCACGTCGAGCTGGGCGCAGTCACGAGGCGGAGGCGGGACGTCCGCCCGCCCCGGCACGCAGACCCAGCGGATGCGCAGGTCGCCGTCGCGGCGCTGGTTGGTGACCTCCACCGTCTTGAGCGCGCCCTCGATGCCCTCGTGCGGCGCGACCTGTTCCACCGCGTCGGCCAGCGTGGTGGCGACGAGGAGATGCGAGCGATCCATGTCGCGCTCGAAGTCGGCCTGCGCCTCGTCGAGCTGGCGGTACTCGTGGAGCGAGATGATGCAGATGACGACGATGAGGAAGCCCACCGTCAGGCGAGTCACGAGGCGCATGGCCGGTCGGTCCTGATGCTGAGAGCCCGCCTACGGAAAGACGACGGTGACCGGCGTCGGCACGTCGGTCTGGCTGTCACCGGTGCCCAGCGCGGGGCTGCCCGAGCCCCAGCACTTCACCGCGCCGCTCTGCACGGCGCAGGCGTGCGACAGGCCGACCGAGACCTGCGTCACGCCACTGCTCATGCCCGGCACCGCCCGCGGCGTGGGGAAGGGACCGAGGTCGCTCGAGTTGCCGGGGGTGTACCCGGTGCCCACCGCGAGGTTGTAGTTGTCGCCCCAACACTTGAGCGCGCCCGCCACCACCGCGCAGGTGGCCGCGTGGTACGAGCCGCTGTTGCTGCTGACCGAGGTGACGCCTGCGGTGATGCCGGTGACAGGCGAGGGCGAGTTCTCCTGCACCTGGGTGCCCATCGCGCCGTTCCCGCACTCGCCGGTCGCGTTGTTGCCCCAGCACCACAGGCCCGCGGTGGTCCAACCGCAGCTGGTGTTGTAGCCGGCCGCCACGCCCACCGCGCTGAGACTGCCGGACACCGCACCCGGCACCTCCACCGCAGCGTTCGGCGGCGTGCCGATGCCGAGCTCGCCATAGGCCGTGCTGCCCCAACACTTGAGCGTGCCGCTCTGCACCACGCACGCGTGCGTCGCGCCGACTGAGACCTGCGTGACGCCCGAGCTGAGACCGACGACGGAGATCGGGGTCGCCGAATCGGTGTCTTGCGCCGTGTTGCCGAGCTGGCCCGATTGGTCGCTGCCCCAGCACTTCACCGCGCCGCCGCTGCTCAGCGCGCAGGTCGAGGTCTGACCTCCAGAGACGGACGTCGCGACGAAGCCGGCCATGGCGACGTGCTGAGGCGTGTTGCGAGTGGTGGTGTCGCCAAGGCCGAGCTGCCCACTCTCATTGGCCCCCCAGCACGAGACGCCACCGTCAGCGAAGACCGCGCACGAGTGATCGTGGCCCACGCCCACGTCGATCACGCCGGCCGTGAAGAGCCGCACCGGGGTCGCGAAGTTGCCTGCACCCGACGAGTCGGTGACGCCATTGCCCACCTGCCCACTCGCCGCGGACCCCCAGCACCACAACGCGCCCGTCGACGTGCGCGCGCAGGTGTGGAGACGACCCGCCGAGACCTTCGTCACCGTCGGCTGGGGAGTCCCCGTACCGCCGCCCGTTCCCGTGCCGCCGCCCGTCGCGGAGCCGCCGCCCGTCGCGGAGCCGCCGCCC